>Ga0310695_10001346_pt1 | contig 58774 bp, 51 predicted proteins | sample RumenRJG_04DNA_FD_203882 | JGI IMG/M metagenome (GOLD analysis project Ga0310695, IMG submission 203882) | Bovine rumen microbial communities from Lethbridge, Alberta, Canada - RJG_04 (v2) (version 2) | ecosystem: Host-associated > Mammals > Digestive system > Stomach > Rumen | place: Canada...
CGCCTGGGTGTTTAGCCTCCAGGTCGGCCATAATTTTCTCAACGTTCATGATAATAATACAAAAAGTTGTTAATTAGATAAAACTATAAAGTTAATTAATCTTCTCTCAATTATCCGACGTCCTGAAACGAGTTCAAACGTCTTCTAAAAGCGTCACAAATATACGGCAAATTTTCTTAACACAAACAATTTTTCATCCCTTTTTCAGTTTTTTTTCACTGACTGTGAAAAAAGCAAAAAAAGGCGAAAAAAACTTTTGCCACAAAAAATGCACTTAATTGACAATCTGTCACTAAAACCGCCATTTTGCTCAAGAACTGCGCCACAACACTCCCCCTTCAGGCTACAAATTGACAAAATGCCAGAAAATGAGTTTTCATCGCATGTTTGCGGCAATGAAAAAAAAGCCGTAACTTTGTCACAGTCAAAAAGACCTAAAACGACAATACATTTTATTTATTATAACTTCTAATTTCAATTAACAACATTATGAAGAAACATAATTTTTATGCTGGACCGTCAATCCTGAGCCAGTACACGCTGGACAAGTGCGTTGACGCTATTCGTGACTTTGCAGGCACCGGCCTGTCGATTCTTGAGATTTCCCACCGCAGCAAGGAGTTCCAGGCTGTTGTTGACGAGGCCGAGGCTCTGTTCAAGGAACTGCTCGACATCCCCGAGGGCTACAAGGTACTGTTCCTGGGTGGTGGTGCCAGCACTCAGTTCTATATGGTTCCCATGAACCTGCTGAAGACCAAAGCCGCTTACCTCGACACGGGTACATGGGCAAACAAGGCTATCAAGGAGGCCAAACTGATTGGTGATGTTGAGGTTGTCGCTTCTTCCAAGGAAGACAACTACACCTATATCCCCAAGGGCTACACCGTTCCCACCGATGTTGACTATTTCCACATCACGACCAACAACACCATCTACGGTACCGAGATCCGCGAGGACTATGACGTTCCCGTACGCATGGTTGCCGATATGTCGTCGGACATCTTCTCACGTCCCGTTGACGTGTCGAAGTATGACCTGATCTACGGTGGCGCACAGAAGAACATCGCTCCCGCCGGTGTTACCTTCGTTATCGTTAAGGAAGACGTCCTGGGCCAGGTTGACCGCGTGCTGCCCACGATGGTTAACTACAAGACTCACGTCGACAAGGGTTCGATGTTCAACACTCCTCCCGTATTCCCCATCTATGCAGCCCTGCAGACCCTGAAGTGGTACAAGGAACTGGGTGGTGTTAAGGAGTTGCAGCGCATCGACGAGGAGAAGGCCGCCTATCTGTATGACGCCATCGACTCGAGCAAGATGTTCGTGGGCACCGTTAAGCCCGAGGACCGCTCTATCATGAACGTTTGCTTCGTGATGAAGCCCGAGTACAAGGAGTTGGAGAAGGACTTCCTGGACTTCGCCACCACCAAGGGTATCGTGGGCATCAAGGGTCACCGCTCGGTTGGTGGCTACCGCGCATCGCTGTACAACGCCCTTCCCCTGGAGAGCGTGAAGGTGCTTGTCGCTGCCATGAAGGAGTTTGAGAACCGTTAATCATCGACAATATTAATAAGGAGTAACACAGAATCATGAAGATTTTAGTTGCAACTGAGAAGCCCTTTGCTCCCGTAGCCGTACAGGGCATCCGTGAAGTGATTGAAGGCGCCGGCCATGAGTTGGTACTTGTTGAGAAAGGCACCCGCCAGGATATGATCAACGCCATCGCCGACTGCGCTGGCCTGATCGTTCGTAGCGACAAGGTGGACAAGGAAGTGTTTGACGCCGCACCCCAACTGAAGGTGGTTGTTCGCGCCGGTGCAGGTTATGACAACATCGACCTGGCCGAGGCTACCGCCCACGGCGTATGTGTGATGAACACTCCCGGCCAGAACAGCAACGCCGTTGCCGAGTTGGTTATGGGTATGCTCGTTACCTTGATCCGCAACCGCTATAACGGCACCTCGGGCACCGAGTTGCTGGGCAAGACGCTGGGTATCCATGCCTATGGCGCCGTTGGCCGCTGCGTAGCACGCATCGCCAAGGGTTTCGGCATGAAGATCAGCGCTCTCGACCCCTGGGTGAAGGACGAGGTGATGGAGGCCGACGGCATCCGCCCAGTTCACAGCGTCGAGGAACTGTACAGCGAGAACCAGTATGTGAGCCTTCACATCCCCGCCACCGACGAGACCCGCGGTTCTATCGGCAAGCGCCTCATCGAGATGCTGCCCAAGAACGGTGTGCTGATCAACGCCGCCCGCAAGGAGGTCATCGACGAGGCTGGTCTGGCCGAGGCCATGGAGGCCCGTCCCGACTTCCGCTATGTGGCTGATGTGAAGCCCGCCAACGCCGACGAGCTCGAGGCCAAGTATCCCGAGCGCGTGCTGTTCACCCCCAAGAAGATGGGTGCCCAGACCGCCGAGGCCAACATCAACGCCGGTCTGGCTGCTGCCAACCAGGTGGTTGCCCACCTGAAGGACGGCTGGAACCGCTTCCAGGTCAACAAGTAAGGAGCAACTCCTTATCTTCACACTGCAACCTGCTGCCCCTCTCCACGGGCGGCAGGCTTTTTTTGATTTCTCCTCTATTGCGGTGGTGCCGTCCATCCCGATATCGACCGGTGGAAAATGCCACACCGCTATTGACGCGCACCAGGATATTGACTACCTTTGCAACACTGAACCAATATCAAGGACAACATTATGAAACTAGCCGAAGCATTAAGCATCCGCAAGGATTTACAGACGCGCGTCGAACAACTCAAGACGCGCATCCTGAACAATGTGAAGATTCAGGAAGGCGACCAGCCCGCCGAGGAGCCCAAAGACCTGCTCACTGAACTCGACAGCTGCCTGAAGCAACTTGAGGATATCATCTATCGCATCAATGCCACCAACATGCAGACCACATGCGGCAAGAAAAACCTCACCCAGCTGATGGCCGAGCGCGATGTGTTGACCAAGCGCGTAGGCATCCTGCGCGAGGTGTTCAACCAGGCGTCAGCATCGGGCGACCGCTACTCGCGCAGCGAGATCAAGTATGTGACCACCATCGATGTCAAGGCCATGGGCAAGCAGCTGGACAAATTGTCGGCCCAACTGCGCCAACTGGATGTTGAGATTCAATCCATCAACTTTGCCACCGAACTGCTGTAAACCAGCAGTCGCACTAATCACTAGCAACCAGGAATTGTAGGCCTGTGTACAGCGGGGCGAACTGAAACCCCCTATCGAGGTTACCGCGCGGGACCGCGGCTCTTGCACCCTGAGGCAATCACGGAGCAAGTCCAGCACGACGGCACATCGCACGAGGCATCGAGCAAGCAGCACTACCGCCAGTTGACCACTGCACACGACCGAGGGTGGGACGAGGGAACGACACTTGTTGCTAAAACACCATACACAAAAAAAACGGCGCCGCTCAGATGCGACGCCGTTTTTCATTATCGGGGATTCTAAACCGAATAATCGATTAGTTGGTACCCTGGAGCTTGAAGGTAACGGGCAGCGTGTACCATACGCGCACGGGCTGACCATTCTGACGACCCGGGGTGAACTTGGGCAGCGACTTAACGACGCGGATTGCCTCCCTGTCGAGGTCCTTGTCCACCGAACGGGCAACCTTAACCTCTCCAACCTTACCGTCCTTCTCTACAACGAATTGCAGGATGACCTTACCTTGAACATTGTTCTCGGCGGCCATGGCCGGATACTGGATGTGTGAGCTCAGGTACTTCATCAGTGCAGCATCGCCACCGGGGAACTGGGGCATCTGCTCTACCGATGTGAAGACCTTCTCGGGCTCTTCTTTCTTCTTCTCAGGCTCAGTCTTCTTCTCAACGACAACCTCGTCCTTCAAGGTCTTGGTCTCGTTACGGTCATCAGTACCCTTGTCATTGTCCTTCTGACCGAAAGCAGTCTGAGTTTCTTGAAGCTCTTCCTGAGTCTTGATCTCGTCTTCTTTCTTTACCTTCTCGTCCTCAACGATGCGGAGCTCAGTAACCTTCACGGTCTGCAGAACCTCCTCAGGGAGAACTTCGGGCTTGGGCTGTTCGAGGCGCTCCTGTTCAGGTTCAGGCTCCTCGGTAGCGCTCATGTCCACCATGACGGTTTCCTGCTCTTGCTCACTCTTGAGTCGCTGTGCCTCGAGGTATTCATTGGCTTTCATGATACCGATGATAATACCGCCGAGTAGAAGCGTACCAATGATGGTCCACACAACAGCCTTTGTATGACGCTTGGGTGAATCGGTACGGATGACATAAGCACCGAAGTCCTTATTCTTCCCTTCAAACACCAGGTCACACCATTCACGCGATGAAAGATCAACTTCTTTTGCCATAATGATTTCTTTTTTAAAGATTAAACAAATCCATTAATCCCACATCACTTCTTAAGATCTTTGCCCTGCAACATAATCATCATCGCCGAATCGACCTCATTGATGCGGTCAATCTGATAGCGTACAATGCCATTGATCTGCATCTCGTCAAGCACACTGACAACATGTGCGTAACAAGCATTGGGCGTAGCCTTAATAATCACAACCGGGCGCTTATAATTCTCGTTGTTAGTGGCCTCTTTGCGTTTCTGTTGGAAGATCTCGGTGTTCTTTTCATCGTCCTTATCGAACTCATGTTTTCTCCACTTTTCTTTCAACTCAGCGATTTCCTTAACAACTTCCTTGTTGCGCTCTTGTAGAATACCGCGGATAGCGGGATAAGCGCCATCCTCAGTACCGAACTGAATCTGCTTCATGTTGCTCTCACCAGTGGTTGCCAGATTCTCAGTCTCGGGCATACCATCATAGTAGAAAAGCTTACCCTTTTCGGGGTCTGAAAGGCCATCCTCGTTGAGCTCACCGTCGATGATGATGGTAACGGCCTCGGACTGCTTTACCTTGTTCTGGTCTTCCTTCTCCACCTTCTCGTTGGTAGGCAACGCGATCTTAAGAGTCTGGCTCTTAATCATGGTGGTACACAACATAAAGAAGGTGATCAGCAACATGTTCATGTCAACCATGGGAGTGAAGTCGATACGGGTATCGAACTTTTTCTGACGACTTTTACTTTTAATTGCCATATCTTAATCCTCCTCCACTTTAAGGGCAGTCATCAGGGTGAACTTGTTCATCTTGATGGTCTGCAGGTTGTCCATGACTACATTCACTACACTGTACGGGGTAGACTGGTCAGCCTTAATGGCGATACCGCCACCCTTCACGATAGCATCCTTGAGTTCCTCGTTCTCAGAGTTGTAGGCAGCTTTGACCCACATCTGGAACTCGTTAGGATTATTTGGATCTTCATTCATGCTGATTGGGATACCTGGTCCCTCCTTAAGCGCTTTGTCACGCTCTTCGGTATCCATCCTCAACCATTCACTCATTCTAGTAATAGGCACACCGAATGCGTTCAATTTAGAGAAGGTCTCAATCTCCTTGTTGGTAAACGAAAGGTTTGCACTGGGATGAGTCTTCTTGTATTCGGCAACCATCTTCTTGAGCAAGTCGGCGCGAACTGTCTCGCTCTTCATTGTCGAGTCCTTGCTACCGAGCACCTCGAGATAAACTTTACCTTCCGGGCTGACAAGAACAGACAACAGATTTTGATCAGGAACCTTCTCCTCATTAACCGAAGGAGGCGTAATTACTTGCACAGGTTCCTTCTGAAGGAATGTAGAAGTCAACATGAAGAAAGTCAACAGAAGCACCGTCACATCGGACATGGCGGTCATGTCGATGCGGGTCTCTTTCTTTTTGATTTTGACTTTTCCCATATCTCTGAATTACCTTAATCTATTTGTTTAAATGTGATTAATTAAACAACTGCTAATCTGATGATTAGTGAGAAGCAGAGAAGGTGGAAACAGTAGCGAAGCCAATCTCGTCGATAGCATAGGTCATGTTATCGATCTTGTTGGTGTAGAAGTTGTAACCAATCAGAGCGAGGGCAGCGGTTGCAATACCGAGGGCGGTATTAACAAGAGCCTCAGAAATACCAGTTGACAGCTCGGTCGAGTCAGGAGCACCCGAATTGGACAGCGCCTGGAACGACTTGATCATACCCAACACAGTACCGAACAGACCGATCAGGGTACCCAGAGTGGTCAGGGTAGCCAGCACGGGCAGGTTCTGCTGCAGAGCGGGCATCTCCAGAGCGGTAGCCTCCTCGAGGGTAGCCTGGATAGAAGCGAGCTTCTGCTCCTTGGTCAGGACGGTGTCCCTCTCCATCTCTTTGTACTTCTGAAGGGTTGCGTAAACAACGGCACCAACGGTACCCTGCTGCTTGCGGCAGAGGTCCTCAGCCTTTGCAATGTCATGGTTGCGGAGGGCAGCCTTTACATTCTCGACAAACTTGGTGGTGTTGCCTTTACCTTTAGCCTTGGAAAGAGCAATCCAGCGCTCGACGGCCAGCACTACTACCACGAGGAAGCAGGTGAGGAGGACGGGCACGATGATACCACCCTTGAACATGGTACCTGCCAGGTTCTGGGGACCTTCCTTGTCAAGGCTAAAGAAACCGTTTGCAAAGCCCGTGTCAGGAGTTACCTTGAAGTTAGAAGGCAAACCTAATCCACAGAAGAAAATAATCAATGCAAAGATGAAGCAAATAAGAACGACAATCGATGCGCTCTTGATACCACTAACATTGCTGCTCACCTCTTTCTTGGGAGCGGGCTGTGGCTTCTGAATGTTTGTTTGTTCAGCCATAATTGTAAAATTAGTTTAAATGATGAATTAATAAAATTTTAAATTTAGTTATTAAAGTTTGTGTTCAATCATCACAGTTCAAAATGTGTCTCAGGCCTCTGCGCCAAAACCGCAAAGGATTGATACACAATTATTTTCACAGCAACGGATGGTCATCGCAAGAGTTGTGAGAAGCCATTTTGCCTAAAAAATTAACGCAAATTTATCACAAATATTTGAAAACACCGCATTTCAAACGATTTTTTTCATCTTTTTTTATTAACAATGCCATTTTGTCAAGCCTGGGAGAGTCCATGCGGAGATGGAGAATCGGGGATGCCACGGCAGCGATGAGAGCGCATGATTCCACCTCGCCACCAGCGGCCGGGGTCTTAATTGCAATGTTGATGGAGATTTTATTGACAATTGGGTGAGATTATTGAGTTTTTTTGTACCTTTGCACACATTATAATATAATATTACCAAAATTATCCATATCATGTCAACTGTAAGACTCAAGAAAGGGTTCGACATCAACTTGCTGGGTGCCATCGACGGCAATGACATTGCCTTCACCGCTCCGTCGCGCAGCGTTGCTGTCGTGCCCGACGATTTCCACGGGATTATTCCCCGCATGGAAAAGAAAGAGGGCGAGCATGTCGCCGCCGGCGAGCCGCTTTACCATGACAAGAATTATGAGGACATCAAGGTGGTGTCGCCCGTGAGCGGCACCGTCAAGGAGGTGCGCCGTGGCGAGCGCCGACACATCGACGCCATCATCATCGCCCCCGACGAGGGCAACGATGCCGTCACCCATGACATCAAGGGCGATGCCATGCGGGTGCTGCTTGCCTCGGGCCTGTGGGTGATGCTCAGGCAGCGTCCTTATGACATTGTTCCCGTTCCCGGCGTGCGTCCCCGCGACATCTTTGTCACCGCATTTGACTCGGCCCCGCTGGCGCCGGACCTGGACATCGTCCTGGCTGGCAAGCGCGAGTACATCGGCAAGGGCATCGAGGTCCTTGCCCGGATGACTGACGGCAAGGTGTACATCGGCGTGCGCGAGAATCAGAGCATCGATGCCCCCGGTGCCGAGGTCAACACCTTCGTCGGTCCCCACCCCGCCGGCAATGCGGGTGTGCAGGTGGCCAACACCGTGCCCGTGAACAAGGGCGAAACTGTGTGGACCCTCGACATCGTGACACTGGCGCGTATCGGCGAGTTGTTCACCACTGGCAAGGTGAGTCACGACACCGTTGTTGCCATCAATGGCGAGATGGTCGAGACACCGCGTTATGTGCAGACAGTGATGGGTGCCGAACTCACGACACTGCTCAAGGGTCAGATCCAGGGCGAGGCAGGCGAGAGCCGTATCATCAGCGGCAATGTACTGACCGGCGTCAAGGTCGATGCCGACGGGTGGCTGCGTGCCCCCTACCGCCACATCACGGTCATCCCCGAGAACAGCAAGCCTGATGAGTTCATGGGCTGGGCTTCATTCAGTCCCAAGCGTTTCTCGTTGTACCGCACCTTCACCACCTGGCTGGGAGGATTGAAGCGCCCCGTGAGCATGGACAGCCGCATCAAGGGCGGCGAGCGTGCCATCGTGCGCACCGGCGAGTATGACGCCATGCTGCCGATGGACATCTACGGCGAGTTCCTCATCAAGGCCATCATCAGCGGCGACATCGACAAGATGGAGCAGCTGGGCATCTACGAGATTGCCCCCGAGGACTTCGCGCTGGCCGAGTTTGCCGACACCAGCAAGCTGGAGTTGCAGCACATCGTGCGCGAGGGTCTGGACAAGCTGCGCGCCGAGATGTCTTGACCCACATTTATTAAGTCAATTAAAATCGCTATTCAACAATATTGATTGATATGAAAGCATTAAGGAATATCATGAACAAGATTGAGCCCGCATTCCGTCCCGGCGGCAAGCTCTCGAAGCTGGAGTCGGTCTATGACGGCATGGAGACCTTCTTGTTCACGCCCAACGCGACATCACGGACGGGCGCCCACATCCATGACGGCAACGACCTGAAGCGCACCATGATCACCGTGGTGGTAGCCCTGCTGCCGGCATTGCTGTTCGGCATGTACAACATCGGTTGCCAACACTACCTGGCGATTGGTGAGAATGTCGGACACTTCACCAAGTTCGTCTATGGTCTGCTGGCTATGCTGCCCGTGATTGTGGTCAGCTATGCCGTGGGTCTGGGCATCGAGTTTATCGGCGCACAGATTCACCACAAGGAGATTCAGGAGGGTTTCCTGGTTACGGGTATCCTCATCCCCTTGATTGTCCCCATCAATACGCCATTGTGGATGACAGCCATTGCCACGGCATTTGCCGTCATCTTTGCAAAGGAAATCTTCGGCGGCACCGGCATGAACATCTTCAATGTCGCTCTCATCACCCGCGCCTTCCTCTTCTTCTCCTATCCGTCACACATGAGCGGTGACGCGCCTTTTGTCAAGCTGGACAGCGCGTTCGGCATGGGAGCCGGCACACCGGTTGAAGCCTTCACGGGTGCAACTCCGCTGGGGCAGGTGGCAACGAGCGTGGGTGAGCCGACGATGACTAACATCGTGAACCATCCCATCAGCCTGTTCGACGCCATCACCGGCTTCATTCCCGGTTCTCCCGGCGAGACCTCGATGATTGCCATCCTGATTGGCGCCGCCATCCTGCTGATTACCGGCATCGCCTCGTGGCGCATCATGTGCTCGGTATTTGTTGGCGGTCTGGGCATGGCAGCCCTCGTGCACTTGCCTGCTCTGCAAAGCGCCACCTACCCTGCCTCGATGCTCGACCCGATGATGCAGCTGTGCCTGGGCGGTTTCGCCTTTGGTGCCGTATTTATGGCGACCGACCCTGTGACCGGTGCACGCACCAAGGTGGGCCAGTACATCTACGGTCTGCTCATCGGCGTGTTTGCCATCCTCATCCGTGTTTACAACAGTGGTTACCCCGAGGGCATGATGCTAGCCATCCTGCTGATGAACGCCTTCGCGCCCCTGATTGACCACTGTGTGGTATCGTCTAACATCAAGCGCCGCGCCCGTCGCGCCGCTGCTAAAGTGAAGGAGGGATAAGCCATGAACAAGAACAGCAACCTCTACCAGATTCTGTATGCTGCCGTGATGGTACTGCTTGTGGGCACCGTGCTGGCGTTCATCTACATGGCGCTCAAACCCAAGCAGAACGAGAACATCGACAATGACACGCGCAAGCAAATCCTGAGTGCGCTACACATTGCAGCGCCTGACGACTCACAAATCGAGGAGACTTACAAGAAGTACATCATTCAGGACCTGCTGGTCGACAAGGACGGCAACATCATCGACAGTGCCGAGAATGTGGCCTTCAGTGTCAACATGAAAAAGAATGTGAAAGCCGCCGAGCGACAGCTGCCTGTGATGAAGTGCCGCATGGACGACGGCAGCATCAAGTATGTGCTGCCCGTGTACGGTGCGGGCCTGTGGGGTCCCATCTGGGGCTACATCGCCGTGAACGATGACGGCAACACCATCTATGGTGCCAACTTCTCTCACGAGGGCGAGACGCCGGGCCTGGGTGCCCGCATCACCGAGCAGTCCTTCCAGGACCTGTTCAAGGACAAACACCTGTTTGTTGAGGGTGAGTTCAAGAGTGTGGCCATTCTCAAGAAGGGTCAGAAGACCACCGATGGTGCTGAACAGATCGACGCCCTGACGGGTGCTACCATCACCAGCCGCGGTGTGAGCGACATGATGGCCGACTGCCTGGCTCCCTATGAGGCCTTCCTGAAGACGCTGCAGGGTATCGAGGCGCAGCCTGAACCTGCAGCCATCGAAGAAATTAGCGACGACAATCAACCCGAATAAATCCATCCACGATTATGTTATCCAAGAAAAACAAAGAAGCTTTATTCAACCCGCTGTCCAAGGATAATCCCATCCTGGTGCAGATTCTGGGTATCTGCTCCGCGCTTGCCGTCACCGCCAGTCTGGAGCCCGCTATCGTGATGGGCATCTCGGTGATTTGTGTGTTGGCGTTCAGCAATGTGATTATTTCGTTCCTGCGCAAGACCGTTCCCACCAACATCCGCATCATTGTGCAACTGGTGGTGGTCGCCACGCTGGTAATCATCGTTCAACAGGTGCTCACCGCCTACCAGTATGATGTAAGCAAGAAACTGTCGGTGTTCATCGGCCTGATTATCACCAACTGTATTCTGATGGGCCGTCTAGAGGCCTTCGCGATGCACAACAGCCCCTGGCCCTCGTTCCTTGACGGCATCGGCAACGGCCTGGGCTACACCATCATCCTGGTGATTGTGGCTTTCTTCCGCGAGTTGCTGGGTTCGGGCACGCTGTTCGGCTACCCTGTGATTCCGAAGTGGTGCTACGACCACGGCTACATGGACAACGGCCTGATGATCCTGCCCCCCATGGCACTGATTACTGTTGGCTGCATCATCTGGGTTCACCGTTCTCGCAACAAGGACCTGCAAGAGGATTAACGAGCATGTTTAACCATTAATGACACAAGACAATGGAAGAACTTAATCTGTTCATCAAGTCGATATTCATCGACAACATGATATTTGCCTATTTCCTGGGCATGTGCTCGTTCCTGGCGGTGTCCAAGAATGTGAAGACCGCCTTTGGTCTCGGCATCGCGGTCACCTTTATGCTGGTGGTCACCCTGCCCATCAACTACATGCTCAACGAATATGTCCTCAAGGAAGGTGCTCTCAAGTGGATCAGCCCTGCGCTTGAGAGTGTTGACCTGAGTTTCCTGGGCCTGATCCTGTTTATTGCCGTTATCGCATCGGCCACGCAGTTGGTCGAGATGGCGGTCGAGAAATTCTCTCCCTCGCTCTATGCCTCGCTGGGTATCTTCCTGCCGCTGATTGCCGTGAACTGTGCCATCCTGGGTGCCTCGCTGTTCATGCAGCAGCGCGACTTCGGCTCGCCATTGACGGCTTCTATTTACGGTGCCGGCTCAGGTATCGGATGGCTGATTGCCATCGTGGGCATCGCAGCCATCCGTGAGAAGCTGGCCTACAGCAACATTCCCAAGCCCCTGCGCGGCGTGGGCATCGCATTCATCATTACTGGTCTCATGGGCATCGCCTTCATGAGTTTCCTGGGCATTAAATTAGGATAAGGAGGAGAAACACTATGATACTATTGAATTCAACTGGATTAACGGTTTTGTCGAGTGCCATCGTGTTCCTCGTGCTCACGCTGCTGCTCGTCATTCTGCTGCTCGTGGCCAAGCACTACCTCGTGCCCTCGGGCAAAGTGAAAATCGACATCAATAACGGTACCAAGGAGCTGGAGGTCGAGAGTGGCAACACCCTGCTGAACACCCTGCACGAGAACGGCGTGATGCTGTCGAGTGCCTGCGGTGGCAAGGGCAGTTGTGGCCAGTGCAAGGTTCAGGTGACCGAGGGCGGCGGCCAGATTCTGCCCACCGAGGTGCCTCACTTCTCGCGCAAGGAGCAGATGGACCACTGGCGCTTGGGTTGCCAGGTCAAGGTCAAGGACAGCATGGCCATCCAGGTACCCGACAGCGTGCTGTCGGTCAAGGAGTATGAGTGCACCGTCGTGAGCAACAAGCTCGTGTCGTCATTCATCAAGGAGTTTATCGTTGCCCTGCCTCCCGGCGAGCACATGGACTTCATTCCCGGCAGTTATGCCCAGATCCGCATTCCTGAATACGAGATGGACTACGACAAGGACATCGACAAGGAGTCGCTGGGCGAGTACCTGCCCACATGGGAGAAATTCGGCCTGTTCAGCCTCAAGTGCCGCAACGACGAGGCCACAGTGCGTGCCTACTCGATGGCAAACTATCCCGCCGAGGGCGACCGCTTCATGCTCACCGTGCGCATTGCCACCCCGCCGTTCAAACCCAAACCCGCCACGGGCTTCATGGATGTGATGCCCGGCATCGCCTCGAGCTACATTTTCACGCTCAAGCCTGGCGACAAGGTCATCATGAGCGGCCCCTATGGCGACTTCCACCCCATCTTCGACAGCAAGAAGGAGATGATCTGGGTGGGCGGTGGTGCCGGCATGGCCCCCTTGCGCGCACAAATCCTGCACATGACCCGCACGCTCAACTGCCGTGACCGCGAGATGCACTACTTCTACGGCGCCCGCTCGCTGAGCGAGGTCTTCTACCTGGAGGACTTCCTGCAGCTGGAAAAGGACTTTCCCAACTTCCACTTCCACCTGGCGCTGGACCGTCCCGACCCCGTTGCCGACGAGGCTGGCGTGAAGTACACGGCAGGCTTTGTGGCTCCCGTGATGCGCGACACCTATCTGGGTCAGCACGAGGCTCCCGAGGACTGCGAGTACTACATGTGCGGTCCCGCCATGATGAGCCAGACCGTCAACGAGGTACTCGACTCGCTGGGTGTTGACCCGTCATCGATCCACTACGACAACTTCGGGTAAAACTCGGAGAACCCGGAGAACCCGGAGAAACTTTAGCGGATTTCAATTACAAGCCCCGTGCTCGATAATGAACACGGGGCTTGATGTTTCTTTTTCCTTAAGGATCCTGTCACTTGAGGGTGGCAATCCAGGCCTTCAGACTGTCGACGGGGGGATTACCGTTGAGCACCTTGCCAGGGAGAATCCAGTTGGCGTCGGGAGCGCTGGCCTTCTTCAGGTCCTCGCCGCTCTTGCCGATGTCGCTGCCGCCACTGGTGGCAAACGGGATGATGGTCTTGCCCTTGAGGTCATACTGCTCCAGGAAAGTATTGATGATGCGCGGAGCGGTGTACCACCAGATGGGGAAGCCCACATAGATGGTGGTGTACTGCTCCATGTTCTCCACCTTGCTGGCCACGGCGGGACGAGCGGTGGAATCATGCATCTCGACCGTCGAGCGGCTCTTCTTGTTGTTCCAATCAAGGTCCTCGGCAGTGTAAATCTGCTCGGGAACGATTTCAAACAGGTCGGCATCGGTGGCCTCGGCAAGGGTCTTGGCGACCTGTGCGGTCACATGTTCATTGCTGGCCGAGAAATAGGCCACGAGCGTGGTGTGGCCTGAGTTGTCGGCACCCTCGGCGGGCTGGTTCTTGCCGTCAGCCCCTTCATTGCTAGAGCTTCCACAAGCGGTAATCATTAGTGCCATAGCAGCTACAAAGATGAATGTGAATTTTTTCATAAAAACAAATTTATATAAACAGTAATTACATTCTACTGGTTAACACAAGCTGCCCGCACATAACATACCGATGTCAAGAGCGGGCAGCGTAATTTCATGACTGTATAGCGTCAGTCTTTTTTCTTGAGGTCAACCTTGCCGGGGGTGGCAGGTTTCTCGGTGCTCAGGCCAGTGGCCTTCTCGCTAGTGGCGGGTTTGGCTGCAGCGGCCTCGGTCTCCTTGGCGGGAGCGGCAGTGCTGCCACCCACCTTGTTGTAGCGCTTGTTCAGGCCCTCGATCACCTCGTTGGTCACATCATACTTCTCGTCGATATACAGCGTGGCGCTCTTGCGCAGCACCATGTCAAAGCCTTTCTTCTTGGCATACTCCTTCATGAAGTTGTCGATGGAGTCGAGCAGCTGGATTTGGCTCTGGTTGAGCTCATTCTGGATGCTCTGCTGCAGGTTGGCCAGATAGTTTTCGGCATCGGCCTGCATCTTCTGCAGCTTCACCTGGTCAGCGTTGAAGGCTTCCTCGGTCAGGTACTGGTTGTTCTGGTACTTCTGCTGCATGGCGTTGCCAAACTTGCTGATTTCGTTGGCGCGCTGCTTCTGGGCTGCGTCAAACTGGTTCTGACGGCGCAGCATGGCCTCGTTGATGTCCTTGGCCAGGTTGTAGTTGGCCATGATGGAATCCTCGTCGATGTAACGGATCTTGAGAGCCTCAACGGCTTTGCCATCGGCAGTCTTGGTAGCCTCGGCAGTCTTGTCGCCATTACAAGAGGCTGCAGCCATAAGCACGACAACAGCAAACAATGCAAGCTTGGTGTAATGTTTAATGAAGTTCATTTCAAACGATGTTTTTTGACTTTTTCTTTATTGTTATTTGTTCAGTTTATTCAAAAAATTCCTTGTCCTTGGCACAGGTAATCCCTCGCTTGCGCATCTCTGGATTGTCGTGGATGTGGGTGTTGGGGAAGCGTCCTCCCTTGACGAAGAAAATCTTCACGCCCAGCAGCAGTACCGCCAGTCCCACAATTGCCAGTGTCAATAGTAGCGTAGCCATCATCTCGCGTTTTGTGCAAAAAGACCCGCAAATTTAGTGATACTTTGCGAGTTGAACCTTGAAATTTAGCAATTATTTTGTTCAAAAAGTCACTGGAGACCCTCAATTTAACTAATTTTCACCCGCCTAAAGATTAACTAACACTTCCACCCCACCCTGTCGACTGCCCAAGAGGGAAATAATGAGTAACTTTGTAGCCCCGTCTGTTGTCCCGCTTGTTGCGTTGACAACGCAACAGACAAGGCAACACAACAAACAAGAACCGATCACCACTCACTCCCGATGAAAAAAGAGACCTACAAAGCACAGCGACCCTTCGCTGGAGAGAAAAAGCCCTCCATGCTTCGTCGCTGCGTGGGTCATGACTACACAAGCCGGCAGATTTACATGATAACGATGGTCACTGAGGGACGGCGCCCGCTATTCGGGCAAGTGGTGGGCAATAGATGATAATGACTATTGGATAAATGTTACTCACTGGCACTTACCCCGAAGGTGATGTCCTGCTCGACTTATACATCCACCCGATAGACTTGGCCACATGGCTGTTTGGCCAGGCTGAAATCGTTTCCTATTTAGAGATTGATGAACATTCCTATATCCTGATGCTTCGGCACCAACACATTGTCGGCACGATAGAGTTGTCCACCTGCCACTGCTGGCAAGATGCGCGACAGTCACTCACTGTCCACACCCGCTCAGGCAGCTATCACCTGGCCCAATGCGAAGAGTTGAGTTTTGTATCCAAACAGTCTGTCATCGCAGGCGTTCCCATCGAGAAACTTCTTTCTCACCGTCAATCGGTCGAATACCTGTACCGTCACGACAGTTTTTCCCCCACCATTGCCAACAATTCCGTCTACACTCAAGGTTTTTTTCAAGAGTTTTCCTCCTTTGTCAACGCCGTTGAGGGAAAGAAGGCGAATGTCCTTACCGACCTTCAATCCGTTGAACCGACACTAATACTGATTGACGAGATTATGGGATAATGGCTTATCGTCAATTTATGGATTAGTCCAGGATGCGGGGTTCGGGGACTTCGCGGCCGCGGCAGAAGCGGACGGCGATGTTGCGGTCGTCGCCAATGTAGATGAAGCGCTCGAGGCGTTGGGTCAGCGTGTAGTTGCTGTGGTTGAGGTCGCTGTCGTCAATAACGAGGGCATCGAACTCGTAGCCCGGCTCGAAACTGCCCACGCGTCCGAAGAAGCTGCCTGCCGACTTGGTGGCGATCCAAAATGCCTCGGAGAGCGAGAGGAAGCGCTTGTCCTTATACTTCTGGTTGTAAAGTTTGCTCTCCTGAATGGCATAGGCCATCACGCGCATGATGCTCATGTCATGGCCTCCGCTGATGTCGCTGCCCAGGCCCACCCTGATGCCCTTTTCGAGTAAGGAGCGGATGGGCGCGATTCCGGTTATCAGGTTGATGTTAGATGTGGGGCAATGCGCCACCATCACATTGCGACGACTCATCAGTTCCAGCTCTTCGCCTTCACTGAAGACGCAGTGCGCCATAATGGTCGGTGTCTGCCCGAACAGGCCGTAGCGGTCGTAGGCGTCGCCATAGAAGCGGCTCTCGGGTTCCAACTCACGCACCAGGGCGATTTCTCCCAGGTTCTCAGACAGGTGGGACTGCACGGGCACCTGGTACTTTAGTGCCTGTTCGCCGCAAACCCGCAGCATGGCTGATGAGCATGAGGGGATGAAACGCGGCGTGAGGATGGGCCGGACGAGACTGTCGGGGTCGTTCCACTCGGCGATGAGCGCCTCGTTAGCGGCCTCGGCTTCATCGACAGTCTCCAGCAGGTCGTCGATGGAGTTGCGGTCCATATTGACCTTGCCGACCAGTGCACCCATGCCAGCCTCGCGGAACAGTTCCATGAGCAGGCGTGTGCTCTCAAGATGGGTGGTGGCAAAGGTAGCGGTGCGCATCGTGCCATAGCGCCACAGGTCGTGCACAAAGCGGCTGTACATGCGACGGGCATAGCGCGTGTCACTGTATTTCGCCTCCTCGGGGAAGGTGTAGTTGTTGAGCCATTCCAGCAGTGCCAAATCCATGGAGATGCCCTGGTTGCGGTACTGCCCTGCATGCACATGCATGTCGTTCATGGCAGGAATGAGCAGGCGGTCCCCGTAGTCAATCACTGCTTCGACCTGTTGACCAAAGGTATCGGCACTACTGGACACATCCACGACGCGCCCGTTCTCGACGCCCACATAGCCTTGTTCCAGAACCTCGAAATGATCCTTCTCGCGAGTGAAGATGATATTAGCCTTGTATAGTTTCATAGTTTATTTCCGAATTTTGATATTTTATGAATTGCTTGTTGCAAAGATAAGCAAAATTTTAATTCCATGGATTTTTTATTGACAATTGGGTGGTGTTTCAAGAAAAAGTTGTAACTTAGCGGTGGAAATGAATTTGCTTTAACAGTAATTTATAAACCATAATATTCACTAACATTTTAACCATCTATTTTTACTATGCAAGTAAAAGATCTGAATCCGCAAGCAGTATGGTCGATCTTTGACGAGATCACCAAGGTTCCCCGCCCTAGTGGCAATGAAGAAGGCAAGTTAGACAAGATCCGCGCATGGCTCGTGGACTTTGCCAAGAAGCACAACCTGGAGTACAAGGTCGACAAGACCGGCAATGTGGCCATCTTCAGGCCCGCCGCTCCCGGCTACGAGAAGTGCAAGGGAATCGTGCTGCAAGGGCACATGGATATGGTCGCCGAGAAAGGTCCCGGCTCGACCCACAACTTTGATACCGACCCCATCGAGACCATCATCGACGGTGACTGGGTGCGCGCCAACAACACCACGCTGGGCGCCGACGACGGTATGGGTCTGGCTATCGCATTGGCTGCTATCATCGAACCGACGCTGCAATGCGGTCCGCTGGAGGCTCTCGCCACCGTTGACGAGGAGACCGGCCTGACCGGTGCCAGCAACATCGAGGCCGACATGCTGGTAGGAGACTACCTGCTCAACCTCGACGAGGAGGAAGACGGCACCATCACCATGGGCTGTGCCGGTGGTCTGGTGAGCATCTTCAAGTTCAACTACAAGCCCGAGGCTGCTCCCAAGGACCTGACCTATTTTGAGATTAAGTTTGAGCACTTCCACGGCGGTCACAGCGGTGCCGACATCCATCTGGGTTATGCCACCACGACCAAGCTGAGCTCACGCCTGCTGTGGAACATCGGTGAGGAGATGGACTATGTGCTTGCCAAGATTGACGCCGGCAACCTGCACAACGCCATCGCCCATGCCGCAACCCTCGTTATCGGTATCAAGCCCGAGGACAAGGAAAAGCTGAGCGTCGTGCTCAACACCTTCATCGCCGAGGTGAAGAACGAGTACAAGCGCACCGAGCCCAAGATGGAAATCACCTGCAAGAGCGTTGACGCTCCCGAGACCATCATCGACACCGACACCGCCCGTCGCGTTGTCAACGCCGTCTATGTAGCACCTCACGGCATCGATGCCATGAGCATGGAGATTCCCGGGCTCGTTGAGACCTCGACCAACCTTGCCAGCGTGAAGATGCGCGAGGTCAACCAGATTGTTGTCGAGATGTTCCACCGCTCATCACTCGAGAGCGGCAAGTATGACCTGACCCATAGGTGCGAGACCATCTTCCGCATGGCTGGTGCCGACGAAATCATCAGCGAGGGCGGCTATCAGGGCTGGGAGCCCATCAGCGACAGCCACCTGCTGACCATTGCCGAGCAGCAGTGGGAGAAACTCTTCGGCGTTCGTCCCGTGGTGCGTGCCATCCACGCCGGTCTGGAGTGCGGCCTGTTCCTGAAGGTGCGCCCCGACATGGAGATGATCTCCTTCGGTCCCACCCTGCAGGATGTCCACTCGCCCGCCGAGCGCTGCCACATCCCCGCTGTGGAGAAGGCCTGGAAGCAAGTTCAAGCCGTTATCAAGGCCCTCGCCGACGAGAGCAAGTAATATAAGCGAGCGTTGCTCGCAGTTTAGAGTTCAGTGGTTAGAGTTTAAAGAGGCATCCGCCATTCTTGCACTGAACTCTAAACCCTAAATGCTAAACGCTAAACTTTATAATTGAGACAATGGACATTAAAGGAAAGATAATCCAGAAACTGGAATTGCAGAGCGGCACTTCCAAGGCTGGCAATGCGTGGAAGAAACAGGAATATGTGCTGGAGACCCTTGACAGCTATCCCCGCAAGGTGAAGTTTGACTTCTTCGGTGACCGTGCCGACCAGTTCCCCCTCGAGGTGGGTGATATCATCACGCTGAGCTACGACATCGAGAGCCGCGAGTTCAATGGCCGCTGGTATACCGACATCCGCGGCTATAAGGCCGTGAAGGAGGACCCCAATGCCGTTGCTGCAGCACCCGCACCCTATGCGCCTGCTGGCGAGCCCGCTCCTGCCCCTTCTCCCGGAGAACCTGCTCCCGCCCCTGGTCCCGGTGTCGACACATTCGACCAGCCTGGCGCAAGCGACGACCTGCCCTTCTAAACTGAAGACAGCACTACATGATAATGAATGAGGGAGATGCACATCGGTGCACCTCCCCCATTCGTATTTATTGTTCAATCAGCTGAACAGTTACCAGGAGCCGGTGAGGACGAAGCTGATCAGTGTCGTCACATCGTTGAAGTGCAGCCATCAAAAGCATATGCACCGATAGTCGACACGCCATTGCCAACCACTACCGACACAACAAAGAGGTGCAACCAGAAAATGGATCGCTTCCCAAAGAGGTCACACCATCAGGAATCCTAACACTTGTCAGACTCGTGCAATTATGGAACGCATTGGAACGGATTGTGGTTACCGAGTTGGGAATCGACACTTTCGGCAAAGCGGTTCGCTATATGGCGACGATGAGGCATTGGCCGTCGTGGTACTGCACGGAGAGCAGGCCCATACCGTGGAGGGTGACAACGGTCTGCATGGCGCTTTCCTCGCTGATGTGGGCCAATTTCATATAGCCCTCGAGGGTGATGCCGCCATGGTTGTCCAGGTAGTTGAGCAACAACTGCTCGCGGTCGCTGTAGACGATAGTGCCGTTATCCTCCTGTTCCTCGTCGCTTGCCGTGGCGTTTTTCATGATACGCTCATGCAGGCGGCTGGCGAGCACATTCTCGTCGGCGACACGGTAATAAACATGCCAGTTGCCGTTGTCGTCGGGGGCTTCGACGGGTTTCTCCACGGCCTCGGCGATGTCGGCCTTGACCACCGACTTGCCGTTGATATTGAAGACCTTGAAGCTCACCTGTTGCTCAGGGCGGCAATACATCTGGGCTGCCGTCTCAATCATGTAGATTTCCTCCTCGCTGCGCACGCCGGCAATGTTGCCGTTGTCCTTGACGCCGATGAGCAAGTGCCCACCGCTGTTGTTGGCAAAGGCGGCAATGGAGCGGGCAATCTTGCGGGCATCGGTAATCTGGTACTTGAAGTCCTGATGCTCATGTTCGCCCTCGAGGATGAGGTCTTGTATGTAATGGCTTTTCTTGGTCTTCATTTTCTTCTTATTTTGCCTCACGCTAAGACGCTAAGTTTTAAAAGGTAGCATGATTCTCACACAAAATTATATATTAAAATGCTTAGCGCCTTTGCGTGAGATTGTTAAAGGTCAACGGGGGTCGTCCACGCCGGGCTCCTGCGGGATGGGGGTGCCGTCGAGCACCGCGCGCAGGTAGGGCTCGAGTTTCTGGGCATACCACCAGAAGCCGATGTCGGTCAGGTGGATGCCGTCGACAGTACCCTCGTTGTTGGGGCCATAGAGGTCCTTGCAGGTGATATAGTACAGGTTATCGGGGTTATCCTGCTTGAGTTTCAGGTAATTCTTGTGATACTCGTTGTTCTTTGCCGGCAGGTACTCGCTGTAGAAGCCGCTGTACTTGGCATAACTGTACATCTGCCCCTCGACCATGAAGATGGGCACCTCGGGGCGCAGGATGCGCAGGATGTTGACAAAGCCGTAGGTCACCGTGTCACACATGTCCTTTGTGCAATTGGGGATGGGGTCCAGGATGTAGGCGGCCACATCGGGAATCGATGCCATCGCCCTGGCCATGCAGGAGTCCATCTTGCCCTCACCGCTGAAGCCCAGGTTCACGCATTCCACATCCAAGTCTCGCTGAATGATGCTTGTCGCCACCATGCCGGGACGGCATGCGCAGCCGCCCTGCAGAATGCTCGTTCCGTAGAAGACGAACTTCTTGCCCATGCGAGGCGAGTTGAGCGTGGGCTGCTCCAGCACCGCCGTGCTGTCCACACCGATTTCAATCCACCGCACGCCATCATACAAGGGCAGGTAAATCATGTACTCGTGCATCTTGCCGTCGAGACGGTCCACATACACCTTGCTCTGGATGGAGTCCTGACGCGGACGGATGTCGTTGTCGATGCGCACCGGGCGGTTGCAGTTGACAAACTGCCAGCTGCGGGTATCCTCGTCCCAGATGTAGAGATCGGTGCCCTTGATGCCCGTGTCGGCCATGTGCATCATGTGCATGTTGGTGAGCAGGTTATAACGCACGGCAATGGCCGTCGAGTTGGTAGCGAAGCGGAAACCCTTGCCGCTGGTGCAGGAGGCACGGTCCCACAAGGTGGGGCGAACACTGTCATGCAATGCCACGGGGATGCGCGACTGCAGGGTGCGGTCAAATGCCCAGTTGATCATCCTGAATCGCATGGCGTCAACATAGCGCAGCGTATCCTTGTCGGTAAAATCCTGGGCATGGGCTGAGGTGGGCATCAAGGCTGCCAGCAACACCGTCAGAACAAAGAGCATCTTGGTCTGTTTCATCGTTCTTATATATCTTGAAAATTGTTGATTCACAACACATTAAGGAGTTTAATAGCCTCAAGACGGCCACTATTGATAAGTGTGGGATAGTGGGCATCGCTGTTCACCACCACCGGGGCGTTGAAGCGCTTGAGCATCCCGAAGTACTTGAGGTTGGGAAAAAAGCGGTTGCTTTGCAGCCAGGCCTTGGTGTTGATTTCGATGGTGAGGTGGTGGTCCATGATGTTCTCAAACAGATCAATGACCAGTTTGTCATACCACGGCTCCTCGTCGATGCTGTCACGGTAGCGGCTGGCATTGAAGCCAATCTTGTCCATATGGCCCACGATGTCAAAACCGCCCTCGTCGACCATCGCCATCATCTGCGAGAAAAAGGTATTGACAACATACTCAATGTCGTTGTTGAAGTGCTCGGCCATGCGTGCCTTGAAACCGGGGAACTTGCCGTCGATGTCTACCATCTCGCCCGAGCCATCGATGGCGGGGATAAAGTGCACCGACCCGATGCGGTAGTCCAGCGGCAACCGGGTGAAGTAGTCGCTGGCAGGACCGTCACCCACGCCCACATAGTCAATCTCCATCGCCGTGTAGAGGCTGATGCGGTCGCCGTAGATGCCTCTCAGGCGCTCCACCTCGTCGAAGTACTGCTTTACCTGCTCCCGGCTCATGTTGACGGGGCTCTCGACCGAGACTGGCGAATGGGGCGTGAAACCCAGATGAGTAAAGCCCTGGGCAATCGCCTCGGTCACAAACTCCTCCATCGGGGCATGGCCATCGCAATACTGCGAGTGGGTGTGCAGGTTATACAGGTCGGTCTCTTGGGTTATTCGGTTGAAGTCAAACATGATGGGTCATGATTAAAACATTTTTGAGATATGGTCGATGGGAATCACCTGGATAATGGTTTTCCCATCGGGGGTGTAATTGGGCTCCGGCAGGCGCAACAGGTCGGCAACGATGATTTCCATCTCTTCCTGCATGAGGGTGCGGCCTGCAGGAATCGCCGCCGCACGCGCCACGGTAAGTGCCAGATGCTCCAGGATGCGTTTCTTCAACGGCATGCCACCGTTATCGACCGATTCGATGATCTGATGGACCATTGCCGAGGTATCCACCCCGTCCAGCCCTGCAGGAACGGCGTTTACTGTCCAGTCGTTGCCACTCATGCGTGACAGGCTGAAGCCCATCTTCTCCATCTCGGGCAGCAACCCCTCGAGAGCAACCGCCTGGGAAGGGCTCAGGTGCATGACCTCGGGGAAAAGGATGGCTTGTGAAGACATGTAGCCTGAATGAATCCTGCCGATGTAACGGTCAAACAGTATGCGCACATGGGCCCTGTGCTGGTCGATGACCATCAGGCCCGACTTGGCGGGCGACAGGATGTAGCGCCCCTTGAGCTGCAGATAGGCAGTCTGGACGCCCCCCGCAGTAACCTTAGGTTGCTCGGCAGCGGCATCAGGCTCGGCCTGGTTGTCAAAGGGCAGAGTACCCTCCTGCTGCCCGGAGCTCTCGCGTTTTTTGCGTTCAAAGTTGGCATACAGCTCATCCCAGTTGCTCATCGCCTGTCCTGACGCTGAACGCTGGCGCTGCGGGGCTGCCGATGAGCCGCCTTGGGCCTTGAACGGATTGTAGGTTGAATCCACTTCTATCTCGGGACGATGCACCTCTACATTGCCGCTATAGGCAGGGATTGCAGGGGCATCTTGGGTATCAAAGTCGATGGCCGGCACCTCGCTGAACCTGCCCAGCGTCTCCTTGACGCCAGCGGCGAGAATCTGCCAGATGGGCATCTCGTCCTCAAACTTTATTTCGGTCTTGGTGGGATGAATGTTCACATCGATGGCCTGCGGGTCGACATCAAAGCGCAGGAAGTAATTGGGTTGCTCACCCTCAGGGATGAGTTGCTCATAGGCCGACATCACGGCCTTGTGGAAATAGGGATGACGCATGAAACGCCCATTGACAAACATGAATTGCAAGGCGTTGCGCTTGCGGGCGTTCTCGGGTTTGCCGATGTAGCCCTGTATCTTGGCCAGCGATGTGTCGATGTCCACCGGCAGCAGTTGCTGGTCGATGCTGTTGCCCATCAGTGCCGCTATGCGCTGGCGGAAGGTCCCCTTCATCAACTTATACATCACATTATCGTTGTGGATGAGCGTGAACTCCACGCTGTAGTTGACCAGCGCCAGTTTCTCAAACTCCTTGACGATATTGCTCAACTCCACCTGGTTGGACTTGAGGAAACGACGGCGGGCAGGCACATTGAAGAAGATGTTCTTGATCATGAAATTGCTGCCAACGGGGCACATGTCGGGTTCTTGGCTCTCACAGTGCGAGGCCGTGATGAGCAGGCGCGTGCCCAACTGGGCATCGCGGCGCCGTGTGCGCAGTTCCACCTGCGAGATTGCGGCAATCGATGCCAGCGCCTCGCCACGGAATCCCATGGTGTGCAGTGAGAACAAGTCCTCGGCATTGCGTATCTTGCTCGTGCTGTGGCGTTCAAATGCCAAGCGTGCATCGGTCTCGCTCATCCCCACCCCATCGTCGATGATCTGAATGAGCGTGCGTCCCGAGTCCTTAAGGATAATCTGGACATGGGTTGCCTGGGCGTCGATGGCATTCTCCACCAGTTCCTTGATGACGCTGGCAGGGCGCTGGATGACCTCGCCTGCTGCAATCTGGTTGGCGACCGAATCGGGAAGCAGTTTAATCACATCACTCATGGCATCACTCGGCTTTAAGGGTTTGACTGTCGGTTGCCGGAGCTTCGGTTCTAGTGGCATTGCTGCCCGAACGGCGGCGTGTACCGCCCTCGACCGACTGCCACACGCGTCGCTGCTCCTCGCTCAACTCAAAGATGTCGTCGGGCGATTGCGGCCTGAGCGTCTCATACCACTTGAACTGCGGCAGGTACAGGTCGGCCTTGCGCGCCAGGTACAGCGGCGTGACCTTGCCCGACACCTCGGGCCACATGACGATGCGGTCCACCTCTTGCTTGGCCTTGAGGTTCAAGCGCATGTAACTGGACTCGGCATTGACCATCTTATTGTAGGTGGAGTCCTTCTCCTCGGGGAACATGATGACCTGCACATTGCCGTCAACATCGAGCTGGCGCAGTTCCTTGTTCTCAAACCACGCCTTCATCTTCTTGCCGCTCAACTGGTCATAATAGACCTCGCCCAGGTGCTCAGCCATGAAGCCGCCCGTGGGCAGCGTGGCCCAGTCGGCAGCGCTGTCGTTGAGGTGGATATTGATTTCGTCGCCAAAGATCTGCCGCTCCAGGTTCCACACCACGGCATGGCGGTACATGTTGATGATGGTGTCGGCCTCGCTCAACTGCAGCGAGTCGCAGATGCCCTGGATGTCGTTGCGGTAGAAGCGCACCTGGTTAAAGGCCCTGAGCACCCTCACCGAGTCGTTGACCGAGTCGTTCACGATGTGGCTGATGAGTGTGCACAGCGTGTCGGCATGCAGGTAGATGGTATCCTTCTGCGAGAACTCACGCGCCCTGGCACGCTTGGTGACATAGCTGTAGTGGGCATTATCGTCGTGGTAGCCGTAGCCACCGTCCAGGATGACCTTGTTGCTCGGGTCGGTGATGACGACATTGCCGCGGGCCTCGCCGTAGTTGCGCTTGCGGTTATAATAGACGGTGTCGCCCTCCAGCGTCTTGCCGTCCTTGGCGGTGATGAGTGAGCGCTGATACAGCGTTGCATCGTCGGCACTGGTGTTGTACCAGCCGTTGGTCGTGTTGATGGTATTGCTGTCGCTCACAATGAGCGTCTGGCTCGAGATTTTGGCGATATGGCTCATCGTGTTGTAGTCGAGCAGGTCGGTAAACATCTCGTAGCGGTCGTTGACCAGATGAACATCACGCGAGAACTCGGCCTGCTTGGTATCCAGCTCATAGCGGCCATACTGTGAACTCAGCTCGGTGTTGTTGCGGTTGTCGACGATGGTGCCACCGTCGAAGTAGTAGCCCACATTGGAGTTGATTTCATAGTCCAGCGCATCGGTGATGAGCGTGGTGCTGCGGTTCTCCAGGCGCACATTGCTGCGCAGCTCGGCCACCCCCTGCTCGCCATAGTAGTGCAACACATCGCTGTACACCCACAGAGTATCGCCCTGCGTCATGCGCACATTGCCGAAGGCGTCGAGCGAACTCGTCTCGGGGTAGAAATAGGCACTGTCACAGAACATGTACATGTCGCCGCGGCGAAAACGCACATTGCCCTTGAGGACCTGGTAGTCGCGGCTGATGGCCTCATTGGCCTTGAGCAGGTCGGCATTCTCAAGGAACACCTTGTTGGTCTGGTTGCGGTTAGCCTTGGGAATCTGGGGGGTGATGCGGTTGACCTTAGGGCCCTTGGCACCCTTCTTGGCAGCCTGCGGGGGCTGTGGATTAGTGGGACGCTTGGTGTTCTTTGTCCGCGTCACCACGGGTCGCGCCTTTGAGCCCTTGGGGGACTGGGCCCACACCATGGGCGACATCAGCAACGCCATCATGCAGCAAGCCATAATCACATGGCGCCAGCAGGCAGGGGTGTTGCCTGTGGTGCCATGGCTCTGATGCCGCTTGTCGTGGATTGCACGCATGATTTCTCAGTTTCCGGTTGCTCTAGATAGGCAGGATTTTCTACACGGTCTAGATGATCAGCTCAACTCTATTTCTTATTGGTCTTGAGCCAGTCATACTCAAACTCGCAGTTGCGCCAGCCCTCCTCGATGTAGACATAGACCGTCTTCTGCTTCTGCACGACCCAGTCGTGGATGATTTTCTCCTTTTCCGACGCCTCGCACATGTCCTTGATGATCATGTAGTCCTCGGCGAGGTCGGCCTTGTGGCCGTCGATACGCTTCACGAGTTTCACCATGGCGACCTGCTCGCGGCGCGTCTTGGGGTTAATCATGACAAAAGGCTCGCTGATGTCACCGGGCTGCATCGTGCTGATTTTCTTACCCACCTCGGGAGGCAGGTCGGCCATCTCGAAGCGGTTGCTGTGGGTATTCTCGTTGAGCATGTTGCCGTTGTTGTTGCGCGAATCCTTGTCCTGCGAGATGAACAGCGCCATCTCGTCAAAGGTCTTCTTGCCCGCGATGATGTCGCTGCGCACCGAGTCCAGACGGTTCACAGCGTCGATCAGGTCCTTGTCGCTCACCTTGGGGCGCAGCAGGATGTGGCGCGTGTTGACGCGGTCGCCACGCTTCTCGATGAGCTGGATGATGTGGAAACCGTCGTCGGTCTCGACAATGTTGGACACGCGCTTGCTGTCGTTCAGGTTAAAGGCTGCCGTGGCATACTCGGGCAGCAGCACCGAACGGCTCTGGAAGCCGGTCTCGCCGCCATAGACGGCAGTGGACTGGTCCTGGCTGTAGAGGATGGCCAGCGTCGAGAACTCGCGCTCACCGCTGTTGACCTGCTGGGCATAGTCGCGCAGTCGCGCCTTTACCTCATCGATTTCCTGCTGTGGAATGACGGGGTTGATGGTGATGATCTGGGTCTCGACCTGCAGGGGGATATAGGGCAGGGAGTCCTTGGAGAGGTTGTTGTAGAACTTGCGCACATCGGCTGGCGTGGCCTTGACATTCTTGGTCAACTCGTTCTGTACCTGCTGGATGCAGTACTGATCGCTGTACATCTCGTTGAGTTTCTCGCGCAGTCGAGGCAGCGGCATGCGGAAGTACTCCTCCACCTTCTCCTTGCTGCCCAGGTTGGCGATAAAAAAGTTGATGCGGCTCTCCACCTCCGACGAGATGGCACTCTGCTGCACCTCGACGGTGTCGATGCGCGCCTGGTCCAGGAAGAGTTTATCAATAGCCATTTTCTCGGGAATCACACAATAGGGATTGCCATCGATGGGAATGCGCTCATACAGTGCTTGCTGGTATTGTTCCTCGATGTCGCTCTTGAAGATGGGCTCGTCGCCGACGACCCACGCAACTTCCTCGGCCACATTATTTTGCGCCATAGCGGCAACTGCCGTCATAATCAGCGCCAATGCAGTTAAAAATCTCAGTTTCACTTCTATTTTCTTTTTAGTTCCTTTCAAACTGACAAAGATAGTGCAAGCCGGACACAACGCCAAACAAATAAACATTTTTTATGTTTTTTGTTTGGCGTTGTTGAGGTGCTGCCCACCTTGCCCGGAGATGCGCAGTCATTTTAAGGATTGCTAGACCCCGGCTCGCAAGAAATCCTAAAAAGTATTCTTGATTTCCCGAGTGAAGCACGATTAATATTTCAGGCGGGTCTTAGCGGCTTTGCGAGAGGCTGTGGGGGCTTACCGCTTGGAGGCGGGCTTGGTGCGGTAGATGTCGTCCTTCTTGACCTTGACGATGGTGCCGTAGCGGGCCAGCGCCTTCATGTCGAGTTTCTTGAGGTTACCCACGACCATCAACTGGTAGGGCTTGCCCTGAATGTGCTGGCGGTAGAAAGCCTCGATGTCGGCCTGTGTCAATGAGGGTAGCTGCTGAGCCAGTACCGTGTGCTGGTCGGCGGTGAAACCGCAGCGTTCCATCGCCGCAATCATGAGCGGCTTGCCACGGAAGGTGGGATAACTGTTGTTGATGTCGTTGAGCAGGCTCTGACGCGCCACATCCATATTCTCACTGTTGACAGGCATATCGTTGACCAGCGAATCCAGCAAGGCGATGGCCTGCATCGACTTGTCGGCCTGGGTTGCCACAAGCGCCAAATAGCCGCTGGGAGTGGACGAGTGGGCCAAGGAGGGTGTCAAAGTGACTCCCTGTGAGGCATAGGCCATCGAACGGAACTCCCTTACCTCCTGGAAGAGCACCGACGACATGCCGCCGCCAAAGTACTCGCCCCACATTTCCAGGCAAGCCTTGTCGCGGTCGCCGACCACACCCTCAAGGGGTCGGTACAGGCCGATGACCGTCTGGCGCGACTTGGGCATATCGAACACATAGACCATGGGCGACTGCGGCGTCTCGACCACATCTTCCCGCATCGGATTCTCCTCGGTGCCAGTCAGTTGCGGCAACAGGCGGGTTATCATGTCGGCAACCTGCTGCGGAGGCTGGTTACCGCTGTAGCTCACATCGCAACGGCAAGGATACAGTCCCTGGAACGAAGCAATGAGGGCCGCAGCCTTGACCTTCTTGAGTTCCTTGCCGGTCAGGCGGGTGAGATAGGGCGACTCGCTGCCCCTGATGACCTTGGCCGCCAGGGCGCTGAAGACACTAGTATTCTCTTCCCAGAACGATTTCTCTTCGGGACCTGCCGCATCCTTGATGTCGTCGAGTTTCTCCTCATTGGCCTTCATGTGGTCGAGAAAATGGCTCAACAGGCACAGCGTGGGCTCCAGCTGGGCGTCGTCGCCCTTGACAACCATCATCGACGACTGGTCGGCTGCGCTGAACTCCACACTAGCCCCCAACTGCTGCAGGGCGGAGCCCAGAGCCTTGACATCGAGCGAGTCGGTCCCCAACTCGCCCACATAGCCGGCAGCGGCCTCGAGCAGACGGTCCTGCTTGGTACCCTTGTGGAAGTCAAACACGAGGCTGAAGGTGCTGTTCACCGGGTTGGGGCCGGCATAGAGCGTATTGCCACCGGTCATCTTTACCTTGACAGCATCAGCGGCAAAATCGAGCAGCCTGGGGGCAGCGTCGTGCACGGGCAACTGCTCCAGCCGCTGGGCGAATGCCGACTTGTCGCCGGCATGCTGCGGCTTGACGGGAGTATATTCGGGCTTGGCAATCTCCTCGACGGGATAGCGGCCGTTCTTCTTGTGGAAGCGGTAGAAGTTGTCGGTGAAATACTTGCGTGCCACGCGGGTGACATCGTCGCGGGTGATGCCCGACACACTGGTCGACAGGCGCATGAAATCGTCCCACGACACGCCGGCCGACATGGCTGCCACCATCAGTTCAGAGCGCTTGGTGATGCTCTCCAAGGCCATCTCATTGTTGCGGGCAATCATGCGCTTGACCGCCGTCAGCTGCTCGTCGGTAAAGTCGCCGTTTTTCAGTTTCTCGAGCTGTCCGAGGCACAGGTTCTCGGCCGTCTTTACCTTGCACAGGATTTTGGGCACCACGATGACGGCGAGAGCCGCCGTCTGGTTCATGCCGATGTTCTGGGCCATCGACAGATAGACGCGGTTATTGTTGGTCAGCTCGTCGAGCAGCCCAGTGTGGTTGTCGTTGTTGAGCAGGGCAAGCGCCACCTGCATGGCAGGGGCATCGGCATCATAGTCGGTGGGGCCGCGGAACACCATCGCACTCATGCCGATGATGGGCATGGGAAACAGGAATTTCTCGACGGGTTGGCCCTCGATGGCCGGCGCTACAATCGACGCGCGCACGGGCTTCACACCGCGTTCAAGTCGGCCGAAGGTGCGCTGCAGCAAGGGCATCAGTGTCTCGGGGTCGATGTCGCCCGCGAGGATGAGTCCCATGTTGCTCGCCACATAATACTTCTTGTAAAAGGCCTCCATGTCCGAGAGTTTGGGATTCTTCAGGTTCTCCGTGCTGCCGATGACGGGATAGGCATAGGGGGTACCCGCCAGGAACTTGGAGCCAATCTGCTCGAGCATCGTCGAGGCAGGATCGTCGGAGTACATGTTCTTCTCCTCGTAGACCGTCTCCAACTCGCTCTGGAACAAGCGGAACACCGGATGGATGAGGCGGTGGCTGTTCAACTCGCACCACTGCTCGATGAACTGCGGCGAGAAGGTGTTGTGATAGAAGGTGAAATCATAGGAGGTGCCCGCATTGAGGTCCGTGCCGCCGTACTTGGTAATCAGGCGGTTGAACTCGTTGGGGATGGCATACTGCGAGGCTTTGATGTTCAACTCGTTGATGTCGTGCTGGATAGCCTTGCGGCGCGCGGCATCGGCGGTGCGTGCCAGCTCGTCATACTTCATCGAGATGGAGTCCAGATAGACGCGCTCGGCTGCATAATCCACGGTGCCCAACTCGTCGGTACCCTTGAACAGGATGTGTTCAAAGTAGTGGGCGATGCCCGTGTCGGGGCAATCGACAGCGCCGGCATTGACCACCACAGCGCCGAAGACCTTGGGCTGGCTGTGGTCCACATTGAGCCACACGCGCATACCGTTGTCGAGCTCATATTCCTGCACCTGCACCGCCTCAACAACCTGGGCCATCGCCAGTGAGGGCAGTAATGCGACACACAGGGCAGAGAGAAGCAGAATCTTTTTCATCATCGTTTTATTGTCTAAAAAAAATGGATTTCACAGGACAAGCATGCCACCGTGAAACCCAAATCTATAGTTAATTGATCCTCGTTATCATTTCACCTGCTTGAGGACCTTCTTGTTGATCTTGACAGGATACTTCTTGTACAGTTCTTCCTTCCAGCGCTGCTCCAGCACATCTTGATAGTCGCTGGTGACCCAACCGCGCACATCGTTCAAGTTCTCGGGCTGATTGATAAGACCACCCTGGAGAATCATGAATACAGGATATCCCTGTGATTTAGGCATGTCGCCAGAGTGGAACGCGAGATAGTCGGCAAGGTTATTCTCTCCCTGCTTAACGACCATGCTCTGGAGGCGGATTTCGGAGCCATACTTGTTGTAAAGAGCCTGGGCGAGGGTGTCAGCACCGAACTTGTTGACATCGGCCTTGACGAGGTCAAGGATGCTGTCGCTCTTGGCGCTCAGGATGATTCCCTTGAAATAGGGCTCGTCCCAAGTGTATTTGGAGCGATTCTTCTCATAGTACTGCTCGAGGCCAACGGTGTCCTTGCCAGCGGCCTTCCACACACGGCGGTTGCTGATTTCGAACAGGAGCATACCGTCGCGGTACTCGTTGAGCAGATTGCGTAATTCGTCGTTGGTATTGAGCAATTCCATATTTTTGTACTCGGCGAGGGCATCTAAGGCCACAACATCGGTTAGCGAGCGTATAAAGTCCATGGACTTGACGGGATCCAAAATCTTAATTTTGGGGTTGAGTTGGGACGCCAGAGCGCTCACGGGAACCGATTTTCCGTCACCATAAGTGAACAGAGGCAAGGTGGAGTTCTTGACATACTTGGTCAGGAATGTCGAGTCCAGGCCACCCGTCAGGGCATTGGCCAGGTATTTCTCAGCTTCAGGATTGAAACTGAAGTTATATTTGGTCTTGAAGTCAACGAGGCGTTGCTCCCTTATCAAGTTCTTGCGGGAGTCACGGTCGATAGCCATCTCGAGACTGGGACGAATCTCGGCAAACGAGGGAGCGCCGTGGGCCACTTTCTTGATAATGTGGTAGCCGAATCGGCTCTCGAAAGGCTCGCTGATGGCGCCGTCGGGCAACGAGAAGGCAATGTCCTCAAAGGGCTGTACCATCCTGCCACGGCCAAACCATCTCAAGTCACCGCCATGCTGTGCGGTTCCAGGATCCTCAGACTCCTTCTTTGCCATTTCCTCAAAGTCGGCGCCGGCAAGCAACAAGGCATAGATGGAGTCTATCTTCTGCTTGCACACGGCCTTCTGCTCGTCGGTGGCATTTTGAGGGAATATCTTGAGAATGTGGCTTGCACGCACATCGTTGCGGGGGTGCATCTCATTGACCCTCACCATGTGGATACCGAACTGAGTGATAAACGGCTTGGACACCGAGCCGACAGGAGTGCTGTAGATCGCATTCTCGATGTCATAGGGGAACGAGCACGAACTGACGCCGGCAAAGTGACCCTGGTTGCGGGACACATAGGGGTCGACCGAGAAACGGCCAGCCAATTCGGCCCAGGATTCACCATTCAGGACGCAGTTGCGGATGCTGTCCATCAGCATCACGCTCCGTTGCTGATCCTGCACGGTGTTGCCCGATGGGAGCATCATGTGGTCGATATCATATACCGTGAGATAGCGTTGGTAGGCCTCGTTGAGGAATTTCCAGCGATAGGTGGTGTCCTCAGTGATGAAGGGGGCGATAAGTTCTCGCTGATAGCCCTCAAATTCCCTCTTGAAGAGGTCGGTTGTGTCGATTCCGGCTGCTTCAGCATCAGCCACCTTGAGTTTGAAAAGCACAAAGCGGTCTACATACTGCTCGAGTGTCTCTTTCTCGACCTGTTGCTGATTGTTCTTGTTGTAGAGGTACTCAAACTCCGAGAGTTTGATGTCTTTTCCGTTGATGGTCATGAGAACAGGGTCCCCTCCCTTGGCTATAGCGAGGACCGCAGACACGACCAACAATGAACAAATCCAAAATTTCGCTTTCATCTTTGTTGGTTTGAAATCTATATTTTTAGTTTTTGCATTCCGTTATACTATAACATAACGCACGCGCACGGGAAAAATTATATCCCGTGCGCATTTTTTTTGGAACCGGCTATGTGAAAGGGTCATTATCAAGAGGGAAGGAGGTCAAGCACAAGGCTTACATGAAAAGATGTGAGAGGCTTCCTTCAGGGGAAACCTCTCTATGACACACGGAGTCAATATACCGCATTCGTGTCGGGTGGTCAGAGACCTTGTATCTTCTTGTTGGACTGTTCAGTCTTCCAGGGTGAAGTTGATGGGCAGTGTGTACAACACGCGCACAGGCTTTCCGTTCAGTTTGCCCGGTTCGAACTTGGGCATTCTCTTACACAGGCGAATCGCCTCGTAGTCAAGGTTGATCTCGACCGAGCGGAGGATTTTGACTTGCCCCACGCTGCCGTCTTTCTCGACAACAAACTGGACTAGAACTTTACCCTGAACATTATTCTCGGCAGCGACAGGAGGATAGACTATGTTGGTGTTCAAATATTCCATCAGTCCGTCAAGTCCTCCGGGAAACATGGGCATCTCGTCGGGTTCGGTGCAGATGATCTCGCCATCGACCCTGGGCTCAGGGGCATCGGCATTGCGGTTACCGGTCACCGGTCCCATGGGCTCGCCAGCCTTCTGGCGGTCGACAGGCTTATCGCTTTTGGAGGCTCTGACGCCTCTTTTCTTGTCCACTCTCTCGGTGCGGGCCCTCGACTTTTGCGCCGATTTACGGGTCACTCTTTTCTGACCCATGGCCGATACTCCGGCCAACAGGGTCAGCATCAGTAAAACGGATAAGAACCTTTTCATGATGGTCAGGTTTTACAATGGTGAAATCACTCCACATCAGTTACCCATCTCGCTGAGGAACTTGATGCGCACGAGGCGTATTTCCTCCTCGGTGAAGTCATCGCCCAGTTCCTGCATGGCGGTCTCGATGTCGTCGGTGTCGCTCTCCTTGAAGTACTCAAAGATGTCCTCCTCGATATCGTTGTCGATCGCCTCATCGATGAAGTAGGACACATTGATTTTTGTACCGCTGTAGACGATAGCCTCCAGCTCGTCAAGCAGTTCGTCAAACTCGAGGTCCTTGCTCTCGGCAAGGGCATCGAGCGGCACCTTGCGGTCGATGGCTGTGATGATCTCGACCTTGAGTTTGCTCTTGTTGGCGACGGTGCGCACGCGCATGTCCTCAGGGCGCTCTATCTCGTTCTCATCGACATATTTCTTGATAAGCTCGATGAATTCCTTGCCATATCGCTTGGCCTTGCCGGGTCCCACACCCGGGATGTTCTGCAACTCCTCGATGGTAATGGGATAGGTTGTCGCCATAGCGTCGAGCGATGGCTCCTGGAAGATGACATAGGTGGGCAGGCCGTGCTGCTTGGCAATCTTGCGGCGCAGGTCCTTGAGAATGCTGAACAGCTCTGAATCCACGGCACCGCTGCCGCCTCCATGGATTTCCTCATCGGGCATCTCGACATACTCGTTGTCCTCGACAATCCAGAATTTCTCACGGCTGTTGAGGAAGGCTTTACCGGCCTTGGTCACCTTGATGACGCCGTAGTTCTCGATGTCCTTGGTCAGGTAATCCGAGAAGACACCTTGCCTGATGACGGCGAGCAGGAATTTCTCGTCACGCTCTTCGGTACAGCCGAACACTTCGAGTTCATTGTGCTTATATCCCTGAATGTCATTTGTCAGGTCACCCATCATGACATGGGCGATATACTCGGGCTTGAAGCGCTCACGCAGCGTGAGAATCGTATCGATGGCAGCGCGCAGCTCCTCACTGGCCTCGACGCGCTTCTTGGGCTTGAGGCAGTTGTCGCAGTTGCCGCAATTATCCTGTTCGTAGCTCTCGCCAAAGTAATGCAACAGCGAACGCCGACGGCACACCGACGACTCGGCATAGTCACGCGTCTCGAGCAACAGCTGCTTACCGATTTCCTGCTCGGCGATGGGCTTGCCCTGCATGAATTTCTCGAGCTTGTCGAGGTCCTTGCGCGAGTAGAAGGTGATGCATTTGCCCTCACCGCCGTCGCGCCCGGCACGGCCCGTTTCCTGATAATACCCCTCGAGGCTCTTGGGGATGTCGTAGTGGATGACAAAACGCACATCGGGCTTGTCGATACCCATGCCGAAGGCGATGGTCGCCACGATCACATCCACATCCTCGCTCAGGAAGGCGTCCTGGTTGGCGCTGCGCACGGCGCTCTCCATGCCGGCATGGTAAGGCAATGCCTTGATATCGTTGAGACGGAGCACCTCGGCCAGTTCCTCAACCTTCTTGCGGCTCAGGCAGTAGATGATGCCCGACTTGCCCTCGTTGGCCTTGATGAACTTGATGATCTCGCGGTCCACATCCTTGGTCTTGGGCCTTACCTCATAGTACAGGTTGGGCCGGTTGAACGAGGACTTGAACACGGCCGCCTCGGTCATGCCCAGGTTCTTCTGGATATCGTGCTGCACCTTGGGGGTAGCGGTCGCCGTCAGGGCGATGATGGGGCGCACGCCGATGCGGTTGATGATAGGGCGAATGTTGCGGTATTCTGGGCGAAAATCATGTCCCCACTCCGAGATGCAGTGTGCCTCGTCGACAGCATAGAACGAGATGGGCACATCCTGCAGGAACGCCACATTCTCTTCCTTGGTGAGCGACTCGGGGGCCACATACAGGAGCTTGGTGCGCCCGCTGCGCACATCTTTCTTGACCTCCTCGATGGCCTGCTTGGTCAATGATGAGTTCATGAAGTGGGCGATGCCGTCTTCCTCGCTGTAGCTGCGCATGGCATCGACCTGGTTTTTCATCAGAGCAATTAAGGGTGAGATGACTATTGCAGTACCTTCCATGAGCCTTGCGGGCAACTGATAGCACAACGACTTGCCGCCGCCGGTGGGCATGAGTACAAAAGTGTCACGCTCGGCCAACAGGTTCTCGATGATTGCTTCCTGGTTTCCCTTAAAGGTCTCAAAACCGAAGAATTGCTTCAATGCCGAAACCAATTTGCTGTTCTTCGCCATATTCAATAATTAGGTTTAGGGTTTCAATGATTTCACAAATATAGTACTATTTGCTGAACTGCACAATTTTTTTTGAAAAAATAATTTTAGGCTCCGGCAAGAGAGTCTTACCGGAGCCTGAAACCTGATGCCGTTATGTCTTACTCTGCCAGGAGTTCAAAATTGGACTTGGAGAGTTGCCGCTCGGCAAACTCGCGGGTGAGCACATAGCGCTTCTTGCGCATTGAGGGTGCCTCATACATCACATCAATCATGATGGTCTCAAACAGGCTCCGCAGTCCACGCGCTCCCAGCTTGTACTCTATCGACTTGTCGACCACAAACTCAAGCACACCGTCCTCGATGACCAGTTCCACGCCGTCCATCTCAAGCAGTTTCTTGTACTGCCGCACGATAGCATTCTTGGGCTCGGTCAGGATGCGCAACAAGGCATCGCGGTCCAGCGGCTCCAGATTGGTGAGAATGGGCAGGCGCCCGATGATTTCGGGAATCAAGCCATAGCTGCGCAGGTCCTGCGGGGCGACGAAATGCAGCAACTTGTCGCGGTCGGCCTTGCTCACATGGTTAGCCGCGCCAAACCCCACGACATGGGTGTTCAGTCGCTGGGCAATCTTGCGCTCGATGCCCTCAAAGGCACCACCGCAGATGAACAGGATGTTCTTGGTATCGACAGCGATCATCTTTTGCTCCGGGTGCTTGCGCCCGCCCTGGGGCGGCACATTGACCACCGAGCCCTCGAGCAGCTTGAGCAGTCCTTGCTGCACGCCCTCACCGCTCACATCGCGCGTGATGCTCGGGTTGTCACCCTTGCGGGCGATTTTGTCTATCTCGTCGATGAAGACGATGCCCCGCTCGGCCTCGGCGACATTGTAGTCACAGGCCGCCAGCAGCCTTGTCAACAGGCTCTCGATGTCTTCACCCACATAGCCGGCCTCGGTGAGCACCGTGGCATCGACGATGGCGAACGGCACTTTCAGCATGCGTGCAATCGTCTTGGCAAGCAGGGTCTTGCCCGTGCCTGTCGGGCCCACGATAATGATGTTGCTCTTCTCGATGTCGATGTCGTCGTTGCGCTTCTGGTTCAGTCGCTTATAGTGGTTATACACAGCCACCGACAGGTAGCGCTTGGCGGTTTCCTGCCCGATGACATACTGGTCGAGGTAATCCTTGATTTCGGCCGGCTTGGGCAACGACTCGAGGTCCAGGTCGGTGAGCGTCGCCGTCTTCATCTTGCCGAGGTACTCCTGGGCAAGTTCAGCGGCACGCTCGGCGCAGTCGTTGCAGATGCAGCCGTTCATGCCCGGCAGCAGCAACTCAACCTCCCGGTCGCTGCGCCCGCAGAAACTGCAATACAGTGTGGTGTTATTCTCTTTCTTTTTTGCCATATCTTATTTGGGTTCGGTAGCATCGGCAGCAGGCTCACCGGCCTGAGCCTCACGGATGAGGACCTTGTCGATCATGCCGTAATCCTTGGCCTCGGCAGCGGTCATCCAGTAGTCGCGGTCACTGTCGGCATAGACCTTGTCATAGGGCTGTCCCGAGTGGTCGCTGATGATGGTGTAGAGCTCCTGCTTGAGCTTGAGGATCTCGCGAGAAGTGATTTCGATGTCGGATGCCTGACCGCTGATGCCGCCCATGGGCTGGTGAATCATCACGCGGCTGTGCTTCAGGGCAAAACGCTTGTCCTTCTGTCCGGCGACAAGCAGCACGGCGGCCATCGAGGCTGCCATACCGGTGCAGATGGTCGACACATCGCTCTGGATATACTGCATCGTGTCATAGATGCCCAGGCCGGCATACACCGAACCGCCGGGCGAGTTGATATACAGTGAGATGTCCTTGCCGGGGTCGGAGCTGTCCAGATAGAGCAGCTGGGCCTGGATGACATTGGCAGTGTAGTCATCGACCTGGGTGCCCAGGAAGATGATGCGGTCCATCATCAGTCGCGAGAACACATCGAGCTGAGTGACATTGAGCTTGCGTTCCTCCATGATGGTCGGGGAAATGTAGTTGTTAGAAACACTGGCTGCAAACTGGTCCAGGGCCAGACCGTTCATGCCCAAATGATGCACTGCAAATTTTCTGAAATCGTTTTCCATATATTCCTTAGTAAAATGGTTAAAAATTTTTTTTGTTCAAAGATACACTTTTTTTCTCAATCCCGTGCACGGATTGGACTTTTTTTTATTTCATGTGCAATAAAACAATGACCCAAGACGCAAAAACCGCGCCAACCGACAAATTGTCACCTGGCGCGATACACACACCCAAATAAAAAGGACAGGGCAGGCGCACAATGGCCTACCCTTCCTCAAACATTAAAGCTTATGATATCCTAAATAAGTCTTATTTGTCCTTCTCGTAGAGCTTGCGGAAGTCCTCGACCGAGATGGTCTTCTCGTTCACCTTGACCGACTCCTTGACAGCGGCATAGAACTTGTTGTCGATGGCATGCTCCTGAATCATCTCGCGGGTGCGGTCGTCCTGCATGAAGCGCTCGGCCTGCTGACGGATGAGGTCATCGGGGGCATTGTAGATGCCGTACTGTGACAGCTGCTGCTGGGCAAAGATGAAGGCAGCGGTGTCGATGTCTTCCTTCTCGACCTGGATACCCAGCTCCTGAGCCAGGTGGTCCTTGACGAGCTGCCAGCGCAGCGACTTGAACATCTCCTGGGCCTCCTCGTCGGTGACCTCGGTGTTCTCCTTCTCGTCCTGCTCACGGCGGAGCTTGAGGAAGCGCTTCAGGAACTCCTCGGGCAGCTGCATCTCACCGGCCTTGTCGGTGAGGATGCGCTGAGCGTCGACGGTGAAGCGGTAGTTGCTCTCGGGGACATTGGCACGGCCAATCATCTCGCGAACGGCTTCACGGAAAGCGGCCTCGTCCTTCACATCGGTCTCGACGCCGAGCACGCCCTTGAAGAACTCCTCGTTCATCTCGGCCTCCTGATTGACCTTGATTTCCTCGATGGTCACGCGGAAGTCGCTCTTGACATCGGCCTGATTGCGGTCCACATTAAGCATGGCAGCCAGCTCGGCGATGTTGCCGCCGTTGGCCTTGTGGGGATTGAAGACGAAGGTGTCACCCACCTTGACGCCGACAAACTTGGCGGCCTCGTCGTCATCGACCATATAACGGGGCGAAATCACGGTGCGCTCCACCTTGATGCCGTCCTGCTTGTCGTTGCCCTGCTCGTCGAGCTCGATCATCGAGCCACGCAGCATCGACTCCTTGTCGCTCACCTCGCCGTCGACGAGGGTGCCCAGGCGCTTGCGGTCGTGGGCGATGGCGTCATCGACCATCTGGTCGGTCACCTCGATGATATAATAGGGCACATTGATGCGCTTGTTGAGCTTGAGCTCGATGGCGGGAGCCATACCCAGGTCATACTTGAAGGTCATTTCCTCATCGTTCATGATGTCGACCTTGGTATCCTCGTTGGGCAGGGGCTCGCCCAGGATCTGCAGCTTGTTCTCACGGATATAGTCATACACGGCGCGACCCACCTTGCGGTCAATGACATCGGCGGTAACGCTGGCACCGTAATACTTCATCAGCAGCGACTTGGGGGCATGGCCGGGACGGAAACCCTTGATGGGGTGACGCTGACCCATGGCAGCCACTTCCTTGTTCACATCGCTTGCGAAATCGTCTCTCTTGAGTTCAACGGTGAGCAGTCCGTTCACCGCATCAATTTGTTCAAAACTTACGTTCATTACTTGGTTTGTATTGTCTGTTAAATGTTTAGTTCTTAAAAAAGCGGCTGCAAAGGTACTACTTTTAGTCCGATACACAAAATTTCACCACATAAAAATATATAAAGAAAACAATAAATACAATAAACACGATGATTATGCGGCAGCCCGCCAACTCGTGTTTATTGTACTTGTTGTTTTATCCTTCCTGCCCGCTGCGGGGCATTTTTCACATCGTGAGGATGATGTTGTGCTCCTCGGCAATGCGGCGCATGTTCAGGATGGCATAGCGCATGCGGCCCAGGGCGGTGTTGATGCTCACGCCTGTGGTGTCGGCGATTTCCTTGAAGCTCATGTTCTTGTAGTAGCGCATCACCAGCACCTCGCGCTGGCTTGCGGGCAACTCACGGATGAGGCGCCTCACATCGTTATGAATCTGTGAAGTGACCATCGTGTCCTCGATGGTGCTGTCGGCAAGTTCCTTGCGGTTGAGGATGTTGACATCGTCGTCATCGGTTGACTGCAGGTTCTCGGCCTTGGCCTGGCGATAGTAGTCGATAATCAGGTTATGGGCAATGCGCGTGATCCAAGCGGGGAAATGCCCGTTCTCGACATAACGCCCCTGCTTGATGGTTGTGATGGCTTTGACGAAGGTATCCTGGAAGATGTCATCGGCGATTTCGTCATTTCTCACCGAGTGGTATATATACATGTAGATTCGGTCCTTGTGACGCTCCAGGAGCTCATCAAAGGCCTCGTTCTTGCCATCGACATATAGCGTGATCAGCTGATCATCGCTCTTGTCTTTATAAATCTTCATTACTAAATACTATTGGTCAATAATAAGTAGTCGTTGTCGATAGGCAGTATGTTTTTAGTCGTTTATATTCATTAAAATTAGTTACTCACTCGTGTGAATCTGTCATGATTCAGGCTGCAAATATAGTAAAAATCAGAAAAGCACAAGTTTTTTTTCAAAAAAAAGTGAATTTTCCAATTCCATTTTTACGGTTCAAGGGGAGAGTCCACAGTCCCCGGCCCGGCCCAAACGAGCGTGGAGGGCATCCTCACGCAGCAGGGCTCGAGACCGCGCGCCACCGCTTCGCGGCATGGGTCCGCCGCCAGCAATCAGCGACGACGGCGGCTGCGCAGCGACAGGAGCCAGCGGGCAAGCCTGAAGCCCAGGAACACATAGTCGGCCGTCTTCAGGTGCGATACCGTCGAGGGACTGAACATGAGTGCCCGCACCCCGTTGGTGGCGACATTGTCCTTCACGCCGTCGATGCTGTACTGCATCGTCATGCGCCCCACCTCACGGCGCACCAGTGCCTTGCCGCGAGCACGGCGCAACTCATCAAGCGTCATACCGCGCCAGTCATCGGGCGCGTCGGGCGTTGCCACGGGCAATTGCTGTGGTGCCTCGGTTATCACTGGATTGTTGGCTGGATCGTTATTCATTGTCTTCAGGTTTTAAGAACAGTTTGCTCACAAATCGTGCGATGGGATTCACGATGAGTTGTTTCTTGAAAGCGAAAACCACCAGCAGCAACACCAGTAGCAGGGCCACCGCAATCAGGTGAGCGCCCCAGGCACAACCCATTGCCGAAGCAAGGATGCTGATAAGCGCCGAGAACAGGTAATGCAGCGCAAAGGTGGCGATGATGATCACCACAGCCACAAACGCCGTTGCCGACAACAGCACGGCGAGTTTCTCGACGGCAGTGAGTTTAGTATAGTCCCACTCCAGCGAGAAATACCTGCGGGCCTCGTTAAACAGTTTCTTATAGTCTATCTCGTTCATATTCTAAATCATATAGACTGTGCATCATGCCAACCCACTACAACTTCAACCGTGCCGACGCACGGGAAATTATTCAAATTCATGATTCAACAAATTTGTCTAATTTCCCGCCCGCCAGGGTGGTTCATGTCATGTCACAATTGATGTGACATGCCGCCTGTCAGCATGAGTGTTATTTTGTCAGTCCTCAATCTGAGCGCTGATCTGCTTCACGAGCTGCTCTACCTCGTCGTCGCTGAAGTCAATGCCGTTCTTCTTGAGCATCTCCTTGATGCGGGCACGCAGGTCAGAGCCCTTCTCGGGAGCGAACAGTACAGCAGCAGCTGCGCCCACGAGAGCGCCGCCCAGGAATGCGTACAATACACTTAATCCTTTCATAGTCTTGTCTCGGTTTGATGGTTAGTAAATCACTCGCCCTTGATTTCCTCGGCGATGTCGTTCACGAGGTTGTCGAGTTTTGAGCCTTTGAGTTTCACGCCTTGCTCACGCAGTGCATCGGCAATGCGCTTGCGGGTGTCGTTACCTTTCTCGGGAGCAAAGAGCAATCCCACTGCAGCGCCGGCGATTGCACCGCCGACGACAGCCATAACAATGTTAACTGGTTTCATATCTCACAGTGATTTAAAGAATTAATAAAATACTTAGTTATGGTTCAAGCCTGCAAATTTCATGCCATGAGGCAGGCAGGGGCTTGATTCGGGCACTAAAATTACTCACAGTTTTTGACTTGGGCAAATTTTTACCTAAAAAAATGTTGGTTTTCACCACTAAAAACTACAGGCTGACACACTCCCTCCTCTCGCTAAGACGCTAAGCCGCTAAGTTTTTTTTAAAACAACTTGCACATGGTATCCGCCATCGCCCGACAGAAAACCCTCACGCTAAGACGCTAAGACTTTTTTAAAGGGAATGATACTATTTGACCCAGAATGAAAAGAAATCACATTTCAACTGAAATTGATGGAATAATGATGAATAAAATCACCCAAATTACCACCAAATTGTACCTTTCTCAACCCAAGAGCTTCTAGCATTGTTATTGCTTCTTTTACTGTTTCATTCCTCGAATCTGCAAGAAATACCGCATGATACGAACCGTCTTTTTCTACTTTGGTTTGCACATTAAAACCATGACGATAGCAAATGTCATAAACTTTGTCATCAAGAACTTTGTATATACCCATATCATCACCATCATTCTCATTGATGGAAATTTTTTGTGAATATTGCTCATTGATATACTCTCGAACCACATTTTTGATTATTCCCTCAATAATCACTTCTTTTCGCTTATTTCTATCCATATCAATATACTTTACTTATAAATAGTAATTTATCAGATATTTTTTGTATTTTTGCGCCAATAATAGTTTTCGACATGGAATACAGAAAAAACGTAAAAATTGAAATCAGTAGTGCCGATGCTACGATATCATTAGTTCATAATGGCAATAATTTGTCAGCCATAGTAAAGAACCCTAATGGTAAAAAAGTCGCATCAATTGATTCGATTAAAATGACAATTGGAAACAACGAACATTTTAATGGTTTTGAATGCTTTTATGTTCAATCAATAAATGCAATTAGTAATTATGAAATTATGTTTCGCTTACAACAGTTTTTTTATGAAAACGTTCATAATTTGGGATATAGGTACTTATTATTTGAGACAAGAAATCCGATATTGTTGGATATTGCAAAGCATTTATATGTAATTGAACCAATTAAAGGGACCAATTGCTATATTGCGGATTTGGATAGAATGTTCTATCATTCCTTAACTGATAAGTAAGCAAATGCAGCCTGATTGGACTGTATTCATATTTTAGCAATTTTTATGTTAGAAATTACTTGAGGACAAATAGTATATCATTCCCTAATTTTTTCATATCAGTTAAAAGTTTGGGTTAAATGTCCAGTTGGTTAGATTTCTGGCAAATTCAGTAACAATTTACCATAAAAACAAATAAAAAACCATAAAATCCACAAATCAGGACACCGCAAACCTTTTAAAACATGAATTACGCGAATTAAACTGATTAGCGTCCGCAATTCACAGAGTCAGGGCATACAACAAAAAGGGATGCGGATGCTTTGGAATCTGTTGTATTTCTTGTTTTCGCTTTTTAGTGGCAGGCATGGTTAAGAGTGATGCCAAAGAGTTCGGAGTTTGGTTTTCTCACGAAAAATTTGTACCTTTGCGGGCTCGAATTTTCAATAATGGCTACCAGAGGAGACATCATCATCAAGGGTGCCCGCGTCAACAACCTGAAGGATGTTGATGTGGCGATACCGCGCGGCAAGTTTGTCGTGGTGACGGGCCTGTCGGGCTCGGGCAAGTCGTCGCTGGCATTCGACACCCTGTATGCCGAGGGTCAGCGCCGCTATGTCGAGAGCCTGTCGTCCTATGCCCGCCAGTTCATGGGGCGCATGACCAAGCCCGACTGCGACTTCATCCGCGGTCTGCCGCCCGCCATCGCCGTCGAGCAGCGCACGGTGACGCGCAACTCGCGCAGCACTGTGGGCACGAGCACCGAGATCTATGACTACCTGCGCCTGCTGTTTGCCCGCGTGGGCAAGACCTATTCACCCATCTCGGGCCAGATGGTGAAGAAACACACCTCGGCCGACATCATCGACTGCATTAACAGTTATCCCGACGGCACGCGCCTGGCACTGCTCACCGAGGTCATCCTCCCCGAAGGCCGCGAGCTGCGTACGCAGCTCGACATCCTCGTCAAGGGCGGATACTCGAGGCTGATGACCAGGGACGGCCGCTTTGTGGACATCGCCCAGGTGCTGGACACCGCTGGCGACCTGGATGCTGCCGATTACCGGCTGCTCATCGACCGCATGGCGGTGACCCACAACCATGACGATGAGATGCGCCTGCTGGACTCGTTGCAGACCGCCTTCTATGAGGGCAAGGACGAGTGCATCGTCGTGGTGTGGCAACAAGACGGCAGCATGGTCGAGCACCGTTTCTCCAAGCGCTTCGAGCTTGACGGCATCACCTTTGAGGAGCCGAGCGACCTGATGTTCAACTTCAACAACCCGCTGGGGGCATGCCCCACATGTGAGGGTTTCGGGTCGGTCATCGGCATCGATGAGAGCCTGGTGGTCCCCGACCGCAGCCTCTCGGTGTATGACGACGCCGTGATGTGCTGGCGCGGCCAGGTGATGAGCGAGTGGAAACGCGAGTTCATCCATGTTGCCTCAGCCCATGGCTTCCCCATCCACAAGCCCTACAACGAGCTGACACCGCAGCAGGTGGACCTGCTGTGGCACGGCACGGGTGATGGCTCATGGACGGGCATCGACGGCTTCTTTGAGTGGATCAAGAGCAAGTCCTATGCGATACAATACCGCGTGCTGCTCGCGCGCTACCGCGGCAAGACCGTCTGCCCCACCTGCCACGGCACCCGCCTCAAGCCACAGGCGGGCTATGTGAAGGTGGGCGGCTTGACCATCAGCGAGATGGTGCGCATGCCGGTCAAGGACCTGCGCGAATGGTTCCAGCATCTCCAGCTCGACGACACCGATGCCCAAATCGCCAAGCGCCTGCTCATCGAGGTGAACAGCCGCCTCGACTACCTGTGCGAGGTGGGCGTGGGTTACCTCACGCTCGACCGCCTGTCGGCAACGCTGTCGGGCGGCGAGAGCCAGCGCATCAACCTGGCGACCGCCCTGGGCAGCTCGCTCGTGGGTTCGGTCTATATCCTCGACGAGCCGTCCATCGGCCTGCATCCGCGCGACACCCACCGGCTGATACATGTGCTGCGCATGCTGCAGGAACTGGGCAACACGGTCGTTGTCGTTGAACATGACGAGGAGATCATCCGCAATGCCGATTACCTGATTGATGTCGGCCCCGAGGCAGGCCGCAACGGCGGGCGCATCACCTATCAGGGCCCCGTCGACAAGTTGGCCGAGGCTACCGAGAGTTATACCGCCAAATACCTCACCGGCGCCATGACGATTCCGTCACCCAAGCGACGCCGCAAGTGGAACCAGTATATCGAGGTCAAGGGAGCCACGCAGAACAACCTCAAGAACATCAATGTCAAGTTCCCGCTGGGCGTGATGACCGTGGTCACGGGCGTGAGCGGCTCGGGCAAGAGCACACTGGTGGGCAAGATACTCTACCCCGCCCTGGCACGGCAATATGACCAGACGGCTCCAGCACCCGGCAGCCACAGTGGCATCGGTGGCGACCTGAGCCGATTGCAGGCCGTGGAATTCATCGACCAGGGGTCCATCGGAAAGAGCACACGCAGCAACCCTGCGACCTATCTGAAGGCCTTTGACGAGATACGCCAGCTGTTTGCCCAGCAGCAACTGTCCAAGCAGATGGGCTATAATCCCAGCTTCTTCTCGTTCAACTCGCCCGGCGGCCGTTGCGAGGAGTGCAAGGGCGAGGGCACCATCACCATCGAGATGCAGTTCATGGCCGACATCACCCTCACTTGTGAGGCCTGCCACGGCAAACGATTTGGCCGCAACGCGCTCGATGTGACATTCCGCGACCGCACCATCAGCGACGTACTCGACATGACGGTCAACCAGGCCATCGAGTTCTTCGGCGAGAGCAACACCTATAACGAGTACAAGATTGTGCGCCGCCTCAAGCCATTGCAGGATGTGGGCCTGGGCTACATCAAGCTGGGACAGTCGTCGTCAACGCTGTCGGGCGGTGAGAACCAGCGCGTCAAGCTGGCCTACTACCTGAGCGGTGAACGCCAGGGTAACACGCTGTTCATCTTTGACGAGCCCACGACGGGTCTGCACTTCCACGACATCAACACGCTGATGCGCTCGTTTGACCAACTCATCGGCAACGGCCACACGGTGGTCATCATCGAGCACAACCTGGATGTCATCAAGTGTGCCGACCACATCATCGACCTGGGGCCCGAGGGCGGCGATAACGGCGGCAACATCGTAGTCGAGGGCACGCCCGAACAGGTCGCCCGGTGCAAGGAGAGCCACACTGGACGCTTCCTGGCCGAGAAACTTGCTCTTTAAAACTACGAATTACGCGAATTTAACTAATTAGCATCCGCATTCAATTTTAATGAATTGACCCTCGATAAGGCGATAAGGCGCTGAGTTATTTTTATATGGAAACTAATAAAATGGAAGATAAAGTTAAGGAGATCAGGAGGGAGTTTTTTGCATTCCGTAACGGCATCGTGGCTGATAAGCTGAGGAAAGCTGGTGACCCGCACACCATGATCATGGGTTGCCTGCTGGTAGATATTATGGGCATTGCCCAACGCGCCTGCGAGTCCATCGGCGACGAGAGGTTAATGATCGCCATTGCCGACGAACTGTGGAACGACACCAACTCACGCGAGTGCCGCCTTGCCGCCCCCATGCTCTACCCTGCCGCGCAGATGACTGTCGAAAAGGCTCTGCAGTGGTGTAGCAGCGTCGAGACCATTGAGGTTGCCGACAACCTGTGCCACAAACTGTTACGACACATCGACGGTAGCGATGCGCTGTTCCGCCAACTCATTGTTGACGAGCGTCCACTGGTCAAGTACACGGGCTACCGCCTGCTGCTCAACCTGGTGCTCACCGGCAAGGTGCAACCCAGCGCCTCGCTGCGCGCCATCGTCGAGAACGAGGCCGCCCAAGCCCACGGCCCTCTCGCCGGACTGCTCAAGGACATGCTGGAAGATCTGGATTCTTGATTGCTGCTACTCGTCCCAGAAGAGGTCACGGATGATGCTGTCACTGAGCATGATGCCGCGCCCAGTGAGGACATAGCGCCCGTCGCCGGTGACACGCAGATGACCCTTTGCAACACGGCGCCCCGCCTCGTCGACGAAATGGCGGTAGGCCTCGTTGCCGAAGTCCCTTAGCAACATGGCGGCATCCACGCCATGGGCCGTTCTCAAACCCAACATCACACGCTCGTCGTAGCGCTCCTGCCACGACAATTCCTCTTGAACAAAAGCCGTTTTTCCGTCCCGAATGCTGCTGATGTATTCGTGCAGGTCGCTTGGGTTATAGCGTCGGATGTTGCCGTCATAGCTGTGTGCCGCCGCGCCGAGTCCCAGGTAAGGCGTCTCGTCCCAATAGGAGGAATTGTGGCGGGAGTGATAACCGGGCAGGGCAAAGTTGGAAATCTCATAGTGCTCATAACCCGCTGCCTGCAGCAAGTCGACAAGTGCCTGATACATCGCCAGATACTGCTGCTCGGACACCTCGACAATGTCACCGTGCTCACGCTGCCGCCACAGGACCGTTCCCTCCTCATAGGTGAGACCATAGGCCGAGATGTGCTGGGGCTTCAAGGCAATCGCCTGCTCGACCGATTCAATCCACGAGGCCGGTGTCTGCCCCGGCAATCCGTAGATGAGGTCGATGCTGATGTTGTTGATGCCGGCATGGCGCAAGTGCCCTACCGCCTCGACCGCCTGGCGCGCCGTATGGCGCCTGCCGATAAGGCGCAGGATGTCGTCCTCGAACGACTGCACGCCCATGCTCACGCGGTTCACGCCCAGCTGCGGCAAGGCTGCACACCATTGCGGCGTGACATCGTCGGGGTTGGCCTCGACCGTAAACTCTTCCACATCGGTTAACGGGAATGCCCCGTCGAGGCCGTGCACCAGTGTCGCCAGCAGGTCGGTAGGCAACTGTGACGGTGTGCCGCCACCCAGGTAAAGCGTCTTGAGCGGCTCGCCCCGCAACTCGTCGCGGCGCAAGGCCGCCTCGGCAACGACCGCCCTGACATAGTCGGGGCCCGACTCCCTCAAGCTCAATGTCGAGAAGAAGTCGCAATAGGTGCAACGGCGCGCACAGAATGGGATATGGACATACAGGCCAGCCATATTTCAACAAACGATGACGCAAAAGTAATCATTTTCAGGAAAAACGCGCCACATCCAGCGCACTGAAACGCCTTGTAATCTATTATTTTTCCAGATGTTGAAAATTTCTTTTTAATAATGTTGTGATTAACGGCAAATTTTTAGTAATTTTGCAGGCTGTTTAGCGACACTAACTAATAATTTACTATATAACAATAATTTAACAAACAATCACTAATGAAGGTTTACAAAACAAACGAGATCAAGAACATCTCTCTCGTCGGTGGCAAGGGCGCTGGTAAGACCACTCTCACCGAGTCTATTCTCCTTGAGGGCGGCACGATCAGCCGCAGGGGTAGTGTCGATGGTGGCAACACCGTGAGCGACAACACTCCCGTTGAGAAAGAGTACGGTTACTCCGTATCCTCTTGCGTTTTCTATGCCGAACACAACGGCAAGAAGCTCAACTTCTTTGACTGCCCGGGCAGTGATGACTTTGTGGGCAATGCGGTGACCGCCCTGAGCGTTACTGATACCGCCGCTCTGGTCGTTGACGGCCGCAATGGCGTTGATGTTGGTACTCTGAACAACTTCCGCACCGTGGAGCGCATCGGCAAGCCCCTGATGTTTGTCATCAACCGCCTCGAAGATGAGAAATGCGACTTTGACAATGTATACAACCAGCTGCGTGAGACCTACGGCAACAAGGTTGTCGCTCTGCAGTTCCCCGTGAACGCAGGTCCTGGTTTCAACAGTGTAGTTGATGTGCTGGCCATGAAGCAGTACACCTGGCCCAAGGACGGTGGCAAGGCTACCGCCAGCGATATCGACGGTGCCCACGCCGACAAGGCCGAGGAGTACCGCATGGCTCTGCTCGAGATGGCAGCCGAGAACGACGAGGAGCTGATGATGAAGTTCCTTGACGAGATGACGCTGACCGATGAGGAGGCCATCAAGGGTATCCGCCTGGGTATGGTTGACCGCAGCATCTTCCCCATCGTCCTGGTAAGTGCCGAGAAGAACATCGGTACCGACCGCATGCTTGATGTGATGAGCACCATCGTTCCTGATGTGACCGAGATGCCCGCTCCCAAGAACAACAACGGCGACGAGGTGAAGTATGACGAGAACGGTCCCGTGAGCATCTACTTCTTCAAGACCTCGGTAGAGAGCCACATCGGTGAGGTTTCCTACTTCAAGGTAATGAGCGGCACGCTCAAGGCTGGTGCCGACCTGACCAACATGAACCGCGGCAGCAAGGAGCGCCTTGCCCAGATCAATGTGGTTTGTGGCCAGAACAAGACCCCGATCGACGAGCTGCACGCTGGTGACATCGGCGCAGCCGTGAAGCTGAAAGATGTGCGCTGCGGCAACACCCTTAACGAGAAGGGCTGCGAGTATGTATTTGACTTCATCGAGTATCCCGCTCCCAAGTTCCAGCGTGCCATCCGCGCCCTGAACGAGAGCGAGACCGAGAAGCTGGGTGCCGTGCTCAACCGCATGCACGAAGAGGATCCCACGCTGTTGATTGAGCAGAGCAAGGAGTTGCGCCAGACCATCGTTTCGGGTCAGGGTGAATTCCACCTGCGCACGCTCAAGTGGAACATCGAGAACAACGATAAGATCCAGATCGAGTACCAGGAGCCCCGCATTCCTTACCGCGAGACCATCACCAAGGCTGCCCGTGCCGACTATCGTCACAAGAAGCAGTCGGGTGGTAGCGGCCAATTTGGTGAGGTTCACCTGATCGTGGAGCCCTATCGCGAGGGTATGCCCGAGCCTGATACCTACAAGTTCGGCAACCAGGAGTACAAGATGAACATCAAGGACAAGCAGGAAATCCCCATGGAATGGGGCGGTATGCTGGTTGTCTATAACTGTATCGTCGGTGGTGCCATCGATGCCCGCTTCATCCCCGCTATCGTGAAGGGTATCATGGACCGCATGGAGCAGGGCCCGTTGACCGGTAGCTACGCTCGCGATGTGCGCGTGTGCATCTACGATGGTAAGATGCACCCGGTAGACAGTAACGAAATCTCGTTCCGTCTGGCAGCCCGTAACGCCTTCTCCACCGCCTTCCGCGATGCTAATCCCAAGGTTCTGGAGCCCGTCTATGATGTTGAGATCCTGTTGCCCGGCGACTGCATGGGTGGTGTTCAGAGCGACCTGCAGGGCCGCCGCGGCATCATGATGGACATGTCGAGCGCCAACGGCATGGAGCGCGTTAAGGCCCGCATCCCCCTGAAGGAGATGTCGAGCTACAGCACCTCGCTGAGTTCAATCTCGGGTGGCCGTGCTTCGTTCAGCATGAAGTTCTCGAGCTACGAGCTCGTGCCCGCCGATGTGCAGGCTCAGCTGCTCAAGGAATACGAGGAGAGCAAGCAGGACGAGGATTAATCCCCCGCTGCTATCCACATTATATAACAGTAGGTGTCCCGAGATTTCGGGACGCCTACTGTTTTTTTATCCAGAAGAAAGTTTTCTTCGGTGCTATATTCACTTAACGGTTTCCAGTCATCATAGCCCGCACTTTTGTTAGTTTGCAAAATGTCGCCATAAGCCTGAAAGAAGCCCTCAGGAAAGCCTGTTTTAACATTTAGGGCCTGATTTTTCGAAAAAAAGTGATAGAAAATTTTGGATTTTCACAATTAATTGTTAATTTTGCCGTTGATTGTTAAAAGACAGTATTGGTTTAGAAACTTAATCTCATGAAGAGATCGACAATATGGATATTGACTGTTGTGATGGCGATAGCCTTGTTAGGCCTGCTCACCATGCAGATCATGTACCTCGAGAAGATGGTCGCCATGCGCAACAGCCAGTTCAGCGAAATCGTGATGCGTAGCCTGTATAGCGTGTCCACCATGCTGGAACAGAACGAGACGAAATACTTCCTTGACCAAGACCTGGCCGAGGCCGAGCAGATGTACACCGGCATCAGCCAAAACAGTTTTGAGTTCAGCGACAGCCACGAGGCGACGATCGACACGACTTTCAACTCGGAAGATCCTGCCAGCCTGCGCCCCGCCAACCGCAACACGCTCAAGGACCTGAACGACACCTACCAGCACAAGCAGGAAATCCTCAAGCAACAGTACCTGTACCAGAAAAGCCTGTTGAACGAGGTGATACTCACCATCCTGAACGAGTCGAGCGACCGTCCCATCGAGGAACGCGCCGACAGTGCCACCGTGGCGACCTACCTGCGCTCGGAACTCGAGTTCAACGGCCTGTCGCTACCCTTTGAGTTTGCCATCGTGAACCGCACGACCGGCATCGTCTACAAGACCGAGGGCTATTCTCCCCTGTCGCAACAGGATGTGTACAGCCAGCTGTTGTTCCCCAACGACCCCAAGAGCAAGCAGAACACGCTGAACATCATCTTCCCCAACAAGAGTGACTACATCTTCTCGTCGGTGAAGTTCCTGGTGCCGTCGCTGGCATTCACCTTCCTGCTGCTGGGTGTGTTCCTGTACACCATCTCGGTAGCCTTCAAGCAGAAGAAGCTGAGCGAAATCAAGAACGACTTCATCAACAACATGACTCACGAGTTCAAGACGCCCATCTCGTCAATCTCGATAGCCGCTCAGATGCTTAACGACGACAGTGTGCGCAAGAGTCCCGAGATGCTCAAGCATGTGTCTACAGTCATCAACGACGAGACCAAGCGCTTGCGCTTCCAGGTCGAGAAGGTGCTGCAGCTGTCGCTGTTTGACCGCAAGAACGCTACCATGCGCCTCGAGGAGGAAGATGCCAATGCCAGCATCTACAATGTCATCAACACATTCAAACTCAAGGTAGAGAAATATGGCGGGCACATCAATGCCAACCTGGATGCCGAAGACCCCATCATCAAGGTGGACAGGATGCATTTCACCAATGTGATTTTCAACCTGCTCGACAACGCTGTCAAGTACCGCCGCGAGGATGTAGCGCCCGAGCTCGAAGTGAGCACCGTCAACCCCGACGAGGACCACATCCAGATTACCGTTGCCGACAACGGCATAGGCATGAAACGCGAAGACTTGAAAAAGATCTTTGAGCGCTTCTACCGCGTCTCGACGGGAGACCGCCATGATGTCAAGGGCTTCGGGCTCGGACTGGCCTATGTACACAAGATGATCGACCTGTTCGGCGGCTCCATCCGTGCCGAGAGCGAGTTCAACAAGGGATCGAAATTCATTATCACATTACCACTATATAAATAAATCAGAAATTATGGAAGACAAACTGAGAATTCTTTTATGCGAAGATGACGAGAACCTGGGAACGCTCACCCGTGAGTACCTCGAGGACAAAGGCTACAAGGCCGAACTGTTTGCCGATGGAGAAGCCGGCTACAAGGCATTCCTGAAAGGCAAATACGACATCTGCCTGCTCGATGTAATGATGCCCAAGAAAGACGGCTATCAACTCGCACAGGAGATTCGTACCGTCAACAGCGATGTGCCCATTATCTTCTTGACCGCCAAGGCCCTGAAGGAGGACATCCTGGAAGGCTTCAAGATTGGTGCCGACGACTACATCACCAAGCCCTTCTCGATGGAGGAGTTGGTGCTGCGCATCGAGGCCATCCTGCGCCGCGTCAAGGGCAAGAAGGGCAAGGAGGTCACCGTCTACAAGATTGGCAAGTTCACATTTGACACCCAGCGCCAGGTGCTGTTCACCGATGACAGCAGCGACAACCTCACCACCAAGGAGAGCGAGTTGTTGAGCCTGCTGTGCGCCCACATGAACGAAATTCTCGAGCGCAACTTCGCCTTGAAGACCATCTGGATTGATGACAACTACTTCAACGCGCGCTCCATGGATGTCTACATCACCAAGCTGCGCAAGAAACTCAAGGACGACCCCAACATCGAGATCATCAACATCCACGGCAAGGGCTACAAGCTCATCGCCCCCGAGGTTGAGAGCAACTGATTGACCGCCATCGGCCACCCGCAGCCCACAGGTTGCCGATGGCGCAACCGCAATACAGAGACGCTAATGGCATTAGCGTCTCTGTATTGCTTCCAGGCCAGTCATTTGATTTTCAACGCCCATTGCACCGATTAAAAGAATTCCGCTAATACGATAAACGATTGGTGCAACAAGCCTGATCAGCCAATTCAGCATCCGCCCGGCAGTGACCGTGTCATCTGTCCTGTCATTCCCAAAATACTTGAAGCCAAGAAACCTCAACTTCAAAGATTTTTACTATCTTTGCAGCAGAATTAACCTTGACTGATAAAGCAATGATATATCTCTACCGGATTTACCAGTGGTGTATTGTCACTCCCATCATGCTGGTCGTGAGCATTCTCACTTCCCTGATCACCATCATCGGGTGCCCATTCAATCAGGACTATTGGGGCTACTATCCCGCCAAGTGGTGGGCGCGGCTGTGGTGCTGGCTACACCTTGTGCGCGTGCGTGTCAACGGACGCGAGCTTATCGACCACGAGACCAGCTATGTATTTGTCGCCAACCATCAGGGAGCCTATGACATCTTCTCCATCTACGGTTTTCTGGGGCACAATTTCAAGTGGATGATGCGCAAGGGCTTGACCAATATTCCCATCATCGGCTCAGCATGCCGCATGTCGGGGCACATCCTGGTCGACACCCACACTGCCCAGGGCCTGCGCGACACCATGGCGGCAGCCAAGAAGAAACTGCACAAGGGCGGCATGTCGATTGTCGTTTTCCCTGAGGGCCGCCGCACCGACACGGGCCTTATGGGCCCCTTCAAGAACGGAGCCTTCAAGCTCGCCCTTGAGTTTGGCTTGCCCGTGGTGCCCATCACCATCGACGGCAGTTACAAGGTGATGCCTCGCAGCACCTTTAATGTCACTCCCGGCACCATCACCCTCACTTTCCACAAGCCCATCCAGCACGCCGGCGGGAATGACATCGCCGAGGTGAGCCATGCGTGCCGCACCATCATCCAGCAGGACCTCCCCGAGGCCCAACGCGACAAGCCCGAGGCCGAGAAAAAGCAGTAAGCGCAAGACGACAAGTCACGCATACCTAAAAAACGACTTGAACAACCCATCATCGCGATGACAGCGTTGTTCAAGTCGCTTTTTTGTCTCAATTACTGCATGCCAAGCAAGGGCACTGTCAATAATCTCTAGAATGCAATCGTGTCGTTCTTGACAGTGGGCTCAATCTCCTTGCTGAGCCGACGCCATTCCTTGGAATTCAGGTAGTCCATGATGATGTGGGCATGCTTGACATTGTGCATATCACTGCCCAGAAAATCAATCATTCCGTTCTTGGCAAACCACAGGGCGGTGTCACGGGCCTCTTCACCGAAGTAACCGGTGAATGACAGGATGTTGATCTGGAAACGAGCCCCCTTGTTGTGCAGTTCCTCATAGCGCTTGCGGCGACGGGAGTAGTAGTTGTAACGCTCGGGGTGTGCCAGAATCGTCTTGTACCCCTTGATTTGCATGTCAAACAGCAGTTCATCCAGGTTCATCAGCTCCTGCTGGAAGGAGTTCTCGAGCAGGATGTGGTTACCCGGCATGGGCAAGAGGTGCTCGGCGGCATTCTCCTTGTCAAAGTACTCGTCCATGCGATACTCGGCGCTGAGCGCGAGCTGTATATCCAAGCCGGCTTCATCAACCGCAGCCTTGAGCTGTTCATAGGCTTGAGTGAGGCTCTCGCGAGTGTTTTCAAATGTCACAGCCGTCACATGTGAAGTGAGAACGACATGGTCAATACCCATCTCCTGCTGTGCCCTGAGCATGTCCAGTGACTGCTCAATGGATTGCGAGCCATGGTCCACACCCGGCAGGATGTGGCAATGGATGTCGGTATTGTAGAATAATTTTACCTGTTCCTTATTTCGCTTGAAAAGTTTTCCAAACATATATCTTCAACAATCTTAATCAGCCTGCAAAGTTACTATTTTTTTTATTAACTGCATACCCTAACCTATTTTTATTATTAACAATTCATTTTACCAGTAAAATATTCTCATGAATCCTCAATATTAACAAGTTAAAAATTTCTAATCGAGGATATAAAGAACGCCATAATCGCCTGTAGCATGAAAAATATCCATACCTTTGCCAGCACGAGGGGATGTCATGATTGCAGCTGAATGATGACCCACCCTCACGAGTAGCCAAAATATAAAGGCAATGATAGCGCAGTTGGCCCAAGTCGTTTTTAGATTGTTTAGCCTTAGAATTAAACGAACCGGAACGGGCTTCGATAAGCAATCGATAAGCAATAAACAGGCCACGCCCAGCTAACGGCAAGAAGTTTTCAAGCCATTGAGGGACCAACAGCCATATCATTTTAATAACAAGATTTAAGTAATGAAAGTCATCATCGCAGGCGCAGGAGCCATCGGCGCACATCTTGCCGAACTGTTCTCCAAGATCAATCAGAGCATCGTCATCATCGATAACGATGAGGAAAAGTTGGAACGCATCCAGGCTGACTGTGACCTGATGACCCTGCTGGCCTCTTCCAACACCCCTATCAAGTCTCTCAAGGACGCCGGCGTGAAGCATGCCGACCTGTTCATCGCCGTCACCCGCGACGAGAATCTGAACCTGAACCTGTGTGTGCTGGCCAAGTCGATGGGCGCCAAGCGCACCGTGGCCAAGGTGGAGAATGTCGAGTTTACCGACCCGCAGATTGTCGAGTCACTCCGGGAAGCGGGCATTTCATCGATTATCTACCCCGACAACCTGGCTGCTCTGGATATCATCAACGGACTGCAATTGACATGGGTGCGGCAACAGTGGGATGTGCACAACGGAGCGCTCACCCTGCTGGGCATCAAGGTGAGGAAAGGCTGTGAGATCCTCAATCGTCCCTTCAAGGAGATTTTCAAGCCCGACTCGCCCTATCATGTGGTTGCCATCAAGCGTGGCACGACGACCATCATCCCCTCGGGCGACGACACGCTGGAGGATGGAGATTATGTTTACTTCATGACCACAAGGGAGTTTGTCCACAGCATGCAGCACATCATGGGCAAGAGCGACTACCCCGAGGTCAAGGATGTCATCATCGTGGGCGGCGGCAAGACGGCCGTCAGGGTGGTCAACATGCTGCCCGTGACCATGCACGCCAAGATATTTGAGAGCGACAGCCGCCGTTGCGAGGAACTCATCGAGCTGGTCGACACCAGCCGTGTGATGGTCATCAACGCCGACGGGCGCTCGGTGGCCAATCTGCTGGAGGAGAACATCGGCGGAGCCCAGGCCTTTGTCGCCCTGACCGGCAATGCCGAGGCCAATATCCTCGCCTGCATGACCGCCAAGGAACTGGGCGTGCGCAAGACCATCGCCATGATCGAGAACATGGACTATGTGGGCATCGCCGGCAATGTCGACATCGGCACGATCATCAACAAGCAGGCCTTGACTGCCAGCCATATCTACCAGTTGCTGCTCAACGGTGATGTGCGCAACATCCGCAATCTGATGACCGTGAATGCCGATGTCGCCGAGTTTACTGCCCGCCCCGACTCACGCATCACCCGCAAGAAGGTGCGTGACCTGGATTTCCCGCGCGAAGCCGAGTTGGGCGGGTTGGTTCGCGATGGCGTGGGCATGCTCGTCAACGGTGACACACAAATCCAGGCCGGCGACATCGTGGTGGTATTCTGCCACGGTGCCAACATCAGCCGAATCGAGAAATACTTTATCTGACCCGCGATGCTCAACCACCGATTGATACTCAAGATTCTAGGCACTCTGCTATGGGTGGAGGCCGCATTCATGTCGCTGAGCCTCATCCTGGCACTGTGCTACAGGGAGAGCGATATCATGCCCTTTGCGCTCACCATCGGCATCACCTCGGTTGCCGGCTTGGCGTTCAAGCTGCTAGGCCGCCACGCGACGAGTGTTCTGAGCCGCCGCGATGCCTACCTGCTCGTGTCTGTCGTGTGGATTGCGTTTGCTGTCTTCGGCATGCTGCCGTTCCTGTTTGGCGGCTATATCCACAGCGTGACCGATGCCTTCTTTGAGACAATGTCGGGATTGACGACCACGGGAGCCACCATCATGGACCATGTGGAAGGGTTGCCTCACGGCTTGCTCTTCTGGCGATCGTTGACGCAGTGGATAGGCGGCCTGGGTATCGTGTTCTTCACCATCGCCATTATCCCGTCGTTTGTAGGCGGCACGGTCCAGGTGTTTGCCGCCGAGGCCACCGGCCCCATCAAGAGCAAGATGCATCCCCGCCTGACGACCACCGCCAAGGCCTTGTGGGGCGTGTATCTGCTGTTGACGACAGCCTGCGCGCTATGTTTCTTCCTGTTCGGCATGGGCCCCTTTGATGCCGCCAACTACGCGATGACCATTACCGCCACGGGGGGCTTCGCCACCCACGATGCCAGCACGGGCTACTTCAACAATCCCGCCATCGACTACACCGCCATCGTGTTCATGTTCCTGTCGGGCATTAGTTTTGCCCTGCTCTACACCGCCCTGTTCAAGGGCAAGGTCAAGCATCTGCTCAAGAATGCCGAGTTCCGCCTGTATGCGATACTGATTCTGACGACGACAACGCTCATCGTCTACTTCCTGCTGCGTTACAATGACTACACGGTGGGCGACGCCATTCGTTATGCCCTGTTCCAGGTGGTGTCGTTCATCACCACGACGGGCATGTTCAACGAGGATGCCGCCCAGTGGCACCACATCACATGGGTGATACTGAGCCTGTGCATGTTCTTTGGCGCCTGCTCGGGCAGCACGGCAGGCGGTTTCAAGTGCGCCCGTGGTGTCATAGCGCTTAAAGTCCTGCGCAACGAGATAAGGCGCATGCTCCACCCCAAGGCGTTGCTTCCCGTCAAGGTCAACGACTCGACGGTCCACACCCCGGCCCAGATCACGCTGATGGCCTTCTTTATCGCCTACATCGTCTTGTGTTTCACCGCCTATTTCATCATGATTCTTGCAGGGGTGGACAGCACCAACTCCATCACCATCGCCCTGAGCTGCGGCAGCAATGTGGGTCCCACGCTTGGCTTGGAAATCGGCCCGACGATGTCGTGGAGCATCCTGCCCGGACTGGTGAAGTGGCTGTTGTCGATGCTGATGCTCATGGGGCGTCTCGAGATATTCACTGTGCTGGTGATTTTTGCGCCCTCGTTTTGGAAAAACCATTGATAGCCAAAAAAAGAGCGAAAAAGTTTTTCCAGTTCGGAAAATGTTTGTACCTTTGCGCGCCATTACAAAAAAGAGGCGTTTACCACCGCCAAAAAGTTGTAAGTTTAACATTTAAAGATATATCGAAGAAATGAAGAAGGATATCCATCCCAGCAACTATCGCGAGGTTGCGTTCAAGGACATGTCTAACGAGGAGGTTTTCATCACTCGCAGCACGGTGAACACCAAGGAGACCATTGAGATTGACGGCAAGACCTATCCCCTGGTAAAGCTCGAGATCACCAACACCTCTCACCCGTTCTTCACCGGTAAGCAGAAACTCGTCGACACCGCAGGTCGCGTGGACAAGTTCATGCAGCGCTACGGCAACCGCAAGAAGAAATAAGACGACATCAAGT
>Ga0310695_10001348_pt1 | contig 58746 bp, 45 predicted proteins | sample RumenRJG_04DNA_FD_203882 | JGI IMG/M metagenome (GOLD analysis project Ga0310695, IMG submission 203882) | Bovine rumen microbial communities from Lethbridge, Alberta, Canada - RJG_04 (v2) (version 2) | ecosystem: Host-associated > Mammals > Digestive system > Stomach > Rumen | place: Canada...
CTCTTTCCACGTGTAATCCGTGCCCTCCGTCAGGGCGGAAACGGCCGCACCGTCTCTTTCGAGGCTCGTACTGCCATCGTAGGTCTTGATCCAATCCTTCGTCTTCTGGAGGTTTACCTGCAGCTCACGCGGCGTAATCCGGCCGACCTTGTCCGACAGATTGACGGCAAAGCCGTCTCCTGCCTTGCTGAATGCACCCATATTCCCGGAGGAGGAATCCGTCACCAGATTATAGTTGCCATTCTCCCAGATCAGGCCATAGCTGACCGTACCGGTTCCCTGGTTATCCACGACGTGCCGGCTCGCATACGAACCGGAGGTGATATCGACGTTCAGTTTATCCTTCACGCCGTTCTGGGATTCCAGCCCATCCGCAGACGCATCGCCGACCGCATGGATGGTCAGCACATTATCCGGATTCAGATAGGTATCCGAAATGGAGGTATTCCCATCGTAGACCTTCGTGATGACGCCCGGCTTCAGGTCAACGGCGATATCCTTCGGGTCGATGGTTCCTCTGCCAGTCAGCTTGCCCGAACCGTCGCGCGTGGCCACCGTATAGTTATCCCCATTGAGCAATGCGAAGTTCTGATAGGTAACCTCGTGCTGGTTCTCAAGGACTTTGCCATCCGAACCGCGTTTGACATCTGCCGTATCATAGGTCCCCGTTATGCTGTCGTCATCGAGCGTTACGGTACCGGCATCCGACGCGATCAAGCCGGTTTCGCCTGACGCGCTGCTCAGCGCAAAGGCGCGCTTGCCTTCCATCGTCGTCGTGCCGTCGTAGGTTTTCCGGTTCACGGCAGCCGCATCCGCAAAGTCCACATAGACCGTGCGCTTCGTGATGTTGCCCGTTGCCGAAAACGTTGTCGGATCAAGGACATAGTCCCCATGCGTATCTCCATCGAGCGACAGGCTGTAGGTGATATGCCGCGCCTCCGGCTCTGCGTTGACGTTGGCATTGTCATAGCTGCCGGTGCGATCGACCTTGACGCCGTTTTTCTTATCCGCAGCAAAGATATCCTTTTTGAAGATAATCGGCGACGTAGACGCTTCCTGCGTGCCGTCGTAAACCTTGTTGATGCCGGTCTTCTGGCTGAGATCCGCGACAACGGTAAACGGCGTAATCGTACCGACCGCACCGGATACCGACGCGGTTCCCGTGAAAGCGTGATTCTTGACACCCGCATTCCCGCTGACCGCGGAGCCATCCGCCATGGCCAGATCGTAGTTCCCATTGGTCCAGGAAAGCGTGTAATTGACAACGCCCTTCCCGTCTTTGTTCTGGTCCACATGCGCGTTCGCATAGGCGCCGCTTACCGAAAGGCCGAGGTCGTCCTGCTCCGATTTCAAGCCGGAAACCGTCAACACCTTCGACGCATCGATATGGCCATTGGTGCCGAAATAATCCTTGCCGATGGCGTTCGTCGAGTTGTAGACCTTCGTGACCGGCGTCAGCGTCAGGACGGCCGTCGCCGGCGAAATCGTGCCGGAGCCTTTGAGGCTGGTCGATTCGAGATAGTAGTTGCCAGCGCCCTCGCCCGTCAATTCTGGCGCAGACGCCGAGAACTGCACAGTCTTGGCCACGGCTTTGCCATCTGCTCCGCGCGAAACGTTCGCGTCTGCCTTGCCATTCCCATCCACGTATTGCGCCGTGAATTCCCCGAGGTTCAGCGAAACTTTCCCCTGATCATCTGCAACGATTGCCGTGCTGTCGAGCTGCACCTGATTTTTATACTGATCCAAATACCCGACATCCGCCGTGCCGTCATAGACCTTGTCGATGCCCACCGGCGCGCCATTCTGCCAGACCGTCTTCACGATTTTCTGGCGGATATCGCCAGTTGCGGCATCCGCATAGGTCTTCGCATCGCTCTCCGAAGCGGCGCCCATGACCGCATGGGCCAGGTTGTCGCTGTTCGTGCCGAGGGTATAATCTCCATTGCCATCCTGCGCGAGCGAAAGCGTATACGAAACATTCTTGCCGTTCACCGCATCGGCCGTCGGCGAGATGTTCGCGTTCTTATCCGCATAGGCCCCGGTGACCGTGAGCTTCGCGTGATCCCCATCGAGAATCCCATGGTTCTCTTTCCACGTGTAATCCGTGCCCTCCGTCAGGGCGGAAACGGCCGCACCGTCTCTTTCGAGGCTCGTATTGCCATCGTAGGTCTTAATCCAGTCCTTCGTCTTCTGGAGGTCTACCTGCAGCTCACGCGGCGTAATCCGGCCGACCTTGTCCGACAGGGTGACGGCAAAGCCGTCTCCTGCCTTGCTGAATGTCCCCATCTTCCCGGAGGACGAATCCGTCACCAGATTGTAGTTGCCATTATCCCAGGTCAGGCCATAGCTGACCGTACCGGTTCCCTGGTTATCCACGACGTGCCGGCTCGCATACGAACCGGAGGTGATATCGACGTTCAGTTTATCCTTCACGCCGTTCTGGGATTCGAGACCGTCCGCGGACGCATCGCCGACCGCATGGATGTTCAGCACGTTATCCGGATTCAGATAGGTATCCGAAATGGAGGTATTCCCATCGTAGACCTTCGTGATGACGCCCGGCTTCAGGTCAACGGTGATATCCTTCGGCGAAATGGTGCCCGTACCTTTGAGATCACTCGTCTCAAGGTAGTAGTTCTCCGCACGGTCACCGGTCAGGTTCGGCAGGGAGGCCGAGAACTGCACAGTCTTCGTCTGCACCTTGCCATTTTCATCGCGCGAGACGTTCGCATCCGCCTTGCCATTCCCATCGACGTATTGAGCCGTAAAGTTCCCGAGATCGAGCGATACTTTCCCCTGATCGCCATTGAGTATGGCCGTGTTATCGAGCTGAACCTGATTTTTATACTGGGTCAGATAGCTACTGTCGACATCCGCCGTACCGTCATAGACCTTGTCAATGCCCGTCGGCGCATCGCTGCTCCAGCCGGCCTTGACGATTTTCTGCCGGATATCACCGGTCGCGGCGTCCGCGACGGTCTTTGTCTCCGCAGCGGCTCCATTCGTCGTATTCGATGCGTCAAGCGTGTAGTTGCCGGCATCGTTGCCCGTGAGTGTCATAGTGTACGAAATGGACTTCCCATTTGCCAGCGCGCTGCCAGTTTTTCCTTCCGGCGCGATGTCGGCTTTTTCATCACCGTATGCGGCCGTGACCGCGAGCTTTACTGTGCCTGTATCCGCAGACAGGATATCGCCCGTTACGGTGCCGTCCGCATTCGTGTGCCAGACATAGCCGTCACCGAGCGTGAGTTTCGCCTCGCTGCCATCATCGTTCTTGAGCACCGTCGTACCGTCGTAGGTCTTGATCCAGTCCGTTTTCTTCGACAGGTCAATCGAGAGCACGCGCGGCGTGATGCTGCCCGTATTCTGGAACGTCCCGTGATACTTCGTCGTGATGCTATCCGGCATCACGAAGTTATGGAACTCTTTGCCGGCAAGCCCGTCGACCGTAAAGGTCACGCCGAGATTCTGCCCGACGTTTTTCTGGCTGTTATCGTAAACAGCCTTCGACAGCGTATAGTCAATCGGGACCTCTATGCCGAGATTGCTCGTCCCGTCTGCCTTCGTGTGAATCGAGAAATACTTCTTGACCGCATCGGGATCCGTCAGGCTGTCCGAACCATTGGCCGCGACGACTTTATCCGTGCCATCGTAAACCTTCGTGATCGGCAGATTCCAGCTGTCCTCGATATCGCCCTCCGTCAGGGCAAGCTGCTTGATGCGGCCCTTCTTCGCAGCCTCGGCGAAATACGCCGTATCCGCAATCGTGTAGTTCTTGATCTTCGTATTGCTTCCCGGCGTCGCATCCGCGAGTGCCTGCTGCAGGTTCGTATACTTGACCGCCTTATAGCCGGCCTTATCGGTATACGTTTCGCCGTAATTGACATTCGCGTCTTCGGTGAAGTTATCCTCTGTGCCGGTGCCGTATTTGCCCTGGATATCGGATTTTTTCAGCGTCAGCGCGTCCGTGCCCTGCAGGCCGACCGCCGTAACCGTGACGGTCGTCGCCTTATCTTTATTGGCGGAATCCGGTTCGAGTTCGATATCCGCTTTTGCATTGTAGTTGCGCTCCGCGAGGGTGAAATCCGCCGTCAGGACTTTCGGCGTGATCTTGCCGAGGTCCGCGCCGGTCAGCGTAATCGAGCCATGATTGGCCGAAGCCGCGGCATTGGCCGCGTCCGTGGCATCGACGATCGTATAGTTGCCTGCGCCGTTGCCCGTCAAGGCGACGTCGAACAGGACGTCCTTCGTCGTGACCTGATTGCTCGAGTCATAGACGACATCAGCATCCTTGAAACGCCCGTTGAGCTTCGACGTATCGAGCGCCGCCGTATCGCCGTTGTCGTTGACAAGGCCGGTCAGCGTGACTTTCTTGCTCGTGTCGATGGCCGTTCCTGTTGTATCCGCCTGCGAATTCACGACGAGGTCGGTCTTCGCGTTGTAGACCTTCTCCATCAGCGAGGTATCCGCAATCGCGGCCTTTACCTTCTTCGGCGTGATGCTGACGCCGCTGGTCTTCGTATCCTGGAACCCGTACGCGTTCCCGGAAAGCGCCTTGTTCGTAAGGCCGGACAGATCGTAATTCGAACGCGCAGAACCGGCCAAATCAAAGGTATACGTCGCCTTGCTTGCATCGATGCCGGCGGAATTGTATTTCGCCGAATCAATCGTATAATCGTCTTTCGAGAGGGTCTGGCCATTGATCGTGATGCTCTGGACATAGTCCCCGGCATCCGCCTTGTCCTGCTCATCGCTGAAATAGCGCGTGTCGGCCGTATGGTCGTAGGTCACATCGTCTTTCGCGTCGTAGACCTTGCTGATCGTATTCGCAAAGTTCACCGCGATATCGCTGTCTGTGATGGTCTTCGCATAGATCGTTCCCTTGCCGGCGATGGTCTGCTGCGTCGTGCCATCGGCGAGCGTCACCGTATGCAGCTGGCCGATGCCGCTGCCCTGCGCGTTCGCGAGATTGTAGTTGCCCGCGTCCGCGCCGGTCAATGCGACCGTATAGGTGACCTGGCTCGCATCCTTGACATCCGGGCTGTTGAACGCCGCCTGATACGCACTGTACCCCGAGGCAGCGTCATCGCCCGTGAGTTTTACGTCATCGAGCGCGTTCGTCGACGCATCGGTCTGGATTCCCGTATAGGTCGGCGTGATGACGCCCTGCTTGTCGCCCTTCGTGGATTTATCGATTTTCCCGACGACGTCCGTCGTGCCATCGTAGACCTTCTGCACATCACCGAACGCAATCGTCAGCGGTGCCTTGTCGATGGTTCCGTTTCCGGTGAGCGTATTGTTCGAGAGCGTCTGCCCGTTTGCGTCGACGAGATTGTAGTTGCCCGCGCTGTCGCCATTCAGCGTGACGGCGTAGGTCACCGTCTTGCCCGTACCGGCATTCTTGTTGTCGTACTTCGCCGCAACCGTATAGTCCTTCGCATCCGTCGCGATCCAGCCGGTCTGCGTGCTGTCGTTCTGCGCCTCCATCGAAATGGCCTGCGTCGCCTGGATCGGACTGCCATTTACCTTTACCGACGTGCCGCCATCGTATGTCTTCTCGACATTGCCGATCCCGAGGGAGGGTGTGACATTGCGTTTCGTGATGACGCCTGTCAGGCCGTCCGATGCGCCGGAAACGCCCTTCGTCTGCGCGCTGTCTGCCGCGACGCTGCCCCATTTGAGATTGCCATTATCGAGCAGGGAACTATCCAGAGTATAATCGCCCGTATACGTTCCCGTACCGCCGACTTTCAGCGCATAGGTCACATTCTGTGTGGCGCCGTTCTGGCTGTTCTTGCTCGCATAGTCCGCACTCGCAATCGAATAGTCGAGCGTGACCGGATTCGCGCCCTCCGTCTTCCGATAAGTGAGCGCACCGATATAAGCCCCGGCATCTGTCCTGTTGCTCGCGACTGATGTCGTGCCGTCATAGACTTTCGTGAAGTTTTGTTTCTTTTCAAGATAGAGCGTCTTGCGATCCGTAATGGAAAGCGGCGTGATGGCGCCCTTGCCATACATCGTATCGCTGATGCCATCTGCCAGACGATAATTATGATTGTCACCGAGGATGCTCCGTACGCCCGTATACTGGACGTCCTTGCTCTTTGGGGCGCCGCCATTCGCTACATGTTCATTTGCCTCGAATGTGCCATTCGTGCGTTTGCCATAGGTACCATGGACATTCTGCTTGATTTTATCCGCAGAAAGCACATCATCCAACGATTCTGAGGCAATGAGCGCATTGTTGCCGTCCGCGTCCTCAACGCCGGTCACGCGGATTACATCCGTCGTTCCCTCTGTGCCAGTGACAGTCGCCGTACCGTCATATTCTTTCGACACGTCATCGAAGGTCATCTTCGCAATCTCTTTTTGCGTGATGATACCGGTTCCCGTAAAGGTCTGCTCCGTCTTTGCCTGCGTCGGATCCGTAACCTCGACAAAGCTATAATTGCTCGACTTCGTGCCATCACGGTTCGTGACTTGTGCCGTGTAAGTGACGTTCTTATTCCGCACGACATTGTTTACCGTGTCGTAGTTGACGTCCTTTGCCTCCTCGCCGTTCGTGCTCGTATAGACGCCCGTATAGGTAATCTTCGAGCCATCGTCCAGCAGATGATGATTCGCGTCATTATCCGCATATTTCAGATAGCCGTCATTGAGCGTGAATGGGTTCGAGTCCGTGCCCTTCCTCGTATCGGTTGCATCCTTGACGATAGCGTCGCCGTCATAGATTTTCGTCGCAATTTTATCGTTATTCGCGATAACGTTAATCGTGCGCGGCGTGATGGAGCCCTCACCGACGACTGTATTCGTCTGCCCCGCCGTGATCTCCGCGCCGCCGAGGGTATAGTTCGCCGCGGCGGCGCCGGAGACCGTCACGGTATAGGCCACGCCCTGCGCCGCATGGGCATCCTTTGCTTCCGTGGAATCCGCCTTTGCTGCATCGGCGACGAATTTCGCGGCCTTTACCGTGAAGGTCAGCTGGTCGCCTTTGATCATACCGGTATCGCCCGTGCTGGCCGACGTATCCGAGCGCACCTCGTGCTGAACAGGATCTGCATAGGCCGACGTGCCGTCGTATTCGCGCGCCGCCGTCTGCTTTACGCCGTCCTTGTACCAGGAGAAGCCCGTATTTAAAATGTCGCGCTTCGTAATCGTGCCCGTTGTAAAAAGCGCGCCGCCGGAAGTGCTGTTGATGCCGCCCACGTCCCTGGCATCCGCGTCGTATTTCGAGCTGAAAAGGATGTTCTTCTCGCTATCCTCCAGGATATAGTTGGCCGCATTGTCCCCGCTCAGCGAAAGACCGCTGAGCTTCACCGTGCGGGAGCCGGCGTTCGCGTTTTCCTTGAACGCGGTGCCCGTGCCGTCTCCATACGTTCCGCTGGGATTCGTCAGCGAGAGCTCGACCTTCTCGCCGCTCACGATATCGTCGCCGAACGGCTGGAAGTCTTCCGCCACTGGCGTCGTTTTGGTGTTGGCTTTCGCGTTGTAGACTTTCTCGTACGACTTCTTCGGCTTCACGGTCAGCACGCGCGGCGTGATGATCCCGCTAAGCGTCTGGCCATCAAAGGTCGTGCTTCCCTGGCTGATTTTGTAGTTGTTGTGGCCTGCCGCGTTCTCCAGCGTAACGCCGCCGCTCAGGGTAACGGTCTTTCCCTGTCCTACCGTTGCGGTGTCGAAGGTTCCCTTGAGATTCAACGTGTTGAAGCTCGCGGTGTTATCGCCGAGGATCAGCCCCTTGCCATCGGACTTGCCTGCCGCAAAAAGGCTCGCCACCGCCTTGGCATCGACCGCCTTTGTGCCATCGTATGCCTTTCGCATGACCCGGGAGGTGTCGATGCTATTCGTGAGATCGACCTCACGCTGCTCAATGTTGATATGGTTGCCGACGAGGTCATAGCCATCCTGCCCGGTGTAGAAATAGTCGACGCCATTGCTCGTCGTCGTGCCGTCCGTATAGACGTTCGCGTCGTGGAGCGTCGTGCTGTCGGTCGATATCTTCGAGCTGTCGATCACGCCGCCGTTCGAACCCGTGAACGTTATATTGCTCAAGGTGAGGTCGTTCGCGTTGTACGGCTTCTTGAGGTTGCTGCCGCCGTTCGAGCCCGTAACCGCCGTGCCGTCCGGATCCTTGCCCATGTTGTAGTCGTAGTTGACCGTGACCGTGCCGCCGTTCGCATTCGCGCGCAAGAAAGCGCGCAAGAGCGGCAAGGTTTTTCCATCATAAATGCGCCAGACGGTATTTGTTGCCCCATCCGCACTAACAGCTTGATTCCCCTTATCATCTTTCCAATCGTTATAGTGTGCAGCTTTTTGATAATCGCCAGAATCTGTAACTCCAGATAAAACCGTACCTGACCCCGGTGTTTGAAGGGCGATATTTTCGAACGTTGTATATGCATTCGTTATGGTATTAGACCCACTTTGGATATAATACAACCCAGCTTGACTTGCAACGGAACCGCCTGTACTATATACGTTCTTTATCGTATTGCCGCCTTGCAACGCCCCAACGAGTCCGCCTCCAAATACAACACGGTTCCCCGATGCATAGCTCTCACTGATGGTTGAATTTTTTGCACTTCCAATAAGTCCGCCCGATGTCGACCGAGAGCTTGTTATATACGTGCCATTTATCGTTGAATTCTTTACGTAAACATGTTCTAGCGTCGCACCATCACTTTGTCCAGCAATTCCTCCCGCATATTTGGCTGTTGTGGTCTCGTTAATGATACCAAGATTACATACTTTTCCGGTTAACGCGCCAAATAATCCGCCATTATCTCCCGACGCCGTAACGGTAAAGTTCGATATTGTACCATAATTCCCATCAAAAGTCCCTGAGAAGCCACTTAACGCAGAAATAGCTCGGTTCCCGCCATCTAAGTCTGCCCCTAACCAATAATTACCAGATAAATTATTCTTTACATTAGAAAGCTGTGACCACGTAGTAATTGTTGTATAATTTTCTGGAGGAACATAATTACTTCCCCTCACTCGACGCAGTCCAAATTTAAGTGCAGCCGTATTCTGGGCACGAAGTGTCGTATACGTTGTCGTATCGCCTTCTTCGTGTCCTAATTGTATTTTCCCTATCGATGTTGTAATTTTGACGTTCGAGTTGATTGCGCCTGCCGAATCCGTCACGTCAGCCGTATTCAAGAATTTTATATTACCGCCCTCAACCTCGACGCGGTTTGCCGCAATCTTGCCGAGGTTTGTGACCGCCCCAGCCGCCTGGTACGCCGTATTCACGAGCGGAGACGCGCCGCTCGCCAGATACTTCGACACATCGAGCGTCGCTTTCGTCGTCGAGACATAGAGATTCCCGACGTCAACGCTCGCGCCCTTGCCGAACACGACGCCGTTCGGGTTGACGATGTAGACGTCCTTGCCGCCCTTCAGCGCACCATTGATGGTGGACTGCTGATCGCCTGTGACGAGGTTCAGATAGTCTCTGGTCTTCGCGCCCTGATCGAACTGGACGGTCTCTCCCTGATTGATGGAGAAATACTTCCAGTCGATGACGTTATGCGCCTGCTTGCCGGTGATATCCGTTACCTTGTCATGCTGCTTGACATCGACATAGTTCGCGTTGCGCGCCGAACTCGGATCCAGTACCGGTGCACCGTAAGAAATCTGCGGCACAACAAACAAGCCCGCTGTCAGGGCCAGGCTGACCGCCAGTTTCAAATCCCGATTTTCCTTTGCGTTCCGCACGATTATTCCCACTTTCCCTGTAATGTCTCGTTACCCTGCGATGGTTGAGCAACTGCAACCGCAGCCTTCCCCTGAGGGGAAGGTGGCTGCCCGACAGGGCAGACGGATGAGGTGTTAGCGATAATCTTGAAGAACATCTCTATGTACCTCAGATTTTATGCCAACACCTCATCCACCGCTTACGCGGTCCCCCTTCCCCTATGGGGAAGGCCGATTATCCTTTTCATGCAAAAAGCTTTATTCTCTCAGCAGGCTGAGTACCGCACTGCCATTCGTGTTAGCTTGTGCGAGCATAGCCTGCGCCGTCTGCGTCAGAATGCTGTGCTTTGTGTACTCCGTCATTTCCTTCGCCATATCGGCGTCACGGATGGTTGACATAGCAGCTGTCGTATTCTCTGCTGACGTCGTAATATTCATCGATGTATATTCGAGACGGCTCTCTACCGAACCAACATCTGTCTGTTGGTTCAAAGCCTTCTGCAACGCATTATCCAGCGCATTGATTGCCACATTGGCATTAGCTTGCGTCGAAACATTCAGCATCGACCCATCTTGTGCTTTTAATCCCAATGCTACTGAGCGCATGTCTGTCAAACCGATTTTCACATTCTGATTTGCTTTCGTGCCTGTCTGAAACACGACAGAATTATCCGGTGATGCATTTTCTGCACGAATCGTTTCCGTAAACGTGTTTAATATTGTATCAATTGGTTGGCGGACATTTCCTTCCGGATCCATAATCGCAATAGAAAGGCCGCTAATTTGTCCTACAAGCCCAGCATGCCTTGAAACAATATTTATTGCTGTTTCGCCATTCGCCGTATGGACAGCATTTCCCGATTTGTCTTTGCCAATGTACGTATAATCTGGATCCGTTATTTTCCCATCTCCCGCTCGGAATTCCAAGTCTGATTTCATCGGGTCTTTATCAAAAATGGTCTTCAGTGAACGTATCTCCCCCAGCTGAATCCTCCCCTCGTCCATGGCTGCATAATTCGCCGCATTCTCATCATAAGCACTAAGCGTAGCCGATTTATTTTCACCATTGATGATATACGATACAACAATCGTATCATTTTTACTGATATACAGTGGGTCTCCGCCAGCATCCTTCACATAAGTCAAAGGTATCGTACTTGGGTCCAAATCTGAATATTTATCTACTGCGGACAATCTCGTATTCGTAAACGTAGTATATGTGCCTAATCCTACAACCTGACTATTTTTCGATCCATCAATGAGCAACTGGCCATTATACGTTACATTCGCATTATCATCAATCTGGTCGATAGCCTGATTGAGCTGTTTCTGGATTGTCGCGCGGTCGGCGTCCGTATTCGTGTCGTTTGCCGCGTCAATCGCCTTTTCTTTCATGGTACGGAGGATATCTACCGTCGAATCAATCGCACCTGATGCCGTTTTAAGCATAGCCGTACCATTCTGCGTATTCTGATTATCCTGATAGAGTGCCTTTGTCTGCACATCCATGCGGTCAGTAATCGAATACCCGGAAGCATCGTCCTCGGCGGAGTTGATCTTCATGCCGGAGGAAACCTTCTTGAGGTCTTTCGCCATCAGGTTCGCGTTCTTATCGAGCTGATTCAGCGTGCCTGTCGCCTGCATATTATTCTTCACAACCAATGCCATGACAATTCCTCCGTATCCTTACTTTAAACGCCTATCGCGCATAATTCACCTTTTCCTATACAGGTTATCGTATTTTTTCACCGATACTTAAGCGCTGGCAGTTCTTATGGATGGTTCTTATTGAGAAAATCATTACATATACTATCGTATCATAAACATTTTCCTATAGCAATTTCCATATAGAAAAATAGCCAGCAATATGATATAATCCCTGTAGAGTTGCACGGTGCGTCAACTCCCTCTGGAGAGGGGGTACAGCCCATGAAAGCCTACGAGTATATCATGCTTCTGCTGACTATTCTCCAAGTACTGATTGGCGTTGCTACCTTGTTGCTGAAATAGCATAGCCTTTTTCGGTAACCGAACCAGAAAGGAGCACTGACTGTGTCGATAGCCAGACCTTCCAATTCTAGATTAAGAGGGACGCTGGCGACCACACAACGCCGCGCAACTCTTTTTCTTACTATAATTTTAGCATAAACGGACGATTTCCGCAAGAAATCGTCCGTTCTGTTTCATGAAAAATTACAGGATTTACGCGGGAATCGGGGCGCATTTCCATGTGCCGTTGCCCTCGAGGCGCAGTTCCTCGGTATGCTGTGCGCGGAGGGTCGAACGGTGCCCGACGCTGACGATGCTCGTCGCCGGCAGCTCTTTCCGCAGCAGTTCGTACATCTCCTGTTCGCGCGGCTCGTCGAGTGCGGAGGTCGCCTCGTCGAGGAATACCCACGCGGGCTTCACGAGCAGGATGCGCGCGAACGCGAGGCGCTGCTGTTCGCCGAGCGACAGGATGCGGCTCCAGTCATCGATGGTGTCGAGCTCGCTCTCGAGCCGTTCGAGGCCGACGAGCCCGAGCGCACGGCGCAGATCCTCGTCGCCTGCCGCCGTCATCGGGTAGCAGAGCGCACGGCGCAGGCTGCCGAGCGGCAGATACGGCCGCTGCGGCAGGAACATGACGCGCGCGCCCTTCGGCAGGTCGATCGTTCCCTTGCCGTACGGCCAGAGCCCTGCGAGCGTGCGCAGCAGCGTGCTCTTGCCAGAGCCCGATGCGCCCGTCACGAGCACGCGGCTGCCCGGCTCGACATGAACTGTGCAGTCCGCGAGCAGTGTCTGCCCGTCCGGCAGCGAAACAGAGAGATTCTCGAGGGAGAGCGCGCCGCCAGCGTCCTCGCCGCGCGAGATCTCGGATTTCACAGCAGATGCCTGCTCCATGTGGCTCGTGAAGCTGTCGAGTCGGCGCGTGACCGCCGCGAGCTGCGCGATGGTATCGTAGGACGTCACGAAGTACGACAGCGCATCCTGCACGCGGCCGAACGCGGAGACGGTCTGCATGAGGCCGCCGAGCGCCATCGCCCCGCCGAAGTACCGCGGCGCCGCCATGACGAGCGGCACGATGATGGCGAGCTGCCCGTAGCCGTTGACGTAGAAGTTCAGGAGCTTCGTCCGGCGCATGAGCTGCCAGTAGTTCTTGATGACTTTCGCGAAGCGTTCCTTGAAGCCCGTCGTCTCCGGACGCTCACCACGGTAGAACGCGACGCTCTCGCTGTTCTCGCGCACGCGCATCATGTTGAAACGGAAATCCGCCTCGTAGCGCTGCTGGTCGAAATCGAGCCCGATGAGCTTGCGCCCGACGAGATGCGCGAGGAACGTGCCGACCACCGAATAGATCAGCGAGAACCAGAACATATATCCGTAAATCACAAACTCATGGCTGCCGACCGGCACGGTCAGGGCGCCGGACAGATTCCAGAGCACGACGGCGAATGCCGCGAGCGTCGTGAGCTCCTTCAGCGAACCGACGAGCAATTGCAAGGTCAGCGTCACGAACTGGTTGATGTCCTCGCTGATACGCTGATCCGGGTTATCCGTGTCGCTGCCGAGCACCTGCAGGCGGTAATAGGTCTGCCCGCCCATCCAGCGCGCGAGATACCGGTCCGTCATCCAGGTACGCCATTTGATCTGCACCATCTGCCGCAGGTAGATGGCGTAGACCGCGAGCATGATATAGAGGAACGCGAGCAGAGTGAACTGCCCGACGAGCGGCCAGAACGCCGACGCCTGATACGACTGCAGGGCATTGTAGAACACGTTGTACCAGCTGTTGATCTGCACGAGCAGATAGACCGCCGCGAAGTTCAGCAGGATGACGGCCGCGAGCAGGCCGCGCGCCTTCCACTTTTCCTCCGATGACCAATAGCCTTTGAACAATCCCCAAAAGCCATGGAAAAATTTCGTTGTCTCTTGCATTTTCTGCCTGTTTTTCATGTTATCGACCTCGATCAAAAGATACGGCTATGAACTACAGTATAGCCTTTTCCCGCGCGGCTTGCAAGTTGATAGCGCCCTGTCTCTATGCTAAAATAAAGGGTATCCGGTCATCTTGTTTCTTATGGAGGAATGCGCCTTGATGCTACTTCTTGTTTTCGTCCTGCTCGCCGCGATCCTGCTTTTCCTGCTCTACCACTATACGCCGAAGAAAAGCTGGTTCTGGGCGTTCTGCGTCCTGCTTGCAGCGACCGCTGCGCTGACATGGACGCTCTACCCGCGCGAAGCGCCGAAGCCCGTCATCACGGCGGAGGAGCGCGCGGACAACGCCGAACAGCAGAAGATCTTCTCGGACTGGTACGCGGGCTATCAGAAGGACCTGACGGCCCTCGACCACAACTGGCAACAGTACCACCGCATCCTCGAGGACTTCCGCCGCGACATCATCAGCATCCAGACCGCCTATGTGCGGCTCGGGGCGCTCGAGCAGAACGAGGGCGCGCTCCGCGCGCGTATCGCCGGCAACAATCCGCCGGTCGCGCTGCACGACAACATCTACGACCTCGCCGTGCAGATGACGAAGAAGACCAACGCCTACGCGGAGGCACAGTACCGTACGATCGCGCTGACGAAAGCCGCCGCGGATCCGAACCGCCTCAAAAGCGATGACCAGGAGGAACAGAGCCGCACGCTCGAGGCCGTCATGAACCGCGAGTCCCCATCCGCCCTGTTCATCGCGGACGAGATTGCGTCGATCCGCGACATCCTGACCCTGCCGGCCGATGCGGAAAATGGCACGCAAAAAGCGGATGCTGAACCAGCACCCGCTGCAAAATAATCCATTTATATCTTATATCTGTCCGGAAACAGGATCAATAGGCCTTCACTGCCCGTGTGGCACGCCTCCGTTCGCGCAGGCGGTACCAGATCATCGGCACGATCAGCATCGGCAGGCCCGCGTACAGCGACTGCCGCAGGATCGGGTCAAAGACCATGACGACGAGGCAGATGACCTGCGCCCAGATGCCGAACAGCGTGACGTATGGGAAGAACGGCGTCTTGTACTTCAGCTCGCCGACCGTGCCCGCTGCCATGCGGTGGCGGCGCGCCCGGTACTGGCTCCAGCAGATGGAGATCCACGCGATGGCGCCGGTGAAGCCGGACACCGCGAGCAGATACGTGTAGACCGCCGAGTCCGGATTGAACGCGTAGAGCAGGATGACGAGCCAGCAGCCGCAGATGGAGAGCATGATGGAGCGGTTCGGCACGCCGTTCTTGCTGATATGCGCGAGCGTATGCGGCGCCATGTCCATCTTTGCGAGCCCGTAGAGGGCGCGCGCCGCGCCGTAAAGGCCGGAATTCGAGCAGGACACCGCCGCCGTCAGCACGACGAAAGCGAACGCCGCCGCGAACTTGTCGAGGCCGTAGTTCGCCATCGCCGTCGCGAACACGCTGTCCGAAAGCGTGGCCTGATCCCATGGCAGGATCGAGATCAGCAGCGAAATCGGGATGATGTAGAGCGCGATGACGCGCCAGGTCACGTTGCGCACGGCAATTGGGATGCTGCGCGCCGGTTCCTTGCACTCGCCGGCTGCGAGGCCGATGATCTCGGTGCCCTGGAAATTCACGAGGATGATGACCATCGTCAGGAAGATCGCCTCGTACCCCTTCGGCACAAAACCGCCGCTGCCGAGCAGCACGCTCGTGCCGATGTAGCCCTGATCACCGATCACGCCGAGGCAGATCAGCAGGGCGACCACGGAGAACGCAGCGAGCGCGAGGATCTTTATGAGAGCGAGCCAGAACTCGGTCTCGCCGAATTTATCGACGTGGAACAGGTTGATGGCCGTGACGAAAAGGCCGAACAGGACAGCCCACCAAAGCTGGCTGACGCCCGGGACGAAATGATTCATGATGATGCCGGCGGCGATCATCTCCGACGGCACGTAGGCGATCCAGTTGAGCCAATACGCCCAGCCGACGCCGCAGGCCCATGTCGGCGAGATATTCTCCCGCGCATAGGTCACAAAAGAGCCGGAAACCGGCTTGTCGACCGCAAGCTCCGCGAGGCAGAGCATGACGCACAGCACGATGATCCCACCGAAAAGATACGACAAGACCGCCGCAGGCCCCGCCTGCTCCAATACATACCCGGTTCCAAGAAAATACCCGCTGCCGATGACCCCTCCGAGGGACATGAGCTGCAGTTGGCGGTTTTTCAGCCCTCTGTTCATTTTTCTTTCGTCCATGGCCTTACTAACACAACCTTCCCAGCACCGCTTCTATCTGCGATTTGTATAGCTGCTGCCATCCGCGATGCTTCATTTATTTGTCCTCTAAAGAATACTACAAACGCGGGCAAATTACCATAAAAGTTCACGAAAAATTTTCGGCTGATTTTTGTCTTTTTTTAGAAATAATAGAGAGGAATTATCATGGTGCTTTATCAGACCATCGAGGAGCGGGACGACCGCCTCGAGACAGAGTACGTCATCCAGAAATCCCGGTTCCTGACGCATCTCGCGCATGTCGAGACAGAGGATGAGGCGCGCGCCTTCGTGCAGAAGATGAAGAAGCGCTTCTACGACGCGCGGCATAACTGCTCGGCCTGGGTGCTCGGGCCGAAATCCGACCTGCAGAAGTCGAACGATGACGGAGAGCCGGGCGGCACGGCCGGCAATCCGATTCTCGAGGCCATCAAGAAGCGCGGCATCACCGACGTCGTGCTCGTCGTCACGCGCTATTTCGGCGGCATCAAGCTCGGCGCCGGCGGCCTGATCCGCGCCTACAGCCACTCCGCCGTGCTCGGGCTCGACGCCGCCACGACCATCGCGATGACCGAATTCATCCCGTATGCCATAACCGTCGACTACAGCCTGCTCGCCACGCTCGAGAACTGCCTGCGCGCCGAAAGCATCCGCACGCAGCCGGCCGATTACGCCGAGAACGTCACGCTCCACCTGCTCCTCGAACCCGAACAGCAGGAAGCCGTCCTGACCGCCATCACTGACCTCACGAGCGGCAATTTCCAACCAAAAAAGGATGAGCCCGTGCTCATCCCGGTAAGGAAATAAAATCCATTAAAATCCATCTGCTCAAAACATCGGAGGCACACAGAAATGTTTTCCGATGTATCGCCGACACCTCATCCGTCTGCCCTTCGGGCAGCCACCTTCCCCTGAGGGGAAGGCTTCTTTTTTTGGAACATCAGTCTTCACGCATGGATTTCCAGCGGTCGTGGAGCCAGAACCATTCTTCCGGGTACTGGCGGATATGGCGCTCGATGTCATCGTTCAGCAGCTGTGTCGTGCGGCGGATATCGGCGCGCTTGTCCTTCGTCTTCTCGACGGTTATCGGGTCGTAGACGACGAGGGTGTGCGTGCCGTCGGCCTCGCGGTGCATGAACGCCGGGAAAATCGGCACGTTCTGGAAGCGCGCCATCGACGCGGGGCCCGCGACCGTGTTCGTCGGCTGGTCAAAGAAGTCGATGACGATGCCGTCATGGCGGCTCGGATCCTGATCCATGATCAGGCCGATGAACCAGCCCTTCTTCAGCATATCGAACATCTCGCGGACGCCCTTCGTATAGGTGATATGCATGCCGATCATCGTGCGGTACTCCATGATGAAGCGGTCGGCACCAGCGGCCTTCTGCTTCTTCGCGACACCGACGAGCGGGATGCCGTACTGCGCGAACGCACCGCCCATGAGCTCCCAGTTGCCGGAGTGCCCCGTCGCGATGATCGCGCCGCTGCCCTCTTCCATGACCTTCTGGAGCTTCTCGAGGCCCTCGACGCGCACGTACTGCCCGATATGCCGCCGGATCACGGGGAAGCGCAGGACCTCCAGGAACATCGGGCCGAAGCGGACGGCGGACGCCCGCGCGATGCGGCGCGTCTCCGCCTCATCCGTGTGCAGGCACGCGGCGATCTGCCGCCGCGCGAGCTCCTTGCGCTTCGCGGGCACGAGCGGCCAGGCGAGCGCGCCGAGCGCGCGGCCGACGAACTCCGCCAGCGAACGCGGCAGCAGGCAGGCGACGAAGCTCATGATTTTCAACAGATAGTAGCTCAACATACACAAACTCCCCTATAAAAAAGCCTTCCCCATAGGGGAAGGGGGACCGCGTAAGCGGTGGATGAGGTGTTGCAAAAAACATCGAAATACATAGAGATGTTCTTCGAGGCTCCGTCAACACCTCATCCGTCTGTCCTTTCGGACAGCCACCTTCCCCTGTGGGGAAGGCATTCGTCCTATTCTTGTTTTCCCAATTTTTTTTCGAGCTTGCGGAGCTTCTTGTAGATCTCCGGCAGATGCTTCATGGCCGCCTGCATGCGCAGCCATTCGGTGTGCTGCTGGACCGGGAAGCCCGCGCAGAACACGCCCTCCGGCATATTGCCGATGATGCCGGAGCGCGCCGCATAGACCGAGTTCGCGCCGATCGTGATATGACCGACCGTGCCGACCTGCCCGCCGAACGTCACGTTGTGGCCGACCGTCGTCGAGCCGGAGATGCCCGTCTGCGCGACGATCAGGCAGTTCGGGCCGATCTTGCAGTTATGTCCGATATGCACGAGGTTGTCGATCTTCGTGCCGTGGCCGATGACTGTCGAGCCCATCGCCGCGCGGTCGATGCCGTCGTGTGCGCCGATCTCGACATCGTCCTCGAGCACGACGTTGCCGACCTGCGGCACCTTCGTGTGCACGCCGTCCTTCGTCGTGAAACCGAAGCCATCGGAGCCGATAACCGCCGAACTGTGGATCACGCATCGCTTGCCGACATGGCAGTGCTCGCGAACCGTTGCACTCGAGTAGATCACCGTATCGTCGCCGACCTCGGCGTACTGGCCGATATAGGTATGCGGGTAAAGCGTCACGCGGTCTCCGATGACCGCATGGTCATCGACGACAGCAAATGGCATGATGACGACATCGCGGCCGATCTTCACGTCCTTGCCGATATGCGCCTCGGGGCTCACGCCCTTCTCGAAAACGAGCTTCGGCGTGAAGATATCGAGGAGCTTTGCAAAAGCCGCGCGCGGTTCCTCGACGTAGATCGCCGGCTTCGGGAAATCCTCCACGCCCTCCGGCAGCATGACGGCCGCCGCTTTGCACTCCCGCGCCTCATCGATATGCGGCTCCACGGCAAAGGTCAGCTCGTGCTGGCCCGCGCCATCGATATTGTCGAGCCCGGAAATGACGATATCGCCGTCACCCTCGAGCCGCGCGCCGACGAGCTCCGCAATCTCCCGTAATGTCTTTTTCATGCCTTACCATCCTTACTGCTTAACTGCTCACTGCAATTTCGCGATGACATCATCCGTTACGTCCACAGCGCCCGTGATCGCCGTCGGCTGCTCCTTCTCGCTGTCGATCACGACATCGAGCTTCTTGCTCTGCGCAACCCCGTCGAGCACGGTATCGAGCTTCTGCTTGACCTGGATGCTGTAGGACTGATTGAGGCCCATGAGCTTGCGCTGCGTATCCTGCTGGAGCTTCTGCGCGTCCTCCTGGCTCATGTCCGGATTCTGCTGCATCTTGTCCTCGGCTTCCTTCTGCGCATCCGCCATCTTCTGGTTGCCCTCGTCGACGATCGCCGTGATCTGCGGGGCCTCCTTCATGACGCGGGAGCCCTCGATGTAGCCGACCTTGACTTTGCCGCAGCCGGCCGTCAGCATCATGACTGCCATCGCACCGATCAGCAGAGCCATGGACTTTTTCCGTAACTTCATAATGATTTACAACTTCTTTCTGTATTTCGATTGTATCTGTTGGCAAGAATCATTTTACGACATAAAGATGAAAAATCAAAGGCTTTGCATTTCCTCGACCATTTCATCCGTGATATCCGTCCCATCGACGGAAATCACATCCTGATACTGCTCCGGCTGGACGCCGAACGGCATCTTCTCGTAGAGCAGCGACGGGATCGTGCGCGCCGGCGTCGCAAAGACCAGCGTGAAATGATGCAGGATGGCGAGCTTCGCGGCGCGCCCCGCGATATCGTTCAGGATATGGGACTCGAGCGCGTCGAGCTCGTCCTGCTTGTCCTGCAGGGCCTTCTGCTTGCCGAGCCGCAGCTGCGCTTTCTGCGCCGCGTCCATCTGTTCCGCCTGCGCCTGCATATTCTGCGTGTCCCGGGCCTGTGCCTCGGACTGCTTGGCAAGCGCGGCAGAAGCCTGCTGGTCGTGCACCGTCTTCGCCTGCGCCTTCCACGCCTCGATCTTTGGATCCATGATGGCGGACACATAGCTGTCGATTTCCCGCTGCCAGCTCTGATAGAGCTGCCACTGCCGATAGCCGCGCTCCTGTTTCAGTGATGTGAGCTGATCCTCAAGCGAGGATACGTCCGCCGCGCTGAGGCGCATGGCATCGCGGTTGTCGAGCTTGATCTGCAGGTTCAGGATGGCGTTGCGGTACTCGCCGTCGAGTGCGTTTTTCCGCGCCTCGTACTCGGCCTCATGCTTTTCCTCGTAGGATTTCCGCAGGCTCTTGCGCTCGCGCTCGAGCTGCGACCGCCCGCCGATGACCGCCTGTGCGTTCTTCTGCCAGACGGAGTCATCGAACGGCTTGCTGTCGAGCTGCGGGGCCTGCATCTCCATCTCCTGCCCGTCGCCGGGATCCTCGAGATCCTCGAGCTCGAGCAGGATGGCCTGCTTCTCTTTCTCGAGTTCCTGCAACTTGTCGTAGGAAGGATGCGCCTTCAGCACGGTCTCGAGATCCATCATGCCGATGGACGAGGCCGCGTCCGGCGCCGCGGCTGGTTTCGGCGTCAACGCCGTGCGCAGCAGCCACGCGCCGAGGGCGACGAGCAGCACGGCGGTCAGGGCGCCGATCCGGACAGCCCGCTTCTTTTTCCTCGGATTGCCTGACGCCGCCTGCGCCTTCGCGTTTTCTTCCGCCATCAGCCCGCCTCCCCGTATAGAACGCATCGGAACAGTCCCCTACACGAAAGAAGTACCGAGTCACCAATGACCCGGTACTACCCTGCTCATAGGGAAGCAGGAACGCATCCCTGTCTCCCGACCAAAGCGCCGGCCGCCGGCACTTATTTTACTTGGAAATGGAATTGATGACATCCTGCGTGATGTCCGTGCCGCCGTACACGACAGCGCTCTTGTCGAGGACGACCGAAAGGCCCTTCTTCTCAGCGACCTTTTTGACGTTCTCCTCAATGCTCTTCTGGATCGGCTCCATGAGCTCCTGGTTCTTCTGCTGGAGGCGCTGCTGCGTCTGCTGATAATAGTCGTTCTTCTCCTGATCGCTCATGTTCTTGGACTTCTCCTCGAACTCTTTCTGCGCATCCTGAACGGCTTTCTGCATCTCTGCATTCGCGCTCTGGAGCTGCGGATGCGAGCTGCCGACCTGACGGTAGTCCACGACACCGACGTTCGAGCTTGCTGCCGACGCGATACCGGAACCGGACTGCGTCAGGGCGAGTGCCACGACGGAACCAACAAAGACGAGCGCGATGATGACGCTGACGATCTTTACCGTTTTCTTCTGAAGTCTTACCATTTTGTTTTTTCTCCTTTTCCTTATCAGGACTGTATTCGTCTGGAGTCTTTTATGAATTCAAAGCAAATACATTATAGCAAACTCTGTTTTCTTAATCAAGAGATTGCCCGCATTCTATCCATCAATCCATCAAAAATATCCGATCAGCCGCAGCCAGTTGTCATGCGGGTCGGTGATGGCCTCGACGCTCAGGAAGTCGTGCAGCCGATAGCCGACTGCCGTCTCGCTCAGCTGGTCTGTACGGCGATACTCCCAGCGCAGCCACCATTTCGGCAGGAAATACTGCTTCAGGCTGAAAAGCATCGCCTCTCTGCGCAGGTCATAGCGGAGCTCCCCGGTGCCTTTGCTCGACAGCCGGTGCGCATAGCCCGTCTGCCAGTCCCAGTCGACATCCTGCGGCAGGAAGTCGAGCTGCAGGAACAACTCGTCCTGTCCGGAAAGCATCGTCCCGGCATGCAGCCGGAAAAGCAGGTCGCGGTTGCTCTGATGCGAGCGGCCCATGTCGAGCCAGCCCGTCAGGCGCAGGCGGAACTGCGTGGTATCCGAGCGGCTCATGATGTACAGGCGCTCGCCCGGGTCGATCGTGACCTTCGTGCGCATCGCCGCCTGCCGGAACTCCGGCAGCGAGTCCATCGTCTGTGCGAGATACGCCTCGAAATCCGCGTGATGCCGTGCGATGAACGCGACTGGCACGCCGACCATCTGATCTGCGTGCTCCTGCAAGAGTGTCCGCCGCCCGAGCAGCGTGAAGTTCGGGACCGTATCCGAGCGCATGGAGAGATCCGTCGTCCGCACGACGGGCAGAGTCGGGTAGACCGTGAGCTTCACGCGCATGACGCCGTCCGCCTCCGGCACGAGGTCGAAATCCCCGCGGAACTCCGGCAGGTGGCTGTGCAGGTAGTCGCGCAGATGCTGCTTGAGCACGCCGTTCGTCCAGTCGGTCGCCGCAATCGGCAGGCCGAGCAGCGCGTCCTCGAACACATCGTCGACCTTCTGTAGATCCTTGCGGACCATTTCCTCGACCACCGGCGGCATGCCGTCGATGGTCGTGTCGACCCGCACCTGCCGGATGGTGTCGGACCACGGCAGCAGCGTCACGCGGACGCAGGCCGCCGCCCCTCCATCGATATCGACAGACACGGACTGCACGGTGTAGCCGACGAGCACCTTGTCGAAGACCTCGCGGATCAGTTCCGCGTCCGCTTCGTGATTGCCGTCTTCCGGCTTGCCTGTGAGCACCTGTTCCGCGATGACCTGCACGCTTTTCTCCATGCGCTGCTGCACGAGCACGGGCAGGCCGCCGCCCTCAACCGATGCCGAGACCGTATCGATGCGACCGGCCGCCTGCGCCCCCGCTGGAACAGCAGTCGCAAACAGGCCATAGCATAAAGCGAGGCAGAATATGCCCCGCAGAATCCGATTCATGATCAGAACGAGCCGCCGACGCGGAAGTGCACGCGGCCGCCGTCACTGCCGCGGCCGTAGTCGAGGCGCAGCGGGCCCATCGGCGTGTTCAGCGCGATGCCGATACCGACGCTGCCCTTGAGCTCGAAGTCATCCTTATAGCCGTTCGGGTGATGGAACGGGTCGCCATTCGGCCCCGTGATATCCCATGCCGAGCCCCAGTCGGTGAAGATGGCGCCCTGCACCTTCGAGATCAGCGGGAAACGGTATTCGATCGTCCCGAGAACCATCTTCGTGCCGCGGAACTGATCCTCGCGGTAGCCGCGGATCGAGCTCTGGCCGCCGACGCGGAACTGGTTGTACTCCGAGATATGGCCGTGTCCGAAGCCTGCCATGCCGCGGACAGCGATGACCTGCGAACGGCCGACCTTAAAGTAGCGCTGATCCTCGATGGAGATCTTCTGGAAATCGAAATCGCCCCAGAGCCCAGCGAGCTCCGTCGAAATCGCGATGCGGCGGCCCGTCGTCGGATTGTAGACGTTGTCGCGCGTATCCGTGACATGGTCGAAGCCGAGGCTGCGCGTCGTACCGAAATTGTACTTGCGCCAATTCGCCTGATCCTCTTTAGAGAAGTTGAAGTTATAGCTATAACCATCAGTGCTTTCTTTGCTGTTCGTGCTGTAGTTGATGCTGCTGTCGCGTCGCCAGCCGCTCTCATCCGACTCATGGCTGACGTATTTGTCCTTGCGGTTGCGGAGCGTCACATAGTTCGTGGAGTACTCGCTGGCTGGCCGGCCGAGCGTGATCTCACCGCCCGAGTATTCGCGCATGTATTCCTCGATGAGGTTGCCGTTGTAGTCATAGTCATCGGTCTCATACGTGCGGTTGTAGAGCTTGAACGTGCCGACCGTCTCTTTCTTGTCGATGTACGGGTGGCGCCACGAGAACGTGTAGCCGTGCGCATCCGTATCATCGCCGCTGACCTCATAGCTGATGCTGACCGCATCGCCGGTTCCGCGGAAGTTCGTATCGGAAACGCTGAGCATACCGAGCAGGCCGTCCTCCGACGAGTAGCCGGCGCCGATGCCGAACGAGCCCGTGCGCTTCTCCTTGACATCGACCTCCATGATGACCGCGTTCGGGTTCACACCCGGATTCATCTTGATGTTGACGTCCTCGAAGAAGCCGAGGTTGTAGACGCGCTGCATGCTGCGGCGTGCCTTCTTCGAGTTGAACGGCTCGCCGACCTTCTGGCGCATCTCGCGCAGGATGACATAGTCCTTGGTCTTCGTGTTGCCCTTGACCTTATAGCCCTCGAGCGTGCCCTCGTTGACCTCGATGACGAGGTCGCCGCTGCGGTCGATATTGAGATCCGTGATCTTCGCGAGGATGTAGCCGTCCGCGCGGTATTTCTCCTGGATGGCCTGCACGTTCTCGTGCAGCGTCTTGCTGTTCAGGATCTCGCCGTCCTTGACCGTCACGAGCTTCATGAGGTCATCGGTCTTCTCAACGGTATTTCCCTTGATGGTCAGGCTTTTCAAGACCGGGTTCTCGAGCACGTGATAGGTCAGCACGATGCCTTCCGGCACTTCCTCGATGCTCGGATAGAGATCGTAGAAATACCCCGTCGCGTAGATGGCCTCGCGGTCCTTGTTCATGCCGCTCATCGTGAACATATCGCCCGTGCGCATCGTCATCGCGGCTTTCGCCGTCGCGTCCGTGAGCTTGCTCGTCCCGTCAAAGACGGTGTCGACGATGGTCTTGCCCTCGAACTTCTTCATGCCATTCGTGATGCTCTCCTCGGCAGGACGGTCCTTGACCCATTTGGCCGTCGTCTCATCGACCTTCTTAGCAGGCGCTTTCGCAGCCGTACCGGCGTCTGTGCCCGCTGCGCTGACCGCCGCTGCACCCGCCGTGCTCTTTGCCGTATCCGCTGTGGCACTCCCCTGCCCCGCGGCCGTCTGCACGGCGGCCGCATCCGCGTCCGCGGCGTAACTGAGTCCCGGCATAGCCGCTGCGCTGGTCGCCAAGACGACCGCGTAGACGAGCTTTCTGTAGTTGCGTTTATCCAAGGGTCAAACCTCCTAAAACTGAGCGCCCCGAAAAAGAAGGGGCTCCCATAAAACTCCTGATTTATTTCCACGGGACTTATCCTACTGCCTGAGGATCTGTCCCGCTTTCTGCATAAGCTGCTGTTTTTCCGGATTCGGAACCGTCACCTTCGACGCCGGCTGCGCGGCCGGCACCGGCGCTTCCTGCACCTCCGCCCGTGGCTGCGCGCTTCCCTGCACCGCCGACTGCTCCCGCTGCACAGGGACACCCTGTCCGGCTGTCTGCATGGGCTGCGCCATCTCTGCCTGTGCGGGACTGTCCGTTGCCGCTGCTGGTTCTGGCGTCTGCGGCGTCTGCGCAGACACTGGCTGCACCGCCGCGCTGCTGGCCGGGACGGGATTGCTTTGCTCTGCCCTCTCGACCGACGCATGCTGTACATGTACGAAGGAAAACAATCCGGCCGAAAGCAGGACGGCCACGAGAAGCGGCGCCAACCTCCTTCCCCAGGTCTTCAGGCGCGAGGTACGCTCGCTTTCCTGCACCTGCGAGAGCTCCGCTTTCGCGAGCATGAGCTTCAGATCGCTCTGCACGTCATCCTCGCTGTCGAGCGAATGCTCGGCTGCGCCAAGCCACTCCTTGGCCGCCCGGATATGCCCTTTCCGTTTTTTCCGGTCACGCAATGCCTCTCACTCCCTTGATTTTCTCCTCTATGGAATATATTCCGGAGCGGATGCGTTTTTCTATCCGTGCATTTACGGCGGATAGGCCGGAGTATCTGGTTTTATCGGGCAGAATCTTCTTTTTTCCTTCGTTTTCGGCTGATTTCCTCACCAATAATGCATGAAGCGCGAAAGCATGCCGCGGACGCGCCGTATGCCATTCTTCTGCAGCCGGTAGATATGCGAGGGGCTGACGTCGAGCGCATCGGCCGTCACCGCCGCATCCTCGCTCAGCATATAGCCCTCAAGCGCCGCCTTCTCCTTTTCCGGCAGGCGGTCGAGCGCATGGTGCAGCTGGCGCGCGAGTTCGTGCTGCTCTGCCTGTTCCGCGACGGAAAGCGCATGATCCGGCAGCTGCTCCTTCTGCAGGGACAGTTCCTCGCTGTCCTCCTCGCCCTCGAGGCAGGCGATATCGACATTGCCTTCTTTTTTCAAGTAGTTCAGGATCCGCCCGCGGATGCGGTGGACGCCGTAAAGGCTGAACGCCACGCCGCGCGAGGGATCATAGCTCTCCGCGGCCTCGATCAAGCCGACGGTGCCCTCCTGGATGAGATCCATGACGCACGGACTCTGCCGGAACGGCAGGGCCTGCTTGAACACGAGAGGCTGATACGACTCGATGAGCATCCGCCGCGCGTCCTCGTCGCCGTCCTCCTTCCAGGCGTGCCAGAGCGCTTTTTCGCGCTCCGGCTGCAAAAGCTTGACTTTGCTGAGTTCCTGCATGTATTGCGAAAGTTCCATCGTATCCCCCCTTTTTCCAGAATCTCTTAGAAGCTGACGCGGATCTGCACGCCGAAGCGCGAGTCCCCGGACTCCTGATCGAACGTCAGGCCGTAGCGGTCATTCAGGTCATACCGCACGCCATAGCGCCGCGTATCATCGCCGATGCCCTGCGTATAGCGCACGAGCAGCTTGTCGCCGATGTATTTCCCCATTTCGACATTGTAGACCTCATCGGTGCTATCCTGCGAGGCCCTGTGGCGATTCTCAAGCATCGAACCGCTGCCGCGGGAAATCGTGAAGTCATCGAGCCAGAGCATCTTGCGCATGACGCCCTCGACCTCAGCGAGGAAGCTCGCCTGCAGGCCGGCCGTCAGCAGGTCGCCCGCGTCGATCTGCTTGCCGGCGCGGTAGGCGTTCCGGAGTGTCAGCAGCTGGATGATGTCCGTCTGGCTCATCGCCGGCTCCGACGTCAGCGAGATCTGCATATCGCCGAGCGAGCCGGTCAGGGCAAGGCGCACCTTGGCCTGCGTCAGCCGCGTCTCCGCGATGAAGCGGATGCTCGGCAGGAACGAATCGACCTGATTGAAGTAGGCCGTCCCCTCCTGGATGATGAATGGCGTCTTCAGATAGCTGACCGTGCCGCCGCGGCGCACCGAAATCGTCCCGGAAGTCCGCGGATGTTTCGTCGTCCCGCCGAAATGCGCGGAACCGGTCAGGTACATATCATAGAGATAGGAGCTGTAGAAATGCACCTTATCCCCGACGTTCACCTGCACGTCGAGCAGCGCGTCCGGCAATGTGCTGTCGCCATCCGGGATCGACGGCACCGAGACCATGCAGTCGTGAAAGTCGATCTTGCCGGTCAGCTTCGGCAGTTTCCTGCCATACGGTGTCTCGCCCTGACCGAGATGGAAGCTCGCGGTGATCGGGCCGCGGAAAAACGAGCTCTGCACATCGAGCTGATCCGTATTGAAGTCAAAGTCATAGGACGCCGGTTTCAGCCCGTCGAGCGTCAGGCTTCCGCTCCCGTCAAACGTGCCTTCGCCCATTTTACCATGAAAATCGCGGATTGTCATCGAATTTCCACGGAATTCCGCGGAAACCTTCATATTTGTAATCGGTTTTTCGAGAAGTTTTAATTTCATCGAGCCGTCTGCGACGCCGACCGTGCCGTTGATCAGCGGATGCGCCGGGGTGCCCGTGATCGTCAGCTTGCCAGTCGTCGCGCCGAGCGCCCAGTCCATCTGGTTCGTCAGCGCTGGCAGCAGCGAGAGATCCGCATGGTCGAGCGAGACCTCGAGGTGCATCTGCCCGAGGTCGTTGAGCTCGGACGGGGCACTCGCGAGCAGAGGCTGGAACGGTACGGTTCCCTCCGCGCTCATCTGATAGGTCTGATCTGCGACATGCTTCTGCACCGTCAGGGACTCGATATCGAGGATGCCGCGCTTCAGGTGCACGAGCCCGTTCAGCGCATCGAAGGTCGCACCGCGGACGCCGCCATCATGCGCGCGGATCGTCGCGTCGACGGTCGGGCTCGACCGGTAGCCGCCAAAGGACGCCTCGACATCAGCCTCGCCGATGACCTCGGTCGTTATGCCGCCGAGCGCCGTCAGCATGCCGATGGAGATGCCCTGTGCCGAGAAATTGCCCTTGACCGAGCCGTCCCCGGACAGGTTTACGCTGCCTTTCCCCTCGAAGCTGCCGTCGCTGCCCTGCTTGCCCTCCAAGGTGTCGATGGTGAGCAGATGGTCTTTCAGCGCGGCGCCGACCTTCACATCGTGGATATCGTAGCCCGCCGCCGAGCCCGACGCGATGCTGCCCTGCATCTTCCCCGATGGGTTATCGAGCGTGCCGCCGAGCTCGACGCCGGCGTTCATCTTGCCCTGCACCTTGTCATTCTTGAGGTTCAGCATGGCCGTCACGGCGTTGATATCCGCATTCTGGATAACAGCGTTGCCAGTGAGCGCCTGCGTCTTCGTGTTATAGGAGGCCTCGAGGTCGAGGGTACCGGTGTCCTGCTGGAAGCCGAAGCGCTCGATATGCAGGAGATCGCCCTCATATTTGACCCAGCCGTCGAGGTTCCGGATGGCCTGCCCGTTCAGCACGATTTCCGGCGCGCGCAGATGGCCGTAGAACGCCGGCTCCTGGATGGTCCCCTTGATATTGCCCTCGAACTCGCCCTTGCCGCTGACCGGATACGGCATCTTGCTCTTGACGCGCTCCATGTCGAGGTCTTTCGCCTCGGTCTTGAGGTCGAGATTCCAGTTGCGGTCGATCGTGCCGTTCAGCACGGCGTCGATCATCGGGGAGAACAGGTGGAAGTCCTGCAGGCGCACGACGCCGTTGTGCAGGAAATAGTCGCCGTCCATGCCGGAGAGCAGGACGCCCGCGTAGCTCCCGCGGTAGAAATGCACGTAGCCGACGCCCTCCGGGTTGTCGAGCGTGCCCGTGAGCTGGATGACGTTATCGACATTACCGGTGATCGGACGATCCGGTGCGACGAGCGCCGCGACGTCCTCCATGCGCGCGCCCTTCGTATCGATGCGCAACTTCAGCTTCTTCTCGCCCGTGAAGCCGATGGTGCCCTGCACGAACCAGGTCTGCTGGCCGTCCTTCTCGAGCAGGAAGTCATCGACATGCACGCCGTCGAGGCTGCCGCCGGCCGTGATTTTCAGCGTGTCATACGGCTGCTTGAAGAACTTGCCATGCATAGCCGAGAACTTCAGCTCGACCTGCGGGTTGGCGAGGTCGCCCTGCACCGTCCCCTCAAAATCGCCGAGCCCGGTCATATCTGCCTGCGGCACGAGCTTCTGCGCGAGGGACAGGTCGACATGCCCACCGTAGAGCGCGAGGTCGAGATCCCGCCCGCCGCGGATGCTGCCCTCGAGCCCGAGGCTGCTGTGATTCGGCAGCCAGGCCGACAAATAATCGACCGTCAGATCCTGCCCGCTCAGATAGAACGAGGTATGCATGCTCTCAATCGGCAGATCCGCATAGCTCCCGTCATGCATGCTGACCGAGCCGTATGCCGTGATCTGCGCGCGATCCATGCCGACGCCGTGCAGGCCGAGATCTGCCGTGAGCTTCCCGGTCACGGGAACCGATCCGAGCTGCGGCAGCACGGCCACTGCATCCGCGATATCGACTTCCTGCGTCTTGACATGCGCCGTGAATTCCTGCGTCCCCGGCGTGACTTCGCCCTCGCCGGTCAGCTTCCCGCCGAACGCCTCGGCATAGATATCCTGCAGGTAAAGCCTGTCGTAGAGGAACCGGACTTTCGCGCGGGCATTCTTGAAAGCGATGCCCTGCACGGCACCATTTGCGACTTCGACCGTGCCGTCGATCATCGGGTTCGAGGCCGTCCCCTTGATATCCGCCATGAATTTCGCAGCGCCCTGATACGGGATATTCGTCAGCACGGCCGCGGGGTCGAACGAATCCGAGCTCGCCGTCAGGTCGAAATGCGGTTCCGATGCGTCGAGGCGGATCCGCCCCGCGACATGCGCCTGCTGCGACGCCGCCTCGGCGTCTGCTGACAGGATCACTTCCCGGTTGTCGAAATCCGCGTGCCCGTGGATATCTTCGACGGCCGTCTGCCGGATCTCTGCAGCGCCATCTGTGAAATCCGCGCTACCATGCACCGAGATGGGGGCGCCGCTGCGACGGTACACCTGCAGCTCCGCGGCGCTGACCTTGCCGCCATCGATGCTGACGCCATCCGGCAGCGTGCCGTCCGGGATATAGCCGAGATACGGTGCGATATCGATGTTCTGCGCCTCGAGCGACACGATCTGCTTGCTTTTCGACAACGTGCCCTTGACCGTGAACGGCGCCTCGCGCGTCGACCCTTCGGCCTGCAATTTCATGACCGGATAATCCGAGAAATCGAGATCCGCATCCACGCCGTCCGCCGTCTCCTCGATGCCCTGCGCGCGAAGCGTGATATCCGCATTCGATACCTTCAACTTGCCGTGGAATTTCGTCTCGCCATTCCCGGAGGTCTGGATATCCTGCACGTTCCAGCTGCCGTCTTCCCGCTGCGTGAGATTCGCCGTGACATCCTCGACCTCCACCTTGTCGATGGAATCCGCCGGATTCTTCAGCAGCTCCGCGGCATCCTTCCATGCAGAAAGCAGGCGGAAAGACACCCGCGCGCGTTCCGCGTGGGCGATGCTTTCCGCCTGCTTGTCATAGATATCGAGATCCGTGAGCTCGACCTCATGGAGAGACTTCACCTGTATCGAGCCGACCGTGGTCTCCGTGCCGAGCACGTCCGAGGCTTTTGTCTGAAGCAGAGCCGCCGCGCGGTCCATAAAGGCAGCCGAGCGCACATAGTAATAGCACCCGGCCATGGCGATGGCCAGTACACCGATGATGACCCCCAGTGCGAGGACTGCCTTTTTCCGCTTCATCGTGAATCCCTTTCCCTTATGGATACACGCTCCCCTCTAAAGAACCGTGGACTGGACGGTTCTCATCGACAGACCGCCTTACTTCGCGAGCTCTGCAGCGACTGCCTGACTCTCCGCGTGCGCGTTCTCCGGCTTCGCTGGCGCGGCAGACTGTTTCTGCGCCTTTGGCTGAGCCTTGGCCTGCGTCTGCGCCTTCTGCGCCTTCTGCACCTTCTGCACCTTCTGCTTTTTCTCTTTCTTCTGCTTGGCCGGCTTCTTTGCGGTCTCTTTCTGCTCAGCTGGCGTCTCAAAGACCGCGTTGCCGTTGATTCGCGCGGCCTCGCGCGCCTCAACCGCCGTCTTGCCGCTCTCCTGCGCCGCCACGTACTTCGTCACGTCGAGATCGACCGGGATACCCATCGCCTGATCGAGCGATGCCTTGCTCGTATTGTAGTTATAGAGCGCCGTATAATAATTCGTCCGCGCCGTCGTCAGCTTCTCCTCCGCGTCCATGACATCGAGGTTCGTGCCGACGCCCGCGCTGTAGCGGACCTGCGCGATCTTGTAATCTTCCTCGGCCTGGTTGACCGCGACCTCTGTCGTATGGATGTTCTTCTCAGCCGCCTGCAGGTTCAGGAACGCCGTGCGGACATCGAGGCGGATGGCATCATCCGTCTGCGCGGAGGCCTCTTTCGCCTTCGTGACTGCCGCCTCTGCCGCATGCTGGTTGGCCGCCGTCACGCCGTTATCGAAGAAATCCCACGAAGCCGTCGCGCCGACGCTCCAGGTGTTGCTGCTCGTATGGTTGTCGTTGAACGGCTGCTCGCCGGCGATTGAACGCGCGGCCGCAGCGTTGACCGTCGGCGCATTGCCCGCCTTCGCCGTCTTGACGGCCTGCTCGGCCTGCTTGATGGCATAGACCGCCGCCGCACCGTCTGCGCGGTTTGCGAGCGCGTAGCGCGTGCAGTCATCGAGCGTCAGGTCGTATTTCGTATATTTCAGCTGGTCGTGGATGGAAAGCACCGTGTCCGTCGGCAGGCCGATGACATTGTTGAGCGTCGAGACCGCGACATCGTAGTTGTTCTGCGCCGTCACGAGCGACTGCTGCGCATTCGCGAGCGAGACCTGCGAGGCGAGCACATCGGATTTTGCGACCGTGCCGACCCCGTACTGCGCGTTGACGTTGTCGAGGTGCTCCTGCAGAGTATTCACGGATTCCTGCTCGACCTGGATGAGGTTGCGCGCCTGCAGGATCTTGTAGTAGTCCGTCGTCGCCTGCAGGCGGATGTTCTGCTTCGTATTCTCGAGCGTCAGATCCGCCGAATTGAGCGCGAGCTTTTCCGACTCAACCTGGCTGCGCAGCGGCTCATTGTAGAGCGGGATGCCGACCGAGACCGAATTCCCGTAGTTGAACTTGTAGTTCTGCCCGCTCATGCGCGCCGATTCATAGGCCTCACCGCCGATGCGGTTCGCCGTCGTCTGCCACGTCAGCTTCGGGCCGAACTGGCGGCGCGACTGCGAAATCGCCCATTTCGCCTTATCGACGTCCGCGAGGCTCTGCTTGATCGTGCGGTTGTTCTCGAGCGCCATCTGCACGCTGTCATCGAGGTTCAGCTCCACCGTATCTGCAGCAAATGCCGCCTGCGAACCGGCCAAAAACAAGCCCGTCAGCACGAGCGTCGTAAGTCTCTGATAAAAATGCGATCTTTTCAAGGTATTTCCTCCTCAAAAATTAAAAGCCCAAGAAACAGGATAATCCGTATCTCTATTGGTATTCTGTATCATACCGTGTTTCGATTAGAATTCCAGATTAGAATTCTTGTCGAATCCCAAAATATGCAGCGCGGTCATCTTTTTTGCTGATATCCGTCCAGCGCCCGAAAAGCCAGGTCCCGCTGTCGTTCAGATTGTATTGGCCCGTCATGCGCCAGCGGAAATCGTTGAGGTCATAGCCGTCGACCGAGAAGATAGAACGGCCCGCAAAGGCATCCAGCCCTGCGCCGACCTCGCCGTCGATGACGCCGCCGCGGACGCCGAACCGGCCGTCGCGGAACGATTTGCCGACCTGCGCGTCCACATGGCTCGCGTCGCCGATATCCTCGACGCCGAGCCGCAGCAGGCGGCCCTCCCGCTCGATATCGAGCATCGCGTCGGTAACCCAGTCATTCTTTGCACCGCTGTAGGAAATCGCTGCGGAGGGCTTCACCTGTATATTTTCGACCTTGCCCATGAGGTTCCCTGCCCGGTCGGATATCTTCTTGGCTTTCTGTATGGTTGCCGTGAGATCCGCCGCGGTCTGCGGGTCGCCGAGGGATTTATCGAGGTTCGCCGCCATGTGCTGGATCCGGCCGCTCGCATCCTGGATGTTCTGCAAGGTCAGCTTGATGTTCTCCGCCGTCTGCGGATCCGCGCCGACCGTCTGCAGGTTGTTGACCATCGCCTCGACACCGTCCGCCGAGCGGTCGAGGCTCGCCGACATATTCTTGAGATTCGTGAGCATCGCATTGACGTTGCCCTGATTGTGATTGACCATGCTCTCGAGGCCCGCCATCATGCCGCTGATATGCGCGGTCGCGTCGCGGAGATTCGCCGCCATCTGGATGATGCTGCCCTGGAACTTCGGATCCCCGGCGATCTTGTTGAGATTCTCGACGAGCCCCTGCACCTGGTCAAGTGTCTTCGACGCGCCGCTCATCAGCGTATCGATGCCGGCCTCATCCTCGGCGATCAGGTAATCGCCGTTCTGCAGGTAGTCCCCGACATCCGGCGCCGGCGTGATGTTGATGAACTTGTCCCCCATGACGCCAGACGAGCCGATCGTCACATGCGAGCCGCGCGGGATCTTGGTCTTGTCCTGGACATTCATCTCCACCGTCACGCCGCCGCCCTCGTTCCGCACAGACTTGACCGTGCCGACCGGGACGCCGGACAGCGCGACCTGCGCCTGCGGGTTGATGCCGCTGACCTGGCTGAATCCCGCATAGAGCGTATACCCTTTCTCGCGGTGAAACGAGAAATTGCTCAGCAGCATCGCCACGGCGATGAACAGCACGATGCCCGCCATCGTGAATGCGCCAACCTTGGCCTCTGTACTCAATGGCTCTGCTCCTTTCCTGTCTTCAAGCTATGGAAAAACGCCTGCACGCGCGCATCCTTGAGCTGCATGAACTCGTCAACCGGCGCGACGGCGATGAGCTCGCCCTCGTAGACCATCGCGATGCGGTCCGCGATGCGGCAGGCACTCGCCATATCGTGCGTGACGACCACGCTCGTCACATGGAGTTCCTCCTGCATATGGATGATCAGATGATCGATCTTCTCCGTCATGATCGGGTCGAGGCCCGAGCTCGGCTCATCGTAGAGGATGACCTCCGGCTCGATGGCGATGGCCCGCGCGAGCCCGACGCGCTTCTTCATGCCGCCGGACAGCTCCGATGGCATGAGGTTCTCGACGCCGTCGAGCCCGACGAGATGCAGCTTCTCTTTCACAATCTGCTCGATTTCCGGCTTTTTCTTCTTCGTGTGCTCCTCGAGGCCGAACGCGACGTTCTCGCCGACCGTCATCGAGTCGAACAGCGCGGAATACTGGAACACCATGCCCATGCGCAGCCGGACCTTGTCGAGCTCCTTCTCCGTCATGTGCGTGATCTCATCGCCGTCAATCCAGATTTCCCCGCTCGTCGGCTTGATGAGCCCGATCAGCAACCGCAATAGCGTGCTCTTGCCCGAGCCGGAACCGCCGATGATCGCGAGGGTCTCGCCGTCCTCGATGGTCAGATTGATATGATCCAGCGCGACCTTCTCCCCGAAGGTCATGCAGACATCCTTGAGCTTTATCATAGTCCTCCCCTCTGCCGCTGGGCCTCAGTAAATCAGGAAGGTCAGCAGGGCATTCAGGATAAAGATCACGATGATCGACGTCACGACCGTCTGCGTCGTCGCATGGCCGACGCCGGCCGCCCCATCCGGGCAGTGCAGGCCATAGTAACAGCCGAGCACCGCAATGACGTTGCCGAAGAAAATCGCCTTGATCATGCCGCCCGTCAGGTCGTAGAGGTCGACGAACGTATGAATCGAATGCATGAAGGTAAACGAACTGATGCCCGAATAATACACGGCCGTGATATATCCGCCGAGCACGCCGATGACATCACCGAACACCGTGAGGATCGGCACGACGATCATGCAGGCGAGCATGCGCGGGATGATCAGATAATCCGCGGGGCTGACCGCCATGACACGCAGCGCGTCGATCTGTTCCGTGACCTTCATCGTCGCGATCTCCGCCGTGATGGCAGAGCCGACGCGGCCCGCGCAGACGACACCGACGAGCACTGGCCCGAGCTCGCGCCCGATGCCGATCGCGATGATCGCGCCGACCGTGCCCTGCGCGCCGTATTTGATGAGTTCGCTCGCAGTCTGCAGCGTCAACACGACGCCCGTGAACAGCAGGGTCAGGCTCACGATCAGCAGGGAATCCACACCGAGTCTCGACATCTGGTCGAGCACATGGCGCATGCGCGGCATATGGCGGAGCTGCCTCAGTGTATCGACATAGAGCAGCACCATCGTGCCGAATTCTTCAAAACGCCGGATGACAAAACGCCCGACAGCTTCAAAAAAACGCGTCAGCATATGCCACCCCTCTCGAAAATACCACTTATTACCCTAGCATTGTATCATTTTTTGCAGAAATAGTACACACTTATTTACTAATTTTTTTTGTTCAAATCAACCAGTTGGTGACCGCATCCGCGCCTCATGCTATAATATTCAGATAGAACCGATTGAGGAGGAACGGAATTGGCAGGGAAAAAGAAGATTTACGCGGTAAAGCGCGGGCGGAGCACCGGACTTTTCAACTCGTGGCCGGACTGTCAGAAACAGGTGGCCGGTTTCCCGGGCGCCGTATACAAAGGCTTTGCGACAGCCGCCGAGGCCATGCGCTGGCTGAGCGGCGTTTCAAACGCGGAGGAAAAAGCCTACGCAAGGCAGAAAGCGCAGCCGCGTGCCGCAAGATCTGCGGCAGCGCCGAAAAGGACAGCCGCGCGCCCGTCGGCCGCAGCCTCTGCGGAGGACGCAGACTATATCCTCTACACCGACGGCTCCTGCCTGCGGAACCCGAACGGGCCCGGCGGCTGGGCCGCCGTCATCACCGACGTGCGGACCGGCGCGGTGACCGAGCTCTCCGACGGGGAGCACAGCACGACCAACAACCGCATGGAGCTCTCTGCGGCCATCGCCGGGCTCTCCGCCATCGGGCAGCCGTCGAAAATCGCGCTGTACACGGACAGCCAATACCTGCGGCGCGCGTTCGTCAACCGCTGGCTCGTGAACTGGAAGCGCCGCGGGTGGAAGAAGGCCGACGGCAATCCCGTGCTGAATCAGGATCTCTGGATGCAGCTCGACGCGCTCTACAGCCGCCATCAGGTCCAGTTCCACTGGGTCAAGGGGCACGTCGGCATCGAGCAGAACGAGCGCTGCGACCAGCTCGCGAAGGCCGCCGCCATGGCGCACCGCTGAAAACACAGCCAACATCACCGATACAAAAAAGATGAGAAACGGATACAGCCTATCCATTTCTCATCTTTTCTTTTCCGATATTATTCCGGCTTGCGGATGACCTCTACGCCGCCCATGTACGGGACGAGCGCCTTCGGCACGACGACCGAGCCGTCCGCCTGCTGGTAGTTCTCGAGGATGGCGGCAACCGTACGGCCGACCGCAAGACCCGAGCCGTTCAGCGTATGCACGAACTCCGGCTTCGCCTTCGGCGTGCGGCGGAACTTGATGTTCGCGCGGCGTGCCTGATAATCCGTGCAGTTCGAGCAGGACGAGATCTCGCGGTACTTGTTCTGCGCTGGGAACCAGACCTCGAGGTCATAGGTCGTCGCCGACGTAAAGCTCATGTCGCCCGTGCAGAGCTTCACAACATGGTACGGCAGTCCGAGGATGCGCAGGACATCCTCCGCATTGTCGACCATCTTGTCGAGCTCATCCCAGCTCGTCTCCGGCTTGACGAATTTGATCATCTCGACCTTGTTGAACTGGTGCTGGCGGATCAGGCCGCGTGTATCGCGGCCGGCGCTCCCGGCCTCGGCGCGGAAGCACGCCGTATAGCAGCTGAAATACTGTGGCAGCTTGTCGCCATTGAGGATCTCGTCGCGGTAGTAGTTCGTCGTCGGGACTTCCGCCGTCGGCACGAGGTAGTAGTCCATGCCCTCGAGCTTGAACATATCCTCCGCGAATTTCGGCAGCTGGCCGGTGCCGATCATGCTGTCCTTGTTCGCGATATACGGTGCGAGCATCTCTGTGTAGCCGTGCTTGTTCGCGTGCAGATCCATCATGAAGTTGATGCAGGCGCGCTCGAGGCGTGCGCCGAGGCCCTTGTAGAACGTGAAACGCGCGCCCGTGACCTTCGCCGCGCGGTCCGCGTCGAGGATATCGAGATCCGCGCCGATATCCCAATGCGCTTTCGGTTCGAAGTCGAACTTCGTCGGCTCGCCCCAGCGGCGCACCTCCGGGTTCTCCGTGTCATCCTTGCCGATTGGCACATCCTCGCGTGGCATATTCGGGATATGGAGCATGATGTCCTTGAGTTTCGCCTCAACGTCGCGGAGCTCCCCGTCGAGGGCGGAAATCTTCGAGCCGACCTCGCGCATCGCGGCGATCTTCTCTGCCGCGTCCTCTTTGTTCTTCTTCATCGCGCTGATCTCTTTCGAGACCTTGTTGCGCTCCGCCTTGAGCTCCTCCGTCTGCTGCAAGAGCTCGCGGCGCTTCTTGTCGAGTTCGACAAAGTCGTCGAGATTCAGCGGGTTGTTGCGGTTCTTGAGCATCTGGCGAACCTCGTCCAGATTGTCGCGGACAAATTTCATATCCAGCATTTCACACACTCCAAATCCTATTCCTGACGATGAAGGAAACGCCATTTCCGGCGTTCCCATGAATCACTAGGTACTATCTATCCCACTTATTATAATATAGAACAAATGCCCGGTCAAATCTGCACATCAAAACGGCTTTTCTCCTCGTTTTCCCGCTGGATAGGCGGCGCGATGCCGGTTGCCTTTTCCGGCTTCTGCTGCACCTTGCTTTCCTGTTTCCTGCGTTCTCGTTCGCGCTGCGCCTGAAGCGCCTGCCTCCTGCGCTCGCTTTCCTGCTTCCGCTGCAGGCGCACGCGCTCCTCTTCCTCTTCCTCCTGCTGGATGGCGGAGAGCACCGCGTCTGCCGTCATGCCGGCGTAGGCATCCCCGGAATCCTCCGATTCCCTCGTCTGCGATGTGCCGCCAGAGATGCTGCTCACGATATCCCGGATATCTTTCGCCCCGAAAGCATCCGCACCGGCCTTCCGCCGGAGCACGGCCCGGAGCAGCAGGAAGCCGAAAACGAACAGCAGCAGGATCGTGACGCCCCAGAACAGCGCACCGTGCCCGCCGCTCCCATCGGGGATTGCAGGTGCCTGTGCCTGCGTCTGCTGCCCCTGCTGATTCTGTGCGTTCTGCCCATCCGCATTCAGCCCGAGCGCCGCAGCCGTCTGCGGGTCGATCTGAACCTGCGTCTGCCCATTGCTCTGTGCGGCCTGCATCGTCGCACCCTGCTGATTCTGTCCGGTCTGGCTGCCGTTCGCGGCATCCTGCGGCGCTTCCTGCTCCGTCTTCGACAGCGCGCCGTCGCCCTGTGCAACGGCCTGCCGCGCCATGCTCTCCGGCGTCGTCTCCGTCTGCCCATTCGCCGGTGCCGTGCTCGTCGTCACCGAGCCGCCATCCTGCAAAGTCACCTGCGGCACCACCGGCGCCGTCGGCGGCGTAGGCGGTGTCGGTGCCGTTACTGCCATATCCTTTCACCTTATCTCTTCCAGTCTGCGGCTGTCTCGATGATGGCGAGCGCAAGGCGCGCGGAATCGTAGAGGTCGCATTCCTCGATGCATTCTTCCTTCGTATGTGCGTTCTGCTCGCCGCAGCTCATGACAGCCGTCGGAATCCCGTATTCGTTATAATGGTTCGCATCCGACCCGCCGCCGGATTCGTTCAAGCTGACCGGGAAGCCAAGCGATTCTGCGGCCGCACTTGCGACTTTGACCGTATCTGATGCCTTGTCGAGCGTATACGGATCATAGTCCGGACTGACGGTTGCCGTGATCTTGCAACGCGTCTCCGCCGCGCCATTCTCGAAATGTTTGCAGATGCGTTTCGTGATGGCATCGAGCTTCGCTTTATCGCGGCTGCGCGATTCGTAGTAGATATCGCAGCTTTCCGCAACGATATTCGTTGCACTTCCCCCGATGATCTTGCCGACATTGCAGGTTGTTTCTTCATCGATGCGGCCCTGCGGTGCTGTCGCGAGAAGTTTCCCCGCAGCCAGGATTGCGTTGATCCCCTTCTCCGGTGCGACGCCGGCATGAGACGCTTTTCCTTCGATATGGATATGAATCTGATTCTTGCCCGGTGCCTTGTAGCTCATACCGCCCGGTTTCCCGCTCGTGTCGAACGTAAAACCCATATCGCTGTGCAGCAAGGTACGGTCGAGGTTCTGCGAGCCATGCACCCCATTTTCCTCTGAGACAGCGAAAACGACCTGAATCGCCCCATGCGCAATCTGTTTTTCCTTCACCACGCGCAGGGCCTCGAGGATGGCGGTCACGCCAGCCTTATCGTCTCCACCGAGGATCGTCGTGCCATCAGAACGGATGTACCCGCTCTCGCGCACCGGGTGAACATCCGCGCATGGCTCCACGCAATCCATATGCGCCGTCAGCATGATGCGCAGTGCCTGTTCTTTCCCGGCACTTGCTGGAAAGTCTGCCACAAGATTGCCCGTATTGCCGCCAAGCTTCTCCCCGGCGTTATCCTCATGCACCACAGCGCCGAGCTTCTCTAACTCCTCAGTCAGCAGATCTGCCACCTCGCGCTCGTCATGTGACGAGCAGCGGATCTTTACAAGCCGCAGGAACGTGTCGAGAACCCGTTTCTCCTGAATTTCCATCATAAAAAACGCCCCATTTCCTTACGAAATCGATACGAGGCGTGGAAACCTCCACGCCCCGATTATTTTAAAATGCCAGCATAAGTGCGACCGCCGATACGATACACGGAATCGCGTTGCGCTTCGTCAGCTCCATCGGGCTGACCTTTGCGAGCCCCGCGCAGATGATTGCCGCACCGGCAACCGGTGACATCGAGCGTCCCATTGCCCCGGCAATCTGTGCGATTGACCCGAGGTCAGAAATCGTCATGCCGAACTGCGCGGCAAACGGCGTCACGGCCCCGTTAAAGGCAAACGCCGCTGCATCCCCGGAACCGGAGATGACCGCAATGAGGAACGGGCCGAACGTACCAGCAGCGGCCGCCGCGGACTGCGAACCGTCCATGATATCCGTAAGCGCCCCGGTGAGGCCGATGGCCGTCATACCGGTCGTGAACACGCTGGCGCAGACGATCAGTCCGATCACATCGCCGTAGGCATTCCCCATGCCGCGGAAAAACTCTTTCGTGACCTTCTGGACGTCCGACCAGGTAACAAGGAAGCCGAGAGCCACGCCGATCAGCATCGACAGAGGAACGGAAATCACAGGCAGGACGCCAACCTGTTTCGAACCGAGAATCAGCAGAAGCAGCGGAACCAGCGGGACAAATGCGCGGATATAGTTGACATGGAAGTCTTCTTTCACCGCACCTGCCGACGCATCACCCGTCGAAAAAGCAGCCTGGCTCTTTGCCGATGCCCCCTCTTTTCGGAGAACACCCCAGATCGTCAAGGCCGCCGCACAGGCAATCGAAGCGATGACTGCCGGCACGGTCTCATTGATGATGACCGTCATCATATCCGTTCCCGCGAGATCGGCAACAAACGGATTATGCGCATTGCCCGGGCTGATGGCCGATCCCCATGTACCGGCAAGGACCGTTGCGCCGGCAAGGGCCGGATGCACGCCCGCCGCAATCAGCGTCGGGATAAGGATAGCGCCGACTGCCGCCGAACAGCCCGATGCCGACGGAATCGCCAGCGAGATCCACCAAGTCAGGAAGAACGCGATAGGGACGAGCAGTGCGCGCCCCTTGTTCAGGATTCCCGAAATGGAATGAACCAGATGCTTATCGCATTCCGTCAGATTCATGACGTACGAAAAGCCCATGACCGTGCAGATCGTCGGTACCAGCGAATTGTTCGTCATCGCTTTTACGAACGCTTTCATGATTTCCCCGGCCTGGCCGCCGATCAGGCACATGAGAATACCTGCGCAGAACAGCACCAGCCGCGCCTCAATTTTCTTGACAATCAAAGCAAACGCAAGAATGACGATGACTGCCCCTGTTAGTAGCATCATAGTGGATACTTCCCCCTTTGTATCTATTCGTATACATTATACATAATTATCTCTTATTTTTCAATAATTTCTTGATATTTTATGTACATCTATACGCTGAGGCTGACGGTGCGCTAATCAAATCGTCATTTCCAGCAATACAATTGGGCGTATTCGCTACAGAACAGTTGTCAAAAAAAGGTTGTCTAGATAACTCCTGCTTACTTTCTTGTATCAAGCAGAAGTTTCAGCATGCCGTAGAGGCAGGCGTCGTTGCCCAGACGGGCGAAGGCGAGGCGGGTGCCTTGGCGCAGGGCTTCGGGGACGAGTTGTTCGACGCGCTGCTGGATGCGCGGGCCGAGGATGGCCTGCTGGGCCATGACGCCGCCGCCGAGGACGAATACCTCGGGGTTCAGCAGGGCGATGATGTCCGCGACGCCCTCGGCGAGGTTGTCCGCGAAATGCGCGATGGCAGCGATGGCATCCGCGTCGCCCTGCCGTGCCCATGCGAAGACCTGTTCGCCTGTGAGCTCCGCGGGGCTGACGTTATGGCTGAACGCCGCCTCCTGCAGCATGGCGCGCGTCGACGCGATTTCCTCGAAAATCCGATGCTCGCCGTGCACGCGCATGAAGCCGACCTCACCGGAGCTGTATCCCGCCCCGTGATAGGGCCTGCCATCCAGCAGCAGCGCGCCACCGACGCCCGTGCCGACCATCATGACGAACGCGCTCGCTGCGCCCTTTGCGGCGCCGCGCCAGCCCTCGCCGACCGCCGCCGCGTTCGCGTCGTTCTCGACGATGCACGGGAGCCCCGCCGCCTCCGCGACGCGCGCGCCGAGCTGCGTGCCGGTGTAGCCGGGGAAGCTGCCCTCCCCCGCAAACACGATGGAACCCTCCTGCGGGTTCACGATGCCGGCGGTCGAAATGCCGATGCCATCCGCATAGAAATGCCCGAGGTATTCCTTTGCGATGCCGGCGCATTTCTCCACGATGCCGTCTGCGCCGTCCGTCTTCGCGCGCGTCGGCATCTTGCCGCGATGCTTGAACGTCCCGTCCTCCGAGACCAATCCATACTTCATATAGGTGCCGCCGATATCAATGACGATGAAATTGCTCATGCCCGCGCTCCTTCCTCGATGTTCCGTTCCGCCGCCCCCCGGTGATGGCGGAAGCCTTTATCCTCCGCGACAAAGCGGCCCATCGCCGCGATGCGGCCTCCCATGCAGTGCCGGCAGTCCGCCGGCGTATCCGCGACGCAGATCTTCCCGGGGTACAAGGCGTACTTGCGCCGGTAGTCGCCCTCCGTGACATTCGGCATCACGACGTTCGCGCCAGACGAGAGGACGATCTCGCGCCCCATCGCGACCATCGTCTCCATCGCCGTCGTCGCCGGGATATTCGCCTCCGGCAGCAGCAGCCGTAGCAGCGACACGAGTCGGCGCGTCAAGTGGAAATCGCCGCCCGGCTCCCCGCCGATTGGCGTATCGGGATTCGGGATGAACGGCCCGACGCCGATCATGTCCGCGTCCATCTTCTGATAGTACAGGATGTCGCGCGCAATCATCGGGATGGTCTGCCCTGGCAGGCCGACGAGCGTTCCCGTGCCGACCTCGTAGCCGAGCTCGCGCAGATCCCGCAGGCAGCGGTCGCGGTTCGACCAGCTCATGCCGGGATCCATGCGCTCGTAGAGCGGCTCGTCCGTCGTCTCGATGCGCAGCAGATAGCGATCGGCGCCCGCCTCGCGGAAAGCCGCGTACTCCTCTCGCGAGCGCTCACCGATCGACAGCGTGATGGCGAGGTCAAACGCCTTGATCCTGCGGATGACCGCACAGAGCCTGTCCGTATCGAAAAAGAGATCCTCTCCGGACTGCAGCACGACCGTCGGGTAGCCGTAGCCCTTCGCCTTGCGCGCGAGCTCGACGATCGTATCGGCGTCGAGCCGGTAACGCTCGGCCTTCTTGTTATCCCGGCGCAGGCCGCAGTACATGCAGTTCTGGCGGCAGATGCTCGAGAACTCGATCAGGCCGCGCAGATGCACCCCATCCCCGACATAGCGGTGGCGCACGCGGTCCGCCGCGGCAGCGAGCGCTTCCTCCGCCGCATCCGAGCCAAGGAGCTGCGTCAGCTCCGCCTCGCTCAGCCGGTGCGTTTCCTCGGCCTTCCGGATCAGCGCGAGTTCCTCGTCTGACACATTCCCGGCCTTCGCCCTTGCCTCCTGCTCAATCCGCTTTGCCGACTGCATATCCAACCCCCACTTTTCTTCTTTCTTCCAAACTTCCAAACGACCCGCAAAACAAAAGGGAGCCCGCATCCTCAGAGCGGCTCCCCCTTCCCCAGATTTTCCAGATCTTACTTTTTCGCCTTTTTCAAAGCCTTCTGGTCTGCCGGACGCAGCTTCGCACCCGTCGTCATCGTATTCGCAATGACCGCATCCTGATGCGTGCTCGCGTATTTCTCGATCGCGCGGTAGAACTTCCCGTCGACGCTCTTTTCCGAAAGCACATCATATTGAACCACCGGATAATCCGTATCCTTCGTGAGCGTCGTGAAGGTATTGTCGAGGTCATCGTGCTCGATGATCTGGACCGTATGCGCTTTCAGGTTGAACTTCATATAGTTCGCCTCGCCGATCAGGCGGTCATAACCCTTCATCGGGAGCCTGTTCCAGCGCCGTTTCGCCACGACGTCCTGGATCTGTATATCGTCATAGGTGCAGAGCGTCGGCACGATCAGCGTATTCAGATCCATATAGCCGTCCGCGTCCACCGCGTACTTCATCTGCTGCTTGTTGAAATAATAATTCTGCCGTGCGGTCGACTGCACCCATTGAAAGATATCCTCCGGCACCTGTACATCCGCTGCCTCTGCCGGCACAGCCGACGGCTGCGCGAAAAGAAAAACGGCTGCCAGGATACCCGCTCCGAGGCCCCATCGTCTCATCCGGCATCCCTCCTGCTCGATTTGCTCAATTTTCGATTTGATTCATGAAACGGGGCCTATTTTAGCATAAAAAGCTGAAATCCTTCTGAAGCAAACGCGAATAAACAAGACGCAATCCCCTTCAGCGGTCGGAAAATATCGCTCAGCTGTCTTTGTGCACGTCGTCAATCACGTACGGAGTCTCCTGATAGACGTAGTAGTTCAGCCAGTTCGCGAACAGCAGGTGCGCGACGCTGCGCCAGCGCACGACCGGCGTCTTCGACGGGTCATCGTCCGGATAGTAGTTCTGCGGGATCTTCGGGTTCATGCCGGCCGCGAGGTCGCGGTCGTACTCCGATTTCAGCGTCATCGGGTCGTACTCCGCATGCCCCGTGATGAAGAACTGCCGCTTCTCGAGGTTCGCGATCGCATAGACGCCGGCATCGCCCTCCGCCTCCGCGAGGATCGTGAGCTCCGGCACCTTCTCGATATCCTCGCGGTGGTTCGTCGTGTGCCGGGAATGCGGGACGTAGAACTCATCGTCAAAGCCGCGGAACAATTTCTCGTGCTCCACGCAGAGGTGGTGTTTGTAGACGCCGAAGATCTTCTCCGGCACATCGTATTTCGGGATGCCATAGTGATAGTAGAGCCCGGCCTGCGCGCCCCAGCAGATATGGAACGTCGAGTACACATGCGTCTTCGACCACTCCATGATGCGCTCGATTTCCTTCCAGTACGCGACCTGCTCGAACGGCATGCGCTCGACCGGCGCACCCGTGATGATCATGCCGTCGTATTTCTTGTCCGCGACATCGTCAAAGGTGCCATAAAACTTCGACAGATACTCCATCGACGTATGCGACGGCTGATAGGACTCCGTATAGATGAAATCGACCTCGACCTGCAATGGCGTGTTGCCGAGCAGCCGCAGGATCTGCGTCTCCGTGACCGACTTCAGCGGCATCAGGTTCAGGATCAGAATGTGCAGCGGGCGGATATTCTGGCTGTACGCGCGATCCTCGTCCATGACGAAGACGTTCTCGCTCTCGAGCACATGCGCGGCAGGCAGGTTGTTCGGTATCTTGATCGGCATAATGAGCACTTCCTTTTCAAGCTTTCAGTTGTGACTCCCATTATACCACAAAGGGACGGAAAAACCGCTTCCGCGGCCCGCCGTCCCTATATTTATCCCATATAGCTCGTTAGTCATCGAGGCTATAGCGATTTACCCATGCCCGATGGTTTTCTATATACGTACGCAACGTCGTGATCCCCTTGTAACGCGGATCCGTCGCGCGCACCATGCGGTAGTTCACCATGTCGCCCGTCAGGTTCTGCCAGCCCGTCTGCGGGCTCCAGTACTTGCCGTTGATCGTGCGCTCCGTGCCCTGCGCCGGGTTCACGGCCTTCTTCATGAACTTGATCTCGAGCACCTGACCGTTGCTGTTCTTCGTTTCCTGCCAGGCCCAGAAGATGATGTTGCGGTCCTTCATGCGCATGGTCGTCGTGTCCGCCATCATGGAGGTGCGCTGACCGTCGACCGTCGAATCCTCCCAGAGCGTCAGCCAGCGGTCTTTCGCCGTGCGCCGGTTCGTCTCATCGTCCTTGCCGGTCGCCTGGTCGAGGATTGCCGTGTAGAAATCCTCGTCGAACTCCTGGCTGTTGACCTCCTTGACGCGTCCCGCGCCCGACCGCCAGATGGGCTGGCCGGCCGGCGTGAAGAACGTCTCATGCAGGTACTGTATCGTCCGGTTCTGCGGATTGACGCTGACCGTCGCGATGCTGTAGCCGAGGTTCGCCGGGTTCGGGATCAGCTGCCCGAGCCGGTAGTTCGCGATGGTCTCCTTCGCCCCGCCGTAGCTGAACGTCGTCTTCGTCACCGCGTCGATGCGCGTCGGCACCTCGCCGTGGTTCGTCTTCGCCGAGCTCTGCGTCACGACCGAGACCGGGTCAAAGAACTTGCTGTACTTATCGTTCGAGCTGATCCAATACCAGCCATCCGCCTGCGCAGCCTGCATCGGCAGCAGGACAAACAGGGCAGCGAACAGTCCAAGCAATGCAGAAACATAGGTACCTTTCTTTATTTTTTTCATGAAAACCGCCTTCCTCCTTGTCCTATCTCATAGCCGTCAGCGAGGCAGCTCGACGTCATCGAGGATGCCGAGCAGCGCCGCGATCGTGATGCCGTAGTTCGACATCGGCACGTGCTGCCGCCGGCACTCCTCCACGCGGCTCAGCACGTATTTCCGGTTGAACATGCAGGCGCCGCAGTGGATCACATAGTCGATGCCCGAGAGATTCTCCGGGAAATCCCGGCCCGCCGTCACGTCGATGTGGATATCCTTGCCGAGCCGCTTCATCAGGAGCCGCGGAATCTTGACGCGCCCGATATCCTCCGAGAGCGGCCGGTGCGTGCAGGCCTCCGCGATCAGGATATGCGCGTGCTTCGGCAGGGACAGCAGCTTTTTCGCCGACGCCGCGAAATAGTCGATATCGCCTTTGTAGCCCGCGAACAGCACGGAAAACGACGTGAGCTTGCTCTCCGCCGGTTTCTTCGCGTGCACCGTGCGGAACGCCTGCGAATCCGCGATGATCAGCGCCGGCGGCTGCCGCAGCGCCGCAAGCGTCTCATCGAGCTTGTCCGTTGTGCAGCTCATCACGAGGCATTTCTTGTCGAGCAGCTCGCGGAGCGTCTGCACCTGCGGCAGGATCAGACGGCCTTTCGGTGCCTGGATATCCTGCGGCATCACGAGCAGCACGACGTCGCCCTCCTTGCAGAGATTGCCCGTGATGCTCTCCTGCTCATAGCCCTCCGGCAGCTGCCGGATCATCTCGCCGCGCAGCCGGTCGATGCCCCGCTTCTCCTTCGCGCTGACCTTGACCGGCTCGAGCCCCGTCGCATTCCGCACGAGCATCGTGAGCCGCGCGCCGTTATCCTCCATCGTGTCGATCTGGCTGATGACCGGGATGACCGGCGTCTTCGCCTCCCGGAACCATTTGACCCAGGCGAGTTCCCGCTCCATCGTCTCATCCGATTCATCCGCGAAAAGGACGAGCGCGATGTCGGTCTCCTTCGCGGCAAGCTCCGTCTTCTCGACGCGCAGCCGCCCGAGCTCCCCGACGTCATCGAAGCCCGCCGTGTCGATGAACACGACCGGCCCGATGCCATGCAGCTCCATCGCCTTGTAGACCGGATCCGTCGTCGTGCCCGCGACATCCGAGACCGTCGCGACCGACTGACCCGTCAGCGCGTTCAGCAGGCTCGATTTCCCGCTGTTGCGTCTCCCGTAGAGACCGATATGCAGGCGGTTCGCCCGCGGCGTATCGTTCAGGCTCATTTCCATCACCCTCCTGCCCTTAGTATACCATAATGAGCGGAAAATATGATAGAATAAAGCAAGGATTCCCAAAGAAATCGAAAGGATGTTATCACTTATGGCAAACTATACCAACTTCGTCGTCGGCGAGAAATTCCCGCTGCCGATCCGGCAGCAGGCGGACGGCGCCATGTTCCAGATCGACGGCAACGGCATGATGTTCATCCTGCAGCTCACGCGCCACGACGTCATCGCGGCTGAAGCGTTCCGCACGGGGAAGATGTCGTTCGCGCTCTACGAGGAGGACGGGGTGCTGTTCCTGCTCTACCAGATTGACGGCATCTTCAAAGAGGGTTGGGGCGACGCGCCGTTCTCCCTCGCGACGCTCAAAGAAGCGCACCACCCGACCGAAAAGAGCCTCGCCGATCCCTGCCTGCACCTCTACTTCGTCGATACGACCCTGCAGCTCCTGCTCGCGATGCGCGATGTCCCGGTAGACAGCGCCTTCCTGCAGGTCATCCGTGAGCACCTCGAACGCGAGCGCCGGCATCCGCTGACCGAGGCCGAGTACGTGAAACGGGTCCAGGCCATCTGGGCCCGCCGCACCTCCGAAGCCATGCGCGAGAATGCCCTCGCCGTGCTGGACGTCCCGATGACCATCGCCAAGAGGCCGAATTCATGATTCGTGCCGGTACCCGAGCGAGAAGCCGACGCCGTTATAGCCCGGGTTATGGCTACGCATGCCATTCGACGAATGGTGGAAGAGATACGCGAGGCTGACCGCGTCCCGATCCGTGAAATGATAGGTCAGGCGCGGGCCGATGCGCCAGAGGAAGCCGTAAGCCCGCCCCTTCGCCGGGTGCGCGTGATTGTAGAAAAGCAGCGAACCGCTGCCGTCCACGCTGCCCGTGAACTTGCCGCCAAGCGAACGCTCGCGGCGCAGCTGCACCATCGGGCCGAGGCCGACGGCCTCCGAATCGCGGTAAATGCCGTCGTCCGACGTATAGCCGAGCGCGCGCTGAAGCGTAAAGCCATAGGACACGCCCGTGTGATGCACCGTGCGGTTCTGCCAGAGCACGTGCGTATTCCAGACATTGACATTCCGTTCCTTGAAAAAGCGCCCATCGAGATACTCCACCTGTACCTCGACCGCATGCTTCCCCGGAGATTTCTGCGCCGCCTCCGCGCTGCCCGAAATCTCCGTTTTTTGTGCAGGAACGGCAGTCCCGTCCGCTGCAGCAGCAGCAGCGGGCACAGTGCCCGCAAAGAACAGACCCGCCGCGAGCAGGCCTGCCGCCCGCCATGCTTTCATTCCCGTCTTTTTCATCGCATCCATCATCCGCTTTCCACTATTTTTCAAAGACATACCTATAGAATATCATAGCACACGCGAGAAAATCCGCAAAATATCGGCAGGCCGCGCGAAAAATCTGCCCGATCATGCCGCATCCCTCCCCGCCTTGCGCAGTCGGCGCCGATACAGCACGCCGCCTGCCGCGAAGAACAGCAGGGCGAGGCCCGCTAGCTTTGCGAGGCACGCCGTATACATCGGTGACGAGCCAATCAGGAACAGCTCGCGCACCGTATTCGAGAAATGCGTCAACGGGAAAAACGACGCAAAGAAAATGCAGAATGCAATCACCGCGAGCAGGAAGATGGCGGCGAGCAGCACGAGCGCCGCAAGCGGTGCGTGCAGCGGTATCCCGAGCACCTGCGTGACGAACGCGATGACGAGCGCATAGGACGCCATGCCGAGCAGCCAGTAAACGGCGGCCTTCATCAGCAGGATTTCCCATACGGGCGCCTGCCGCATGAAGGCCGGATGCTCCACCTCGTAAAGCGCCGATGCGCCGACCGCGAACAGGACGCCCTGCTGATACGCGACCATCGCAAGCCCGAGCAGGAAGAAAAAGAGGTACCCCTGTGTCGTATTGTAGAGCACGCGCAGATGCACGGCCACCGGCGCGACGGCCCGCAGGGCGGCGCCCTCATCCATGCCATAGCGCAGCGCAATCTGCTTTGCCGCCAGGCGGTTCGAGAAATCCGCGAGGATATCCTGCGCCGCGCTGCTCGTGATGTTCGTCAGGATGATGTTCGAGCCGTTGACGAGATAGAGCACCGTCGTGTACGGTCCCATCTTCGCTTTCTTCGCAAAATCATGGGGGATATCGATCGCGGCGATAGCCCGTTTCTCGAGCAGGGCCTGCCGCATCTCCTCCTGCGTGTTCACGTATGCGGTGATGCGGTAACTGTCGCTCGCCTCGAAATTCTGCACGAGCCGGCGGCTCAGCGCGGAATTATCCTCGTCGAGGATCACGCAGGGCACGTCCGTCACGATGTTCGGCAGATAGAGGATGCCGAACACAATCAGATAGGCGAGCGCCGCGCCGAACAGGAATACCGGCCGACGCAGATCATGCCGGATTTCCCAGAACTCCTTGCGGAACAGGTCAATCATGCGCATGTTCCCGCCTCCTCTGCCCGGCGCAGCCCGCGCATGCGCCGCCAATGGAAAATCCCGCTCGCGACGAGCAGGCAGAACAGGCCGCCGACAAACACGAGGAACGAAAGGCCGAGCGCCGCCGCATCCAGCCAGCTTCCGCGCATCGGCACCGCGAAAAGATGGATGACCGCGAGCAGCGAGATGAGATAGCCGACGAAAGCCACGAGCAGATAGGGCAGCGTCCCCGCCGCAGCGAGCAGCCAGGACGGATACCGCCTATCCCAGCGCCGCCGCAAGAGTTCCGTGATCAGCAGCGGCGCGAGCGTCACCATCACGCCGATCTGCAGACCGTTCAGCATGAGTCCGGAAAGCATGAACGACGCGTAACCGTTCGCCGGGTTCCCCGTAATGCGCACGCCGAGCCGCACCGGATAGGCTCCGGAAAGCGCCGCCTGCGGCAGGACTCCGCCCGCCTCGAGGAGCCCCGAGGCCACGCCGACCGAGAACGTCCGCGCGATTTCCTGCGAAGCGCTGAGCGCCGCGTTGCCAAACATATTGTTCGCCGAGTTCACCATCAGCAACGCATCCGCCCCGTTGCCGAGATGGATTTCCTTCGAAAAGCCTTTCGGGATCTCGAGCGCGGCCAGCGCCTGCCCATCCATGAGCTTTGCGCGCATTTCCTCCTCCGAGGTCACATACGTGACGACCGTGAAGCGGTCCGCATCGTCATAGGCCTGGATCAGTTTCCGGCTCAAGACGCTCTGGTCCTCGTCGTAGACCGCCAGCGGGATATCGTTGACGACGTTCTCGGCGTAAATCGTGCCGAAAAGCAAGGTGAAGCCGAGCGGCGTGCCGATCAGCAGGGCCGCGAACGGCACCCGCCCGCGGAAAAGGCCGCGCAGAGATACCCAGAAAACGTGAACAAACTGCTTGATCATCACGCGTCATCTCCCGCCAGCCGCATCCGCATGCCCGGGCGCAGCCGCGGATCATTGACCTGGATCTTCACATTGAAGCTGACGATATCCGTCGCGTCGCCGCGCTCACTCGTCGCGCGCTGCGTCGCGAACTCCGCCTTCTTGCTGATATCCGTAATCGTACCGCTCATATGCGTCTTCCCGTCGCGCGCCACGAGGTCGACCTCCTGCCCGACTGCGAAATCGGAAAGCTGCGTCTCCGGCACCTTCAGGTCGACCCAGTTATCCGTCGGATCCTGCACCGCGACGAGCGGCGTGCCGTTCGAGACCATCGAGCCCTCCTCGATGTACTTTTCCGTAATGACGCCGTCGAACGGCGCGCGGATCTCCGTTTCATCGAGAGACACCTCAACCTCCTGCAAAGCCGCCTGCGCCTGCTCGAGCTTCTTCGCCATCGCGTTCTCATTCGCCTGGTCGACATCCGTCTGGCCGAGCGCGGCCTGTGCCTGCTGCACCGACTTCCCTGCCTGGTCGTAGGTCGCCTGCGCGACCTCGTATTTCGTGCGGAACTGTTCGAACGTCTGCTGCGAGACCGCGCCGCCCGCGACGAGGTCGCTGTAGCGCTCGTAATCCGCCTTGGCCAGCGCGAGATCCGAGCTGGCCTTGTCCTGTGCCGCCTGCGCAATTCCTCCCATTAATTGAATATGTTCAAATTAATGCCAAAAAGAAAAGGATGACCGGAAACCGGCTCACTCCCCAATCGGACGCATCGCGAGCTCGTTCGCAATCGTCAGCCATAGCTGCTCGCGCGCCGCAATGCCCTTGCAGATGGCCTGCGCCTCCTGCTCCGGCACATGGAAAAGCTGCAGGACCCACAGGACAAGGCGCTCCCGTCCCTTCGCGTGGTCATGCGGCTCCTCGAAATAGAGCTCCGCGATGCAGGCCCGCATCGCGCCCTTGATCAGCAGCACGCGCTCATAATACTCCTCATCCGGTGCCTCATACGCCGTCCCATCGAACACATGGTGCGCGAGCAATACGAACTGCTTCACCATGTGCTCGAACACTTGCGGCGAGTCATACCCTTCCTTGTAGACGTCACGGATAATCGGCGCAGCCTCCATCTCCTTGAGCTCCAGCGCGCATATCGCCGCAAAGCGGAAGGCTGGCGGCTCGTCCGGGCACCGGTTCTCGATTTTCTGGATGCCGTTATGCACCATCTCGAGAATCAAGGACTGGAAAATATCCTCTTTATTCTTGAAGATATAGTAAATGCTGCCGATCAGCACCCCCGACTTCTCTACAATCCGCCGGATTGTCGTCTTCTTGTACCCGTACCGCACCAACAGCTCCTTCGTGCTGTTCAAGATACGCCGCCGCACCTCCGCCAGATGCTCCTCCGAATACTCCTTCTTCGTCCGCACATTCCCATCTCCTTTAACATGTTCAACTAGATTCTACCACAAAACGACCCAGCAATCAAACGACATTCTGCATTTTATTTCTGATGCCACCACCTAAGGTAAAACAGCAGGAATGGATCCAATATATATAGCGTGTTGTCCTTCCATTCCATGGTATCCAGGGATGGGAGCAATCGCTTCAATGATTTCTCGATATGCTGCACCGCATTGCTGACGTAAAGCGTCGACCAATTTACAGAATCGCGGTCCTGGAGCAGACTGGTCATCCGGCCTTTGATATCCTGTACGAAAAACGACAGTTTCGGTGGATCTTTCGCGATGGACAGCAGCAAAAGCGTATAACCGTCTACTTCTTCCCCGCTGATCAGCCGGTATTGTTTCCGCTTTTTCCTTCCCCGCGCCCTGCTTTTTCTCCGTGGACTGAAAACTTTCCGTAAGCTGCACCTCTGACGGAATCTCCATCTTCTCCGCAATCTGCTGCCAAAAATTCTCTACCGTACGGATCTGCGAACCGCTGAGATCCACCATACTTTCCTCAGAGATGACGCGCCGCAGAAGAACCGTCTTGCCAGACTTCGACGCCCCGGATATCACCACGAGATTCCCCGGCGTACGGATTGCCCGCCGCATCTTCTTCTCATAGGTACTATGCCCCGACAACCGGTCCACATACGTATACGTGGGATATGTCTTCGGCCGGAACACATCCTCGACGTGACAAGCCTTTGCCATGCTGCACACCTCCACATTCATTATGTATCCAAAATTTTCAAGTATAATCTCAATTCATGGTTCCATGATAATTTCATTATATTTGAACAGAAGAACCGGACATTACACAGTTCCGTGCGGTGCCCGGTTCTCGTAGGTGTGGATGGAACTCCCTTAAAGCAATGGAAGGTATTTTTTCTGCGTTTCGGCATCAAGCCCTATGAGATCCATGGCCTTTTCAGCCGTGACCTTCATGTTCTTCATCAGATTGCGGATGGTGCTAAGATTACTTTGCTTTAACCGTTCTCTGCCGCGAGCCTCTTCACGCGCTTCACCGATAGCAATGCCCTGCGCTTTGCCGCGTTCTTCACCGCGTCTTTCGATTCCTTCACTGAGATTGCACATCTTGGCGACCCCCTTTTCCAGATGTGGCGTGACGCGCACATCGAATTCGTCATTGAGTGTTTTCGTTTTTCTGTTCGCATCGATGTTATCGAGCAGAACCATGTTGAGCATCTTCAGGACACCTTGGAGTTCCGTATAGCGCTTTGTGCCAAGGCAGACGAGAACCGATGTCAGCAGGTCATAGTTTTCGCGCAGGGCTTTCGCCTGCCCGATAAGGTTCTCCTCCGTTATGTTGTAGCGCGTGATGGTGTAAGCCCAATCCTTCGTCGGCGTCGTGCAAATCCAGATGGAGAAAACCTTTGTCTATGTTCATTATACCATATCCGTTCAGAAAGTAAATAAAAATCGATAATACGCGTAGATCATATTCGCCGCCATCGACTTCCCGAACCGCCGCGGCCGGCTCACACAGAGATACTTCTGGGTCGTTCCAAGCAAAGGATTCAAGAAGCGGATCAATCCCGTTTTATCCACATAAATCCTTGAGCTCAGAGCATCCTCAAATGCCGCCGCCCCTGGATTCAAATATAGTCCCATATCGTTCCACCCCACTCCACAACATGATTCAGCGGTGCCGATGGCAGTTACCTTTTCAAGCGCATAAGGACAACCAGCCCTTGAAAAACAACGTTGCATACGTTATAATAAAGGCAGAGAAGGGATGCCGATAGACGGCTCGTTCCCTCACTCAATAGAAACGTTTCAACATAGTATCGAAACGGCCGCTCAAGTTCGTTCACGCTGGGGCGGTCATTTCTTTATAACAAGAATACGCAATGGTCAATGTGCAAGGAACTCGGCTGCATTCATGATTTTGGGCTCTACGATACCGGACTCAAGGAAATCCTTATCGCCGGTCAGAATAACATCCACTTCAGCTACTACTGCAGCTCGCATAATCGGACGGTCATTAACATCGCGGACTTTATCTTCCTGCTTAACAGTTTCCAGGATATTCGTATCAATCAGTACGCGCATGGTCATTCACCCTCGCTGCGAATCGCTTTTACAACAGCATTGACATCTGCCTCAGAGTTCAGCTCGGCCTTTTCACCTTCGCCCGCCATTCCTTTTTGAATCATCTGCATAGCATAGACGGCAGAGTTGACCATGCGCACCGTTCCATGATCTACGATAAACGTAACGCGGCTGCCATTATCTAGACCAAGCACAGTACGAACATCTTTCGGTATGGTGACCTGCCCTTTCGCCATGACTTTCGCATTATCGATGAAGGTGTCTGGAACATTTACTGCCATTCCGCTCATGGTAAAACCTCCTTACGATTAAAAAGCAGGGAATTCCCTACTTGCATTATATCATATCAAATCGTTTTTATGAATATCGAACACGATTTCCATTCATGATCCCATTTCACTTTACCAGATTATACTAGATCGCATCGGCTTTTTTCGCAGGACGAGCAGAGCGGCGGTCTCCGCCAGCGCTTTTTCCTTCCGGGACAGCTCCCTCGTCAGATTCCGGTTCTTCCGCTCAGCGGCCTTCAGCTCCTTGTGCAGGCGCGCCGCCTCCTTGGCCATGCCACCATTCGCATTCAGGCAGGCATCGCGCCAGCTGCGGATCTGATCGACATAGAGTTTCTTCTTCCGAGCGTATTCGGCAAGCTCAGTCTCGTTCATCTTCGCCGTCTCAACGACTGATAAGGATCTAAACGCTCTTGATGTACTAACTACTCTACAATGAGGCATATTTTAAAAATCAGTATGTTTATAACTCCAGCATATCTGCGTCTAGGCAAATACGGGCCATCATTCTCAGATCAGGGATGATGGTTCCCGCGTGCCCAGAAACACACAGCCTGAAAAGCGGTTTCCAAACACCGGATTCACGGTTTCCATGTCACCGGACAGGCGGTTTCTTCGGGCCGGTCTATTCATTTGAACTACAAGTTTATTCTTGGCTGACATGAAGTGGCTCTCAAAAGCGGATTCAAATTTCACGGTAGTGGCTCTCGAAGACGGAACGGGTGGCTCTCACAAGTAGATTCGATGGCTCTATTCGTCCGGAATATTCACTCATTTCTCCTTTTATATATTTTTTTCTTTTACCTGAATCTCACTGCAAGTCCTGTCTTGAGAGCTTCAATGCGCTATTAATGACGTCGTCCATGTCGTAGTATTTGTACTCCGCAAGGCGGCCACCGAAAATGGTGTTCGGTTCCTTCGCCGCGAGGGCCGCGTATCGCTGGTAGAGGGCCTGATTGCGGTCGTTGTTGACGGGGTAGTAGGCCTCCTCGCTGCGGTGCCAGTCGGCCGGGTATTCGCGCGTGATATAGGTGACCGGCTGGGTGCCGAACTCGAAATGCTTGTGCTCGATGATGCGCGTATACGGCACTTCGCGCTCGGTGTAGTTGACGACCGCGACACCCTGATGGTTCTCCTCCTCGAGGCGCTCCGTCTCGAAATGCAGGCCGCGGTACTCGAGCTCGCCGAGCCGGTAGCCGAAATACTCGTCAATCGAGCCCGTGTAGACGATCTTCTTCGCAAGGCCCTCGTACGCCTCGCGCTCCTTCAGATAGTCGACGCCCGTACGGACCTCGATGCCATCGAGCAGGGCATCGATCAGCTTGTTATAACCGCCAATCGGGATGCCCTGATAGCGGTCGTTGAAATAGTTGTTGTCGAACGTATAGCGTACCGGCAGCCGCCGGATGATGAACGCTGGGAGCTCCGTACATCTGCGGCCCCACTGCTTTTCCGTGTAACCCTTGATCAGCTTCGTGTAGATATCCGTGCCGACGAGCGAAATCGCCTGCTCCTCGAGGTTCCTCGGCTCGCCCGTGATGGCCCCCCGCTGCTCCACGATGATGGCCCGCGCCTGCGCCGGCGTCACGATGTCCCAGAGCTCACGGAACGTATTCATATTGAACGGCAGGTTGTAGAGATGCCCCTGATAGTTCGCCACCGGCGAATTCACGAAATTGTTGAACTCGACGAACCGGTTGACGTACTCCCAGACATCCCGGTAGCTCGTATGGAAGATATGTGCCCCATACTTATGGATATGGATGCCATCCCGTTCCTCACAGTACACATTGCCGCCCGCATGCGCGCGCCGCTCCACGACCAGCACCGACTTCCCCGCCGCCCGCGCCTCATGCGCGAACACCGCCCCGAAAAGCCCGCTGCCAACGATCAGATACTCGTACATAACATTAATTCCCTCCGTTAACCTGTATAATGGGCCAGCTGTCAAGACCACTTTGAAAATTTTTTAGTGCGTTTATGATTACAGTTATGCCGCGAAGCAGCTGGCTCACTTTTTCGTGAGCGAGTGGCTCACTTTTTCATTGACATTCACATAAAGGCTCTCCCACCATTTCAAATGAGTTTTGTCCGGTGGCGCAGGTTTGTAGTAGCAGTCTAAACGATTGAGTCCTAGACGCTGGCATTGTCGACGGATGGACAGCTTATTCCTTTTGAAGATCATAGTCCGGCATTGCTGGGATGGATGCGCCAACTTGGCGAAAGCAGTCCTGAAGAAAATCGCGTTCCAGTCTCAGCTGACCGATAGTCCTTAGCATCTGGTCGTTCTTTTTCCTCAGGCCGTCCTCCTTTCTCTTAGCTTCCTTACGCTCATGGTGAGCGCTGAAGGCAAGCGGTGCGTTCTGCAGGAATTCGCGTTTCCAAGTATGCACCATGTTGGGGTTGAGATTATGCTCGGAACAAATGACGTTAAACTCCTTGTCCCCTTGCAGGATGGCAAGGACAATCTTGCTTTTGAATTCTGGTGAATACTTTTGTTTTGGCATGAAATAGAACCTCCTGATTGAAATCTCCATGTTCATTATACATCTAAAATTTTCGAACATGGTCTCAATTCATGGTTCCATTATAAAGAATCCCATTGAGCCGCCCCAGCTCGCGGACTCTTTCATTCGTCCAGCCGACAATCTGCGCGATGGTCTCCGCTGGCATGCCATGCTTCAGCATCGCGAGAATCGTATTCTTTTCTCCTTCTGTACGTCCTTCCACACGGCCACGTTCTTCTCTTTCGCGCAGTTCCATGAAATATGTCATATATTCCACCTTCATTTCTTTATCTTCCTTAGCTTCTTCTACAGCACCGGCAATCGTTTCCGTAAACTTCCCCCTGGGTGCTTTTCCTTCAATATAGTCGAGGAAAGCGTTGGCGAAACCTTGACTTACATGGATTTTCCTACCGAACACTGGAGTCGGATCCGCACGAATAACTTGACGGAACGAGTAAATCGCGAAATACGTCGCCGTACAAGGGCCATTGGTGCATTTCCTGACGGCAACAGTGCGCGGATGCTCGTCTGTGCCAGACTTCGCCATGTTGCCGCTTCAGAATGGGGCTCGAAGCGCTATATGGACATGGAACATCTATTCAAGATGGAAATTGAGCAGCCAGCTGACGAGGAAAATCCATACATTTGATGCCGATATTTACTGGCGGATGAAATGAATTTGCGAAAGAATCTTGACACTACCAAAATGTCCCCTAGATTTTCTATATTAATTTACTTCTTCAAACTCAATACGATATCACAGATCCGATCGACATCCTCAATCTTCAGATCTGCATAGAGCGGCAGAGTCAGAACGTGGCGGCTCATATGCAGGGCAACTGGTGTCTCGTTGACATCGAACATATTATGGAAGCACTCAAAGGTATTCGTCAGCGGGTAGAAGTACTTGCGCGCGCCGATGTCGTGTGCGGCCAGGGCTTCCATGACCTCATTGCGCGTTGCCCCAAAGATCTTCTCGTCAAAGATCACAGGGAAATATGAATAGTTCGGCTTGACATCCTTCTGGATGGGATTGAGCTGCAGGCCGTCGACATCGCCGAGGCGCTCGCGGTAGCGGGCCACAGCCTTGCCGCGTTTCGCGATTTCCTCATTGACATGGCGCAAGTTGCAGATGCCCATCGCCGCGCAGAACTCATTCATCTTGGCATTGGCACCGACAGCATCCACCGTCTCCGGGCCGCGGATGCCGAAGTTCTTCAGCCCGTAAAGCTTCTTGCCGAATTCCTCATCGCGGAAGCAAGCAGCACCACCCTCAATCGAATGGAAGACCTTTGTCGCGTGGAAACTAAAGCAGGAAACATCACCAAAAGAAGCCGTACTCTTGCCTTTATACTTGACGCCAAATGTGTGCGCTGCATCATAGATGACCTTCAGCTCGTATTTGTTGGCAATCCGCTCGATCTCCTCGACATTGCAGACATTGCCATAGACATGCACCGGCATGATGGCACACGTGCGATCCGTGATCAGCGACTCGAGTTTATCCACGTCCATCGTGAAGTCCTGCGGATTGATATCACAGAAGACCGGCGTCAGGCCATTGCGGACAATCGCATGTGTCGTCGAAGCAAACGTAAACGGTGTCGTGATAACCTCCCCCTGCAGATTCATCGCCTGCAGCGAAAGTTCCAGCGCCATATGGCCATTCGTGAACAAATCGATGTTCTCCACACCAAGATACTTACGCAGACCTGCCTGCAGTTCCTTGTGCTTCACACCCATATTCGTCAGCCAGCGGCTCTCCCAGATGTCTTTAATTTCATTCATGTACTCTTCTATTGGTGGCATTGAAGAGCGTGTAACCAAGATATGATTCATTATATATCCTCCTAGAAGTTATTTTATACTTTTATGTTGTATGATAGAACCTAAAATTTAGTATAAGGTTATTCTGTTGCCTAGCCAACGAAGCCACACCAAGTCGTGAGGAGAGTCTAAACCTCTACCCTTCAACAGCTAATACACTAAATCTATAAGAACAACCAATCTCCCATTAACATCAAGATTTCCACAAAAGCTTTTCACGGTAATATTTACACACTATTTGTTCTTTGAACGATATAGGTAACTCTATTGAT
>Ga0310695_10001349_pt1 | contig 58736 bp, 56 predicted proteins | sample RumenRJG_04DNA_FD_203882 | JGI IMG/M metagenome (GOLD analysis project Ga0310695, IMG submission 203882) | Bovine rumen microbial communities from Lethbridge, Alberta, Canada - RJG_04 (v2) (version 2) | ecosystem: Host-associated > Mammals > Digestive system > Stomach > Rumen | place: Canada...
GGTCATGCCTGAAGGGAATAAGGGATATACCCTTCTTTTTCTATAGATGTGTTACTGTCTTTGGTTAGGCAGCGGCATCTGCCCGCCACGGACAATCCCCCTTGGGCCGGTCTTATTAAGAAATACAGTTCAAATTCTACTGATTTATTTTCGAGTGCAAAATTAATATATTATCTTTGTGCAGCATTAGCAAATTAGGCCAAAGAATTCTCAATTACCGCCAAACCGGAATTCCTTACCAAAGGTCTAACCTTGCGGATAACAGAATTAGACATTATATAATAATATATTAGGTACGTAAATGAACGAAGAGCAAGAGAATTTTATTCGTCAGGTAGAACAAGTTGGGAAAGGAAAAGTCCTCATCAAGGTTACGGGGCGAGAGGCTGTTGACCTTGCACCGCACAGTCATCATTGCATACAGGTGGTGGAGACTATTGCCGGCTCTCTTCGTGTGACGGTCGGGGCTCGTGAATATTTTGTGCCTGAGGGCTACACTTGCTGGATTCCCAGCGGCATGATGCATGCCTTGGCAAGTAACAACCGGAAGATAAGCCTGCGTATATTCTATTTTCAGTTGCCAGACGACAAAGTCAAGACCTTTGAGACATTCAGCGTACTATATGTATGTCCTTGGGCACGGGCTAATCTAAGTTTCATTGCCAATCGCGGCCCTGTTGTGGATGAGGGTGATGCCACACTCCACAGTTTCTGTCTTTCTTTTTTTGAAACCTTCCACAGAGTGGAACGGCGACTGTCATTGCCCTTGCGCGGCATAGACTCAGAAAGCAGTCCTGTACTCCGTAAGGCGATGGCATATATTCACAAGCATCTTGCTGACAATGTCAGAGCCAGCGATGCAGCCCATGCCGTGGGTGTCTCCACACGCACCCTGAGCCGATTGTTCAGTGAGTCGGGCACCACCCTCAGCAATTATCTTTGTTATCAGCGAATAATCCGGTCCTTGGAGTTGATAGCTGATAACACTTTGTCTATTAAGCAGATTGCATATGATACAGGCTTCAGCTCACCAGCCAACTTCAACCGGGCCTTCAAGCTGGTGATGGGACTGCCGCCTAAGGAGATGCGACTGCGACACAGAGAGAATGAGTAAGAAGCAGAAATCCTTGTAACACAGCACGTAGACCGGTGTCGACTTGAATCTGTCGCGGTTGTAGCACGCTTTCTCCGTTCCATTCTTTATTGAGCAATGGAGCGAAAAGAGATTGGCAGGTCTTGGCAACATCTGTTTGTACAGATGCCTTGTCAGTGGTTTCCTTCTTCGTATCTTGCCACTGGTATAACGTGTGAGTCCTTAATCTCTCCGATAACGATAACGCTGTGCAAGCTCCCAACACAACTAATATTTCCAAGCGTATTGAGCATGAAATCTTGGTAGTCTTTCATGTCTCGTGCGTAAACTTTAATAAGGAAATCATAGTCGCCGGTAGTGTTATAGCATTCCGTGATCTGATCGATCGACTGCACTGCATCCATAAACTGCTGTATAAGATCGTGGGTATGCTGCTTAAGTCGGATATTGCATAGCACAATATCGTTTACCATTTCACCTGATCCTTCAGGATAACGCCATCGGTGGCATCGTCCTGCGTGAATGGAGTCTCACGGTACTGAACGCAGAGCACCACCATCGGCTCCGTGCCGTTGTTCTGAATGGTGCGTTTGCCTTCTGGTGATCAACTACCTCGGCTTCACAAGTGAAATTCGCATTTTCTGCCATACTATTCCCAATTTAAATTGATGGTTATAAAATAAAATAGTAACTTTGCAAGCAATCAGAAATAATATAAATATCAACATAGTATGGAATTGTCTACTGGAATATACGAAAGTCTTATCTATGAGGCGCTAAAGAAAAAGTTAGATGCCCTCAATAAGAGTCAATATGCTGTCAATACGCTGAGTATCGACAGTGCAGAGGTTCCACGCTTGTTGACAAATTATATTTCCAAAATCCTTTCCCGGTTACTGACTGACGACAAACTCTTTGAAAGTCTTGAAGAGCGAATTGCTTTTATCAACAAGATTCTCCACTTCATAGAAGGCGAGTGGTCGTGTGATACTGCTGATGACTTGTTGGTCGTACAAAATTACTTGCTCAGCGGGATTATTTCCAGGACAGGTAAGAATGAGCAACAGATTAAGGCTTATAACCTACTCCGTCCGAAATCAGGATTCACCGTCAGTAACCTTTTCACGGGCAGCAATCACGACCTGTCCCTGCAGAGCGAGATCAACCTTGACATTCAGTCGGCCGACGAGATCTATTGGATTGTTGCTTTCATCAAGTTTTCGGGCGTGAGGATCTTCAAGGATGCCCTCAGTCATTTCTTGGAGCGCCCTGATGCCCGTATGCATATTATCACGACTTCCTACATGGCAGCGTCAGAGCCTAAAGCCTTGCAATTTCTAAAAGAGCTCAGTCCGGAGAAGGTAGACATTCGGGTGACATACGACACAACGCTCGACCGGCTCCATGCCAAGTCGTATATCTTTCTCCGCAATAGTGGTCTACATACCGCTTATATTGGTTCCTCCAATCTGACGATGTCGGCCATGACAGGACTGGAATGGAATATTCGTGTGACGTCACAGGAGAACCCACAAATCATCAAAGCAGCCTTGGCAACCTTTGATACCTATTGGAACCGCCCCGACTTTGAACCCTATGACGAGGAGCGTTTCCAACGTGCCATCTATGCCGAACAGCATAAAAACGACAGTGAGCACCCCACCGTGTTGGCAAGATATATGATTCGTCCGGAACAGAAAGAGATCCTCGACAAGCTTTCTGTTGCCCGTGAGGTCCATCACAGTTTCCGTAACCTCGTCGTGGCTGCCACGGGAACGGGAAAGACGGTCATTGCAGCCTTCGACTACAAGCGGTTCCATGATGCTCATCCCGGTCACCATAACCTGCTGTTTATTGTCCATCGAAAAGAGATCCTCGAACAGAGTATCCGAACGTTCCGTTCTGTGCTCAATGATCCTACTTTCGGTGAATTATGGGTGGGAGAATACCAGCCGTCGACGACGGGCAACCTGAATCATCTCTTTATCTCTATCCAGACATTCAACAGCAACCGGGAGCTGTTCACGAGGATGAGGCATGATTTTTACGACTACATCATTGTCGATGAGGCTCATCACAGCACGGCAAACAGTTATCGCACTCTCTTTCAGCAATTCAATCCTTCTGTACTCCTCGGACTGACAGCTACGCCGGAGCGTGCCGACGGACAGAGCCTGCTGCCTGATTTTGATAACCGGATAGCCGCAGAGATCCGTCTGCCGGAAGCCATCAACCGCATGTTGCTGTGCCCGTTCCAGTATTTCTGTATAGGCGACGAGACGGCCAATCTCTTGAATGTGAGATGGACGGCTGCTGGTTACGACGAGCGTGAGCTTGCCGCAAAACTCAATACGCGCAACCGCCTCAATCTCATCACCGCCACGATTCCTAAATACCTCGCTGACGAGATGAACTGTCGGGCGCTCTGCTTTTGCATCAACATCGAGCATGCACGCACTACAGCTGAAGGACTTCGGGAGGCTGGATATCGCGCCGATACCCTCACGGGACAGGACTCCGAAGAGCGGCGCCGCCGTGTGTTGGAGCGATTTGAGACGGGGAAAATAAACTATCTCTGTGTGGTAGATATCCTCAATGAGGGTGTTGATATTCCTGAGATTGACACTGTCCTCTTTCTCCGACCGACCAAGAGCCTTACTATATTCCTTCAACAGCTCGGCCGTGGTCTTCGTTTGGCACCGGACAAGGATTGTCTTACGGTCCTCGACTTCGTGCTGCAAGCTCACCACAACTATAGCTTTGAGAGCCGTCTCCGTCCGCTGCTCTGTCCCTCCGACAAGTCCATAGCTTCTCAAATAAAAGAGGGATTTCCAATGCTTCCCCGCGGGTGCGCTATCACGATGGATAAGATCGCCCAGAGATATATCCTTGACAATATCCGTTCGGCCATTTTCAATCAGCGGCGTATCGTCAATGAGATGCAGTTGTTCCAGACGAACACAGGACGGAAACTGACGCTCAGCCATTTTCTGGAGCAGTTTGACCTTGACATCCGACAGATTTATAAGAACAATAAATGCTGGTCGCTCTATATGAAACTGGCCAATCAGGTTCGTTACGAGGAAGACAAGTACACCATCGTTTACGAGCGTAACCTCAGTAAGCTATTGCATATCAACTCCATAGGTTATATCAGCTTCATCCAGCGGCTCATAACGAATAATTTCATGTATGAACATGCTGGCAAGGAGGCAAAATGGGCGTTGATGTTCTACTATGCTTTGTACAATGCGCCCATAGGGAAAATGGGCTTCTCAACGATCGACGAAGGATTCCGCACCTTCGCCGCCCATCCGCTGTTTGTAGAAGAGGTAAAGGAAATGATGTCCTGGCTCAAGGAGCATGTCGACTTAGCGACACGGCTTATAGGCAGTCTGCCCAATGATGTTCCTCTCGAACTCTACGGCTGCTATTCCCGGGAGGAACAACTTATTCTCTTCGGACGGATCACAGCCGAGAAGAACTTCAGCGCACAGAGTGGTATCTATAAGGTGGACGAAAAAACAGAACTGTTATGGGTCACCCTCAATAAGAGTGATAGGGATTTTTCGCCGAGTACCCAGTATGAAGATTATGCCATCAGTGAAAACCTTTTCCAATGGCAGAGTCAGAATACTGCCAGTCACGACAATGCCGGCAGACGGTATGTAGACCAGGCACAGACACATCAACAGTTTCTGCTATTTGTCAGAGAACAAAAGAAAGATGCTTATGGCCTGACAGAGTCCTATTATTGTCTTGGTCCCGTGAGGTATGTCTCATCCCGTGGTGACCGTCCGATGACCATCACATGGCGTATGGAGAATGAGATTCCAGGAAAGATCCTTGAGAAGGCTGAAAAATTGAGGGTGGGGTAGTGTCGACTATGGCAACTACTATGGCATCTGGTATCTCAAAAAATGGGCTATGTTTTTCGTTTACCCAATTAAATCCTGGTACATTATGCCCACCGCCTGATGTTTCTACTGAAGTTAGGCAACGCATGCTACTTCCGCAATGTGTCATCCTCCTCCGGACCGGATCATGTCAACGGCCACAGCCGCATGGAACTCGAAGTACAGGCGAAGTGGCGATTCTGTCATACGCCTCTATCATTCATTCCTCCACGGTATTCTCGCCCGTCTCATAGCTCCTCGCCATGTCCTTGAGAATGTCGATCATCTCCTGTCGGAGGCCGTCGGGACTGAGGACGACGATCTTACGGCCATGCCATAGCAACTCCTGCTCGAAGTCGCGCGTGGGACTGACATAGAGTTCGTAGTCGGTATAGGAACCGTCGGCGGCATCGCGGATCTTGGTCTGGCTCCTATGGATCGGCACCTCTTTGATGTAGTTGTTCTCCGGATAGAAGGCACGGATGCGTATCTTTCGTGGTGGCAGATTCTGCTGGCGAATAATGCCAAAACAACCCTCGTAGAAGTTGTCAGGGCTCAACAGTTCCTTTGTTTTCTTAGACAGCAGCTGTTTCTCGCAGACAATCTCCAAATAGCTGATGCGGTCGAAAGGCAGCGCGCGGGGATGGAAGTCGGAGCCGTCTGCATTGGGCTTGGGCGTATGGTCATTTTGCTCTATCAGGTTGCCGATGACATACCACCGCTGACGAAACAGACGGAGGAAAGCAGGGACGAGCTCCATATCCTTCTCGTCGCCGTAGGGTGTGCGATAATGGAAACGGATAGCATAGTGCTTGTCAATGGCACTGATGATGTCGTCGAGGAATTGCGTATTCTCCGGTGCCTTCTCCAGCATCACCTTACTATGGTATTTCAGCATGTCGCCGAGCGATGCCATGCGCAGGGAACTGAGCAGCCACTCTGATATCTCCGTGTCGGCATAGCGGTCACGACGGATGAAATAGCGGTAGCCGTCGGCCTTGTCGCATTCGATCTCCATGCCGAATAGATTGGCGATCTCCTCACGGTAGCGGTGGAACGTGCGCACACTGAGCTCCTTGCCGTCGATGTTGCTCGACGACTCATTCCAGTCATCACAGATCTCCTTTATCGTCATGTGGCGGCGCTCCAACTTGCCTATCAGCCAACAATAAAATTTAGCCCTGTTGTCCATAACCTTATTATATGATAAAACTGTTTGTATTAGGAGGTGCGGCGTCTCGCCGCACAACCTTGCACAGCGAGGACGCTGTGCCTCCTATCTTCCCTCTTCCCGCCCTCGTTTTCTGTACCGTATAGTCGGCAAATGGTAGTGCGCTGTGAATTGTGCTGCCTCATATCGCTAAATATGATAAGGCATGCCCGTGTACCCTGTGCCCCATGCGCTGTGCGTGCCTGTGCATAAGGTGGATATTCTGCCCCTTGGGTGCTGTCGTCAGTCTTGCCGCCACTATTGCGCTCAGAAAACTACTCTTCTGAAGTCTTGTTCGACCAACTGCCTTATTCTACCAACTCTACTGTCCAGTTGAGTTCTTGAATCTTCAAGTCAAGCTCCCGGAGTTGCTTGGAGTATTTGTCCACCTCCTTGTGGAGCTCCCTGATATCCACCGTGCGGATAGTTCGGATCTCGTTCTTGCCAAAGCGTATATCGTTGGAGCCAATCTGATTGACGAGATTCCACATGATGGCCACACGCTTGGACAGAACATCACGGCGGGCAATCAGTCGTGTCAGCGACTCCCCGTCAATGGTGGCGTGTACGTTGGTCATATTGATGCGGTAAATCAAATCCTCAATCTGATTGAGGCAGTCGTCAAGCTCCTTGCGCAGCTCATTGACATCCTCTACCGGCTCGTCGCCCTCCTGCATCTTCGCACTCTCCTTGATACGGGGGCCGAGCGCGTTGATCTTGTTTTTCAGTTCAGCTCTAAGGCTTAAGGCTTCTGCTAACTTCATATTCTTCGTTTTTTATGTTTCTGTGTGCAAAGTTAATGCTTGTTACTGCCAAAAGTTGTCACAGGAGATAATTATCTTTTCAAAAAAGTCTCTATTACCTTGTGCCAGTAGTCCCATGAGTAGCCGACGGACGGGTGGTTGACCGCCATCACTTTCACGCGACCGCCACAGCTCAAGGCATAGCTGCCAGTATTGACCGTGTAGCCGTCGATGATGATGGCATCGCCGTCCTGCCAGCGTTCGCCGCCCGGCATCTCTCCCCACAGGCGGTTGCCCCAGGCGATGATATACTGCGGACGGTATTGGTCGAGCACGCTGAAGAAGGCTTCCTCGGCCTGACGGTACTCAGCCTCTGTTCCGGCTTTGCGCGGTCCGCCCATCGCCACCTGAAGATAGTTGTAGAACAGTACACTCTGCCAGATTCGTTGCCGCTCCGGCCATTCGGTCTCATGTCCCACAAGGCTGCGCTCAAACTTCAGGAATGTGCTCATCCAGCGTTCGCGTGGCTTATCCTCATTGAGATAGTCATTGACGACACCATTGGTAAACGCCATGCACTCGCGATGATTGGCAACGTTGCCGCAGTCTATGCAACCCTCATCGCAGTAGTGGCTCTCGCCAAGCACCATGATGCGCTTGCCAAAGATGCCACCGGTGGTATAGTTCCTGCCCACAAAGGGCTGAAAGAAAACATTCATAATCATAGTTAGGAGTTAGAAGTTGAAAATTGAGGGTCGGGACTTAGGAGTTTCGTGAGCCTCGTCCATCTTCTTCCAGATGTTCCTATAGGCTGACTTATTGAGTCCCAAAAACGAGTTGGGGTAGGTGTGGTAGCTGCCGCAGTTGGGGCATTTCATTGGTTGCGACAAGACCGTCGCGCGCCACTCGATGTCCATTCCTTTGAATTTGTGTCCGCAGTTGTCGCAGACAAATGTTGTCATTCCTCTAAACATATCGCTTTCGGTTTTATGGTTTATGGATGCCAAAAATGGTGCAATCGCATGCAATGAGGCTTGCCTCTATTGTCGATGCAGCCCTTTTTGACTTATCGAAGGCAAAGGTAAGAAATAGGTGCGCCAAAAGTTGTTAGAGGTTAGGGATATTATTACCTAATTACAAAAGATATTCACGCATCCCATGAGCGCGCCGAGCCCCGCGATTAAAGCTTGTCAATGTCGTCAGCTGACATTCCGGTCACTTTTACGATCGTCTCCAATGGCAGGCCCAAGGCCTTCATCGCTTTAGCGTTCTTTCTCCTTTCTTCAAATGTCCCCTGTTCAATGCCTTCTTTCCGTCCTTCTTTCCGTCCTTCTTTCCGTCCTTTTTCCAGTCCTCTCAACTCAGCAGTATCAAGGACATTCTTCATGTCTCGATAGACCTTCAGGCTGTCCTCATAGTCCTGACGCTCTTCGGGTGTATAGCGGGCAATCTCTGCTTGCTCAAAAAGACGTGTGAAGATACGCTCCTGCAAGGCTGCCGGGCGCTTCATCAGACGGGAAAGATTGTGAAGAACAAAGAGCCATTTGTCGAACATCGTCTCTAACTCATCTTCCTTCTTGGTAAACTTTGGCATCTCAAGATAGAGGAAGGTTAGTTTGTCATAGAATACATGCTTGTCGTCCACATCCACCAACTTCACCTCATGCCGCAGGCTGTCTTGCGGATATTCATGGTCGGGGAAGACGAAATCTAAGATGCCAATCGTATAGACACCTTTGAGTTTGAAATTCCAAATACCTTTCTTTCCCTGGTTCTGGATAGGGAAGGTGGAATAGAATACACTCCTGTCCTTAAAGAACTGTTGCTCAGCCTTCTGCATCTCAACTATGAACGTCTCACCCTGCTCGTTCTCGCAATATACATCGAAGATAGCACGGCGGTCGCCATAGCCATTGCCGAGGTTCTCACCATTAAGATAGGTAAGATCCCGAACTACTTCCTTGCCATCGAAGAGAGAGTTGAGAAAGCTAATGAGCAAATCCTTGTTGAGGGGAGTGCCGAACAGCTTCTTGAATCCGAAGTCGGTATAGGGATTGATGTACTTGGCACCCTTCATCTCCTCTATCTCCTGCATGCTTCTGTCTGTCATATCTCGCTATTTAGGTGTTTCTGTTGCAAAAATAGGAATAGTTTATGATATGTGCAAATTATTTAGGCTGATTGTTCCGGGGTGTCTGGAAGAAACGGTGCTAAAAGCATGCGCGAAATACGCTGCAAGTAGTCTCGCTAAGTTTGAGCTCTCACGGATCATACGAATCGAACAGGCAATATCACAAGAAGATATTCACGCATCCCATGAAAGTGCCGAGCAAGGCGTCAAATCTGCATTGCCGTCGTCAGTTTCTAACCTTGATAGTGGGCGAAGATGGGGCTTCCCCCCCATTGCACAGATTGATATGCTTGAGCCCTTATAAAGTTGCGGAAATATATTCTCTACCTATGGCATGAATGGAATTTACTATTTGCTGTTCACTTTCCTCAGAAGGACGCTTGAAACCATTGATATAATTTTTCAATTGTGTAGCGTCTAATCCTGCGCGCTTGGCAAACTCATCAATATCCAATTCCTTATGCGTCAAGAAGAACTTCTGAAGCCGACTGGGCTCAGCATCTTCATAGCCAAAGCTCTCAAAACTGATGTCCTCGTCAAGGTTACGCCAATGTATGCCGTCGAAGCCAAAGCGGTATTGATTACGTTCGTCATCCGTCGCATTCAATAGCTTAGGATACCAAAGGAGAGATTGGTTATAAGATTTTCCGTTCTCATCCTCTCCATATATATGGTCCTTATCAAACCAGATCTTCTTGATTGTCATAGTGCGTCCTCCTTTGTTTATCTGTTAAAATGCTCGTTCCATCTAGCAACAATAATATCAGCATTGTCGTCAATTACAAACTGAATCTTCTTCATGTCACCTGCCTTGATACCATGACTTTCGCGGAGATTAAATCTATCACCATCATACTCGAACTTTGCAAAGCCATCTTTGCCCTCTACATGTACGTGTATAGGGTCATGCTCTTTACTATAGAAGAAGAAAGAAAATCCGAAAAATCTAAATATCTCTGGCATAGGCTCATTAGAACTTTTGCTGCAAATATAGACATAGTTTTTTATATATGCAAATTATTTAGCAAGTAATTTTAGGCTGGTTCTATAAATTAGGTCGAGTCGTATTGTGCAAGATATCGAGTCTCAAAACGTAAGTTGAAGAGGGAGTGTAGCGGGCTACACGACCGATGAGACTTGACGTTTTGAGACCGATAGATGCAGAATACGACCGAAACGACAACTGCACTTTATCGATTATTCTATCAGCCTAATTTATAGAACCAGCCTTTAATGTCCGAACATCCGATCTCAGCCCTCATTCATACGGAACCATTCCAAATAAAATCAAATAAAAATGTTCACGCATCCCATGAGTGTTCCGAGCAATGCACCAAGCCACACGATGGCCCTCAGCTCCTTGTTCATCACTTGCAGAATAAGCTTCTCCGTCTCGTCCATATCCATCTCGTTGATACGCTCTCGGACAATGGCGCTGATGTCGATGCTCTCAAGTATCTTAGGAAGATGCTCGGTGATGATGGTCTTGTAGATGGACACCATCGTATTCACGGCATCAGCGAGTTTGGCTTCCTGACCAGCCAGCAAGTCTTTCACCGGCCTCGACAGGAATTTATCTGTCTCACTCTCAACGAGATTGCTGATGATGGCATCACCGTTCTTCTGCAATATCTCGTTGATGTTCTTCGCAAGGAACCGCTCAACGGGCTCACGCAAAAGCTCAAGAAACTTGCTGATGACACTGCCCGTAAAGAACAGTTTGGCCGCCATACCAAGTCCGCCAACAAGTCCTCCTATCTCCGAAAGGATATCCTCGCCCCCGTTCGAAGTAATTTTCTCACTGATATACGTCATTGCGGCTTTGGCCACCTGCCGTCCCAATTCGGGATCTGAAATCTTGTCGTGCATCTGTCGGGTTAATTCTTCTTTCGCATTGTCTGCCAGCGTCATCACTTCCCCGTGAGAAAGATAATGCTCCAGGAATTGGCTGACTGTCTCACCATTGGCCTTTTCTTTGGCAATGAAATCCTCAATCGACGCGCGCACCCTGCCCACCATGCTGTCCGACAAGAGATACTTCTCTAACACTTCCTTGCTCATCAGATTGTCACTGATGGCCGTACCCACAGCTTCAGCGATCCGTCCTTTCTCCTTGGGGATGATGCCCGGAGTGAACGGAATCCGCCACCCCATAATGTGTTTCGCCGTATGCGGACGGAACAGCATGCGGATGGCAATGTCGTTGGTGACGTAGCCGATGACGCCACCAACCAATGGTGGAAGGATATAGAGCGTAATGAACATACTGTCTTATTGCATTTTAAAGCTTTGCTATATCCTCAATAGACATTCCGGTTACTTTTGCTATCGTCTCCAATGGCAGCCCCAAGGCTTTCATTGCCTTAGCATTCTTTCTTTTTTCTTTAATGGCACCTTTTAGCTCGGCAGTGTCAAGCACATTCTTCATATCCCGATAGACTTTCAAGCTGTCCTCATAGTCCTGACGCTCTTCGGGGGTGTAGCGGGCAATCTCAGCCTGCTCAAAAAGACGTGTGAAGATACGCTCCTGCAAGGCTGCCGGGCGCGCCATCAGACGGGAAAGATTGTGAAGAACAAAGAGCCATTTGTCGAACATCGTCTCTAACTCATCTTCCTTCTTGGTAAACTTTGGCATCTCAAGATAAAGGAATGTCAGCTTATCATAGAACACATGCTTGTCGTCAACATCCACCAATTTCACTTCATGCCGAAGACTGTCCTGAGGATATTCATTATCCGGGAAGACGAAATCTAAGATACCAACCGTATAGACACCTTTGAGCCTGAAATCCCAAATCCCTCTCTTTCCTTGATTCTGAATAGGGAAGGTAGAATAGAATACACTCCGGTCCTTAAAGAACTGTTGCTCAGCCTTCTGCATCTCAACGATAAACGTCTCACCCTGCTCATTCTCACAATAAACATCGAAGATGGCACGGCGATCGCCATAGCTATTACCAAGGCTCTCACCATTAAGATAGGTAAGATCCCGAACTACTTCCTTGCCATCGAAGAGAGAGTTGAGAAAGCTAATGAGCAAATCCTTGTTGAGAGGGGTGCCGAACAGCTTCTTGAATCCGAAGTCCGTGTAGGGATTGATATATTTACCTTCTCCCATTTCCTCTATCTCCCGTATGCTTCTTTCTGTCATGCCTTTGTTTATTTTGACGGTTACATTTGCAAATATAGGCATTGTTTTTTATATCTGCAAATTATTTGTGCGGATAGTTTTCGATTTCGAAGAAGGGAGATGAGGCAAGATTGACTCTGTGAGAATTCTTGCAGCTAAATTTATAAGTTCTTTATGAAATCCTTGTGTCTGACCCACGTAAAGCCTTCGGCGCGCGTGATGACTGCCACATCGATAGGGCCGCCTACGGTTTCATCTGAAGAAGAGAAGTGGCGTTGCAGACTCGTGATGGAAACCAGGTTCTCAGCCATGTTCGTCATGTCCTCCACGTTGAATGATTCCACCGCATTGACGATGCCGTCGATATACTCCTCCTGCATATACTCATCCATCGATTCTGAGTGTTTCTTCTCTATGACAGTGGTGTCAATATCCATCACTTTCGTGATGATGGTATCATCCACGCCTTCGTCCTTCAACAAAGAGGCTATCTTCTCCCGTTCTTCCGACAATGACCGAACATTGAGGTCAGTCACCTTCTCGTAGAAATTCGGAGCAATGCCTTTCATTAGGGTAATCATCACGTCGCTCTGTGCAAAGGGCGTGATGCTGGCCGAACAGTCTTCGCCTATCGCATACATCCCGTTGGTGTCAAGATAATACCGCAGCCGATTGTTGAAAGCACCAGAAACGTAGGTTGGAAGCAGCGTTGGGAAGATGTCATTCTTGCCATAACCGACAAAGACAATGCCTGTACCATTATAGTAGAACCGTGAGCGAATGTATTTGGTGAAGCCACTCACCCAGTCGTCAAACATATCCTTGGGCAGGTCGTCCTCTTTTATCTGCTCCTTCAGCGTCTTCAGCGACTCCTTGCCGTATGTGCGTATCTCCTTCTCACTGACATCCTCCAGCTTAGGATTGACACCTGCGTCTGTTGCCAAGGCATCAACACCTGCGATGCAGTCTCTCAGATGCTGACGCAGTAGATCCTCTTCGTTAAAAAAATCATCATCATCCATGGCGTCGATCTCCTTCTCCATATTGTCTTTCGCCGCCGCTTTCACATTATTATAATAGGTGGCTAACTCTCCGTCGAGATAATCCTTTTGCTGTTCACTGCTGCAAAAGAACTTCTCTTCTTGAAGGAACAGATAGAAGTCCTCCGCATACTCCTTGATGCTATCAAACTGTCTGTGGCCATGCTTGTCATAATACAGTTTGAAGATCACCTCCCATGGCACATCCATGAAGTCGACATTCTGGAAGAACATTACGGCAACATGATTGTCCTTTGACAACCGGAATATCTTCGTCGTCGTATTGTAGATCTTCATCTTGTCATCTTTCACCACGGTCAGTGCGCTGTCAGCCGCTAACACTGCCGCCCGCTTGTTCAAGATTCCTACGATTGCTGTCATAACTATCTATGGTTTATTGGTGCAAAGATAATGAATAGGTGTGCCATATAGTGACACAAGAAAGCATGTAAGCCAAACTTTCTTACCCTATCTGATATTTTCACTCTTCAAATGTTCAAGCAGTTTCAGCACTCTCGCCACCTGTGAGTAGGCTATCCTGTCTTCCGGATGTAATGCTGCCAGTTTACTAAGCGCCTCGCCATTCTTCTTTGCGTTGTCAAGATTACCGTACCTCACCAGATAATCATAGAGCTTGGTCCTGACAAAGTACCTTTTTGTCTTCTCATAACCGGGCATGTATCTTTGCAATTCGGGTAACAGCTGCTCGTACGAGGTGTAGTGCTTGACCTGCAACGTCGGCAGAAAATGAAGAAGAAACCAAAACTCTGTACACGGATTAGTCTCTATGAACATAATACCCTTGTTTTCCTTTCTGTTCTTGAAGGCACGGTATTTTTTCATCTCCGCAGGAACACTATTCAGTCTGTCCATGTCGAGCAGGCAAACCACATAGTCATATCCTTCCTTCATCTTTGCCTTGGAGAGCTTTAGAAGATGGTCAATATCCGAGTGTGCCGGAAAGTCAGGAGCCAGACGGAATGGATAACGGCTTGCTACGCGAAGAGAGTCGAAATAGAACCACTCCGTCTCCCCCTCTCCGATAATTGCTATACTCTTCTTCATTTTGCAAGCTCGTTTAAGTCAAGATACTGGCTGCCAAGGAAGGGAAGGCTGACGAGCTTCCCCTGTCTGTAAGCATTATACGGCGACATCGTCTTATGGAGTCCCATTCCCGAGAGACGCTCAAGGTGAGTCTCCGCATCGCTGCCCTTGTCGGTAAACCAAACGGCATCACGACGGATGAAGTCCTCGTTGAGCAGATTGATGTCATGAGTGGTGAAGAGCAACTGTGACGTGTTCTCACTGTTGGCAAGAAACACTCTTAAGAAATAAGACAGCAGTTCATAGTGCATACTGGACTCCAACTCGTCAATCATAACAAACCGCGAGGTGAACAACAGCTTCTGTAGTATGGCTGCCATGCCGAGGAACCGGATGGTACCTCGCGACTCATAGCTTTCGGGCAGTTCAAAGCTCTCCCCATTGGCTGAATGCTCGAAATACAGTTCCCGCTCATCGCTGGCCCTGCCCAATTTCAGATTGTCGATGTTGAAATCGGAAGCACGGAGCATATAAAGCAGAAACCGCTTCAACTTCCCGTCTCTGTCTTTTGCGAGGAACTCTTTGGTATAGTCCGACAGCGACTTTTCCGGTGTCAGCTCGTCGGCAAAGCCAAAAGAAAAGAAGTCATAGACGCTGTTCAGCAAACTCAGTTCCACGTTCGACTTACCGAAAGCGGCCATCACGGTACTGTTGTTGATGGTGTTTCCCTCGATGATGGTCTGGCTTTTCTGCGACAGCTTTGTCTTTGTGCTAAAAGTCACTTCAGAAGCATCGGTGTCACGGTTGTAGGTTCGCCGGTAAAGAGAAGTGGGACGGTTGGTCAGATAGACATCCAACTGCTCTTCGTATATCCGGGTGTTGTCAAACTCCACGGAGAGGATATATCGCTTTCCATCAAGGTAGAAAGTCATGGACATCCTGCAATGTCCGCCGCGCGAGTCATCATCCAAAAGGAATGGCACCCACCCCATCTTCTCATTCTTGTCAGAGGGCGAATAGACCATCAAGCGTCGGAAATACGCTAATGCCTTCAGCACGTTGCTTTTTCCCGAGGCGTTGGAACCATAAATCATACCTATCTTCAGCAATCGCACGCTGTTACCCACCGGGCGGATATATTCCTCCTCCATAAAATTATCGCGTGAGGCAATGAAGCTCAGCCGTTGTTCAGAGCGTATGGAGTAGAAGTTGCTTACCTTAAATACTGCTATCATAGTAAACTTGCTATTTGGTGCCACAAAGATAAAACAAAAATCTTTGTTTAGCAAATTTAATTGCTGTTTTAGTGAAAAATCAACTTATTCTTTCATTAAAGACACAGCAGGAGCCATTATATTGTAAGCCATAACACCTTAGTAGCAGAATATTGAGATAGTGGTTGAGTGCGTATCTCCGTTCTAAGTTGCTGATTGTGTGAACACGACTGTGACACCTGTCCTTTCTCCTTGGGGATGATGCCGGGCGTGAACGGTACCCGCCATCCCATGATGTGTTTCGCCGTATGCGGACGAAACAGCATGCGGATAGCAATGTCGTTGGTGACATAGCCGATGACGCCACCAACCAATGGTGCGATAATATAAGATGTGATGATCATAATTCAAGCACTCACTCTATGCCTAAATCGTTAAACATGCTCCCTATCTCTGAGTAAGTATAGTCACGGTTTCCATTTCTCACATCAAAGAGCGACCTATTAGCATTGGCTATGGCATTAACGAAATTGCCACCCTGTTTCTCAAAGAATTGGTGAAGTGGATGTCCACGGAAGAATTTCAGCGTCTTTTCATACCCACATATCTTGTTTAGTAGAGTTTCGACATCATCAGAGGTTTGAAACTTCTGGGTCGTGTACTTGAAATAATAAATGAAGAATAGCTCTGTACAACGCTCGGTCTCATAGAAGCGTATCTGGCAATCTATGCCGGAACGCTTCTTCACAATATGAGCATTATGGTATTTCTTCTTCAACCTTTGATATTCAGCCATACTTTTGGCATCCTTCTTCTTGGTGTCCATATCAATCAGGCAGAACACCTGTGAATAGCCCATCTGAATGGAGCTCTCGATAGACCTTTGCAGCTCGCGTAGACTCGTATTCTTCGGAGAGTCCGGCTTAATGTGCTGCAAGATACGGAACTCATCCTTTAACGAGTTGAGATAATAGAACTCCGTAGGACCTTCACCTATTATGATGGTTGTATTTCTTTGTTTTCCCATATCAGTCAAGATCAATAAATGGCGAACCGAGTTCGGGCTTAGCTCCTAACCGGCCTATTCTGTAAGAGTTATAAAGAGAGAGGTTCTTGTGCAGACCAAACTTGTCAGCCCTTGTATAGACCGAAGACGCAGTCTCATGAGATTTCTCTGCGAACCACACGACCTGTCTGTGCTCGTTGATGAGATCTTCCGCAAGTAGAGAAGTTTCCTGCGAGGTCATGATAAGTTGAGAAGAGTCAGAGTTGTAAAGAAACACATTGATATAATATAAGAGTAGGTCATAGTGCAGGTCCTCGCCCAACTCATCAAGCATATATACATGGCTCCCGGTTATCGCATCATAGAGATACTTCAAGTCAGCAATGAAACGAATGGTACCGGCAGACTGGGTACTGTCGGGCAATTCGAAATCATCACTGCTTGTCGTATTCACAAAGGCTACGGTCTCATCGCGGCCATTCGACAACACATGGAAGTCCGAGATGTTAAAGTCGGCCTTCTTCAGCATCTGCATATAAAACTTCTTTCTTTTGGCATCTGCATCGACCTCACGCATCTGGGGGAGCACGTCACCATCATTCATTTTCAATATACCATGTACGTGGTCTCTTATCCAGTCGTAAAGTTTTGCCATCGGCTCCGCATCATCGGGCAATGCCACCTTGCCATAGGTAGACAAGACAGTATGATTATTGAGTGTGTTCTGGATGAGCGTATCAGTTGTCTTGGACTTGATTCCGACATTCGTACCAAATTTGATGCTCACCTGTTTGTTGTCACCATTGAATGTGCGTTCATAAAACAGTGACTTTGCCTTCTTGGGGAAATATTCCAGTAACTCTCTTATAATGTGTTTCCGTGTGTATTCAATAAGATAATCATAACGGACACTCTCGACAAAGAATGACACATACATCTTTGTCGGTTTGTCCGCAGTAAGGGCAAAAGGCATACCTGACAGCACGGGGTCGTTTCTGTTGGAGCGAGAAGTAAAGAGCAGATCAAAGACATTCTGCATAGCCTTCAACATGTTGGATTTACCTGAAGCATTGGCACCATATATTATGCCGAGCTTCGAGAGATACACGCCTGGTGTTGGCTCTACCCGCATCCACTCGTCCTCTTTGGACCTTACCTCAAAGTCCATTTCTTGACGCTCTTTGATGGAATAATAGTTCTCCACCCAAAAATCCCTTATCATAAGTTTAATTTCTTAATATTTTGCCATTTTTTTGTAAGTTTGCTACAAAAATAGGGGAAATATTTGGATAAAACAAAGAAATGCCTAACTTTTTACGACTTATCTTTGAACTAAGAAGTCGTGGTGCTGTTCCGTATGCGGACGGAATAACATGCGTATGGCGATGTCGTTGGTTACGTAGCCGATGAAACCACCAACCAATGGTGGAAGTATGTAAGTCCAAATCACGAGATATAACGGGGCAAAGTTGAGAATCAGAAATGTGAGTGATACTGATAAAAGAGATGGCAGCAAACGCTGCCATCCCCCTAATGCCACGAATGGACTTTATGCCAGATTAATCGGACGGTAGCCGAACTTCAACATCAGCTTCAGCCGCCAGTCATGATCTTCAGTATTGAGCTTTATTACCGGCTCATCATGTGTTGACAAGGTACTAAACTTATCAATTTCCTCTGCTGGTATTGGCTTCCGCTCATAGAGAGCCTTTTTCATCAGTAAGGCCGTTATAGCCTTGTTAATAGGCGACTCTGTTTTTACATATACAACATTGTCCGGCTCTACCTTGACCTTTGTCGTTGTTGTGTCGCGAACGTAGTCTGCCTTTCCGAACGTACGTTTGTACGCCTTCTTAACAGTTCTGTAACTCATAGTGAATTTTTTGTTGTTAAACGTTGTTATCATAGTATGCCATCAAGCTTGGCATATATTGTCTTTTGCTCCTCCACAGCTTTGTCAATGGCGGCAAAGCATCGGGACTTGAAGGTCTGAAGGTACTGGCGGTAAGCTTCAACGCTCTTCTGTTTCTCTACAGCAGAGAGTTCAGACGATACGGTCATCATGGGGATATCCAAGACAGACGTAGTGAGGATGGTCTGAATGGCTGTGTTCTTCTTCTCTTCATCGATATCAAGAGACTGTATCTCGCTTTTGAGCTTGCCCTTGTTGTCCTCTACAGCCTGCTTCCACTCGCCAAACAGATGTTTCTGTATATCGGACAGTTGAGCATACAACCTGTTGGTTATCTGGTAATATTTCGGCTCCGACGACACGTTGGCCGGTGTGGATTTATTTCCATCTGCCACCTTCTTGGCAATACCGCCCGCAAGGACGACTCCGCCAAGTACGCCTATCTCAGTTTTGCTCAAGGCAATACCACCTATTAATATAGCTGCCCCACCAACCATCAAGGCTGTCGCTGCCTTGCCGTTTGCAGACGGGGTACTCCCACTCTGTACTACTGGCGTAGGACTCGGTAAACTTATTCTGCCAACACCATTACTTGCAAATGCAGCCAGTTCGCTCCGCTTGGAGTCGAGGGCCGCGTTGTATTTGTCAATTATGTTCATAACTTTTGCTTTATCTTATCAATCTCAGCAATGGCCTCTTTGTATTGGGCCAGTTCTTGCTCTTTATTTTCCAAGTCCTTGTCAAGTTGGGCGAGATAAGCACCTATGCTTTCGTTGGCCTTTCCTTTCAACTCTTCTTTACGGCCTTTGAAGACATCTGTAACACCATTCTTCGAAGCTTCAAGCATGGTCTTCATGTCGTCTTGGAAAGCACTGCAAATTCGCTGCACATCTACACGTATCTTGTCTTTCTTTTCATTGGCTTCAGCCTTCATATTTGAGCGAGCCTCGCTTTCCTCCATTTGGCCGAAACTTGTAGTAATCTCACAGTCTTGTGCAGCGTTTATCACTTCTTCCTTTGCACGCTCAACGATGTTCTTTAGTTCGAGGGTTTTTTCATTGCTCATTTCAGCAATCGTCTCCGCGAGAATGTCCCTCAAGCTGTCGGCATCCACATGAGCCTCGGTGTCACGCTTCTCGGCCTCGGTGATAATATCTCCTATCTCTGTATCGATGGCTTTCAATATTTTGTCTGTGCCATCTTCCCAGGAGTGTGCAAGTTCGTCAGCATACCGTTTGAAGTCTTTTACAAGCGTATCGATGAGCTTCTGTGTGTCAACCTTACGGTAAGAGAACAGAAAAGACTTGTCTCTTCTCAAAATAGTAGATTGGCGATTTGCCGTCACCTCCTCGTCAGTTGTAGGTATTGTGCCATTCCAAGAAAGAGAGACAGAGTTCCAAGCTCGCTTGCGCATTTCTTCGGCCTTTTGGTCGCAGACATTAGCAAGTCTTTCTACGCTTCTCTTGAAGTCATTAACTATTTTCTCCGTAGCTTCCCGTACTTTCTTCTTCTCTGATACATCTGTGCTGTCGAGGAACTTCACATGGTCGGCAAGTGCGCGCCGCTTGTCGTCAATAGCCTTGGTAAGGTTCGTTGTGGCATTGGCGAAATAGCCGTTCATCTTGTCTTGTATGATCTTGTCACGATTCTTGATGAACACACCATCAAGATACTTGTCGCGAATCTCGTCGATGTTGGCAAGGTTGAAGAACGTGTCCTTAATTTCCTCATCGGTGCCAAAGTCGCTCGGATAAAACCGTTTCATCTGTTCTACGACATGCGCCTCAACCGTATCCCAACGGTCACGGGGCTTCTTGTAAATGGAGAAACCTATGCCCGAGCTGACCGTGAACCGAGGCTCCTCGCCTTTGTAGTCTGCCGTAGCGAGATTGCGACGGAACTGTTTTTTCAACTGTCGCTCGCAGTCTTCCCATGCATCGGCAAGGGCATCCGGGAACTTTGTGCCAACATCTTGCAGCACAGAGTCGAATTTGCTGGCAATCAGCACCACCGTGCCAATGCCCTCAGAGCCGATGCGCCCTGAGAGGAAGTTTACGTCGGTGCTGTCGAAGAATCTTCCCGAATAGCTGAGCAGGAACACACCGTGGCATTCGCGCAGGAACTCACGGGTCCTGTACTCACGCGACTGAATAGGGTCGTTGACACCCGGTGTGTCCACAATGCGAAGGTCTTTCAGCCGTTCATCGTTGAGATGGATGGTAAGACTCTTGACAACGGAGGTAAAGCGACCATCAGCTCCCACATAGTCGGCAAGGATGTCCTGCAGGTCACGGATGTCGGAGAAAGCCTTCGTGTCTGCCTTCATGTTTACCTTGGCGCGGGCAGCAGGGCTGCAGTTGCTTACAAGCTCCTTAGCCGATTTCGCGTCGTCTGGTAATCCAAGTTGCTTGGCTATTTCTTCGTCGTTAAGAGCCTGTGCCTTTGGATTGTTCGCTTTGAAATCGGAAATGGCATTGTCATACTCCCGGGCCTTACCCTCAAACGTACTCCACTCACGATCGTTATAATAATCTACAGAGAATTCGTTGTTCTCGCCATATTCCAACACGGTCAGACCGGCTGTCATGGGCGTGGAGGCACGTGGCAATACGTTCTCACCATCAAAGAACAGCGAGTTGAGAAATGAAGATTTGCCTGCTTTTACTTGACCAACAACACCAATCTTCAAAACCTTGTTGTCACCAAGCACGGTGTCAGCGCCCTTGCGATAGGTTTCGAATGCTTCTTTCAGTTTAAGGAAAGTGTCACGAATCTTGGTATTCTCTTTCTGCGCTCCTTGGGCCAGTCCGTTTTCTATATCAGTGATGGCCTGACTATAATTTTCTTTGTTAATGGTCATATCGTTAGAATTTAGCTATCCATTTTTCAAACATATCGTTTTCGGCAAGCTCTGCGAGTGGCTTCGACTCGTCCACAAGACTTTTGTCATGGTCGATGAGCATCTCGCAGATGTCGCGGCAATGATACATAGCCGCCGTCTCCAAAGCATTGTATCCACGCTTGTCTTTCATAGTGAGGTCAACATCCTGGTTGATGAGGAACTTCATCATCGTGTTGTTGCTGCACCGGGCGATGTAAGTCAGTGGCGAAAAGCCCTGCTCATTGCAGACAGTGAGGTCCACACCCTTGGAGAAGCAGTTGAGAAACTGCTCGGTATTGTCAGCAGCGATGGAGGAGAAAATATCGTTTTCTCCATTCTGTTGAATACCCTCAAGGTGTGCGTTAATACGCTTCAGTTCTTTCAAGGCATGATCATAGCAGGATTTCAAAAGCTGTGAGCTTTCTATCTTCTCTTTGCCAACAAGCTCCTTAAACTTCCTCAGCAGCTTTATTCCGCCTACGGTTTCGTTGTATGCGTTTAGGACATCCTCTTTGTTAGACTTGTCTGACTCTTCCTGATCCTGGCACATAGCTTTTACTCTATCGAGCATTTCCTTACGGTCCTCTAATTTCCAATATTGATAATCTGGAGGGTCTTTCTCAAGAAACTTTTCATATTTACGGTATGCCTTATCCGTACGGCTTGCCACATCCGAAGCATCACTGAAAAATCCAACCTTTTCGGACCACTCGGTCTCGCGATCAAAAGATTTTCCCCATTCCTTAACGACTTTCACCACGTCTTTCTGCAATTGGCTGGCAGCATCCAGAATCTCATCATAATTGGTAATCAACATATCTTCCAATGATTCTACCAGTAATTTTCTATCCTCTTTTTCGTCGTTGGCGTTTCTGAACGAGCTGTCTTTTGCATCGACAAGTTTCTGGCGTTCCTTTTCAAATTCCTTAACCTTGTCGTCAAGTTCGGTCAATGTTTGGTCAAAGTACTTATACAGCGAATCTTGCCAATAGCTGAAGTCTTTGGCAGGCGGCATGTCTTTCTTCAACTTGTCGATAATGCTGGCAAATGCAACTGAAGACATCTGACCGCCATTTCGTTTGGCTCTAAACGATATAGCTGAAGCCACTTTTCCTAAGCATGAACAGGCAATGATATCAACAGGCTGGACTATCAAGCTCTTCTCGCATGTCTTGGCAGCCCTTTCCAAAATATCATTCACCTCTCCCTCAGGCTTCTTGTCCATCTTCGTGAAAACGATAAGCAATGAAGTCTCTTCATTGTCTCCTATGGCATCGTTCAGAACTTCAATGTCACGCTGGGTGATTGTGCCGGCCTCTATATCAATGCACCAGATAATGGCATCTGCTGACGATAGGGCTTTCACTGCAGTATCACGGTCTGTTGTACTATTTTCCACGTTTGCTGCCTCTGAATTATTATATCCAGGAGTGTCCACAAAGGTCAGTCCATCAATATGATTAGGACTACCTGCAGAAGGGATGTCGATGTACAGTGTATCCAGAACTGTTGCCACATAAACTTTAGACTTGGAAGAATGCTGGATACAGTCAAGAACCTCCTTGTCAAGAAGCACCAAATTCTTCTTTATGTTGCGTCCTTTGACTATCAGCTTATTTGTATTGTTTGAGCAATTCAGAAAAGTGTTAATCATGGACACAGGCTCGATGCCTGTTGGCAGGATATTGCCAATGCCTGTAAGACTGTTAAGGAAGGAAGACTTGCCTGAGCTGAAGCCGCCACCCACAGCAATAATTCTCGATGATTTGCCATTCGTCCTCTCAAGCTCTGTAGGTGCATCAAGAGCGATTTCAAACTTCAAATCATCACCCAAAGAAGCCTTATGAGTGTCTATGAAATCTTTGGAATCATCATTAGCAGCCTCTACCAATTCTCCGTATTTCATTACTTCATCATAAAACTTCTGAGACAAGTTATCAGAATATTTGTAGAAAGGTAAAAACTCATCATCAACAGCTGTGTCCGTTGCTGACGTCATGATGTGCGCAATCAAGTTGAGGGCCATTTGCGGACTCTCATACTTGTTCACCTTTAGAATGTTCGACTTGGGCTTCTTGCCTTTTGCCGCATCCTTCTTTCTAAGATTGTCTAATCCCATTATCTGTAAGATTATATGTTCCAATATTATGGTCTGCCAATGAATTTGGCAGGCCATAATTGGAACATCGTGTTTTATTGTATCGCTTTATCTTATGATTCTTGCGCCAAAGTATTGAGCTTCCTTACGCACTCCTGCAGTTCTGCCACCTTCTTTGCCGCAGCCTCCTTCTCCAACTGCTGTTGCTGCTGTATGGCACGTATGTTGTCGTCGTACTTCTGCGTCTCGCTCTCGATAAGCTGCTTCAGATTGTCGTCAACCTGTCCGCGCTGTTCACGGATCATTTCCTCCATCTGTGGCCGCATGGCCTCTACTATCTTGCTGATTACGGTAGAAGAAATCTTTTCGCTCAGCTCGCTTATCTTCTGCTCCTTGCTCTTGCCAAAGATGAGACGCAGAATGTCTGGAATGATGTTGATGGCGATGGTGACGACCGGACCAATAACCTTGCCAAGGGTCTTAAACAGTAGCCCCAGTCCTTTGTAATTAATAAAACGCTCGGCAAGTTTGTCAAGGCCTTTCTTCAGCAACCCCTCCAATACGTCCTTGCCGACGAGGTTGCCTACAAGTTCTTCGGCACCTGCCAAGGCCTTGTTGTCTTTGTCGCTGAGTATCTCGTCTGCGTTGGCTGAGAATTCCTGCACAGCCTGACCGATAACATCTTGATACTCTGTAATCTCGCGTTTGAAAGATGTGACAATGACCGGACGGATAATGGTCAGCAACTCCTGCTTGAATACGTTCATGTCCTGCCCATTATATAATAATGTGGCGAGATACCCTGCTTTAGCTCGCAATGCAGCGGCAATGTCATTGAGAATGTCATCGGCGGAGCCTTCAACCGACTGTGCGGACTCAGACTTATGCCTCAGCCCGTTGATGGCATTTTCCTTTTCTTCTTTCAGCTTTTCTATCTTGTCTTCGAAGTGGCTCTTGTCCTGAAGAAGGAGCTGCATCTGCAGCTGCAGTTCCGAAATGTAGCCATTGATGAGCCCTTTCACAAGTGGCTCATACTTTGTCTTGATGATCTGCTCCGAGTCAATGGAGTTGAGAATGTCCATCACTCCTGCAAAGTCCTTGTTTACGGCGGAGCTTGTTGCTACCTTTGCATCGCTGCCAACATACAAACGGGCAATCTTCTCTACAGTAGCTTTGATACCAGGGATATCCTCGACAGACTTCTTGTCTACCTTGGAAATGACTACTGCAACATCTGCGCCATACTTCTTCACCTCGTCAATAAAATTGATGGCTGTTTGGCGAAGAGTTCCACCTTCTGCGTCTGTGAGAAGCACAAAGTAGTTACCATCTTGTATGTAGTGTAGAATAGCGTTGTTGTGTGCCTCGATGCCGGAGTCAATACCAGGCATGTCAACAATGACGATGTTGCGGTCAAACTGGCTTTTCACGAAGTCGTTGTTGATGTAGACCTTAACAAAATTCTTAGGAGTAAGGTTAAGGTTCTTGATTTGCGAAAGTCCAGTGGTCTGTACGAGTCTGTCGTCCTCCCATACCTCAAGCTTCTCCTGTGTGTCATAGTAAAGTTCATAAGACACTGCAGTCTCAGGAAGAATATTGGTTGGCAGCAGATCCACTCCAAGCATTGCGTTGAGAAGAGAACTCTTTCCTGCATTGAAGTCGCCGACAAACGGCACTTTGATGTAGGAATCCTTGCGCAACTGTGCCTCAAGATCGTCCTTATTGTCAGTTGCTTTTTTTACAGACTCTTGATTGCTGAAATTAGGAGCAGCCGTTGAGAATGCTTTCTCAACAACGGAGATGTACTGGTTTATCTTTTCCATTTGGAATAGGTTTATATGGTTTATAATTAAAATCTGTTGAATGAAAAAAGCGTGAGCAGACTCCTATCCAATCTGTTCACGAAGGCTCTGGTAAACCTGAATCGGCAGATGAGCAGAAGTAGCTCACGCATATACATACGCGAGCATCGTTCACTGCTACCTTACCGATCATTTCAAATGTACCAGATTTTCGTGAATCGAATGGCAGTGTGATGCAAATCACTTTATCCTCAATGTCTGGCAATGACCTGTGAAGATCAAAGCTAATGGCAAACTTACGAATTTTATTTGAAGTTGCCAACATTTTGATGAAGTTTTTTGCTACTTCTGCTATATTCCTACTTTTTCATACTGTGTTCTATTATATTTATCTCCTCACCCAGCTTCTGCCACCATTCGTGGAATAGTACAGTCCACGGGTGGTGTTGGCGAGCAGGGTGTTGCCCTCGTCCTGCAGGTTGAGGAAGTCGCCGTAGGAAGTATTCACACAACGTGGCGAGAAACTGCGGGCGGCGTTGGTGGAGACATAGAGACCACGGGAAGTGGCGGCCAGGATCTCACTGCCTACAAGGAGCAGGTCACGGAAGGTGCCGTAGGAGGTGTTCGTGCAGCGCGTAGACCAGGAACGGCCGCCGTTGGTGGACACCTCAATGGTGTTGTTGCTTGGGTTGATGCGGAGAAGTTCTCCCTTGGAAAAGAGGCCTCCGCTTGTTTTGATGATCTGGGGCATAGTACTGTGAGTTTTTGAGTTCTTTAGTTTATAAGTTCTTGTGCTTTTGGCTTGACGGTTGCTCTGGGCTGTGGCCGCCATGGGCATGATTGCAATGAGAAGAAAGAGAAGGCGCGGGCATACCCTCCGACATTTTGCCCACGTAGGTTCTCGCACAACCCGAATCAACAAAACAGCAGGAGCAGCCCACGCCCTATAATATAAGATGTGGGCATCACTCGCTATCCATTGACTGATTCGTTTCAACTTGCGAGATTTACGTGAATCAAACGGCAGCGTGACGCTTATCATAGTCCTCAAAGTCCGGCGACCATCTCTTATGACAGTCATTCCGATTGCAAACTTACGAAGAATATCGATAGCATGCAACTTTTTGGACAAGTTTCTCGCCGCTCCTGCTGAAGTTTTTTCTTTCATCGATACAAAATTGTTGCAAACGAGCGCGATGTTTTTCAGAACAGCGAGATGATCCAGTCGCCCAATTCGATTGTCCACTTCACGATGAAATAGATCAAGACGCAGAGGATGATTATGAATATCGCCGACCACGTGGCTTTCCGATTGACTTCATGGATGACCGCCTTGTCATCGTTGACGTAACCCGTGATGAGTCTGAGGTTGGCAACGTAGCTGCGGTTGAACACATCGATGATGTCGCCAATGAAGAAAGGTATCGAACCGAGCAGTGCATCCTTCAGCACATTACAGATCACGGCGAGGGTCAACGGAATAGATCTCACCTGCACCAGAGCAAAGTAGATAAACGGTATGGCAAGGGCACTGGTGAGTACGTCGCCCACACCGCCGGGAATCAGTCCGAGGAGCGGGTCGAGAAAATACTTGTCCATATATTTTGCGGTCGCGTCCATCACACGGTATGAGGTCGTATTCATCAGTGCCTCTCGCTTGGCCTGCTTCTCCTCCTGCCGTTGCTGTTCGCGCGCCAGAGCCTGCTCGCGCTGCTGCTCTTCCTTTTGGATGTTCATGCCCATGTCAGCCTGGGCCTGCTGTCGTCTGCTGTTTGCCATATTATGAATATTAAATATCTTACTTTTTCGTTGTACACGAATTTCCACTCTACCCATGAATTCTCACAAACAACTGTTTATGAATCCTTGATGAGTCATTTATTGATAGTCGTATTTACAATTCTATTGTTTTCTTGCCGCTGATGAAGTCCCGGAAGTCCTGCTCCGTCAGATTCTGTCCACTGAGCTCACTGAGCATGAGCAGCGCCTGTTTACGGTCGTCGTCATTGATGGCGAGGTGGACGCGCCGCATCACCTCCCGCACGAAGGCGCTCTTGTCGTCGACAGCCTGAAGTTGACTGCGGAAGTCGGACGCGATCTTGTCAAACGCCTCATCATAAGCGGCAGCCGCCAGCTTGCCGTTGAGCTGCTGAGTCTTCAACTTCATGGCACTGTCGAGCAATGCGAGGCCTTGTTGCAGAGTCTGCTCGGAAGCCTCAGTGACCTGTGCTATGTCATCCTCAGAATAATGCCGGTCTTCGTCTTGCGTATCGCGATAGTCGTCCACGCCATTGAGCAGAGCCACCGCCAGACCATGGTCAGCATGTAGATTGTCCGCCAAGGTCGAAGTAAACAAGGAAAGGTTGTTCTCGATATCGGCAGGCAGTTTCTCCGTAGCGTTGAAGTCCGGGATGTCCACGGTGCCAACGAGCCGCTTGTCGAGTTTCGACTCCATGAGCTCACGTCCGAGGCGCAGCATGGCAATGACGGTACGCAGATGCGGCAGCATCTTCATTTGCAGCTCCGCTGAAGCGTTGACCTTCGCGCGAATCTGACGGTTGACCTCGTCGAGCTTCTGCTTGACGAGATGCTGCTCCTGTTGCTTGGCCTTCAGGTCGCTCTGGTGTGAAGCCAGCTCGTCTTTATCCAGCTTGAGGTCCACCTGGTTGTTCTCGTACTCCCGCACGAGCGGATAACACACGGCATCCCATTCGGCGTAGTTGCGGCTATAGTTCTTGTTCGCCTGTCCGAAGGTGAGGATGTTGACGAGGAAGAAGGGCTTCGACGGCTTCCGCGCTATGGCATCGTGGTAGCCTGCAGCCTTTGCGTCGAGCGTCTGCGTGAGGTCGCTGACGAGACTCTGATAGACATCAATGTTCTGCAGGTGGTCGTTGATCTCTCCGTCCAAGGTTTTCATCTGAACGAGCAGCTCGCGCCGCTGGTCCTCCAATGGCTGGATGTCCACATGATTATATAAGGAGTCTGTGATGGCGTTGATGTCCGACGCCATCAGCTTTGCGGCATAGCGCAGATAGAGGTCAGCCTTGGGGATGACGACATCGTTGAGCGTCTTGTAGATGACGAGCAGTCGTCCGAGGTCTGCCTTGATGCGGGTGGCATCGTGCTTGATGCTTGTCTTGAACGTGTTGAGGTCAGAGCGCAGTCGCAAGGTGCGCTCACTGGCTTGCATATAGTGGTTGAGCATGCCCAGTCCTGCCATGGCGAGTCCTAACGTCTTATTTCCTTTGCCGGCTGAGCGGTAAGCTGCGACACTACTCCGCAAGGACGACTGTAAACTGTCAGAGATCTCACTGATGAGAGCCGAGCAGGTGTCGCTGATGCGGTTGTACTCCAGTTCCGTGTGTTTCAACATGCTGTCGACATCGAGAAACTGCACCTGGCTGAAGTCGAAGAGCTTAGGCGCAACGGCTTTGATGCTGTCGCCATAGATGTCGACGAGCTTCAGAGCATACTCTTGATAGGTGGTGGCGATATCGGTGCGCAGCGTGGTGAAGTCGGCAATATTGCGACGCACCGTGTCCTCCCCCTCATGGTAGGTGCCCACCATTCTGGAATATCTGTCAAAGAGTGTCGCAGCCTCCGTGCGCACCGCCTTTGCTCCGCCGGTACCCGTCACCATGTCCATCATCTCCGATGCTGCCTTTGCCGCCGCCACCTGCATGTTGGTGTCGATGTCGCGTTGCAGTCGGGTCAGCGTTTGGGATGTACTGTCAAGTTCCTTTTGCGCGAGCGTCATGGCATCCTCCGTCTTGCCGTTGTCGAGCAAATCCGTCATCTGATATTCCTCTATAAGCGGGCGGCGGCAGTCGTTGGTGACAAACGCGCGCTCAATGTTACGGTCGTTGTTGAAATAGCGGTAAGCCTCAAGGACCAGGCGGCTCACGTCGGTGCTGTCGGTCTGGATACCATACTGCTTTAGTTCGTAGGCGAGGTCAGCACGCAGATAGGTCTCTTCGTCCTTACAGACTTTCGCGGCAATCGTACGGATGGCCTCGTAGATCGTTCTGTTATCATTCTGGCTCATAGACAATTCGTTTAATGTTTCGCTAATGGACATACTGTCCTGGCGTATCTGTCGGCAAAGGTATCGTACAGATATGCCAAATTCTGTCAAAGAGGGAAGAAATTTCCCAACACCCAATTCTAAATCATTAAATAATGCTGACCGCTCTTTCTCCGGCACTTTTTGATACGCTTTCTATTATTTGGCGATTTAACATTTAAGATAGTGGAAGTATAGCAGCATATCGACCTCCGCCAGTGGCTTGACGGTTTTGGCGACACGGAAAAGAGCGTGCGGGCGACAATGCGACGGGTGAAGAACCATCCGCTCGTTCCCGATAACATCATTGTCCGCGGTTTTATCATCGACTCCACCACAGGGGCACTCACCGAGATAGGAGAATAGAACCAAGAAAGTGCCACTGTTGTCAGCAAAGTGTAAATATTTTAAGCATTGCTGACAATGATGGCACAATTTGTCACCAATTGTTTATAGGCACGGATATTGCAGTGATGGTTAGTGAAGTTCGGCCGTCGGACGAGGGCAACGAAAGGAACCTGAGGACGATAGAAGAACCGAGGATAAATTAAGAACGAATTAATTGATAATTAGGAGGTTTTGACTTATGTTGTATCCGGTATTGAGAGACATGAACAATTGGCTTGACAATGATTTCGACGATATGTTGAACACAAGTTGGATGCCGCGCATGAACGTCACAGCACCTGCTATCAATGTCAAGGAAAATGATAAAGAATACGAAGTAGAACTTGCTGCTCCTGGCACTACGAAGGATGACTTCAAGGTGAATGTCGACAAGGATGGCAATCTGACCATCAAGATGGAGCACAAGGACGAAAAGAAAGACGAGAACAAAAAGGAGCATTATCTGCGCCGTGAGTTCTCATACAGCAATTACGAGCAGGCTCTGACGCTGCCTGAGGATGTGGAGAAGGACAAGATTGAGGCAAAGGTTAATAACGGTGTGCTTCATATCACACTTCCTCGCACTCAGAAAGCTGAGAAGGAGACAAAACGCATTGAGGTCGCATAACCCCGGCGTTGCTGCTCAGTGGTATTACAGGGACTGTTCTCTTCTTGGGGAGCAGTCCCTTTTTGTTTTACAACATAATCTCCTATAGTCGGCATTGACCGGCGGGGCGACTTCTTGAATAAGGGAGCCGCCTTTTTTGTGTCTGATCAACTATGGCTATAGGCTCACCAGATTACTGTGAATGCAAGTTCCGCAAGTTGTTGGATTGTGAAACTTGACTTGCCAATTCTTTGTTTAAGCCTCTTTCGCGCCCACTGACACGTTGTTGTGTGGCAACTGGCGTATTGTTGGATGGCTACCGCCACACTGTTGGATGGCTACCGCCACACAGTTGGATGGCTACCGCCACACAGTTGGATGGCGACCGCCACACAGTTGGATGGCGACCGCCACACAGTTGGATGGCGACCGTCACACAGTTGGATGGCGACCGCCACACAGTTGGATGGCGACCGTCACACAGTTGGATGGCGACCGCCACACTTTGTGGTTAACCTGTCGCACAGTGCTCAATAATAAGGATGAAATCGTTCCATTGGAGTTCTTAGTTTGTTCATCAAACTATCATTTCATCTCCAGAATGGCGCATACGGCATTGTCTGCCAACAGCTCTACATAGAAAATGCCATCCGTCGACAAGTATGTCTTGGGGACGATCACCTCCCCGAATCTGACGGGACGCTTGTATTCTACCCTTACATGTCGGTATGCGAATCCTTCAGGCAGATACTCCATAGCAATACGGATATAGTTGGCGTTGTTCACATGGCCGTTATAGTCAATATCGTTGTGGGTTACGGCGACAGAGGCCTGCTCTTTGAAAGCAGCATTTTGGGGCAGAATGATTCGTCGCTCACCGTAGGTCATGTCCTTCTTGGGCTCAATCATCACCGTCTTGAGAACATCATCGGGTATTCTCTGCAATTTGCCGCTTATGCGGTCGACGAAGGCTCCCATTGACCAGGTCTTATAGCATACGTGGCCGTCGGAGTCGTAGATGAACGTGTTGCGGAAGCCAAACATAGGCTTGACCTCAAAGACCGATGTCTCCGTTCGGAGTCTCTCCTTGAACCGCGGTACTCTTACAATCTCCACCTCTCTTGAGGCGAGCAGTTGTGTCATACCGGATTCCTCAAAGAAAGTCTTCACGCCAGGTTCTGACTCTATCCACATCTCTGAGCAGTCTTGCATCATCTGAAACGCTGAGAATAATTTCAGGTTGCCGTCCTTGTCACACGTGCTTGTTGTTACAATATTGTCAATGCTATACATATCTAATTCCATTTACTTAACGGTGGCACAAAAATACATAAATTATTTGTCGCTCGAAAGAAATATCGTATATTTGTGGCAAAAAGATATTGCTCTAAATGATCTTCATTGCCTTTGCTATACGGCACGCTTCCATCGAGTTTTTCACTTGCAGTTTGGCAAGTATTTGCTGGCGGTGACGGCTAACCGTGTTTTTGCTGATGGATAAAATATCTGCAATCTCGTAACTTCTCTTTCCAGAATCGATAAGTGTCAACACCTGCTTCTCACGTCGACTGAGAATCGACGAGTCGCCGGAGGCTGTCAATTCTTCAGAAATTCCCGTGAATGAATTGACGATCCTGTTTTTACCAATGAAGTCAAAGCAGGGACGGCCATACAAGCATAATGCATGGGTAACAGTTTCTGAATCGTCGGCATAAATATAATACATCCGGTGAATCACATCTATTGTGTCTCCCGTTGCTGCCTTCATTCGCAATTTTGATACAAGATAATAGTCAGAACGGGCATGGCGTGGGACATGACGCAAGAAGTTGAAAAACCGAAGTTCGGCAAGATACTTTTCCTCACGTTGCTTTTCTGTCATCAGGTTGAGGATAGCTTTCTCCCAAATAGAATTCTCTTCAACGTAATTTGAGACTCCCAAAACGATGCCGAACTTTCCAGGGAATATCCGACTTATGCCACACCGCAAATCGCTGACTACAACCGTGACATTCTCTATTTGAGATATGTTTTTGGCATAATCAAGCAATTGACTGACATCTATTGTGCCACCGTTAAAGGATTGACTTTTAAGAAGTTGATTAAGTTTCTTGAGACAGCTCATGATAAAAATGGTTATTTATAGCCATTGCACACTATATAACTATTGATTACCTTTGCAAAGTTAACCATAAAAAATGGTTATTAGACAAGATAAGACTATAAAATAACATATATGGTAAAGAAGTTTTTTATAACAGCATTCGTTCTGTTGTCGGGTCTGACAGTATCGGCACAGACACTGGAAAAGATGAACTGGTTCAATGAACCGTCGCAGTGGAACATCACTAATAATAAGCTCACCATGTCGGTCACTCCCAAAAGTGATTACTGGCGTATCTCGCACTATGGCTTTACCGTTGATGACGCTCCGTTCTATTATGCCGAATATGGCGGGGAGTTTGAGGCAAAGGTGAAGGTGTCCGGCGATTATAAGGCGCGCTTCGACCAGGCCGGCATGATGATTCGCATCGATCATGAGAACTATATCAAAGCAGGAATAGAGTTTGTCGACGGAAAATTCAATCTCAGCACCGTGGTGACCCATCACACATCCGACTGGAGTGTCATCACCCTCAACAAGCCTGTAGATTTTATATGGATAAAGGCTGTCCGCCGAAAAGATGCGATAGAGATTTTCTATTCGTTTGATGACAAGGAATACACCATGATGCGCAACGCTTGGATGGAGGCCAACCGCCCTGTAAGAGTTGGTGTGATGGGGGCAAGTCCGGACGGAAACGGGTTTAACGTGACTTTCTCGGACTTTTCCGTGAAGCATCTTCCAGATGCAGTCCGGACAGAGTGGCTTGAGCACAACAAATAGTAAGCGGGCTGCGTATCGTATCTTCAATGTATCTTATGGCAAGAAAGAATCCAGTCTCAAATTATTTTTGTAACGTCTTCTGTGATAGCTACGTAATTTTTGATTCCTTGTAAAGATGGTTGCGGAAAGTCGCGATTGAAACGTACGAGGGTGGCGTCGGGGAATTGCGCAGCCATCTGCTCGAGGGGGAAGCGTATGATGCCGGGCGTGTTGAAGCCTACGCCAAACTCAAGGAGCAGGAGCGACTTGTCAGATGCCTTGTAGACGAAGTCGCTGTAGCGTTTGGCTTGCCGGTGCCAGTGAGTGTCCTCTACGAAGGTATCGTCACAACGGAGATTCATGCTGACGGGCTTTCCGTTTGGCGTGTGCGGAATCAGTTCCGTAGGTATGCGGCAGTCATGAATGGCAGGCAGCGCTCGTTCCACCCATGCCTTATTATAATACAGTTCTTTGGGTGAACCTGATGCAGGCTGGAAAAAGCAATAGTCGCCCTGCGTGGAAAATATGCGCTCTACATCGAAGTCCGCCATCTCAAACTGACCGTCCACATTGGTAGTAATGACGAAGTAATCCTTGTCGTCAACCAACTTCAGCAGTCTCTTGTAAAGCGGCAGTGCTCCTGTCCGGTAACGGCTGAACCAGATGTGCTTTGCCCACAAGGCCCATCGCTCCTCCTCTGTCTTGAACGGATAGAATCCGGCACTATAGAGGTTAGTGATGCCGTAGCGGTCTATCCACTCACGGAACTCCCTTCGGAAGTCCTCACCGGCATAGTCGATGCCGGCGGCTGTTGTCAGTCCGGCTCCCGCGCCAATCAGCACACAGTCGGCTTGGGCTATTTGCTCTCTGAGCCACTCTTTACGCTCCGAGAAGTTGCCGGTAGATATCGAGGTCTTTGTTGAGGAAAACATTGAATACAATCGTTTTAAGTGCATGTCGTGGATATGATTTTACGGTCTCGATGGCAATCTTTGCTGCCAGCTTGTTGGGGAAGTGGAAGACGCCTGTAGAGATGCAGCAGAAAGCAATGCTCTCCAGTCCGTTCTTTTCGGCCAGGTCAAGGCAGGAACGGTAACACTGAGCCAACTGCTCTTCCTGTTCCGTGGTAGGGACACCATCCGCAATAATCGGTCCTACGGTGTGGATAACATGACGGGCTGGCAGGTTGTAGCCTTTCGTAATGAAGGCATCACCTGTAGCCAACAGACCTCCCTGCATCTTGTCGGCACACTCCTTGCGCAGTTGGATGCCGGCGGCAGAGTGGATGCAGTTGTCTATGCAGTTGTGAAGCGGTACCCAGCATCCTAAAGCCTGAGCGTTGGCGGCATTGACGATGGCATCCACCTTCAACCGGGTAATATCACCCTGCCAGAGGATCAGTCCTTCGTCATGAACTTCTACCACCCCTTTATCCGCTCGCTGCATCTGCAACTCGGCATCTTGCATCTTCCTGAACTCGTTGCTGATAGCTTTGGGCTCCCAGACGTTCATCAGTGCCCGCATCATTCGCTGCCGTTCTTCGAGTGATGAAGGAATCTGATAGCTGACATGCTCATCAGCCATCAGATACATGATGATATTCTTCAGATTCTCCAGTCTGTCCATGATCCTTATCCCTTTAATAATCGGTTATTTGCTTTTAAATCGCGAGCCGACGAAACCGTTGCTGACTTCACCTGTCTTCAAGTTAAAATGCTTGAAGACAGGTGGGGTAGGAGTCAGATCGTAGTAGTCCAACTCGACAATCGGCAGACAGAAGAAAGCCATCCCTTCCCAACTGTCGTAGAGACGGGACAACACGGGATTATGGTCATAGATCCATTGCTTCACGCTATCCTCTACATCGAAGGTCACCATGCCTCTGCAACGGACAGAGATGTTGTCGGCGTATGCCAGTAATTCCACATGCTGGTTTTGCAGCAGTTCACGCCATACTGCTTTTTCTGCAGAAGTGGCAAAGTAGAGCATGTGGCCCTCACGCCGCATAATCTGAAAAATGCGGATTTTCGGAAGATCTCCCTCGCATGTGGCAAAGGTAATTTCGTTATGTTCGTCTAAGAATCTGAGTGCGGTCTGTAACATCGATATGTTTTCGTTCATTGTTCTACTTTTATTTTGATATTGCAAAAGTACTAACTTTCGGTAATTGCTGCAAGAAGGCACCAGAAAGTGGCTTACTTACCTCTTGGTTGGAAATGCGGAAATACAAGTGATAGTCGGACGTGTAAAAGTTGTTAAATCTGTAGTCTCTGATGTTTTCACTACAGGAGCACTCACCGAAATAGCCGAATAAGACCAAGGAAGTGCCATTCTTGTCAGCAAAGTGTAAATATTTTAGCATCACACTTCCCTAATTCTTCTTCCAAGAACTCACACGCATATCTTTTCTTGATTCCATTGTCATTGTTTGATTAATTCGTCTATCGGATCTTCCCTGACGATCTGCGGCTCAGCTTTTCCTTTCAGTACCAGCACTTTCTTGCCGTTGCGGTAGATATGGAGCTGGCGGGAACGGACGACCGCCGTCAATTCCGGGTTGTCTTGTATCGTCAGCCAAATAGGATGATAGATGCCGTCAGCATCCATCAGCTTGTGCCGCAGGTGCGAGCACATGTTGGTTGTGTCAATATTCTCCACTAACATTGATCAAGCGAATAATCACATTTACTGGTCGTTTCTTTTCAGCCACTCCATGATGACACGGGTGATGTATATCTGTTCCTTTACGGTCAACGAACGGCCTTTCGGTATGCCATGCCATTTCTCCAGACAGCCTCGGCAACAGCAGCCGGTGGCATGCTGGGCGATGAACGGCGGGAAAATACCGTGGCGCATCGGCGTCTGCTTGCCGTCGTTGGGGATAAATGCCGGAGCCAGTCGCTTGGCAATCGTCTCCCTTGTGCCTTGTTCTATCTTTTCCCAACCTTTCGCCTTGATATACGCCTTATCCTTGGCGTTCAGATAGAAAGAGCTGCGGAACTTTGACTTGGCCAAACGGTCAAAGAGAGGCTGGAGGTCAATCTTGTCAACCTCCTGTCTCTCCTCACTTTCCGTATCGTCCTCTGGGAACAATGACAGTTCCCTTACATTATTTGAGTTGTGTTCCATCCTTGAAAGCATTGCCCACACGCTTGCCGATCTCGAGATAGCCTAAGTGGACGGGATCGAATGTCAGCAGGTGCATCTTCTCCAAATCCGGTTTGCCATCCTCGGCAAGATACTCTTCGTTCACTCTTATGTTTACGATCTTGGCCACGATATAATAGCCGGTCGCCGACTCATCAATCTTCCGTTCTATGCGGCACTCCATGGTCATGGGGAAGTCGGTGAAGACAGGAGCGTTCACGTGCTCGCCCTTTTCCACTTTCCAGCCCGTCTTAGCCACCTTGTCTTTCACTTTCTTTCCGCTCACCACGCCGACAAAATCAGCTGCGACCATCGTCTCTGTCGTTGCGAAAGCAATGGTGAAGTCGGGATTGGCATTGAGGTTGACGGTTGTCTGATGGTTGCCCATCGAGATCATGATCTTGTCACCGTCCCACTGCCCAGCCCATGCTGCATTCATAGCGTTCGGAGTCCCGTCTGCATCATACGTGCCGATAATGATTACTGCTTGTGGCATGAACCATGCCTTTGGATCAAAGTTCTTCATATTCTTCTTATTTTAAAATTGTTGCTATAATATGTCTGCTGCCTCCGTCGTTGCGGAACTCGCAGAGATAGATGCCCTGCCAGGTGCCAAGGTTGAGCCGTCCGTCAGTGATGGGGATGTTGATGCTCACACCGGTAATGATGCACTTGGCGTGTGCGGGCATATCGTCACTTCCCTCAAGTGTATGCTGGTAGTAGGGTGCATTCTCTGGAATAAGTCTGTCATAAATGCTTTTCAAATCTTCACGGACCGATGGATCCCAATTCTCACAAATGCTTAGAGCACAGCTCGTATGCTGCACAAAGAGATTGAGTAGTCCCGCTTTAGGCAACTCCGGCAGGTTCCGGAGCACTTCATCCGTTATCAGATGGAAGCCGCGGGACTGAGGCTTCAACTTAAATGCTACTTGCTGTACCATCAGAACTTTATCTCTTTTGTCGGAGCTGAGAACGAGCAGAACTGCGCCACGCCGTCCGTGATGTAGAGCACAGCCGTATTGTCGTCGTCGGCCGAGTACATACTCTTCAGTTCCGGATTCTTGCCAAGCACGTAAGCCTTTGCCTCGCGGCTGTCGTCGTTGACAAGCTTCCCGCTGATGCGAATCCACTCCGTGCCGGATGGTTTCACGGCTGTAATCTCGAACTTCGGGTTGGCCATCATCTGCTTAAATACCTTTTTCTTCTTACCCGTTTGGATGTAGAGTTTGCCGTTAAGTACCTCCGCTACTCCGAACGGACGCACACGAGGCTGGTCGCCATCCTCTGTAGCAATATAAAACACACCACACTCATGGAGATAGTCACGAACTTCCTGCACAGCTTTCTTCGTCTGTGCGTTTAATACCATTGCAGTCATAAGCATGAAAAATAAAACCAGTTTTTTCATCATTGTATTTTCCATTATTATTATTAAAAGTCATCCATGACTTTTGATTGATGGTTCCTGCCATTTATGTAGTCATTAAACTCAACATGAGCAGACCAATTATAAGGATATGCAAGCATTGTTTCATCCTTCAAAATATAGCAATAGATAGAACCAAGTCCAGTATCGACTGTGAACGTGTTTCTGTTAGACTTGTCTATACCATCAGTGATATTATCTTCTCCGTATTTCGCAGAAAGAATAGATCGAAGATTGTCCATTTCTTCTTTTGCCCTATCATCAGTCAAACCATCATAGTAAACCTTGGCTCCATATACGGTGTTCGTATCTGGGTCATAGTAAACAGCGATATTCCCCTTCTTGCCTGCGAAGGTGCCGATGAAACTACGTGTTCCAACAGGAAGCAACTTACTTATTTTTGCGTTCAATCTGAAACCCTTAGCGATAAGTTTCTTTTGAAATTGTTCGATACTACCGGTCAGTGGTATGCCAGCAAATTTCATATGCTCTGTTTGCGCAAAAAGAGCACACGAGAACAAAGTCATCATTAACAAAAGGAATATTCTTTTCATCTTCATACCTCCTCAAATATTTCGTTCATTTTCTTCCGCTTCTTTTCTGCATGTGGGCAGTCGGGGGCAATATGGCCGATGGGAACGATGGCCACGGCTTCCTCCTTACTGACCGGCTCGTCCGTGTACTTATGCACGGAGAAGCGCCTTGTTGCTAATTCCTTGAATGCCATAAGCTGATGAATTATTTATTTCAGCCTCAAAGGTACAACTTTATATCGACAAGTACAAGTATTTGGCAAAGAATAATCACTGACGAAAGCAGCAAGCCCGTAACAACATTCAACCAAGAGTGAAGCCTTGTATCGGGCTGGTTCCGTAGCTCAATGGATAGAGCGTCTGCCTCCGGAGCAGAAGGTTGCAAGTTCGAATCTTGTCGGAATCACAGAATAGTTTTATGATATTGACTGTCACATATAGACTTAATGTGCTATATGCGACAGTACACTTACACTAATAGTTACTATTACATTATTGCTTGTCGCTGATAATGATATCAAGCATTTTTTGCTGATGCACTTTCATGTCATCATCATTCCATTCCAATCCAGAACCTCTATCCAATTCTCCTTCGAGTTCTTGGGTATAATTATCCTGGCACATCTGCATCATAATCTTAAACTTCAGCGAAGCCACACTTACCTGGTCCGCCTTCTCATCACTATAATGATCCAACTTGGCTTTCGGGCTCCAATTGGAACCTGAACTGTTTGCGTCAGCACCAATCATGGCGAAGTTGCCAAAGCAGTTGATGGCTTCCGAGCTTAGCAGCTTACCTTCCCCGGCTTTCTCTTGTGGATAGAAATGCTCCAACGACTTTCTTGTACGTGAGAAATAGAAGTTGTTGAATGGATCAAGTTCAAAGTCGCTGCATCCAAGCGAATCGAAGAACTGGCTACGTTCACGTGAACCTTTCTTTGTCTTATTGCCACGCAACTCATCAGAATATTTTTTCCAAAGCTTATAGTCGGTATAGTTGAAGACATACAGAGGTATATCCATCGTGCCCCGCTTGTATATTTCATTGAATCTTGACTTATAGTCTACGCTGTCTGTTCCAATCTCATTCAAGTTCAATCTGCCGTTTTTCAGCACGACGTTGTCAAAGGCGTTTGGCAATGGCTGATTTCTTTCATTCAAACATTCCTGATTGAGATAAACGTCATAGAAATACTTGTCGGCGAGCCGACGCAGGAACTGTAGATAATCACGGTCTGACTGCATACCGTTCTTAAACAAATATGCCATGCAGTAAAACAGGTAATTCTTTCGCTGCTTGGGAGTGAATGTTACTTCGAACAACGACAACAGATGGACCAGCTCTTTCTGAACGTCTGCATCTTCGGATAAATTTTTTAGATATTGTTTTTTGTTATTTTCTTTGTAAAGACATTGCAGTTTCCATGGATTGTCACCCACGATCTCCTTGTTGTCCAAGGCATGATGGACAATATAATTATCGAGGAAGAACTTTGCTTTGAGCAGGTTGAATGCGAATTGTCGTGCAAAATACGCTTTGTCGGCGGCACCGTCTAATGACTTCTTAAATTCATCTAACAGTTCCTTATCGTCGAGGATGAAATCTGAAGGGACAAAGCCTTCTTGATTCATCATGGTCACTTTCAACACGATTAGCAGAAAGTTGGGAAAATCAATGATGGGCTGGAACTTATCGCTCTGTTCGTAAGCGGTAGATACATTTTGCTGTTCAATAGGCTTACCTAACAGATTAATGATAGTTTCTTTTCCATCCGACTCATCGCGCGCTGGTATCTCGGAAAAATTATTGATGGCAAAATCATTAAGATGATCCCCAAACATTTGCTTTTCAGAAAACGTCTGTTGGATGTAAGCATTCATCTCGCTACAAGCTTCCCACACCTTACCGAATGTTGCGATGTCGGTCTTGTTCAAGTGCTCGCTCAGCATAGACTTGACAATCTCATGTTTCTCCAACTGCTCGCCTCGTGAGTTCATCACCTCAAAATAGTGGTTCAGATCGACATCTTTCGGAACACTATAGTGTATGATATGGACATTATTCAGGAAAAATTGCATGAATTTTTCCCGCTCTTCGTTGCCCACAATATCATTCAAGGCCTTGTTTGCATATTGATAGCCGTCTCTGATGCCATTGTCTACTTCTTCACCCAAGTCTGGATAATTATCCAGATGCCTGATAGTCGAGGCTGATCGCTTACGGGCACTGTATGTCAACTTGTTAAAGACATTGTTGACCCTCATAGCTTTTAGTATGAGATAAATGGTGGTCAGACGCTGTTGACCATCAATGACCTCGTAAACATGATCTCCACGGTTGTAGGTTACCAATGTTCCAATGTAGTAAATCGTCTTGTCCGATTTCTTCATTGAGTCATACACATCCTTTATCAATGCGCGAATTTCGTCTTCTTGCCAAGCGTAATTGCGTTGGTAGATAGGTATCAAGTAGTTTTTTGACTCCTGGCCCTGACAATAGATGTCGTTGATTGAGCACTCCAAGAGGGGCAATTCCTTTGCCTTCATATTACTCATTATAATACGTATTCGATTTAAAAAAGTGCATGAAATTTTTATAAATTCCTTCTTCCTTACCTTTTATTTTTTCCTCATTGAGGCACCGGAAAGTGATATCCTCTTTTGATAGTGGCACCAATCTGTCAGCCAAATCACTGAGCAATGTTACAGGATTGTCGGAGGCCTCTATAATCTTATACATATTGAACGAGTTCTTTAATGGCCTGCCACTTCTCTTAAGAATGTAGTTCTGAGCGGACTGCCAACCAAGATTGGTGTACTGAGCACGGAGCGAATAAGCCCAAATGAAAGCATCTACCACGAATTGCTCAAAGAGATTCGTGTCCTCTTGTGTCGGATAGGTAGCCGGACAAAAGCGGTCTACATACAGAAGTAATACCGTGTCGAAAAGCAACCTTGTAATTTTGTTGCCAACACCCTTGTTATAGAATTTGTCAAGCGTATTGACAATCACATTTCCTTTTATGTAGAATCCTTCGTACTGGCTGTTGTCCTGGATGTCTTCCAGAATTTTATAGTAATGTTTCGTGTAGTCGAAGAAAGACTTTCCGGCAATAATGGGCGAGTTCAGCTGAAAAGCATTCACTTTTCTTGTTCCCGAAACAAAAGGCATAGCCGAAGAGTTGACCAATTCTGCATAGGAATACGCGCTCTTATAGAACTGTGCGAAAGGAGTATGGGCATACCGTGTGATGCCCTTAAATTTGTAGATGTTGTGCTCGTTAAGGTTGTAAGCCCAGTTGCCATTAATCCATTCTTTGATACGGTAGATGTAGTCGCCAAAAAGAGAGGCCAATTTGGACTGAGGCGCACTTTCCCAGTCATTTACAATCTCTTCTGTTGTCTTTTCGTCAACATCGGTCATCTCTCTGAGGTGGTAGGCCTTCAACAAGTCGTGGGGATAAAGGGCTTTCCCTCTCGCATTCTGCGAGTCAAAGAACTGGAAGGCTTCAGATAGGTCGTCCGTAATGACAACGATCATTTCACACCTCTGCTCTATGAAGTCACGCAAATTCTTCATATCCCTTACATGGTCAATGTTCTCTTCTTCCCCTGGGTTCTTGTAAACCCTGCGTCTGAATGCATTTAGATTATTGGGTATGTTGCGCCTACTGTACGCATTGTTATATACTGTTTGGTTGAGAAAATTGATTTCTCTCCTTTTCTCATCCGTCTCCATCTCATAGAGTGCATATAGCAAGAGAGAGAAGGTGATAGTGCGTTGTTGGCCATCCACGATGTTGTAACATCCTTTTTCATTATGCAGAATGAGCGTGCCCACCCGATAGACTTCTTTGTTGCCGTTCTTGGCCTCGATGATGTCATCAAGCAGTTGTATGGCATTTCGTGCAGTCCATTTGTATGGCCGCTGATAATCAGGGATGGTAAGCCTGACATTCTCTATGGATTTATCATCCTTGTCTTTTGAAATTTTCTCGTTTAACAGCAAATCACCTATCGATGTGATTGCTAACGTCAATTTACTCATGATTCATCATTAATTTTTCAAGTCTCCATCTTACTGTCCCATAGTTCCTCAAGCTTTTGGGCTTGACCCTCAGTGAGGAGTTGTCCGGAATGGCCCTTGTCCCAGTTGATTTCCGGAAGGATACTTTTCAATTCTTCCACCGTGATTTGTGGCTGTCCATCAGCAGAAGAGGCATCGAAGCAGTCTATGTCGACGTAATATCGCTTCTTGCTGGTCCCTGCCCAGTCCTCACCGAGATAAGGATCTGAGGTAAATTGCCCGCGAAAGACGATTCCTCTGCCGTCATCTCCCAACCGTTCCATATAGAAGCGGTCGCCCTTTTTGGCTTTCTCCCATTCATAAATGCTCCAGTTCATGCTGAAGCCATCGTGGTAAGCGCAGGCTTTTCTGTAATGCTCCAATTTGAAACTGCTGATGGTTGGATTCCAGCGGAGAATGTATGTCTTGGGGTGTGTGAGATAATTGCCAGGTACCCGATCCATGAGTTGTTTCCAATCCTCATTCGACATTGGGTCGAGGGTAAACTGAGCAAAATCAAGACGATGGATATGCGCATTGCCGGATGTAGCCTTAAAGAAATCCTCAGCATCAGTAATCTTCACTCCATCTGACTCACATAGCACAATCTTTTGGCAAACACCCACAAAGCATTTCCTATTAGAAACGAAACGAGCAGAATATTCTTCTCCCGATGGATCTATAATCTTAGCAGGATCAACCGATGGATAGTCCTCGTAATCCCACTCCACAGATGCAAAGTCCTCGTAAGCCTTATAAGCCCATGCTTCAGGCTTGGCGTTTGGCTGCTGCTGTTTAATATACGTAGGGAAGATATGGAAGAGATGGTTTACGCCTTCTATCCCGATATGGTCATCCTGTTGCTCGATAACCTTGACCATGTTGTCAAGCCTGTAGAAAAATGTCTCCCGCTCAGCATCATCAGACAAATCGGCAATAGTGTTGTCATCGTTTTGATAGATGAGCATCGGCTCACATTGCTTCTTAGCCTCCCTCAGTAGCGCGTAGCATAGCATCACATCCGTCTTTGAGGCAAACTCAGGAATGCTAATAGTGAACACACCACTCTTCAGCAGTATGCAATCCAGACCCTGCGTAGATTTGCCTTTAACCATGAGTATCGTTCTGCCCTTCTCTTCATCGTCTGGCTCTATATTATGATGCAGCACAGGCACATGGAATGTACTGGCGGCATCGCCAATCATACGCTTTAAGTCGATATGACTCTCCACGGCCTGAAAGGCGAAAACATCTGAATTCAATTCCAGTTGATCAAACTTACGATTGTTATCTGCTGTCATTGTTTCAATTATTCTGTTTATATACCGAAATTTTCAACAAATTCTTCTCAAATGATGGTTATACGGGGAACGGTGTTCAACCCAAGCGCAATGCAAGTGAGGCAGATGTTTTCCGACACATATCCCGCATCGACAACTCCCATACGAGCCTTCCGTTTCGCAAGGCCTGCATCAGCGTCACTTGATTGTCCATGGTCGGTTTCGTCAGCTGGACATTGTCCTGCGCCTTGCATGATGTGGCTGCCATAAGAAAAGCCGCACATGCGATTTTTAGAAAGTTCTTCGTCCTCATACCTCCTCAAATATTTCGTTCAAATCCTTACGCTTCTTCTCCGTCTGTGGGCAGTCGGGAGCGATGTGGCCGATGGGGATGATGGCCATAGTTTCCTCCTTGCTGACCGGTTCATCCGTGTACTTGCTTACGGAGAAGCGCCTTGTTGCTAATTCCTTGAATGCCATAAGCTGATGAATTATTTATTTCAGCCTCAAAGGTACAACTTTATATCGACAATAATGAACAAAGTATTGAGTAATGCAAGTTCCGCAAGTTGTTGGATTGTGAAACTTGACTTGCCAATTCTTTGTTTAAGCCCCTTTTCGCGCCCATTGACACGTTGTTGTGTGGCAACTGGCGTATTGTTGGATGGCTACCGCCACACTCTTGGATGGCTACCGCCACACTGTTGGATGGCTACGCCACACTTTGTGGTTAACCTGTCGCACAGGCCCAATAATAAGGATGAAATATCTTCGAAGCTTATGATTCGCGCTCACAGGCCTAACGATTAAATAAAACTATAACCATCTCAGAGATACAAGTTAGCGACTTGAGGAACTTGAATTGAGAAACTATTGCATAGAAGTAATCTTGTTGTAAGTGACGTTGCGCTCGTCCCACTTGTCTTTTGGCGTTACCTGGCTGGCCGGGTAGCCAATGACGATGGTGTTGAAAGGTACGAGGGATTCCGGAAGTCCGAGCACCTCAGCCACTGCCTTACAGCGGTCGGGGTCAGGATAAGTACCCGTCCATACTGCTCCCAGACCCAAGGCGTGGGCGGCAAGAAGAATATTTTCGCTTGCTGCAGAGACATCCTGAATCCAGAAGTCCTTGCCGCCACCCTGCAGCGTCTTGGTCATGTTGCCACAGACAACGATGGCAAGTGGTGCTTTCTTGGCAAAGGCTGCGTTGGGATTGGCCTTGGCAAGACCGTCAAGCAGTTTGCGGTCGGTGACGACGACAAAATGCCAAGGCCGCTTATCGGCAGCCGACGGTGCGGCCATGCCTGCCTTTAGAAGGGTGACGATTTTGTCCTTCTCTACGGCCTTCTCCTGATAGTTTCTTACAGAAGCACGGGTCATCATGTTTTCAATAACTGAATTGTTTTGCATATTTGTGGTATTTTCGGTATTTTTAGAATCTCCTTCCATTAATGCCTGGGCGCATACGATGACGAGGGCTACGGCAAGGATGAGACTTAAGAGTGTCTGTTTCTGCATAACGAAGTTTATGGTATCACGTAAGTGTATTTGAAATTAATCCTTAATCTTGAATGCTGTAATTCCATCATAAGCTTTTTACGAATATTTATTTGCTCCATGCGCCGGTCACCTCACCGATATACATGGAGTGGAATCCTGCTCCGAAGTGGTCATAGAAGTCCTTCGGAACACTGTTGCGGAATCCCTTGGGATCAAACGGAGCCCCATACATTAGTTCGCACTCATACACGGCATCAGCCTCTTCGTAATAAGGTGCACCGTTCTTCGTGTATGCCACGTGCAGGCCAAGTGCCTTGGTCTTGTCACCGTCGCGTCCGCTGTGCGTTCCCATATACTTCAACACTTCGGGATGTGAGTCAAGCATCATTACGGTGTAGTATTTGGTCTTCTCCATCAGTGAGTGGGTATAGCGTTTTTCAGCCACGTAGACGGTCATCGTGTTGCGGTCGCGGCCCCATAAAGTGCCAACAGCGCCCCATCCAATCGTCATGGCATTGTTCTGGAGGCTGTCACCTGCCATAAGCAGCAGCGGGCGGGTGAAAAAAGTAAAGGGATTGTCGCCGAAGTTGTTGGCTACATCTATCTCCTTGAATCCGTTTTCTGTCTGTGCGCACACCCTTTGACCACTAATAAGAAATAGCAGGATGGCTGCAAGAATATTGATATGCTTCATAATGATGCTGCGTTGTTAATAAGTTGTGTTGTTTATTTGTGATTGTGTTTGTCGAGAAACAACAATTCGGCTTCCAGCATCTCCATCAGGGGCATGGAGGCACCGGCTCCACGCGCTTCCTCGATAGGGCGTGTATAGAGATATTTGATCTCCATAGGGCGGTGGAAGTCATAGTCGAGTTTCATGCTCGGGGAGTAAGGCTTCATCTTACAGGTCATGTTGAGCATCGTCTCGGCATAGTCATCGCCAATACCTTCAACACCCATAGCCTGAGCCGCATGGATGATCTCCAGCATCTGTCGGTGGAGCAGCCGTTCGATGTCGGCGTCAGCCATCAGCAGATCAGTCTGTGCGTTGAGCACCACGCTCATTCCATTGAACGTCATATTCCACACGGCTTTCTTCCACCTTGCCTCGCTATAGTCCACCACATCAGCCTTGATGCCGGCGGCAACAAAATCAGCCACTACAGCTTCAACACGTTCTGTGTCCGGGCAGGAGTAGTTGCCCAGACTGATGCGTCCTAATCCTTGGTGATTGACGTGTCCCGGTTCTGTCTTGGCCGAACAGATATAAGCCAGTCCGGCCGCCAGTCTCACTTGTGGCAGCATCTTCTGTACGTCTTCCTCCACGCCGATACCATTCTGAATTAGCACGACGAGGGTGTCCGGCTTTAGCAAGGGCGGCAAAAGTTGGGGAAGCAGATGATTGTTGACCGACTTGAGCGACACGAGAACTACATCGCAGGCCGGCATGTCCTCTGCACGATGGTATGCGTTGACAGTATCAAGATGAAACGAGCCGTCGCATGAGTCCACCTGCAAGCCATGCTCCACGACATAGGCGTAGTCGCTGTGGAAGAGGAAATGCACTTCCTGACCAGCCTTGGCAAGCATACCGCCATAATATCCTCCAATAGCACCGGTACCAATGACACCGTAACATAGTTTCTTGTGATTCATAAGCTGAAAATTATTCCGTTATCATCTTTCAACTCCATATCCTCAAACAGGTTGATTATCATTGCAAAGATAATGAAAAGTTTCGGGATCGTGATGCCAGTTCCCAAACTTTATTTCCCTAATATGCCATCTTTTCTCTGGCAGCCTTCACCAGCCCGTAGAGCCACGCCTGATGTCCGTCAATCATCGTGTTGGTTCCGGCCATGGCTGCGGCAGGTTTACCTTTCTGGCTCTCTTGTGTGAGGATGCGCAGGCGGTTGCCAAATACACGAACTTTTTGTGATAACAACAGTTTGGGGTCCAGAAACTACAATTCATATTTCTCTCGGTACCTTATGATGGCATCCATGTTATCCAACGACCAGTCCACCAACTGATAGAGCAGTGGGATGAGCGTCTTTCCGCGCTTCGTCAGCTTGTATTCCACACGCGGCGGCACCTCGGGATAGATGGTCCGGGACAGAAGATCATCAGCCTCCAGTTTACGTAACGTTGAAGTGAGCATCTTCTGTGAAACATCGGGTATAGCCCTGCAAAGGTCGCTGAAGCGCATGGCTTCTGCCTTATCATGCAGGGCAAGCAGCACAAGCAATGACCAGCGGTCACCGATACGGGAAAGTACATTTCTGACCGGGCATTGGGGAAATAACGGGTCTACTACCTGATTTCTGATCATCTTCTTCATTTCTTATAAACCTACAAAACCGTCACAGACAAGTGGTCTTGTCCATGACGGTATAGATTGTTGATATGACAGTTTCGTTTACCATTTCACCTGATCCTTCAGGATAACGCCATCGGTGGCATCGTCCTCAGTGAAAGGCGTCTCACGATACTGGACGCAGAGCACCACCATCGGCTCCGTGCCGTTGTTGTGAATGGTGCGTTTGCCCTCTGGTGAGACGCGCACCACACTGCCTTCATGCAACGGAATGTTCACACCGTCAACCTGATATTCTCCTTTGCCGCTGAGAACGAAATAGAGTTCCTCGTGGGTTTTATGTGTGTGATAGAAACCACCCTCCTGACCAGGAGCGTAAATCTGAAAAGAGAACTCAGAGCCTTTGGTGCCGAGAGCCTGTCCGCCAAACACCTTGCCGGGAATCTTTATATCGCCCAAAGACAAGACATAGTCACATAACTCGTTCAGCTTACCGAAATCCACTGCATTGAAGTTCTTGCCTTCAGCAATTTTCTTAACCTCTTTCATAATGTTCTAATATGTTACTTATTTTATAGGGCGTCCAGTTAGATGTTCCGAGAAACAGAGGCTGATATCACTCGTTGAGTTGTTAATATAACGCTCTGATATTTAACGTTTTAAGTAACGAAATAGTTCTTAGAAAATTGACCTATAGGTCGAAATCCAGCCTTTGCCAACGCTCCTTGCATGGATTTGTTATCCCGGTGGGTGTCAATGCGGATGTTACCGGTCTTTGTGAAGCAATAATCAAGGATGCTGGTCATGATCCCGTGCTGTCCATGCGCACTTGCCACGCGATGAAGAACATAATACGGTCTGTCAGTGTCAATCCAATGTCCATCGTAAATGACTGCGTAGGTGACAACGGGTCCGGGAATGAAGGCAAAGGTGGCTATGGCTCTGCCGTCCCTCTATCAGCAAGTAGCTGCAACCATCAGCCATGTCTTCCTCTATCTGCGCTACCGTCGGATGGCAGTCTCCCCACTGATGGGTATTGCCATTCTCTCGCATGATCCTCCGTCCACTCTCTATGAGATTGAGAACCACCGGCAGGTCCTTAGCTGTTGCTTTTCTGACGAATCTTTCCATAGCCGTTGGAAGGGCTATAAATCATCATGTAGGTGTTTCGGTTTTATTAGTGTTGATTTCCACTATATTGATGTCAGCATCAGTTGGCAGCAGAGGTATGAGTTTTGGTACAAAATTGTTGCGTACCACGATAAACACATCTTTGCCGTTGGCAATTGCAGTCATCAGCAATTCATAAAAGCCCTTGCCTGCCACTTCTATGCGCCCAATCTCGTCTATCCATATTTCCTTGGCTTCTGGATGCTCCTTATAATATTGCATGGCGCGGTCGAAGGCAGAGAGATGAACGAAATAGCTGCAACTGTGCATCAGCCCGTTGGTGAGGTCTCTTACCGCCAGAGTCTCCTTCGATGCTGTCTCCATGTCGACATCTGGGTCTTTCACAAAGAAAGGCATTGTCTCGTTCTCAGGGTAGAGCACAAGATCGTAGGCGCAGACATTTCCATCATCGTCCCTCTTCTTCAGGGAGAAGAAGCAGAGACCATTGCCACGACTGTGGTATTCGCGTATGAAGCGCGTCGACTTACCAGCTCCGCGAGGTCCTGTGAATAATGTAATTTTCGTCATAATATATTAACATGCAACGTTACCAGAGATTACAAGTCAAACGACACACTTACGTACCATGTGCGGCCAGGCATGGGGTATCCCTCAGTGTATTCGTAGATACGGTCGGCAGCATTGAGGACTCCAACTTTCAGATCAGTCTTCCAAATCTTCCGTGCAAGGCTGGCATCAATGGTGGCGAATCCTGCCGTGGATGTGCTGCCGTCGGAGGATGAGTAGGCTTTACTCTGTGCTATCAGACGCCCCTGGAGGCGTAGGTGCCAGATGGGTCTAAATTCCATGAAGGCTGTAAACTTACTCTTTGGACTGTAGAGAAACTTCAGGTCCTTATTGTCCATGTTGCGCTGATCGGTCATACTGTAGTTGGCATGAGCCGCCAGCCAGGAAAGTTCATAGCCGACACCTAACTCAAAGCCACGGTACTGTGCCTTGCCACGGTTTTGCAGCTGATAGATCTTTGGGTCGCTGGCATCGACGCCAGTAACCTCCTGAATGATGTCGTTTATGAAGTTGTAGAAAGCTCCGGCTTGCCAGGAGAGGTTATGCCAACGCCCCTCGTAGTTAATGTCGAGGTTGATGGCATTCTGTGTGCCTAAGTCTGGATTAGGGATCGCCTTGCCGAGCTTATAGGAGTATCTGTCCTTCATGCGGGCGAAGAGCGATGAACGACCAATCGTGAACCGGAGGCGTTGGTTGGCGGAGGGGTGATAGTCGAGTGCTGCGAGGGCATTGATGTTGCTGTCGTGGGAGTTGGGCAAGTCGGATATACCTGTCTTGCTATTGTATTCCTCCACCTTGTAGCCTTGGCGTCCGAACCACCCCACAGATGCAGTGAGGGACAACTGGCGGGTGAGGCGTGCCTCATCCTCGGCAACGAAGGAGTAGATGCCCTCGCTGATATGTGCTACCGGTTCGCCCACATTATGAGAACGGTGGACATCATATTTGTAGTTCACGCCAAACTTTAGGTCGTTGTTTGTGGCTGTAGACCAGATGAGGTTGGCATTGGCCCCCAAGGCGTAGTCGTTGTAGATACTCGTCCATCCCTGCTTGCCCTGCTGAGTGGAATATGTAAAATCGTCGTAGGAGTCGAGTGTGTTTTTGAAGGTGTCGTACCACAACTTGCTCTTGAACGTTAGGGCAGGTGCCAAGCGTGTCTTGGAATGGAAATAGACCTCGTCTTTGTTCCATTCAGGATAGATGCGGAACTGCGCCTTGCCGTTCTCGCCGAGATAGGGTGGAATATGCTTTTCTGCGCGCACAAGGGTATAGCCCACTACATACTCGTCAGTGGCATTTGGCATGTATCCCACCTTGGCGTTGAGGTTGACGTCACGCGTCCGTGAGTTTAGCCGTTTGTGTCCGTCAAGATATGGCGAGCCAATCGGATAGCTGTGAGGGAGACGGAAGTTGCTGACGTTAGAATAGCCGAAGTCTACCTGCGCAAGCCACTTCCCCCATCGTCCACCCACGTTGAGGTTGCTGTGCCAGAGTGAGTTAACGTCGAAATGCAACTCCAGCGGCTTCTGGGGTTGTCGTGAGATGAGGTTGATAGATGGTCCTAAGGTGTTGCCGCCAAGAAGCAGCGAGCTGGCCGACTTGCTGATATCTATCTTGCTTAGCATTCCAGCGGAAAGACGGTATAGGTCTACCGTACCGTCGTAGGGAGCTGTCATGGGTACACCGTCTATATAGATTGGCACGTCGGCGCTGCTGATGCCGCGGAGTGTGAAGCCGGCTTCGCTACGACCGCCTGCCTCCTGGACTATAAGTCCTGGCACCCAGTTGAGGGCTTCGGAGACACGCTGCATGTCAGCCGACTTGATAAAGTCTTCGCTGACCTGATTGGATTTGAATGCAGGTTGGCGCTCAAACACCGTTACCTCACCCAAGTGGAACACCTGAGTCGTATCCATGAGGGGGGCGGCTGTCAGAGGCAGCGATGCCACGACAGTAGCTAATAATAGCATAATGTGATTGTGTTTTATTATGAATAACTGGAACGATTATCTTTTTATCATACGTTGGAAATAGTCGATAAGGTATCTCACGGGTATGGCTGTCATGTGCATCAGCTTGGTGAAAGGAAAGATGATGACGAGCAGGAAGCCGAGGAGGATATGAATCTTATGGGGCAGCGAGGCATGAACGATATAGTCGGATGCTTGGGGCATAAAGGTGAAGAGCCCCTGCGCCCAGCGGTCGAGGTTCATATAGTGGTCGAGGTCGCTGTTGACGGTCTCTACGGTTCCCAGCAGTCCTGTGACAATCTGCAGGAAGATGAGTACCACAAAGAGATAGTCGCCTAAATGGCTGTTGGCCACGACACGGCTGTTGGTGAAGCGCCGCAGCGTAAGCAGGCAGATTCCCAAGAGGGTAATGAGTCCTGCGCCGGTACCCATGACGATAGCAAGCTGTCGTTTCTGCTCGTTGGTGATGAGCCAATCGTAGGACCACTCAGGAGCGAGCAGTCCGAAAATATGACCGAAGAATACAAGGATGATGCCTACATGGAAGAGATTGCTGCCCCACTTGAGTAGAGGGTCGTTGCTCAGAAACTGAGTGGAATAGGCTTGCACCGTCTTACCTTGCGCTGCGATGCGGTAAGTGACACCACAGACGAACAGTGCGCCGGCGATATAGGGGAGATATTGGAATAGAAAAGTGTGCATAGCGTCGGGTGTTTAAAGTTCTTTCAAGAGTGCAATGAGCGGCTCGTATGGATGCTGTTCTTTACGGAAGCGGTCATCCATTTTCGAGAGTACGCCACGGATGTCGTCGATAGCGGCATGAGCCTCTGTCTTGCTGCCCATGCTGGCAACATACTGCAAATACATCGGCAGATAATCTGGCAGCTCGTCTTCGACAGGCATGAGTCCTGCTTTGAGATACTCCTCTTTGAGGTCTACCATGGCCTGTCCGCGGTCGCGGCTCGTACCATAGACCATGTCGAAGAGATAGAGATTTGTCTTCGTTGAGGTATCGAAGAGGTCGCTGTAGGCTGCTTGCCAACTGCGTGAGTTGGCAAACGCTGATACATAGTCGAGAAAAGTCTGCACGCTCCTGAGAGCGTCCTTTCCGAGCACGTCGTCTGCAGTAAGCGTCGGGAGTATATCATTGCGGTTATCCCACAGTATTTCTGTGGGATAGTCGAGAAGGAGTGAGAGAATGTTATAAGTCTGTATCATCGTCTATGGCTTTGTTTACATACCCCCGAAGAGGTTGTGCCGTTTGCAGCCCTCTACAAAATTTTGTTCTTCATCGTCGAAGCCGAGGCTGGTGCGCTCATCAAAATGATGGCTGCCTTGCTGCTTGGGTGCTGACGGAATAACGAAACGGTCTTCATAGTCGGCAATGGCAAGCAGACGATACATGTCCTCGTATTGCTCTGCCGAGAGTCCCAGTGCTTCAGGCACGTCAGGGTGCTCCACGCTGTCGACAGTCTTCTTGCGCATGAACTCACGCAAGGCGACGAGCTTGGCGAGGGCTTGGCGTATGGGTTGTGGGTCACCGGCTGTCAATAGATTGGCGAAATACTGTGCGGGTATGCGCATGTCGTCAACCTTGGCGAAATAATCCATCTCCGTAGTATTACTGCTGTCGGCTTTCTGCTCTTCTTCAGATAGTTTCTCTTTCTTTGGACTCATGGCTGGTACATACCACACCATGGGTAGTGTACGGTACTCTGGGTGAAGGGGGAAGGCGATGGCCCACTCCTTCATCAGTTTGTACGTAGGACTCTTCTGCGCAGCCAAGATATAGTTGTGGCTGATACCCTGTCGCTCAGCCTCAGCGATGACCGTGGGATCGTTGGGATCGAGAATCATCTCACGCTGACGGCTGACCAGTTCGCGCTCATCAGCAGCGGCGTAGTCGTCGATCTTCTCTGCGTCGTAGAGAATGACTCCTAAATAGCGCATGCGTCCCACGCAGGTCTCACTGCACACCGTGGGCTGTCCGTCCTCGATGCGCGGATAGCAGAAGACGCATTTCTCGCTCTTCATCCGCTGGTGGTTGAAATAGATTTTCTTATACGGACAGGCCGACACGCACTGCCGCCAGCCACGACAACGGTCCTGGTTGATGAGCACCACGCCGTCCTTGCGCTTGTAGATGGCACCCGAGGGACAGCTGGGGATGCAGGCAGGATGCAGGCAATGCTCGCAGAGTCGCGGTACGTAGAACATAAACGTACGCTCGAATTCCTCGAAGCCCTGTGTGTCGATGCCACTGAGATTAGGGTCACTCTTACGCTCGTCAAACGTTCCTGCGAGGTCATCCTCCCAGTTGGGACCGTCCTTGACTTTGTCCATCTGCTTTCCTGTAATCATGGAGAAGGGTCGTGCCGAGGGTGGTGTCTTCAGCCTCCGCTTGCCTTTCAATGATGAGAAGTCGAAGGTGAACGGCTCATAATAGTCGCTTACTTGTGGCAGATAGGGATTGGAAAATAGTTGCGACATTACTTTGGGGCGGTTGCCCAGTCGTAGCGTTGTGCTGCCGTCCTTGGCCCGTCTCCATCCTCCGCGGTATTTATCCTGGTCTTCCCACGTCTTGGGATAGCCGGGTCCTGGCTTGGTCTCTACATTATTCCACCACGCATATTCCATACCCTTGCGTGATGTCCACACGTTCTTGCAGGTCACGGAGCATGTGTGGCAACCTATGCATTTGTCCAGATTGAGGACCATTGCTATTTGTGTCTTGATCTTCATCTTATTCCCAATTTACGTTGTCGACTTTTCTCAACAGCACATACTCATCGCGGTTGGCTCCTATTGTGCCGTAATAGTTCAAGCTGTATGACAGTTGCGCATAGCCACCTATCATGTGTGTAGGCTTGGGACAGAGTCGCGAGATGGAGTTGTGAATGCCTCCACGGTTACCTGTCAGCGGACTGAGTGGCACATTGACGGTGCGACCTTGGTTATGATACATATAGAGAGCGCCCTCGGGGATGCGCTGGCTTACGCAGGCCCGTGCCATGGCAGATCCGTTGTCGTTGATGACCTCCACCCAGTCGTTGTCCTGGATATGGAGCTTGGCAGCATCGGTCTCACTCATCCAGATTACGGGACCGCCGCGCCCAAGTGTGAGCATCAGCTGGTTGTCGTTCCACGAGGAGTGGATGGTCCATTTGTTGTGGGGCGTGAGCAGGTTCAGTGCCAGCGTGTCATCGCTGAGGTGCAGCCGTTCCTTGAGGTTGTTGATTTCCTTTTTGGCCAATGGTGGCTTGTAACTTACAAGGGTCTCGCCGAATGCCTGCATCCATGGATGGTCCTGATAGAAACTTTGGCGACCTGTCACCGTGCGCCACGGAATGAGATAGTGAACGTTGGTGTAGTTGGCAGTATATTCAGTGGTCTTGTTGTTGATACCCGACCAGATGGGTGTGGGCAGTGATACACGCGGTTGGACAACGAGGTCCTTATAGGTGTATTTCGTTTTGCCAAAGTCTGCAGTTAACGGCTCTGCCAAGGACAGTCCTACACTCTTCTCAAGGGCTTTCCAAGAACGGTATCCAGCATCGCCGTTGCTTGTGGGGTCAAGGGTGAGAACGGCATCACAGGCCTGTGTCGCCTCGCGGATTAGCGGCATGCCTTGGCTGATGCCTTCCTCGCGGTCCACACCGTTCATGGCTTTGAGCTCGTTGTATTCCGTGAGTGCCGACCAGCCGATGCCCTTGCCGCCGATGCCCTTGTCGCGGACGTTGGGGCCTACGGTGGTAAACTGTCGGTAGATGTCGGGGTAGTCGCGCGTTACTACGACGAGGTTGCCCATGTTGCGCCCCGGCTCTGGCATTTCTCCCGTCTCTTTCCAGTCGCTCACGTCAAGCGGTTCGCTGATTTCTCCGGCGCTGTCGTGTGATAGAGGCGAATAGACCACATCTTTCTCGTGGCCAAGGTGTCCGTTAGCCATTTGGGAGAATACCTTTGATAGTTCACGGAAGATATCCCAGTCGGTGCGACTCTCCCATACCGGGTCGACGGCTTTGCTGAAAGGATGCAGGAAGGGATGCATATCGGTTGAGGAGATGTCCTCTTTCTCATACCAAGTGGCGGCAGGCAGGACAATGTCGGCGAATATGCTCGACTGCGTCATGCGGTAGTCGATATTAACAACGAGGTCAAGTTTGCCAACGGTGTCCTCAGAATGCCATTTCTCGTATTTGGGCAAGGGTTGTCCACACTGCTCTAAGTTTTGGCCAAGCACGTTGTTCTGTGCGCCGAGAAGATGCTTCATGAAATATTCCATGCCTTTGGCTGAGCAGCCGATGAGGTTGGCACGCCAGATGAAGAGAACCTTGGGGCTGTTCTCCCTTGCGTCGAGGTCCTCGGCCGCTAACGTCAGTTTGCCTTCATGAAGTTGCCGACAGACATAGTCTTTCTCGCTCATGCCGGCCTCTGCGGCTTCACGGCACAGGGCGAGGGAGCTGCGGTTGAACGCCGGTGACGACGGCAACCAGCCCATCCTTTGACTCTTGATGTTGCAGTCGAGGAGCGTCAGGCCCTTCCATGGCTCTTTATTGGCAAGGGGTGACAGTTGCTCGTCGACGGTCACCTTCTCGTAGCGCCATTGATCGGCATGCTCATAGATATAGCTCACGGTGTTCATGTGGCGTGGTGGGCGCTTCCAGTCTAAGGCGAAGGCCATCTGGGCCCAGCCAGCTTGTGGGCGCACTTTTTCCTGGCCAACATAATGGCTCCAGCCACCGCCGTTGACACCGAGGGTGCCGCAAAGCATCAACATGTTGATAGCAGCGCGGTAGGTCATGTCGGTGTTATACCACTGGTTGACGCCTGCTCCGATTATTATCATGCTCTTGCCACGTGTCTTCTCTGCCGTGGCAGCAAAGGCTCGTGCTGTCTGGATGACTTTTTCGGCTTTCACGCCGGTGATTTGTTCCTGCCACTTCGGTGTGTAAGGCAGGTCATCGTTGTAGCTCGTAGCACAGTTGGGGTCGTCGAGTCCGCGGTCTATGCCATAATGTGCCATTAATAGGTCAAAGACATTGGCGCAATATACTGTTCCGTCTTTCGTCTCTACCTTGATGACGGGCACTTTGTGCTCGATGATATCGGGATGACGGGTAGCCGCGAAATGGGGATTTTTGTAGTCTGCTCCACCGAAATAAGGATCAAGAAGTGTAATGACGTCGTCGCGGTGCTCCATGAGCGAGAGCCGTGGCGTGAAGGGCTTACCCGTTCTGACGTCTTCGCATTTGAGGTTCCACCGCCCCTCGTCGTTCCATCGGCTGCCGATACTGCCGTTGGGTGTGACAAGCTCGCCCGACACGTCATCGATAGTGATAGGATACCATTCGGCCTTTGTTTTTACCCCAAAATTGTCCTTGAGGTCAGCAGCTCGAAGGAGCATGCCGGAGGCATAGCGCCCGTCGCCGGTATCTTCCAACTTTACGAGGAAAGGCAGATCGGTGAACTTGCGCACATACTCGTCGAAGTAGGGCACCGTGCGGTCTTTGTAGAACTCCTTGAGGATGACATGCCCCATCGCCATGCCCAGTGCTGAGTCGGTACCTTGCTTGGGTGCCATCCATACGTCAGCGAACTTCGAAGCATCGCTATAGTCTGGTGAGACAACAGCAACCTGTGTACCTTTATAGCGCACCTGTGTGTAGAACGGCGAATCTGGAGTGCGTGTAGTGGGCACATTACTGCCCCAAAGAAAGAGGAACGATGCGTTGTACCAGTCGGCGCTCTCCGGCACGTCGGTCTGTTCGCCCCACGTCTGAGGCGACGATGGTGGAAGGTCGCAATAGAAATCGTAGAAGCTCAGGCAGGTACCACCTAACAGACTGAGATATCGGGTGCCGGCGGCGTAGCTAAGCATGGAAAAAGCAGGAATTGGCGTGAAGCCCACCAGCCTGTCTGGACCGAACTTCTTGATGGTATAGATGTTGCTTGCTGCCATGATTTGCAGGGCTTTATCCCAGTCGAGGCGCACAAAGCCACCAAGCCCACGCACTCTCTTATAGCTGTTGCGCTTCTGCTCATCCTCCATGATTGACGCCCAGGCATCGACAGGGTCGGGATGCTGCTTCTGGGCATCCTCCCAAAGATCGAGAAGCTCTTTACGAATCATGGGATGCTTCACCCGGCCAGAGTTATAAAGATACCAGCTGTAGCTGGCACCACGTGGACAGCCTCGCGGCTCATGGTTGGGTAGCCCAGGACGTGTCGCAGGGTAATCGGTCTGTTGCATCTCCCACGTGACGATACCTTTCTTTACAAAGATGCGCCAAGAGCAGGAACCGGTGCAGTTCACGCCGTGTGTAGAACGCACTTCTTTATCATGGGCCCAGCGGGTACGATAGAAATGCTCCCACTCTTCGTTGGTCACGTCCTTGCGGTTGATGAAATATTTTAGATTGTTGAATATTGTGTTCATATCATAAAAATAAAGTTCGAGTCATGATTTATTGCGCATCATGCCAAAGTAGTTGATGACCATCACGAGTATGGCAAATCCTGTGAAGAGCAGGAAGCCAAGACCGTAGCCATTTGTCGGCGAGAGGTCAACGATGCGACCCATCAACGGAGGGAATACGAAACCGCCGAAAGCGCCGAGTCCACCTACCCAACCGTTGGCACCGCCCACACCCTCACTGACATATACGGGTACGAGCTTCATCGTGGCGCCATTGTTGAAGCCAAATGCCACAGCGATGAGTAGGCTGACGAAGAAGAGGCCCACCCATCCCATTGGGATATTCATCAGCAGACCGGCAACTGCCAACAAAGCAAGGGCGCCCATGGAGACCTTTTCGCCGCCGATGCGGTCGGACAGTCTACCACCTGGCACGCGTAGCAAGGCAGCAAGGATAGAGAATGCTGCCGTGAGACCTCCAGCAAGCATCGGGTCCAGTCCCATGCCTTTCTTCCAGAATGTGGGAAACCAAGCTGTCAAAGCCATAAACCCGCCGAAAGTTGTGAAATAGCAGAGAACGAGCATCCATGTCTGTGGTATCTTAGCAGAAATTTTTAGGCTCGTTGTGGCACTTCCTTTTGGGAAAAGCTCCTGCCCGCAGGCCAGTGCGTTGTTGCGTGCTTCCTCGGCAGCCTTCCCGGCTTTGAGAAACTGGAAATAGGGGGGATTGGCACCAAGCCATATATATAATAGGAGACCGAGGAGCATCACGCCCGTCAGAATATAGTAAGCGGCCGTGAACCCAAAGCGATGTAGCAGTAGCGGAAGGGCGAAGGCCAGTATGCCAGCAGATGTCGTACCCAGACCGCCATATATTCCAGAGGCATATCCCTGACGACTCTTGGCAAACCAATAATTTGACTGTGATGCTCCAACAGAGAATGTGGCGATTCCGCATCCAGCCAAGCAACCAAGTAACAGAACTATGGGGTAGAGACCCGTCATGCTCCCTGGAGTCTCTACGGGATATAGAGTGAAGAGTATACTCAGTGCCCCAAGCCCTATGACAGCCGCGGCGAGTAGAAAAAGAAATCCTCGCCGACCGCCATTGGTGTCGACCATTGCGCCGAAAAGGCCCAAGGGGGATTGTCCGTGGCGGACGGATGCCGCTGCCTAACCAAAGAACTTGATATGATAGCGTGCTAAAACTATTTTTTTTGCTTACCTTTGCGGTCATGGAACAAGAAAAGATAGACTT
>Ga0310695_10001350_pt1 | contig 58734 bp, 51 predicted proteins | sample RumenRJG_04DNA_FD_203882 | JGI IMG/M metagenome (GOLD analysis project Ga0310695, IMG submission 203882) | Bovine rumen microbial communities from Lethbridge, Alberta, Canada - RJG_04 (v2) (version 2) | ecosystem: Host-associated > Mammals > Digestive system > Stomach > Rumen | place: Canada...
GACGACACGATTCTCTCTATGGCTGTTGCGAAATGGCTGATGACCTCACCAACTCACGATAAAGAAACGCTCATCGACCTCTTCAAGCATTTTGCTACCCGTTATAAGCACAAGACCTATGGAAGGAAGTTCAGGGAGTGGGTTGTTTCCGATAGTCGTGAACCCTATGGTGCTCCAACCAATGGCTGTGCCATGCGTGTCTCACCTGTAGCCTGGTATGCTCAGTCGCTCGAAGAATGCTTGGCCCTCGCCAAGACTACAGCCGAAGTCACCCACAACTCCGAAGAAGGTATTCGTGGTGCTCAGGCCATTGCAGCAGCCGTCTATCTGAATAGAATTGGAACATCAAAAGCCGAGATCAAATCCTATATTGAAAAGACCTTCGGCTACGACCTCAACAGAACCACTGACGAGATCCGCCCAGACTATCAGTTTGAGACCACCTGCGACAAGAGCGTGCCTGAATCCATTATCTGTTTCCTCGAAGGAACAGACTTCATGGATACCGTCGTCCGTGCCATCTCTCTTGGTGGCGACACTGACACTATGGCCTGTATGGCTGGCAACATCGCTGCAGCCACGATGTCTGTTCCCGAAGACATCGCAAGGGGCTGTTATGAGACACTCCCCCTCGAATTACGAGAGATTCTCGATGAATGGAACAATAAATATCACAAATAAACAATTGCAAATATGGAAATATTCTATCACGGCACATCAGTGCTATTCAAGAAGTTCGACATTGCCCACGCCCTCGAAGGCGATGGGAAAGCCAAGTTTGGTTTTGGTACTTATGTTACAGAAAAATACACTACAGCAGCCCACTATGCCTATAACAAGAAGCGTCCCGAAAATAAAGACTATTATGTCTATACGGTGGAAATTCCTGATATAACGGACGACAACCACCTTTCCTACACAAAGCCTGTGCATCCTTCCATCATTGAACGTACAGAAAAGGCTCTTGGCGAGCAGATTCCTGCAGAAGCAGGTACCATTGGCAAGTATTTCCGAAAATACGTTGGCAACAGGTTAACAGGGAAAGAGGGAACTGTTAAGAAACTCATCGGTAGTGCAGACCTTGAAGCGGAGAAGGCCGCAGCCAAGTTCTTCAGTGAAATCGGTTTGGAATATTTTGCATGGCCACAGGCACAGACTAATCCTAACGGTCTGACCAATCGTGTGGTTCTTAACATTGACAAGATTCGCATTGTACGCATTGACAAGGTCGAACTTGACCCCAAGAAGTTCCAGCTCATTGAAGGCTCCCAGAAAGAAGTTGCATTAGACAGTATCTGATTGTAAATGGAAAAAATGAAGCTCGTTAAGGTCTCAGACATGATCAAGACCTATTATCCAGAGTACTATAAATGGGAGACATACCCATCCAATATGTGTGCCATTATTCATAAGACTACTGAAGAATGGGGTATTCTGCACAATATGGCAACAAGTAATATTGTTATTGATGGTGTTACCTTTAAATGCAGTGAAACCTTATTTCAGATTATGAAGTTCACAGACAAGGAAGTTGTTCAAGATGTCTATAAACGTAACAACAAGAAGTGGGCTATGCACTGGGAAAAGGAGTATCGTCGTGAGGACTGGCCTAAGATGATAATAGACGCTTTGAAGTTCTGTCTTCAGATGAAGTATGAACAATGTGCTGAGTTTCGCAAAGAAATAGAGCGTAGCAAAGGATTATTCATCGTTGAAGACGAAACGGGCAGAAAGAGTACATCATACGGGGCCAAGTTAAATAAGGATGGTCTTTTTGAAGGCTCCAACCTCTTAGGTCGTCTCCTCATGGAACTTCGTGACAACGGGAAGTTGGAATACCATCTCCCTGATGATGCCCTTACTTGCCTTCAGTATCTGAAGTGAATTTGCTTTGACGTTTAAGGCTTCTCCACCTCCCACCAACAGGTGGATGCCTTTTCATATATAAACGCGAAGATTCATTCAGACACATATCAAAAACCTCTTCGATTGTGTTCATATATACATCACCCCTACCCTCTGCTTTGGGGAAGATGAGTTTATACGCATGAATGTCTTTCACATAATGTTCCATAATGTCCAGGAATTCACGAAATTGGCCATATATTTCTTCCTTATTATTATCCGAGAACTGATCGAAGACAATCATCTTTCTTCTTGACCATAACCTTCCTTTAAACCATATATGGGGGTAATTAAAACGGCATCGTTCCATTTTATTAAAGAGGTCTGGATGTCTTTCATCTGAAGATCCGAATTGTATTCTCCCTTTCTGATCAAGATAATACACAAAGGGCATAACATCATCGTCATTCCAGTCAAGTTTAATTTTGGCTGGCGCCAGCCTTCCCCAGATTCGATGATACACCCTCACCCTATCAGAACTGACAAAACCTTTGCCAACCTTGTTAAAATCACAACGAAACTTATACTCCATCTTCTTCATAAACTCCTCCAACGTCACATAATCATCCATCTTTCCGGTTATGTTTACCACTTTTGTAGCAACTTTCTCATCCTTCTTCATTACTATTACCTTCTTCAATATATGCAGTTCTTTCCATAAAATTCTCTAATGTTACATATTTTGTTTCGTCAATAGTTCTTAATGTATCATCATTATCTTTTACTGTTTCCAAATATTTATCATATAGTGCCTGCAATGCTTTTCTCCTTCTTGATGAAATAAGCTTTGTTAGTGGAAAAACAGAAATCGTTGATGCATGGTCTATGCTGTCACTGCATTGAGAAAGAACCTCATAAGTATCTAAGTGACTGCCAAATTCACTACATAAGGCATGGTCACAGATATCAAAACCACTATGTGTAGCCAGATATAGCTTTTTCATCTCAGCCACCTCTTCTTTTGTTGGAGGTGTCTTTACTATGATAGCCAGATTAACTTCATCTTCACTCCAATAGCCATTCCCCGGATATCCAAGAATCTCAACTATGTCGCCAGGTTTGAATTTAATCTCTTCGGGATCTCTTCCCCAAAATTGGTTTTTCTTCCCCCAATAATTGAACCCGTCAGAATCCAATCCGTATCTAGGAAAGAAGTCAGCATAAGGTTTAACTCCCCATAAAGTTCCATCTGGTAGATATATCCTGACAGAGAGATTTTGTCCCAGATGAAAAACATTAACTTCCATTCCTAGGGGAATCTCTATTATTACATAAGCATAGTGATACACAGTTTTACTATCAACAGGTAATACTTCGGCAGCCTTATTCCACATTTGAGCTTGATGTTGCACATAACGTTCAACATCGTCTAAATCCTTAAAATAAGCACATTCATGCCATTCGGCCTTAAATGTAGGATATCGTAACCTACGTATATCATACCTGCTGTACATATAGTGTATCACCTTGAAGATACTCTCTGTCTTTTCCATTTTACCCTCTTATCAAGTTATTCTACTTTTTAATAGCGCGAATGATGATATCATCAACATCAGCTTTCATTTACATGCAAAGGTACAATTATTGTTGTACTCAACAATCAGAAATTATATGTATAAGATGTTGTTAGAAAAAGCATTTATCATGTACTATTATAGCGTAATAATTCATTTTTTACGATATGACAGCTATCAGAAACATCCAACAGAAACCGAAAGCTCGGGGTGGAAAGAAGCTCATGAGCGAATTACTGACAGACACCCGCAAATACATTGAACAAGCGGAAAGAACTGACGTTGAGCCACTTCGTCACTTCCTTCTGAGCGACCCAGAACGTCCTCTCATTGCGATGGGGCATGGCGGTGCCCTCTCCTCTGCTTCGTATGCAGCACTGCTCTACGGAACCAACTGCAGCTTAGGCCGTGTCGTGACTCCGTATCAGGCCAACTCACTCTCTGACCAAGCCCTGCGTAACTCGAAAATCCTACTCGTCAGCACATCACTGAAGAATCAGGACGCTGTTTACATCGCAGACAGAATGATTCGCGTGAATCCTGAACACAGCTGCGCCTTAACCATGTCCCACGACGAGAACACCATCATGAAGCGCATGAGAAAGATCAATCCTGACAGCATTATCTGCCATAGCTTCGATCGCGCCAACGGATTCATCAGCGTCAACGGAACCTTCGCGTACTTTTCATTATTATATAAAGCCTTTACTGGCGATGCCGACTTCTCGCATAAACTCACCCTTTCGTCTGAACCTGCCGACAACTACACATATCGCTGCGTCGATGGAATCACCACACCACCGAATCTCTGCACCATTACCCAATTCACCGTGCTGTATGGTTCATACGGTGAACCTGTAGCCCACAAGATGGAGAGTAACATGACTGAAGCCGGACTTGCCTCCTGTGTCATCTCTGACTACCGCGATGAGTGTCACGGACGTTTCATGGCACTTTCCAACTTCATCAGCAGTGCGACCCATCCTTGGACTGACTACGCCCTTGTTCTGCTTGTCACTCCTCGTGAAGAAGCAGTGTGTCGCAACCTGTTGGACCGCCTGCCTGGTCATCTACCAGTCGTCATCATTCGTACTGATATCGACACGCCATTGGGTTCCATCGACCTGCTGTACAAGATGAGCGTGTTCACCAGTGACTTCGGCCAGAATTATCATGGTTCCAATCCCAACGACCCGACCAATCTTGGCGGATTCGACAAACGAGCCTTCCGTGACCATGTATCATTTCGCGAAGACTTCGACCTGTACGGGCCTCTCAGCATCTCTGCGTCACACGTGCAATATACCGACCGACTACAACTGAAGTCGAAAGTAGACAGTATTGATATCCTCGGCCAGCACTTCTCCAATATAGAAGTACCATACCTGATGGCAGCCTTCAATGACAGCCGTAATGCTCAGAAGGTTCAGCAGACCATCCTCGACCCCGAGAAAGGATACCTGAACAATCCCCAGCGCATCCGTCGTGACTTCCTTGAAGACCGTTTCCACGTGAAGTGCCGCAGGACTTTGGAATTCGAGTTCCCTGATTGTCCGTGGAACATTGAGTGGAAGAATTTCCTGTTAGGAGAGCCTGCAGATGTCGATATTCTGAACGATGCGTATATCAACTGGTTGGGTAGCACGCTACGGTTCACTCGCCAGACCGACGGAACCATCAGTGTAGAAGCTGTTGAAGCAACCAGACTTGTGAATCCGAACTCTCATGGAATCATAGGTGGTATCGTCGGAGATGTCCTTGGTTCGAAATACGAACTGGAGAAAGACAAACAAAAAGTGAAGGCACTTGCTGGAAAGCCCCATCTGAAGCCGTCTGTCTCCATGACATACACTGATGATACCGTACTTTCGCTGGCCATTGCCAAGTGGCTCGCTGATGACCCATCGCATGACAAACAGACGCTCGTTGACCTCTTCAAACGTCTCGCTCGTCGATACGTACCATACTCTTTCGGTAAGACCTTCCGTGCTTGGGTTCGCTCTGACAACCGTGAACCTTATGGTGCCAATACCAACGGCTGTGCCATGCGTGTTGCTCCTGTTGCCTGGTACGCCCAAACACTCGAAGAGTGCCTAGCTCTGGCGAAGACCACCGCCGAAGTCACCCACAACTCCGATGAGGGTATCCGTGGTGCTCAGGCCATCGCTGCAGCCATCTTCCTGAACAGGACTGGCCACTCGAAGTCTGACATCAGGTCATATATCGAGCAAACCTTCGGTTATGATCTGCATCGTTCCATCGACGATATTCGTCCGTCATACGCTTTCGAAACCACCTGCGATAAGAGCGTTCCAGAATCCATCATCTGTTTCCTCGAGTCCGAAACCTTCGAAGATGCCGTCATACGCGCCATCTCCCTCGGTGGCGATACCGACACCATGGGCTGCATGACCGGCAACATCGCTACCGCCTCGATGGACGTTCCTGTAGACCTCGCCACCTTCGCTTACGAGAATCTCCCGCTCGAACTGCGGGAGATTCTCGACCGATGGAACAACCTCTTATATGTATAAGTTTATGGGGTATAATCTTAGCGACGGCGTATCTTTACCCTCAGAGAATAATTTTAGCAGTATAATATGAATAAGATAAATGAAAAGATGGGGCTCACTTGCCTCGGTGCGGGAACCTTTCCGCTTGACAACCTGATGATGAAGCATTCTAAGGATGACATCGAAACTCTCTACCAGCATGTAGGTGGAACTGCTGGAAACGTGATGTCTATCCTTGCCTGGTACGGCTGGCTCGCTCTGCCTGCAGCACGTCTTGATGATTCTGAGGTAGGCTTTCAGTTGAAGACAGATTTGGAGGGCTATGGCTGTGACACGCGCTACCTGACGAATACTCCTGACGGTGGCACCACCATCCTCGACATCATCCACAAGACGGGGCGTGATGGTCAGCCCAAGACCGCCTACATGGCTCACTCTCCTCATGGCGGGCGTTTTGTCAACCATCGTTTCTGGACACTCAAACAGGCTCAGGCACTCTTCGATTCGATGGAGCAGATGCCCGACGTGTTCTTCTTCGACCGCTGTGCTCCTGGCAATATTTTGCTGGCCCAGCTGTTCCATGAACAAGGGGTTCTGGTGTATTATGAACCAAACGAACCTGTTGACCGTAACTTCCTCCGTGCAGTTGCCGCCAGCGACATCGTGAAGTTCTCCGACGAAAAGCATCCTGATGTCTCTTTCACGGAGGGCCATGCTGATAAGCTCTTCATTCAGACGATGAATCAGGCAGGTCTCCGCTTCCGTCTCAGAGGAGGTGAATGGAAACATCTCAATCCTGTCTGGAACCCCAAGGCCATTGACGGTGAGGGAGCTGGCGACTGGACCTCTTCTACCCTCATTCATGCCCTCGGTAAGCAGGGCCTTCCATCCATTGCAGACTTACAGGAAAGCATCCTCGAGGAGTGCTTGATGGAAGCCCAGACTGTGGCTTCTGAGAGTGTTTCATACATGGGAGCGAAGGGACTGATACACCATTAGTCCCCCTCGCCAATTCTCTCGTTCATGCACTATTTTTCTGAATCGTTTTGATTCTTGAATAAAAATGAGTATCTTTGCACTCAACAAATCATTATCTGTTCTATGACTATAAAGTTTCTACCTGCCTATCAAGGCTTCACTTATCTCAACTTGAGAGATCACAAGAATAATTTGGCTCTTGATGTTACTGTCGAGAACACCGCAGGTCTTCTCAACTGCCTTGAATTATACGCTGGGCAGCATGTCAACTGTCTTAATAGCAAACAGCGAATTGCCCATTATTATTCGGCCATGCTGGACTATACAAAAGATCATCCAGGTCATAAACTTGCAGACTCTTTCCTATTGGACGGACTGGGCACAGCCAAGACCTGTCTTTTCTGGCGCGACCTGCTGGTGGAAGCCGGTTGGAAAGGACAGGCATCTGAAGCATCTGACAGGATGGAAGTCCTGTGCGGTATAGAACACTATTTCGATTGTCCTGGAACAGGTGAAAGATTGCACCTGCTTATCAAGCACATAGAAAACGGTTGTACACTACCTCCATCACTGAAGATAGAGTTAGGGTGTCCTGAAGTATTCCTGTCACCATCACTGAGGGTACTGTTCAAGACATTGCGTCAACGAGGCATAACCATAGAAGAACCTGTCGAGAACACCGATGTCAGTTCCAATTTGGCACAGGTAAGACGCCTTGTACAAGGAAAATGCCAATCGCTTAAACTTTTCAACAATGACAAGTCCTTCCGTATCTACAAGTTCAAGCAACGCCAGGACGCACTTAACTGGCTCGTATTACAAACTCCGGACTCCTATGACGTTTGGATTGACTCTAACAGCAAGGACTTCGACAATACATTGAAACTCTCTGGCCAGCCAGTAAGTGGTTCGGTCATGAAAGATGTCCTTCCCCAAATCTCCCAGTTACTGGTAATTGGCCTGAACCTGTTCCCACAGCCCTTGAATATCCAGTTCTTACTCGAATGGTTGCATGCTCCCGTCAATCCCTTGGAGATGATTTTCCGCGACAAACTGGCCGATGCCATCGTCAGCTCAGGTGGATACTACAACACGGAATGCAAGAATGTTATTGACAGTTATCTCAAAGGAGAATACGCCATATGGGATGAAGACATCTCAGACGAAGACAAGCAGCGCATCATCCAAGAGAAGAAACGTTCAAGGAATAAGACTTTGCGACAGTTCCTGCCCAGCATGGAGCAACCCAAGGATGTCCTGAAACTTGATGAGAACATCAGCAGATCATCAGTCGTTGATTTCGTTGGCAATCTGACCTCTTGGGTAAAGAACAGAATGTTCAAGCCCATCAGTGACAACGAGCTTCAGCAACTTAGTTCTGTCATGGAACAGGCCGAGGCTCTTCAGCTCCTGCTGGATAAAGAGACCGAGGAGATGATACCCTTTGCCAAATTGCAAGGATGGATTAACAGCCTGTATGAGAAGCAGGATTGCCCATTGTACGATGCGGAGCAGAATTGTCGTTCGATAATTGCTTCCCCAGGGCTCATGGGAGAAAAGGCAGAAAAGGCTATCTGGTGCGACTTCTATGGTGGGGCATTGCCGGCCGCTTCCTATTCTTTCCTTTCACAGAAGGAAATGAATATGCTCATAGAACAAGGTGTAGCTATATGGGATGCTGCAGATGAAAGATGCTACAACACCTATCTCCAGCAGATGCCTTTCATCATGACATCCGACCAGCTCTCTTTGGTCGTAGTAGAAAGAGACGGAAGTACTGTGCTGCCAAAGCACCCGCTGATGATTCTTCTGGAGAAAAACACGGAAAACCTTGATACCGTCATAGAAGAGCCGCAGATTGATGACCAGTACTACCATGATAGCAAGGCTGTAGACAATTCACTTCATGGCAGCGAGTATCTTGAGATATCCAATACTGACAAGCTGGAATGGAGAGAGCATGAAAGTGCCACCTCCCTTGATGCTCTTATCCAAAATCCGTTTGACTATGCATTACAGTATCTTATTGGCATTCGTGACAACGGCATAGCAACCATGATGAAGCCCGACAGAGTTCAAGGAAATGTCGCCCATGCCGTCATTGCCAATCTATTCTGCAAGGACGGAGAACCCAATGACTCGGAAACAATCCGTCAAAGGGTCTCTGAGTTGTATGACCACACATTCAGCAATGCCCTGTTGGAAAAAGGCTCTATCTTGTTGCTTCGTGAGAACCGCGTAGACGTGAAGATTCTGAAAGACAGGTTGAGGAATGCCATAGACACCCTTCTTGACATCATGACTGCCAACGGACTCCATGTCGTAGCCTGCGAGAAGGAAATTATGTGTGGACTCGATTTCAAATTTGACCCAGACATATTGGGATTCGTTGATATGATCTTAGGTGACAACAGAGATAATCTCTATGTCTTTGACTTCAAGTGGACCAGTTCTAAGAACCACTATCCAGACCTGCTGAAGAAGAATGGCTCACTCCAGCTTGCCCTCTATCATGAACTGGTAGAGAAGGAACTTGGCCAGAAGGTAGCTGCGACAGCCTACTACTTGATGCCGGAGAACTGTCTCTATAGTATTCATCCCTTCGCTGGCGAGAATACGAAACAGTTGGAAGAAGAAGAAGAGAATCAGGGCAACAACCTGTTCTTACAGATCCGCAATTCATACGAGTACCGTCGTCAACAGATTGCAGATGGTATCATTGAACTAGGAGAAAGCCAGCTTGCTACTGACTTACAGTATGTAAAGGATATGGAGGAAAAGAATCTTATGCCACTTCGTACCAGAAACGATATGAAGGAAGGTAATATTTTCAGCGATTACACAAGTTTCAAACAATAAGGGAATCATTATGGAAAGAGTAACATATATCAGCGCCGGAGCAGGAAGCGGAAAGACATTCACATTGACACACCTGCTTGCAGACCACATCGCCAATGGTGATGTAGAGCCAGAGAAGGTCATTCTCACAACCTATACGAAAAAGGCCGCAGCAGAGTTCCGCGAGAAGGCCAAGAGTGTTCTTTATGAGGAAGGCAAGAAGAATCCCCAGCTCTTCGAGGCAGCAGCCAGACTGGAGCTGGCGAGCATCGGAACCGTCCATGCCGTAGCCAATTCCTTCGTTCAGAAGTACTGGTATTATCTTGGACTGAGTCCCCAGCAGAAGGTTATCGCTGAGGAAGACGTCAACTTCTATATCAGCCAGTCATTGGCAGAACTCCCAACAGAAGATGAGATCAAGTTCCTGAATCATTTTCGCAACCAGTTCAGCATCGAGAAGCAACGTGACGAGTATGATCCGTCAAAAGGCAGCTATGCAGATTACGGTTTTTGGAAAGAACTTCTGGTTGAGGTCATCAAGAAATCCGAAACCTTTGGAGTTAAAGACCTCACAGAGAGTCGCCAGAAGTCCCTTCAGTTAGTAGATGACTTATATCATGCCACCATGCCATCCGTTGATGAGATTAGGATGGCCGTTGCAGAACTCCTTCCTGCTATCGATGCAGCCGGACAGGTCAGAATTAATACCCGCGAACAACTTAGGAACAATCTGCTTTCATATCAGTCCATACCCCAGAAGTTAACATTCCTTTGGATCAAAGGTCTCAAAGAGGCCATCTCTGCAGCTTTGTCAAAAGCAACTATCGCCAACAATGCTCCTCTAGCAGTAGATCTCAATGGTCAGCTGAATCCTTGGGGATGCCCAGAAGTCAAGACTTTGAACGCGCGATTAGTAAATACCATTTTCGATATGGCTGAGAGGTGGAAAGAAGGCTATGAGCAGTACAAGTCCCAGAACCATCTTCTCGACTATGATGATATGGAACGCTACATGCTGGATTTGCTGAAACGCGATGACGTGAAGGAAGATATTAACAGCAGCTACGAATACCTCTTTGTTGATGAGTTCCAGGACAGCAGCCCCATTCAGGTTCAGATATTCGATGAGCTTTCAAAGCTCATGAAGAAAAGCTACTGGGTTGGCGACTACAAACAGGCTATCTATGGGTTTAGGGGTACTGACACCCAGTTGGTCAAGGCTGTGGTCGACACCATCTCCAAGGGCCAAAACGGGAATCATCTTGATGATCCCCTTGATACCTGCTGGCGTTCGGAGCCACCTATCACAGAAGTCGTAAACAGTGTTTTCGTGCCAGTGTTTCAGGCAGAGAATCTGGACAGACGCATGGTCGAGCTGAAGCCAAAGACAAAGAAGGATAATGATCCTATTGTCAACGAACCACTTCGTATGTGGAATTTGAGGTTTGACAAAAAAGAACTGGCGTACGGCGAGATCGCCAGAAGGATTGCCATCATGGTTAAGCAAGGTACACAGCCCTCAGACATAGCAGTTCTCAACTATGGCAACCGTGACCTTGATATGCTGGCAGAAGAACTCAGGAAGTATAACCTTCCCGTCCGCAGGAGCAACGGCTCCATCACCGATGAGAAGGAAAAAGAGCTGCTCTTTGCCCTATTGTCCCTGCTGGTCAACAGGAATAACAGCATGGCCATGATGCAGGTTCATTATCTGACTACGCCGGACTCTTCCTTTGGCCAGCTGATTGACCAAAAACTGGAAGACAAAGAGTTTCTGAGCAGTCATCCCCTGATCCAGAAATTACTTGTCCAACGCAGTAAGTTCAACCAGCAGTCAGTATCTTCACTTGTGGAAAGTGTCATCATTGAGATGGATCTCTATGGAGAGAGCCGTCACTGGGATGCCACCGCAAGGGGATTCAACATCCTGCGCACCTGCATTGAACTTGCCAGACAGTACGAAGAGCATTGCCTGCAACTTGGACTGCCTGCCACGATATCAGGTTATATGAACTATATCGACACCACGGAAATCAAGACTGAGGGCGACAGTGACGGTGTTTGTCTGTACACGATACACGGTTCCAAAGGACTGGAGTGGAAATATGTCATCCTCACCTCACTGGAGAAGGACATATTATCCTCCTTCCACAAGAAGAACTTCTTTGGAGTCCAGACTATGCACGATACAGAGCCGTCTGCCGCGAATCTCTATGTACCGATGACAATTACCGTCCTTCCATGGATTTTTGGAAACGCCAAGAATACGCCCGCTGAGATTTCGGCCAGCATTGATGATACGGATATTACAGCTTCGGTATTAAGCGAGTCCAAGCGTAAACTCTATGTCGGGATGACACGCGCCAGTGAACATCTTATCTTAACTCAGATAAGTACGAAGAAATCAAGATCATCCTTGAAGTGGCTCAATACAGTCGGCATCCCCACAAATGCCCCAACAGAGAACGAAGCCCGTGTGGATATTTTCTCCTCTGGCCACTCATTCCTGATAGAAGAGTTCGCAACGGAAGAGAGCCATGATGCGCTCATATACCCGTCATCAAGGAATACCGACAAGGTCTTGTCACTTCATGTTGGGCAAGAAGATGCTTATGCTCAGCGAGACCTTCAGCCCAGTATGCTAAAAGCGGTTGCCGATGAAGTCAAGGTATTGCTTGACGAACATCGCCAGCGTATTCCAGTGGAAAAGGTCTCTGATGACGATACTATGGCAAAGGTAGGAACCTGTGTACATAACATCTTCTGTGCCATCGACCAGAATCACAACGAGCATTTCGTGTCCTCAGCCATCCTGTCACATGGTATGCAGCAACACCTGACCAATGCCTCTTCCATACTTCTGGCATGGGACTGGCTCATAGACTTCTTGAATGAAAAATATGGGCCGGCCATTGAGACATATCATGAACGTCCCTTCAAGTATGAAGCCGACGGGCAGATTATAACGGGTTCCATTGACCTGGTCTGGAAAACGGAAAAGGGCTGTGTTGTCATCGACTACAAGACCTATCCTAACTGGAAGAAAGAATCCGTCACTTCTAAGGAAGACAAGCATTATGCAGGAAATTATAAGGGACAGCTCGACTGTTACGAGAAAGCCCTTACTCTAAACGGGGAACATGTCATAGCCAAAGTCATCTATTACCCAGTAAACGGTATGATAGTACAGATATAGTAACAAGATCAAAACGATTATACATATAAAAATCCCGTCTTATTGAATCTCCATCAGTACTTTTGCTACCAGAAACCACATAAAACGTGAATATGGCAAAGCAAAAGACAATCAATCGTGACTACAAGACGGTACTCTTTGACTTCGACGGCACCCTTTTCAACACAGCCGAAGCAGACCAATATGTAGCAAGACAGAAGACACTGAGACGGTTCTCGCCTGAGTGGGTACAGGCACGGAAAGAGTATCTCGAGCACATCAAGATGTGTACGCTCTACGACGGGTGGCAGCAGGTTTTCGAGTACATCAAAGTCAACAACATCCAGGCCGCCATCGTGTCTGGTAACAACCGCGAGGTGCTGAACGTCGCCGTACGCGCCTTCGGTCTGCAGGAAATCTTCCCGAAAGACAAGATCAACCGCATCGGCTGTAAAGATGTCAACGGCCGACGCATCAGGAAGTCTGGTGGCAATCCCACCCTCTTCGAACACGCCCTGAAACAACTCGGTGAAGATCCGAAGAACGTACTGGCCTTTGGCAATGACCTCTGTGATGCACAGGCTGCCTCCAATGCTGGCATCAAGTCCTACCACTGCCTCTGGGGGGCCAAGCCAGACGAACTCCCCATGATGCTCACAGATCCTGACCACCAGTGCATCACCTCTCCACTTCAGATCATTGACATCCTGCGCTCTGAGATACCCACTCAGAGTCAGGCTGCATAATAGTATAACTACTTAATTACAAATTGTATGAAGAAACTATTACTTATTCTGACAGCAGCCTTTCTGCTTATCGGCTGCGAATGTCCTTACTTTGAAGAGAAGAATAGTCCGTATTACAGGAATAAAGGTAACCACCTCTCTGCCGACTTATTACCTGGCCTTTGGCAGTGTTATTATCCTATGATTGTTGGTTCTGTTGAGTTTAAGGAAGTCCGTATGTTTTCCAATGGCAAAGCAGACATCATTATGGAGAATTTGGGAGGTTCAGCATATTATGCAGAGACCTTCAAGTGGCGCTATGATGGTAATTACCTCACATTCACTCAGGGCAACATCACCTATCAGTTCCAAATCACTGGTTGGCTGTCTCCAGAACTCTATCTGCGCGATTCTCGCGGCAAGTACACCTGGGCCTATCGCCGAACCGAAGATTGTATCAAATAAATATTCAATCATATGAAGAAGATTATCACCTTACTGCTGGCTCTGACAATGAGCTTAGCCATCCATGCACAGGAGATTGAGAAGATTGACAAGTTCGCATCAGGTTACATCAACGGTACCTATATGAACAAGTACAAGACCATCGACGGTGTACTCTATGCCGTTGGCTATGAGGGGACCAAGGACTGGATCTTGGTTCGTTATCCCGCTGGCAGCAGAGCCACAGCCTATACTGTCCATCCTAACTGCCGACGTATTGCCAGGGGAGCATTTGAGGGTGCAGCATACCTTCGAGAGATCTACTTACCCGAGACTGTAAGTTTCATTGGTGAGGATGCCTTTGCTGGATGTACTTCACTTCAAGGCATCTACTATGGCAATAACACTCCGTCCGCAGTGAGGGCGGCTGAAACCACGGTTAACAGTGATGCTGAGGAGGTCGCTCGTTATAACTTATCCGGTCATCCATGCAGTCCCAATGACAAGGGAGTACAGATTATAGTATATTCTGACTATACGACTAGAACAATCATCGCAAACTAACACAACCGATCATACGTATAAAACGAACTTCATTTCCCATAATGTTTCCTATAATTTAAGCAGATCAGAGAATAAATAGTGTTGACAATATGAGAAGATTAAAGATTCAAAATCGAAATGGTATGGGACTTGATGTTGCCCCTAACGGAAAGATGATTGATGAAGAGGCCGAGTACAAGGAGCCGGATACTTGGACTATCATCACTGCAATGAACCGTGTCCTCGAACTCTCTGAGGATTCGAGACTATCGGATGAGTTTTGGGAGAAGTGTAAGAATCCCTTGAACTTCCTTCGCCAAGAACTGGGACTCACAAACATTCAGATTGTTGTGCTTGCCATTATGATTGAAGCAGGAGAGGCTGTTTCATGGAAGCGTATAGGCAACTACCTCAACTGTACCAGACTTTCCATCATGGTCTATTCCGAGGAGATTGAAGAACTGGTCAACAAACGCTGGCTCGTCCGCAGAGGTGTGCATGAGATAGGAGGTTTCTATGAAGGATTTGCCCTCGTCAGAGGAGTTGTCACAGCACTCCGTCACAACAAGGTTTTCGTTCCTGAAAAACTCGATGGCCTCACTGAGCAACAGTTTGTTGATAAGTTGGAGAGTCATGTTGACAAGAATATTAACGACCATAATATTGACTTCAAAGACGATGAGGAATGGATGTTACAGCTGGTTAAAGCAAATCCTCATCTACCGCTTTGTCATGAAATACTGAAGTTTGACGATATCCACGTCCAGTCGCTACTTCTGATGATAGTTTACGACTATGCCCAATGGGAAGGGTCTGAAGGTGAAGGCCTCCAGTTTCAGACCATCGACAATCTATATCCAGAGGACTTTGATTGCGACTATCTGCGCCATGAGTTGAGAAATGGTACGCATATACTGATACAGGGCGGCTATATCGAACACAAGTGTGACGATGGCCAGGCAAATGGAGAGCAGTATATGCTCACCCGCAAGGCAAAGACCGAACTTCTCTCTGCCTACAAGCCCAGCAGGTCAAAATGCAGACGTCAGGCACCCAGCGGTCGCTTCCTGAAGAGTCACACGACCATCAAAGAGAAGTCACTGTTTTTCAATATGTCCGAGCAGGAGCAGATTCAGCGTCTCGCCAGCCTTCTGAGCACAGAGAATCTGCCAGCCGTCCAGCAGCGCCTTGAAGAACAGGGCATGCGCAAGGGTTTTGCCTGCCTGTTCTATGGAGCACCTGGCACTGGAAAGACCGAGACTGTCTTACAGATAGCCCGTCAGACTGGTCGAGACCTCATGCAGGTCGATATTGCCGGACTTCGCGACAAGTGGGTTGGTGAGAGTGAAAAGAACATCAAAGAAGTATTCGCCCGCTACCGTGCGCTGTGCAATAACAGCGAAGTCATACCCATCCTGTTCTTTAACGAGGCCGATGCCATCATAAACAAGCGTTCGGAGAATGTGGAGCACTCAGTAGATAAGATGGACAACGCTATGCAGAATATCATCCTTCAGGAGATTGAAGACCTTGATGGAATTCTCATCGCGACCACCAATTTGACAAGCAATCTCGATACAGCCTTTGAGCGTCGCTTTATCTACAAGATTGAGTTCCATAAGCCAGACACCGACGTAAAGACCATGATATGGCGTTCCATGTTGAAGGATATCAGTGTTGACGATGCACGCCAACTGGCTTCCCACTTTGATTTCTCTGGCGGTCAGATAGAGAACATCGCTCGCAAACGCACTGTTGACTATATTCTATCTGGCAAGTTTGCCTCTCTTAATGAAATTGAGGACTATTGTCGTGCGGAACTACTTACCGATAAGAAACAACGAAAGCACATCGCAGGGTTTTCGCTGTAAGGAACTACCTATTTCAAATAAAATTTGTATCTTTGCAACAGAAAATTAAAAACAACTGAATATGAAAGAGTTAAAGTGTCCCAAATGCGGTAGCGTATTTACCGTAGATGAGTCTGATTACGCTGACATCGTAAATCAGGTTAAGAATGCTGAGTTTAATGCCGAGGTTGACCGCAGGATCATGGAACTCGAGAAACAGCAGTCCATCCAGCAGCAGGCCGATGAGTTGAAGGCCCAGCAGAAGTTCCAGACCAAGCAACTTGAATTCAACGAGAAACTGGCTGAGAAAGAAAACGAGATTATCCGACTAAAGGCAGACATCGCAGAAGGTGCTACCAAGATTCGTGTGGCCGTCCTCGAAGAACAGAACAAGTCGAAGGACGAACTCCAGAAGAAGGAGCAGAAAATTGCCGAGTTAAAGAATGAACTTACCGTCAAGGATAAGGAAGCCCAGACTCGCGAGCAGAACCTTAAGGAGAAGTACGACCTCCAGCTGCAGGAGAAGCAGACGCAGATTGATTATTACAAGGACTTGAAGACCCGTATGTCAACCAAGATGGTTGGCGAGACCCTTGAACAGCACTGCAGCACCCAGTTCAACACCACCATCCGTCCCCTTATGCCATACGCCTACTTCGAAAAAGACAACGATGCCTCCGAGGGCAGCAAGGGTGACTTCATCTTCCGTGACTTTGATGGTGACTTTGACTATATCTCCATCATGTTCGAGATGAAAAACGAGAACGACACCACAGCCACTAAGCACAAGAATGAGGACTTCCTGAAGAAGCTTGACGAAGACCGTCGCAAGAAAGGCTGCGAATATGCAGTACTCGTCTCACTCCTTGAACCGGATAATGATACCTACAATACTGGCATCATCGATGTCTCTTACAAATATGAGAAAATGTATGTCATCCGTCCGCAGTTCTTCATCCCCATCATCACTCTGCTGGTACAGGCAGCCAAGAAAAGCCTTGAATACAAGCGCCAACTTGCCATCGCCCAAAGTAAGGAGGTCGATGTAACCAATTTTGAGAGCAAGCTTAACGAGTTTAGGAACCTATTTGGCAATAACGTAAAGAATGCACACGACCGTTTCCGTGATGCCATTGCAGCTATCGACAAGTCTATAGCAGACCTCCAAAAGGTGAAAGACAACCTCCTGAAGTCTGATGACCATCTCCGACTGGCTAACGACAAGGTTGAGGGATTGACCATTCGCAAGTTGACTCATAAGAACCCCACGATGAAAGCAAAATTTGACGAAGCTCGTGAGGTAACAGAGGAAATAGAATAGCTACGTTACTATTTACGTCTTTTTTCGCTGTTATTACACCATAGTTACAGAATAATTGATTAAATTTGCACCAAATTACAACTGTTATGAATAATCAAACAAGTAATAACTACACGCCTTCACCAGCTGACACCGCCAATATTCAGCTGCCAGAAGAGTTGATAGCACTCGCAGAGGCCGTCTCGAAGAATGTTCATGAAGTATGGGCTCAAAACCGAATAAAGGAAGGCTGGACTTATGGCCCAGTAAGAGATGATGCGAAACGCCAGAGCCCATGTCTTGTTCCCTATGAACAGCTCCCAGAGGAAGAGAAAGCCTATGACCGCAATACAGCGTTCGGCACTCTGAAGTTCATCGTCTCACAAGGATTTGAAATACATAAAACATAGCCTATATGAAGACTTCATTCGTTGCTTTTCTGAACAATAGAGGAATTGCCTGTGCCTCTGACACAGATATGACCTTATATGCCCTTTCACGGCAGGAGCCAGTTGCTCTTGCCGTGAATTCGTATTCACCGATTCCATGGAATTTTATAGTCAACTCTTATCTTCGAAAAGGTGATATACAGATTCATGAGCTGTTTTCTGACTACGCGAGGGACTTTGCCAGCTATCTGTCAACAGTTGATACGAAACCAAGCTGGAAGTACCTTTCTAGTGATGAACAGAATATCATCTTCCTGGGATATGGATCTGACGATGTATTCCCATCAGCTGTAGACATTACGGTAAAATATGATGAAGAGACCAAGAAACTATCTTGTAACTTTGATACCGATCGTAGCATTACCCATCATAATAGAGCTGACTATTTTATGCTGTCTCATTTTGAGAACACACAGCCTGTCATGTATGGAATCGTGGAATCTGCTCGTCAGAAGCTCATTGAAAAGCAGAATACCCTGGTTGAGACCTTCGAAGAGCGAATCATGGAAGCAGTGAAAGGCACAGAGTTTGAAGAGATTGTACAGAAAGAGATAGCAGAATACAAATCCTCATACAACTTTGAGGACGATACGCGCAATTATTCGGGTCATCAGATGAGCAGAGTTGAGACTGCAATAGACTCTTTCAACATTGAAGACTTGGTAAAAGTCGCAGAAGAATTTGTAGATGCAAAAGTACAGATTGACCATCTTAAGAATGGAGGGAAAGAAGAACTCCCCCACACTAAGGAATTGGCGGTCATCACTCGAACAGAAGGAGTCGTTTGGATTAAGCACTGCCTTTATGGTAATTAACTCAAACTATAGACAATTATGACAGCAGTAGTAGGTATATTAAATAAACGAGGCATTGCCATTGCAGCCGACAGTGCAGTTACAATGAACAGAAGGAGGAATGAGAAGATTGCCAATTCCGCCAATAAGATGCTAAGGCTATGCTCTGCCACTCCTATTAGTGTGATGATAATTGGTAACGCAGGTTTTCTGAGCACCCCCTGGGACATCATAGTGAGACGCTATCGACAGAAGCGTGGTGACATCGCTTTTACCACCGTAGAAACATGTATAGAGGATTTCTTTTCATATATCCCTACGGAAAAAATGTTTCTTACTGAAGATATGGGAAGAGAATATCTCAACAATCAATTAGATAGTTACTGGAATGGAGTTGTCAGTCAGGTTCCAGAGCTTGACAAAGACGAGAACGGGAAACTCAATAATGGTAAGGAAATCCTAAAGGCCTTTCGCGATCGTATTAGTTCTGGCATCAAATATTTCAAGGAATCAGATGTCATGCCTGTATTCCAAGGCTATTCTTTTTATCAATTCAAGGCCTTTTTGGGCAACATGGTCGATATGCTATTCACATTCAAGACAGACGATGATGATGAATTCTCTATTGACAGTGTCATTGATGGTTTTTATCCCAAGGACATATTGGATCAGATTAAAGACGAATTTACAGAAGGGTTCTATTATTATGTCACTTATGGTTGGGATGAAGGCTCTACTCACCTGATATTCTCTGGATTTGGCAAAGATGAGGAATATCCGGTTTTAGTAAAAGTCATGGTTGAAGGCGGTTTTGATTCAAGGGTATGTTATCACATCAACCAAGAAGAGATTTACAAGATTTCCGATGAGAAGCCTGTGGCCATATGTCCTTTCGCTCAGAAAGACATCATGGAAGCTCTGTTAACAGGTATAGAACCATATTATTATAAAAAAATATGCGAGGAGGCAGAACAGATATATGAAAGGATTATTGATCGATTGGACTTTTCCGTACCGTCTAATCCAGACCAGCGCAACGAGCTAAAGAAATTACTGGATGGAGTAAAATATAAAGATCTCATCAAGCAGTTCAAGCGATACGGAAAGAATCTTCGGGAAACGGAAAGAGGGCAATGGCTCAAAGCCCTTCGAGATTATGACTTGCAGGACATGGCTCGCCTTGCGGAGAATTTCATTGCGATGACAAGTTTTGAGCGACACATGACATTCTCTCCAGAAGGTGTCGGTGGTCCCATTGATCTTGCCGTCATCACCAAAAACGAAGGTTTCACTTGGCTTAACCGCAAAAGTTGGTATCACCACAAAGATGTTGGTGGTCGTTACGGTAAATTTGGAGTTTAGCTTTTATTACATGCATTTATGAAGACTATCAAGATATTCCTGGCATCATCAGAAGAACTGGATTACGATCGCATGGCATTTGGCAATCTGGTTCGCCGTCTAGATGACATGTATGAGAAGCGCGGTATTCGCATCAAGTTGTTTGAGTGGGAAGATTATGATTCTGCCTACAATGATAAGCGTAAACAGGACGAGTACAACGAATACGTAAAACAGAGCGATATCTTTTTGGCTCTATTCCACAAGAAGGCCGGACAATTCACGATAGAGGAATTCGACAAAGCGTCTGAACAGTTCAAGGCGACTGCTTCGCCAAAAGTCTACACCTATTGCAAGGACTTAAAGCCTGGAGAAGAAGAATCCCTAGAACTAAAGGAATTCAAGGAACGACTTTTCAATGAGATGGGACACTACTGGTGCCGCTATGATAATCGTGAGAGCCTGCAGTTCCAATTCGTCATGCAATTGCAATTGGTTGAGAGTAGTCGTATGGACGATGTAAAAGTCGAAGATGGTGTGGTTACCATCAATGGCCTTCCTGTCGCCAAAATGGAGAACCTCAAGTTCGCTGCTGCAAATGAAGACTATATTAGAATGCAGACTGACATTCTGGAACTGCGCAAGGAAATTGAGGAGATGCAACTTGATCTTGAAAAGAACCAAAGGAGACTAGAAACTAAAAAGGCAAAGTTAAAAGAAAACCCTGACGACGAAGATTGTCAGGAGGATTATAAAGAGAAAAAAGATGAAGTTGAAAAACTGACAGATCGTCTTCAGCCCAAACTCAACAAATACAATAAGCTAAAAGAAGATTTTGCTAAACATCAAGATTTGTTGTTTAATACAGCAAAACGTGTATCCAAGTTGCAGGGAGAACACATCAACGATCGCATTCGACGAGCAATTGACGCTCTCAATAATGGACTCGTACGTGAAGCTAATACGATTCTCAATGAAGCCGAAGAAGATGCCAAAAACCTTTTGAATGAGTATAAACAAAGTAAGGAGATAACAGAACAGAAACGGCAGAACCTCGTTATCTCTATCGAAGAATTGTCACTCAAAGCTACTTCTATTATGGCAGATGTAAGTATTCCCATCGATGATCGCATCAATCAGGCTGATGAGATTTACAAACTTGCCGACACAATCGCCATAGAAATCAATTTGGATGAGAAAAAGTATCTCCAGCTTATTATTGATTATGTAGATTTTTCCTATAAATATGGTCATTACGATCGGGCATTAGAATACGCACGTCAAGAATTGGATCTACAAATTAAGATAAATGGGAATGAGCATCAAAAGACGGCATTCTCATATGATAATACGGGAACGTTATTAAGAATAAAAGGCAATTATACTCAATCTCTGGATTATTATCAAAAAGCATTGGATATTTTTAAGAAGGTTCTTGGAGAGAATAACCCAGAAGTAGGAGGAGTTTATCAAGACATCGGAATTGTGTATAATGACATCTGTGATTATGAAAACTCCCTCCAATTTTTTAATAAAGCAATGGCAATCCGTACAAAAGCGTATGGCTCAGAATCAATAGAAATCTCTAGCTTATATACAAACTTAGGCATATTATATAATAGCCTGTGCGACTATCAAAATGCACTTATATATTGCCAAAAAGCGTTGAACATTCAAGAAAAAGTATTTGGGGCAGAAGACTATAGAATTGCACAAGTATATAATAACATAGGATGTAATTACCATGATTTAGGTGATCTTATTCATGCATTAGAATATCATAAGAAAGCTTTGGCTATTCGTGAGAAAACATTAGGTTACATACATCCTGAAACTGCAACTTCATATAATAATATTGGAAATATATATAGTGAAGAAACAGATTATTCTCAAGCACTTGAATACTATCATAAAGCATTTAATATTTATGAAAAAGTTTGGGGTAATAAACATTTTAGCATAGCTGAAGAATATAACAATATTGGAATTTTATGTAAAAACCAGGGAAAGTACTCCCAAGCATTGGATTTTCATCAAAAAGCACTCAAAATTCGTATTTTGGCATTAGGTTCAGAGCATCCTGATGTCGCAAGTTCATATAATAATCTTGGAAGTATTTACAAAGAGCAGAACAACCTAGTTCGAGCACTCGATTGCTACCAAAAAGCATTAATAATAAGAGAAAAAAAATTAGGTATAGATCATCGCGACACTGCTAGTTCTTACAATAATATCGGAAATATTTATTATCATCAGAAGGACTATGACAAAGCGTTAGGCTATTATCAAAAAGCTTTGGCTATTCGTGAGAAAGTCTTAGGCAATGAGCATCCAGAAACTGCTGATATTAATTTTAATATAGGTCTAGTCAAAATAGAACAAGGTGATCTTTCTCTCGCACTCGAATACAACCAAAAAGCACTTTCAATTAGAGAGAAAGCATATGTGAAAGAGCATCCGCTAATAGCAGAATCTTATAACACGATTGGTAACATCTACAAAAAGCAAGGTAAATATGATCATGCTTTGGAAAGTTATTTGAAGGCAATCAAGATTCGTGAAAAAGTGTTGGGAGAAAACCATATTGACACTGCCCAATCATATTACAATATAGGGATTGTCTATCGTAATCAAAGAGCTTTCAAACAAGCATACGAATATCATCAAAAAGCGTTAAATATTCGAATGAACAATTTAGGCATAGAGCATGAGGACGTAGCCTATTCTTATAGAGAAATCGGAATAATACATGATGAGCAGGGTGAATATGATCATGCTTTTGATTGTTATCAAAAAGCGCTCGTCATCCGCGAGAAAGTATATGGAGATAATCACCCCAAAACAGCTTGCTCATACAATGATGTTGGCGTTGTGTGTTTTAGGCTTGGGAAGTACACCGAAGCATTACATTATTATCAAAAGTCACTGGCTATCTATACACAAGTTTTTGGTGATAATCATGAAGATACAGCAAATGCTTATAACAATATCGGCATTGTTTATATCTCAATTGGTGATTATCCGCATGCATTGGAAAATCATCAAAAATCATTGACTATTAAAAAGGCTATATTGGGAAATGAACATCTAGATATAGCAACTTCCTATTGTAATATAGCTGATGTTTTGAAAAAGAAAGGAAATTACCAAGAAGCTTTAGATTATTATTTTGGGGCATTAGTAATAAGAGAAAAATTAATAGGGAAGACACATCCTGATACGACTAACACATGTGGATATATTGGGAATGTGTATAATGCTCTGAAAAATTATCCTAAGGCTTTTGAATATTATATGAAAGCAGCAAGCATAGGTAATAATGCAGACGCACAACATATAGTTGCTCGAATGTATATTAATGGAAAAGGTACAGACAAAGATGAAGAAAAAGCCTTTGTATGGTTAAATAAATCCGCTAAACAAGGCTATAAAGACTCAATGTATGGATTGGGGTGGATGTATGGTAGTGGCAAAGGAGTGGAAAAAGACTATTCCAAAGCTATAGAATGGTATCAAAAAGCAGCTGAGCAAGGTTATGAGAATGCTTATAATGAATTAGCATGGAATCTTCATCTAACTGGCAGATACAAAGAAGCCCTTCCTTGGGCAGAGAAAGCAGTGGAAACATTTCCGCAGAATCCAAACATTACCGATACCCTAGCAACAGTTTACCAAGACCTTAGCAGATATAACGAGGCTCTCGAGCAATTCGAACTCTGTCTCAAGCTATACAAAGAGCAAGAGAATTCTGAAGGCATCAATAGAACCGAAGCAAAGATCGCTGAACTCAAAGAATTGATGAAAAATGGAGGAGTATCAGGACAATAGGGAGATTCGTATTTTTATCAGTTCGACATTCAGTGATATGCAGGGCGAGAGGGAGTATCTGATTAAAAAGGTGTTCCCACGGTTGCAGGCTGAGGCGAAGAAGAATGACGTCGCTGTGGTTCCCATCGATTTGAGATGGGGCATTACTGAAGAGGATGCCAAGAACGGAAAGGTCGTTGAGATATGCCTGGATGAGATTCAGAACTCAAGGCCGTTCTTTATTGGTCTCATTGGCCACCGATATGGTACCTGCACAACAAAGGAAGAACTCTTCAAGAACCAGAACCTGAAAGATAAATACGGTTCATTCCTTGAGGCCATTGATGGCAAACTGAGCATCACGGAACTGGAGATGCAATATGGAGTCCTTAAGCACAAGAATCCCATTGACGCGTTTTTCTACTTCAAAACGGGTGATGATGCGCCTGAAGATACTGATTATTTGTCTCGGCTGAGAAATGCCATTCAGAAAGACGGTCGATACCCGATAGCGTCTTACAGCTCTCCAGAAGATCTGGGAGAGCAGATTGAAACTGCATTCCTACAGTTGTTAAATGAGAGATTCCCCAAGCAAGAACAGAGTTATTTGGCAACCATTCGTCGTCGGCACGAGACATTGATGTACTATCTAGCGGACGGTTATATCGAAGATCCTTCAAACATCTCTAATCTTAACGAATGGATTGAAGACCCGAAAGAACAATTCATCGTATTAAGAGGTGACGTTGGTATAGGCAAAAGTGCGCTCATTGCCTATTGGCTGAGAGAGCAATACAAAATGCGCCCCGACAAGAAAGTCATCTGGCACTGTGTGGCATATGCCTCTGATAAGAAAGATGACGGAGAGGCGGTCCGAAAGAGATTGACCGCAGAAATAGCCGATCTTTATCAACTTCCTGACGATACGAAACTCGAAGCCCTCCTTGAGATGATACAAGACAAGGATGATCTTCTGATCATTATCGACGGATTAGAGAAGTTTACCACTAATGATGGTAGCAAGCAACTCCTTTGGATGCCCAGGATGCCCAAGAACGTCAAGGTGATGCTAACTACGACGCCTGATGACGAATCAATGGAATCACTCTCCTATCGCCATTGGCTATGCCTTACCCTACCCCCTCTTTCCATCAAAATCCGGAGCGAGATTATCCAAAAATACCTGATTAAATACGGAAAGAAACTGACAGAAGCACAAGTCGATAAGATTGCCAATACCAAACTGTTTGAGAACACCTCTGCACTGATGTCTCTACTCAACGAGTTGGTCTCTTTTGGCGATTATTACCAGTTAGACCAACATCTTGACAATTACCTCCATGCTCAATCACTCGCAGAACTATACGAACTCATTCTATCTCGCTGTGAACAAGACTACGGAGAACAACTCGTAAAAGATGTTCTGTCTTTCTTCTGGGTTAGCCGGAAAGGGTTATCGGAATCAGAAATTATGCAGGCTGCTAATCTCATTCAGTTAAGCTGGTCTCAATTTTATTGTGCCTTCTCTACTCATTTCAACAGACGCGACGGACTCCTGTATATTTCCAATCCGATACTCAAGGAAGCAGTATATCAGAGATATCTGTCAAACAAGAGTGAAAACCAATATAGACGCAGACTGACCAAGATATTCAAAGAGCATGTGGCAGGCCATGACTGTTCAGAGCTATGCTATCAGTATTTCCTGCTTCAAGATGATGACGCACTCTATCGTGAGATTTTGGATTTCAATGTCTATTATTATACGGCATCGAATAGCGAACAAGAACCGAATAGCATCTGGAGCAGATTACTCGCATCAGATCTAGACAAATACAAATTCGAAGCCTATCTTGAAATTTGGCCAACCAATCCCACGCAGACGGAAATTAGTGCGATGGCTATGATAGCAGATTTGGTATGGAAAAGATTTGAGAATTTCAAATTATCTACTAAGATGCTTGCGTTGGCTCTCGAAGCGCAACGAGCACTTAGCGGAGAAATCAGCCAAGAAACCTGCGATATCGAAATGGAGGTGGCCAATATGCTCTATGATGTCAGGAAACTCGATTCGGCTTGGAAGATATATCAACAAGTCTTGGAAAAACGTAAGAAGATTTATGGAGATATTCATCCCAAAATAGCATTCACTTATGAGATGATGGGACATGTTCTGAACTGCAAAGAAGACTATGATGCAGCAGAAGATACATACAACAAGGCGTTGAAAATCCTGTTAGCCATCTATAATCGCCCACACTACAAAACTGCGAACATCATTCATAATCTGGCAAGCATTCAGCAGTACAAAGGCAATTACGAAGAAGCAGCAAAATTATATAATCAGGCCATTACTATGTGGCATCAAACGCTTGGCAATTTGTCATCAGAACTTGTTTGTGGATACAAGATGCTTGCCTTTAACTATATTGATGCTGAGAAGTGGGACGATGCATGGGAGGCTTTGGTGTCATGCTTCATCAGATGTGAGCGTATTTACGGCACCAGGCATTATGAGTTTACTGGCATCGCTGATAGTCTGGAAAGAGTCTGGCACATTTTGGAGGAAAAGGGAATTGCAACAGACAAACAGAGAAAAGATTACGAGATTTATCTCTCTGGAATGGTCATCAAGGCCCACATCAAAGAAGATGGATCTGCATTTCAGAAAGGCTTAAGAGGAACCTATGATGTTCTTAAGTATGCGAATTGGGACATCACGAAACCACAGCCTTTCTTCGACGAACAAAAGCTGATGGCTGGAAAAGAGAAGTATATCACCTTTTATAAGGAAGGCCAGATTATATCCGAACATTTTGACGGACAATTAGGCATCATCTTTGAAAGGATGTTCGATGCCAATCTCCATGAAGAATTAGCAAAGGTCTATAATAACAAGCACTAAGAGTTAAAAAAGGAAAAAGACTGAGTATATTCTTCCATCACTTGTTAGAAATTGCGCTCTTACTGTACTAACTATGTAAATAGTAATAATAAAACAGTAAGAACATGAGCAAAATTCAGGAAGCAATCCAGCAAATGGGTGTTGAAGAGATGCAGGAGCGTCTTGCAAAGTACATGGCAGCAGACAAGGAGTGGGCACCGAAGCCCGTTGCTATCGAGATTCGCCATCGTGACATCAAGGATATCTCTGGAACCAACATCTACGACGTTATTGTACTGAAGGATGACGACACAGAGGAGGTTATCAAGTTCGAGGACCGTTACTCGAAACTGATATACATTTACACTCTACTCCATCCTAAAGGCTATCAGCGTCGCAGTCTTAATAAGCCAGAAAAGGACTTTCCAGAACTCGCTAGTCTTTATAGGGCCATCTTCATGGCTGACCCTAATAGGCTAATAGCATACACAGCAAAAGACTTCGACCACATGATGAGCATGGCGGTATCATTCGTTCGTAAAGCCATCGACAAGATGATTGGCTGTGAGGAGTTGACCATGGGCAACCCTCGGCAATATTACGGTCGTACTGTCATCCCCGCAGTCTACAATGGTCTGGAAGTAATCATCGATTCCCAGCTCCAAAGTCACATTTGACCCCTGATTATGTTAGCATTCCATAATATTTTTGGATATTTCATGGATATTTCGATGATTTATCGTATCTTTGCAGTCAATAGCTTAGAGCGATATATGGCAGATTTTAATGAAAAAATATACAAAGGGCTTTTAGAGGGTAATGACATCATTATCCAAAAATTCTTTAATGGCAAATTTAAATCTGTTCTAGAAAAGATTATTGACAGAGTTTTCAAAGGTGTTTCGTTTGAAAGTGCAAGAGCACAACTCTTCAATGATCTTTATGTTTATCTAACAGAAAATGATGCTAAAAGATTACGTCTGTATGAAACAGAAGGTAATGGAGATATTATTGTTTGGCTGGCGGAAATGGCGACCAAATACTATCTCAACGAACGCAACAAACTTAGAAAAAAACAGAAAAGGCATCACACTTCGTCTCTTGAAACCAAGCATGAAGCTATCAGTGACATTGCTGATAGATCTCTTGAGAAAAAAGAACTGCGAGAACTTATTGAGCGAGTTTGCAGCTTAATAAAGAATAAAAATCAAGCAGAAATAGTGAGAAGATATTTCTTTGATGATCCCTTCGATGCAAAAACTGTTGCGAGGGATTTGAATTTAACAGAAGGTTCTATATACCCCTTAAAGCAAAGAGGTTTGGAGGAGTTTAAGGTTATATATACGCAATTAAAAGATGAATAAGATGAAGAACAACATATCCAACGAACTGATGACCAGATTCCATTGCGGAGATGTATCTGCAGAAGAATTCAAGGAAGTGCTTCTTGCTGCCGAGCAGGATTCTGATTTGAAGGAAGAAATTGCTATCATGGCTTCTCTTGCTGATGATTTAGCAGAACTAAAAGCTGATCTCAGTGAAGAAATGTCAAATTCCAATGCTAAGATTATCTCTATACAGCCTAGTTATGTTCCTATGATGCTTAAGGCCGCACAGAATAAGAATTTGATGGCGATTGGTGATTGCGTGGTGCGCTGTGAACACGAAATCCTGAAGAGTTATCAACCAGAAGCAACATTTGATTCTTTACTAAAGCTCTCAGAAGAGAGCAAATGGCTACAAGACGGAGGTACACCTTTATATAATATAGGACGCATTCTAGAAAGCTATAAGTTCTCGATAGTTCGTCGTTATGATTGCAACACTGATGATATAGAGAAAGAACTTCAGGGCGGATGCCATATCATCGTTGTCGTTAATGCCGAGAAGCTTTATGGGAAAGACGTTGCAAATCCAGACCCCAATCATGCTGTCGTAGTTAGAAGTCTCAATGAGAGCACTATTACATTATTTGATCCACAATATCAGAGAGAAGATAATTATGGTATAGAACTATTCCTTACAGCATGGAAAGATTCGCAATACTACCTTGTTTCCGTCGCAGAACGGGGACTCAGGCAGTATGACCCTCAGCCTATAGATGTAACAGAATTCCCTCTTGAGGGAGATATCAAAGAACTTATAGAAGCTATTGCAGAAAATTGCCATGACATTTGGGCAAGGGAAAGAATAGACGATGGCTGGACTTATGGCGAAAAACGAGATGACGATTATAAAAAACATCCCGATTTGGTTCCTTATAGTGACTTAACAGAAGAAGAAAAGAAATACGACCGCAAGATGGCGCAAGGAACACTTGAACTTATCCAGCGGCTTGGCTATAAGATAGTAAAAGAATAACAATCCTACTCTTTAACTTTCTTTAAGGACAAACCCCCGAGATCTTTGTTAGATTTCGGGGGTTTGCCGTACTAAGTATGTAGATAGTAACAATAAAAACAGTAGAAATATGAGTAAAATGCATCACATCCTCGAAAATCGCGCTGAAGTACTCAACCACTACCTTGAGCAAATCGAAGACAACCAGCCTCTATCTACAGAAGAAGAGCAGGAATTGGGACGTCGCATCTTGTCGGGCGATACCTCTGCCCGCAACGAGCTTATTGAAGCCAATCTGCGCTTCGTCCTCACGTGTGCCATCGAGATGGCTACACCATTTGTACCCATCGAAGAACTCATTGCAGCAGGTAACTATGGCTTGACAATTGCTGCTACACGCTACGACCCCTCGTACGACAATCACTTTTGTTCCTACGCAGTGCACCACATCCGCAAGTCCATCCGTGAAGCCATCAAGACCTGGGCATGCCCTGTTTCCATGCCCGACCTATTGCAGGGACTCCAAGCCTGTCTGTCACTCGACGAGAGAGGAGATGAAGACGAAGACAACTGGAGTCGTGATCTCATCGACCGCATCCCTGCATCTCCTTTGAGCAGCGATGTACGTCGTGACGTTGAAGAAACAAAGGAGCAACTGCGCTCTTTCCTGAGCAAGTGGTACTATCCCAGTGATGTTCAGCTACTGATGGACCTTGCACAGATGATATATGATGGGTATTCTGTTTCAGACTTGGCCAAGAAGCACGGCCTGCCTGCTAAAAGAATGAAAACCATCATAGCCGACCTCCGCGAAAAGGCTCTATTGCATCAACTTCAAACAGCCTTCCAAAAAGCGGCATAAATAACTCTTCACCGTAATAGCCACTGCCAAAAGCCTTTTGCATTGGGTGCCTGCTCTGTTCTTGTGAACGAAGAGGCATCCAATGTTTTTGTTACATTCAAACCGTATTTTTCATTCAGTTCATTGGCGATTGCCATGAATTCTTTACCATGGTCTGATCTGGTTTTCACACCATTCCATGCCAGATAATAATGAATCATCTCATGCACCATCAAGTTCCTGAAGGTTTCTTCATCAAAGTCGTAATAGTCTGAAAAGAGGATTATCTGCCTCTTGATAGGTGCTTTTCCTTTCTTGTTCTTTTGGTACTCGAACCTGGCCAGTGTATTTAATTTCTTCATTAAGCCAAACTTTGGCGTAGGCAATGAATGATCAAAATACAACCTGTTACACTCCCAAAACATCCTGGGCATCGTATTGTAATCTGTTATCATATGAAGGGTATTTTTGACGTTTCTATTTGCAAAATTCCCGTTTTTGTACCATTTTTCTCACATATTTATATATATAATAATGTAATATCTAAAAAAGTTGTATCTTTGTACTCTGTAATGGACTAAAAACTAATTGATTATGGCAGCAGCTATATTAATGATGAATATGCATGGTGCGGTATGTGCATCTAGTCGCGACCGTACAATCTTTCGTTACAGCGAAAAGATTCCTTTTGCGATAATGGTTGATCCAACATCCGAGTTAAGATGGGATGATATCATTATGGAATATCAGACAAAGAAGACACTCACCCAAGAAAACACATTCGAAGAGTGCGTAAATGACTTCTATTACTATCTGAAAGACAAGTTAAGTCATGTGTTCAATGATACACTAGTTAGGGAAGACAAAAAGATTGTTGTATGTGTAGGCTATGAATCCAAGGAGATGTTTCCTCGAGCAGCCGTCATTAACATATCTTCTACGACAAAGAGCTTCAGCATCTTTAAGAACACCTTCGAGATAAGTCCGCACAGGCCAGTGTTTCAGATTCAACTAGGCAATTGTGAGAATATCCGTATTTTGTCTGGTGGTGTTTCTGAGGACATTGTCAGTAAAATGAAAGCATTACTACAGGAAACGCTAGGTAAAATTATGGGTAACAACAAAGCTGCCGCAAGTTTGATTGATGGTGACAGGAATAGTATTGCAAAGATGTTCACAGAAATACAATCAGACCCCAAAGTAACGCAGGCAATCTCCGACTTTACAATCAAAGACATGGTTTCGATGGCAGAGAACCTTATTGAAACGGAAGGACTACTTTCTTCTGTTGACTCATCTGTTTCCCCAACACGCGAAATAGGAATCGTTACACTTGCCGAAGGTTTCGTGTATATTAAACACAGTCTATATGGCGCTTAAAGGAAAGGATCTAATATGACAGCTATAGTAGGAATTTTAAATAAGAGAGGTATAGCCATCGCAGCCGATAGCGCAGTAACATTCACCAATGCAATCCAGGAAGTTGCTATTCAAAACAAGAACGAAAAAGTAATTTCCATCAAGGACAAGGTTGTCAATTCTGGTGACAAAATGCTACGTTTAAAAGACAAACAGCCTGTAGCAGTTATGATTGTTGGCAACTCCCTGTTGACAAGACTTCCATGGGACGTCATCGTTAGGTGGTATCGTAAGCAAAACGACAGTTCTGGATTTCCCAAACTCGAAGAATACATCCAGCATTTTAAGGTTTTTGTTGATTCTGAAATTATAGCCAGCCACATAAAGAATGATGCAGTTTTCAAAGAGAACGAGCGCACATTCTTGGTTTTTGCAGGCTATGGCGAAGATGAAGCCTACCCGAGCATATACCAATATGAGGTTACAGGAATAAAAAAATCAAAGCTCCAATGGCAACTTAGCGAATCTACCAACATTTCAGATGAACAGGAAAGCAACATCTTCAAAAGTGGCCAATTCGACATTATCGATGCCATTGAATTGGGCATACAAAACGAGCGTATTGGGGTAATCCGTAAAAGATTCCAAACCCTCATTGAAGATCTGCTGACTCAAAATCTGCTTGATTCCTTAATAGGTAAGATTGACTATCCGGCAATTCGCCAAAAGGTGGCGGAACTTATTAGAGAAAGTGGACAAGAACATCGGCGTCAGCATTTGGAAGCTATCAAGCAATTCGATCTCCAGAAAATGGCATGTCTGGCGGAGAATCTGATTAAGGCTACAGAGCTGCATCGCAAAATTACCTTCAGACAAGAGGGAGTGGGTGGTCTTATTGACCTCGCAGTTATCACTCGCGAAGATGGTTTTCAGTGGTTGAATCGAAAAAGTTGGTATGAACCGTCGAAAGGCGGACAATATGGTAAGTTTGGCATTTAAATATGAACCAGTATGAGAGATATTGAAATTTTATTACCCGAATTCGAGATTGAAGATCTTGCTGAGGTACAAGCTGTTTCTAAAGCGCCCATTTCTCAGACAGAAGACCAAGAGCTGAGTGTTCTTCCTGTTAATGCCTCTCTTAACAGAGCAGTCTACTGGATTAACAAAACCGACTGTGCCAATATCACAGCGTGGAGGTCTGGCAATAAGCGAGCCATTAACGACGCCAACAACAGGGAGTTGCAAGAAACGTTACGTGCCATGGGCTATGGGGTCATCAAGCTTCAGGGATTCTATGCGGAAGTTGGCCAAGATGTCAGCAAGGAGAACAGTTTTCTGGTGTTCGATCAGAACGACGATCCGAACTTTTATGAAAACCTGTACAAGCTCTCGGAGAAGTTCGATCAAGACTGTTTCTTGTATAAGGCTGCTGAAGAAGATGTCGCCTATCTTATCGGCACCAACGAAGACTTTATTAGAGATAATGGCGAGCGTGTAGAAGCAGGCCGACTTCGCATTGGCAACCTTTCTGCTAAAATCTATAGCGAAATAGGCAGTGGACGTATTTCTTTCGAATAATTTATCGAGGGGAGCATTTAACTCCCCTCGAATTCATTTCTCGCAGAGCCAGTATTCCGAACATCCGTTCACCATACGGTGACGGAAGTTGAAGCGGAAGTTGTTCATCGCCTTGCCCAGTACGGCCGGAGTGGCTCGCTTGGCATCAAAATAGGCATAGCGGCTGGCGAAGGTGGACAGTATTTCTGAGGTTCCCCACCAGCGACCTTCGTCATCCTTAGGCTTACGGAAGGTCTCGTTGATCATCTCCACCAGATCGACGGTCCGCTGGTAAGGCACGTTCTCCTCAATCAGCGTCTGTATCTCGTCGTCATCTAGCCAGAACCGCTCACCCTTGTTAAATAAGTACAAGGCCTGGGCATAAAGCTGACGATGATTGAGATTGTCTGTGAAATCGATGTTCTTGCCAGCGGGAATGCCTACGCAGACGAATCGGCGCGAACCCGTCGGGTCCACCAGCGGCTGTAGCTGGTTGGTAGTGCCAATGAACGAGGTGTAGCGTCTGAACTGCTTGATGGTCTTGCCGTAAGGCGGGCGGAACTTCACATCGCTCGATGACAACAGATACTTCAGCACAATCTGCTGTGAATTAGTGGTCTTATCGAATTCATCGATATTGATGAGCGCAAACGAGGTCAGCGCGATGTTCAGGTCAAACTCGTTCTTGAAGTTCAGTTTGTCATTATAGTAGTCGCGCAACTCCATAGGTAGCAGAATCTTGCAGAAACGCGTCTTTCCACATCCTTGACGACCAATCAGCAGCGGTGTTAACGCATTACCGGTCAACTGTTTATCGCTCTCGCGCCATTGTGCCACCATACCCGTGAGCCAGTAACGCAGGTATTTCTCCCAATGTGGCTGGTTGGTTGGCACTCTGGCAGCCAGCGGCCCGATACGGTCAACTCCATCCCACTCGGGTAGCTTGTCTAACCAGGTGTTCACAGGGTCATACTGCTCGATGCGGGTGGAGTCAATGAATCGGTTTACGTCCTGATCCCACGACTTCAGCCCCTGCTCGCGGGCCTCGATAGTCATGTCGTTGCGCACTTCTTCCGTCAGCGGCTTAAACGTCTGATCCTCAGAGTATTTCATGCGATATTCGGCCACACCCGTCATCAGATTCTTCCGCATATCATAGTTGGCTGTCAGGAAAATTTCCGTCCGCATCGTCTGCAATGTCTCCTGAGGCACACTCTTCAGCGGCTTCATCTTGTGCTTCTTGCGATAGTCCTCCATCAGCGTGATTTCGTAAGTCGTAGCAAAGACGCTCTTCACCAGATCAGGATCGTTGTGGAACAGCGGATGCTCCAGCGTCATACCTTGGGCATGCGAGAGCGGGATACCCTGTTCCAGCGACTTGCGGGCTATCTGTTGCAACAGCTGCATCTGACGGTCTTCGTCGGGCAAATCAAAATACCCGCCCAGCACCTCACGCAGGATAAACACCCAGTTAAAATGATAGGTACGCTTGATGGTGCGGCCAGGCATCAGCATGTCGCTCTCCCACGAGATGGGCGTCGGCTCCGGCTGGTCGTGCTTCACACAATCGGCCTTGAAGGGTCGCGCATCGGGATTGAAGTACATCTCAGGATCGGCACTCAGATAGACCGTCCGCTCCAGCTGAGGCTCCAGATATTCGATGTCCAAGCCGAACTGGTTCTGATAGGCCCTTCGCGCCGTTTCATACAGGTTCTTATGAAACAGCCTGATGTCATCCTCCTCTGTCGGCAGCCTGTCTTCATCCTTCAGCCCTCTTCCATCTTCCTTCAGACTTCTTCCATCAGCCTTCTGAAACAGTTCTCCTCGGCATACAATCTTTACGCTCATGCCCGATGCCCCCAGGAAAGCCATCAGCGTCTCGTCCATCCTTGCAGCCTGATTCCTGATGTTCACTGCGTCCTCATACGTCTTCAGTCCATTCACTTCGACCACCACCAGACCGTTGTACTTCAGACCCTTCTGCATCTCCTTGTAGTTCATACTGTCCACCGCAAAGAGAATACGTGGCAGATTCACTGAATGCTTATGGTCGTCAAGGGTAATCTGCCCGTCAGGCATCCTCTGGGGTTTATAGAAGTGATAGTTCAAGCGAAGATTGAACACCTTGTCCTTTTCAGGATTCTCACGAATCATTGTTGCAATCTCCTTTAATTCAATTCGCTTAATGACCTCCTTCTTTCGCGATATTTTCAATAAACTTACCTTCATATTTTCACTATTCACTTTTCACTATTCACTATTCTGCCTCTACTAAATAATCATAAACTGCCTGCAAATATACTGATTTTACTTGGTATCTGCAATTTTTTTAGTAGATTTTTTCCTCTATTTTACCTCTATAAAACCTCTACATAACATCTATCTCATCTCTACTAACTGAATAAGTGTTCCTTATTCTGCAATAGGGGTGCCTTATTGGCCAATAAGTGCCTCTTATTCCCTACAGGTCACGAAGCCATGACTTAGTATTTATTCCCAAGGTGGGAATGTTTTATTCCCAGTATGGGAATATTTGATTCCCAAGGTGGGAATAATTGTTACCCTTAATGGTAGATTCCGAGTCGCCTCAATGGAAACGATGCTGCACCTAATTTCTATATAGTAGAATAGCAGTAGAAGATTAGTAGAAGATTAGTAGATGATAAGTAGAGGGCAAGTAGATAAATATTTCACGCAAACCATTAATAATCTGCAATTTACGCAGTATTTGTAGAGGCAACGCATATTATAACAATCAATCAAAGTCCCAATCCGTCACGTAATGATCAAATTTGATGCCCTCGATGCTACCAAATCTGGCGAGAATCTTCAGAATCTCCTCCTGTTTCTCAGGCGAAAGCATATTCTCTCCGTGATGCGCCCGATAATACGGTCCGTTTCCCCTTCCGAATAATGCACGCACACACTGTCGAGCCTCAGCCTTTTGGTGCTGGGGAACGTTGTGATAAAGCTTCGTGAAGCCCCAAGCCTTCTTCACCAGTTTCTTCTCGCAGAAGCATCGACACTTGCCATTCTCCCACGCCGCAGGAAAGACTGCCGAGCCAGTATAACGATCTTTGGGCATCAGCAACCTGGCCTGATAATGCATGCACTTGTCTTTATCCGCACATTCATTATTGAAACACAAGGGATACCCCCAAGGTATATCTTTCGCTTTCAGTTCTTTTTCTTCCATATCCGTCATATTTTATAGAAACATCTCCGATATGATGACAAAGATACGAAACATTTTCGAAACAAGAAAGATTATCAGATAAAAATGTATAGCCATTTTAATTCTGTTTTCATGCCCAATCCCCGAAAACTGGAAATAAAAAAAGATATGGCTACTACTGACAAGACGCCGCTTTGGCTGGACCTGAAGAAGGAATATATCGACGATAACATCAACAAGTTGCAGACTTATTTGCATGACTCCGCAGAAAAAGGAAGTATGGACTTGTTTTACAGTCAGTATCCTTCTAATAATGAGGGCATTGGCCGCTTCTACATTGGCCTCGCCGAGCACATCCGGATACTTGAAGGCGATGAGCTTAAGCAGTATGCCAGTGATTATGCCAAGAAGTATCTATAGGTATAACTAAAACGCGTCATTCGATTTTTCTTAGTACCTTTGCCACCGGAAACCGATATGTTCTAATTTGTTTGTACTTCTAACCCATTCTCCCATCAGCCCAAGTCCCCACCAGGATTTGGGCTGATTCTTTCAAAAATCTCTTGTAAAAATCTTTGTTCTATTCCGAATAGAAACGTTAAAGAATAACAAAATCACTTCACGGGAAGTGTATTTAAGAAATAATGTTGTATCTTTGTTAGCTAAAAATAGAATACTAACAAAATGGCAATACCAAAATTTGAAGATTTCTTATACCCATTTCTTCTTCAACTGAAGGATAAGGATGTGAGTAATAAGGAAATGAAAGATAGAATTATCAGCCATTTCTCCCTTTCGGAAGAGGATTGCATGATAAAAACCAAGGGTGGCTCAGCCTATCAGATAGATGATCGTATAGGTTGGGTGCGCCAATGGTTGCGTCGTGCGCTCTTCATTGAGATACCACAAAAAGGTGTATATCGCATTACCCCAAGAGGTAAGGATTATCTGAAAACACATTCTGACCTTCGCCAGTCAGATTTGATGGAATATCCAGAATATGCCGAATATGCTGGGCCATCTCAGGTAAAGAAGAATGGAACTAAGATAGAAGTCGAGACAACTGCTGAAGAGCTAACCCCTACTGAGCAACTTGAAGCTGCAATGAAAAAGATTGTTGACGATCTTGCTGCCGACATTTTGCAAAAGGCTAGAGAATTGTCCCCTGGCAAATTCGAGCAACTAGTGCTTGACCTCTTGTTGGCAATGGGCTATGGTGGTTCAAATAAGGATATGGCAAAGGTGACTCCCCTAAGCCATGACAATGGTGTGGATGGTATTATTCCTGAGGATGCATTAGGCCTCGATAAGATTTATATCCAGGCAAAACGCTACAAAGACGGAGTGCCCGTTCACAAACCAGAAATTCAACAGTTCATTGGCGCTTTGAATGAGCAGAAGGCATCCAAGGGAGTGTTTGTTACCACAAGTACCTTTACTCAAGGTGCCAGAGAATCAGTTAGCAAGGCAACGAGTAAGATTGTTCTTATCGACGGCATTGCACTTGCCAAGTATATGATAGAGTTTAACGTAGGTGTCAGCACCCGTAAGACCTATGAGGTCAAGAGGATTGACACCGATTATTTTGAAGAGTAAATTAATGATTAGATTAGGTACCCTTTTTAGTGGTATTGGCGCAATAGAGCAAGCTCTTAATCTCATGAATGTTGACCATGAGAATGTTTTTGCTTGTGATAATGGAGAATTGGAATTGAAGATTTTGCCTCTTTCTGAACAAAAAGAATACGATGAACTAAAAAAGATTCCAAGATATAGAATAACCCAGGATGAAGCTCAAAGGCTATCAGAACTCACGAAAGAAGAACGAGAGATAATAGATAACTATGCCTTAAAAGTTCGCAATCTGCAATCTATAGCAGAAAAGCGTAAATTTGTAGATGAACTTTATGACAATTATAGTAAAGGTGTAAATCTTGTAAAGCAAACATATTTAGCGAATTATGCTATTCATGAAGATGATTTCCATCTTGATGTACATTTTCTTGATGGGAGGGATTACGAAAGCCGAGTAGATTTAATGGTTGGCGGAAGCCCATGCCAATCATTCTCGAGTAATGGTAAACGAGGAGGGTTTGCTGACACAAGAGGGACATTGTTTCATGACTATGCTCGTATTATATCCGAAGTTCGTCCCAAGGCATTCATATTTGAGAATGTAAAGGGAATGCTTGTTCATGATGATGGAAATACTTGGGCTGTTATAAAGAATACATTTAGAGAACTGAACTACAATATCTATATCCGCAAGGACGAAAAGGGCCATGAGAAGGCTGTTCTTAATGCATTGGAATATGGCATACCACAACAAAGGGAACGTATCTTTCTTGTTGGCATAAAAAATGACATACAGCTCAAGCAAGATTTTCAATTCCCCATTCCCGTAGAGCTTGAAAGAACAAACAAGGATTTTCTTGATGATACTGTCCCTGCAAAATATTATCTCGGTCAGAAAGGATTTGAATTCGTAACGACTCACCCTACAAGAGCACAGGTGGGTAGAGATATTCAAAAATGTCAGAAGGCAAATCAACAGTTTAACTGGAATGGCGATTTTATCTTTGAACCATTAAGTGAGAAGCATACACCCGATATTTTAAAGAGGGCTTATGTCGGTGTATGGAATGGACAAAGAGGAGTTATCAGACAGTACACTCCTAGAGAATGTTTGCGTCTGATGGGCTTTCCTGATTCTTTTGTAATGTTGCATAATGACAATGTCATGTGGCGGCAAAGTGGTAATTCTATTGTTGTCAATGTGCTCATGGCACTAGTGAAAGAATTGATTAAAACAGGAGTATTTGACGAATGAAATTAGCAACAGTATTCTCTGGCATTGGAGCGATTGAGCAGGCTCTTCATCGTATGGGCATTGACTATGAGATAGTCTTTGCCTGTGATAATGGCGATGTTGAATTGAACTTGCTTGAAGGCAAAGAGCTAGAGGAATATACAAGATTAAAAAAGCTGAGAAGTAAGAAACAGCTGAAAAAGCAAGAAGATATCGAGCTACTAGAGATTCTTGGCAAAAAAGAGAACCAAATTGCGGAAGATATTAGAAGTAAAATTCAATTAATGCCTAACAAGATAGACAAAAAGAAGTATGTTGACGAGCTATACAAGAAACGAAGCCGACAAACTAACTTTGTAAAAACCGCCTATCTCGCAAACTACGGTCATTTATTGGACCTCGACGATTTCCATCTTGATATTCGCTTTCTGGATGCATCCGACTATGCAAATGCAGGTATTGACTTACTTGTGGGAGGTAGTCCATGTCAAGCATTCTCTGCAGTAGGAGCACAATATGGGCTGAGCGATACTAGAGGAACTTTGTTTTATGAGTTCGCAAGAATTATAAAAGAGACACAACCACGTGTGTTCATTTATGAAAATGTCAGAGGATTGACCACTCACGACAATGGACACACTTGGGAGGTGATGAAAAGCGTATTCAAGGACGACTTGAACTATCGCATTTCAGAACCTCAAATTCTGAATGCTTCAGATTATGGAATACCACAAAGCAGAAGAAGAATCTTCGTGATAGGAATCAGAGAAGATATTGAATGTAGCGACTTTGTTTATCCTAAGCCAGTTCCTCTTAAATATACAATGCAGGATTTTCTGGAAGACAACTGTGCCTTTGGACATTTCAACTTCAATCCAACTGATGGAGAACTAATTGTTGAAAAAGTACCAGGAAAGCCAGATAAGAAATTCACATTAACACCAGCTGTTCAGAAATACGTACTGGCAGGAGGGACGGCAAACTATAAGACTTCTACGGAGACCGATCTCCCAATAGCACGTACATTGATGAAGATGATGACTCAACATCATCGTGCTGGAGTTGACAACTATGTTACTATCAAGAAGAATCCTTTAGTTCTAAGGCAACTCAGCGACAGGGAAGCCTTACGACTAATGGGATTCCCTGATGACTTTAAGATTGCAGTATCATCTATGCAGACACTTCGACAAGCGGGTAATTCTATTGTTGTAGATGTATTGATGGCTATAGTAAGAGAAATACGAAATACAAGGAGTATATAAGTATGAGTGGACATAAATCTGAAAAGAAAGGCCCAAACATTATTTGCCGTGTTTCAAATGTAACTCCAGAAATGGTTTGTCGTTACGTAGAACGTTTGCCTAAACAAAAAATGACGGAGGACGCATTTCGCAATTACATGGGTAAAAGTTGGTTCCAAAATGAACATCAGGCTCCAGAACAATGGGGACTATATTATATTGACGGAACCAATTATTATCCAAGGTTTAATCATGATGTAACAATCGAGGAAGCAGATGCATATTTGTACCATTGGATGCGTAATCTAATAGTTATTAATCCCTACACTCGCTTTAAAAAACAAAGTGACAAAAAGCTTGTTGAATCTATAGTTCGTGAACTGGAAATGAATCCTAATGAACATGACCTTAAAACTGTTATACGTAGAATTATTGATTCAGACGAGCCATTTGTCATAAATGAAATAATAGCAAATGCACTTAATAATTATTCGAGGGCGTTAAAAGTAAATATAATAAATAAAGATGAAGAACGATATAATGTATCACTTCTTCCAAACTACAAAGAATTATTAAAATCAAAAAACTATATGACAAAAAAGGAATACTTTGAACTATTTGATGGTGTTAAAACAGCTTTTGACCCAGATGCTCCTCTCCAGAAAATATTCTATGGTGCGCCTGGTACAGGTAAGTCAAATACCATAAAAAGAGAAGTTGATGAAAAGAAATTGCCTTGTATCCGTACAACCTTCCATCCAGACAGCGACTACTCTACTTTTGTAGGTGCTTATAAACCTACAATGGAAACTTCTGAATCTAGGGTTGTGCCCGTGGTTGTTAATAATGGAATCAGTCTTGACCAAAATCAGGGTACTTATACCGAAAGTAAGATTACATATAAGTTTGTGAAGCAAGCATTCATGAAAGCATATCTTGGAGCATGGAAGAAATATGCTGATAGGGAGGGAGATGAAGCAACGCCACAGTTCCTGGTTATCGAGGAAATCAATAGAGGTAATTGCGCTCAGATTTTTGGCGATTTGTTTCAGTTACTTGACCGAGGTGAAAATAGATTCTCTGAATATCCTATCGAAGCCGATACTGACCTCCAAAAGGAAATAGAGAGGGCATTCAAGGAAGAAAAGGACGGTAATGACGAAAATCCATATAAACTGGTAAAGGATATTGAAATAGAGGGTGTAGTCGATGGTTATACAAGTAATTATGGAGCCACTCTCTCAGAAGATGTGCAGCATGGCAGGGTATTGCTTTTGCCGAAGAATCTCTACATCTGGGCAACGATGAACACCTCTGACCAGAGTCTGTTCCCTATAGATTCAGCCTTTAAGCGCCGTTGGGATTGGGAATATATGCCTATTGGGTACAAGAATAAGAATTGGACAATAAAGATAGGGGATAAGAATTATAATTGGGTTGATTTTCAACGTAAAATCAACGATAAGATTTATTCCGTAGACAACTCAGAAGACAAACAATTAGGGGACTACTTTGTCAATGCTGACCGAACAGGCAATGAAATTTCTTCCGACACCCTATTGAACAAGATATTGTTCTACCTTTGGAATGATGTCTGCAAGGATGACCCTGACCAGATCTTCAGTTGGAAGGATGACAAAGACAATAATCAGAAGAAGAGTATAAAGTTCTCGGAATTCTTTTGTGAAAAGGCCGAGAAAGAGAGAAAACTCCAAGGCTTTATGGCGTTCCTGGAAATTAAAGCAAATGGGGATGACGAGAAGAAAGTGGAGCAGAATGATGATACCACAGATGGAAATGACGATGTTCTAAATTCATAGGCCTATGCTTCTCTTTATAGAAGGCTATCCATATAAACTCGACCACAAGATTCGCGAAAACCTCACAGTCGAGGAAGCATTGGGCGGTGTAGTTTCGCACTTCAACAAGAAGGAAGAATACTACCGCCCAGAGTATGTTGGCTATTGTTACAGCAAGGCAGCGGAGGACATGATTTTCTTTCTGCCCAAGGTAGTGCTGACAGGAGAGCAGAAGGAAGATAAAACATCAGATACTATTTTCGGTGCAGAGCCAACGAAAATCATTGATTTTGAGTCTAGTGATCTAGAAAAGAATTTTAGAGAAGGAGAAAGTAATAAATACAAGGATTTCCTCTCTGAACTTTCTATATGGATTTATCGCACCATCAACGTTTACAAGAAAGACAAGGACGAGAACATCCTTGAACCCCGCGAGATTCAGAGCAAGAGCACAGGACGCAAGATAAAGGCAAGGACTCTGCTTGATGTCATCATAGCCTTGCGCGATTTCAACCGCCACAACCAAGACTACCTGACCTATATTATAAAGAATGTGCATAGCGGTTTCAACAAGATAAACTGGACGAAGACTATTAGTAAAAGCCAGGCTATTATCACGAATGGCGCACCTGTATATCTTGACCCTGTAAACAAGAAGAAGGTGGTGAATTTTGACGAGGAGTTGCTCGTTATCTATTTCTCTATCCTGAACTATATACAAGAGGTTCATGGGTTCTCATTTGACCTCAACATCAACTATAGCCTTATCCCGACGAAAGTAATCAAAAACAAATACATCGCCAAGAACTTCGGTGCTCGTCGTCTGCGTCAGATTAAGTATAAGTATTTCTCCGACAAGGCTTTGAGGATATGGGAGTTGTGCTATGCTTTTTTCGACCGCGAACACAAGATTTCGATGAAAGTGCCCGAGGACGACTACTTGTTGGCAAGAAACTTCGAGCATATCTTTGAGGTGATGATAGACAAGCTGGTGAGCGGTGATGAGAAGAAAGAACTGCCTGATGAACTTAAGGACCAGAAGGACGGCAAACTGGTAGACCATATGTACATAGACAACGGTTTGCTTGTAAAGTCTGACTTGGAGCAAGAATTAACATACTACATCGGCGATAGCAAATACTATAAAAGAGGTAAAGACGGAAATGTCAATCTGGGAGAGAAATCCATCTACAAACAATACACCTATGCACGAAACGTGATTCAATGGAACATGAATATGTTCCTGAGGCTGCCTAAGACGGATGTCTATGATGACCAACCGCAATTGCGTGATGACTTGACTGAGGGTTACAATCCTATTCCAAACTTCTTTATCTCTGCCCATATACCAGATAAGGCGCATAGCGAAGAAAACAAGTTCCTCTCATTTGAGGATGACTCGTTGCATAACGAGGAAAACATTCAGCTGAATCGTCAGTTTGAAAACCGCCTTTTCGACCGCGACACGTTGCTGCTATGCCACTATGACGTGAATTTCCTGTTCATAGTGTCGCTCTATGGACGCGATAACAAAAAGCGACAGGAAGAGTGGCGTGAAAAGGTCAGAAAAGAATTCCGTAAGAGCATCCAAGAAACATTGAACAAGCTTTACTCCTTCTCTATTCTGCAGCCCCTTGCTGGCAAGGACTGCTATGGATACATCAAAGAGAACTTCCACAAGCTGAACGGAAAAATTTACCGCCCTCAAAAAGACGGTAATTACCTTATCCTGGCGCTGATGAAGAAAGATTTCGAAAATGCATATAAGATATTCGGCAAATACACATCTGACGAGATAGAAAACAACGAAGCCTTGAAGGAGGATTTAAAGGGTTATTTCGATGTGAGAGATATCGAAGAACTGAAAGAGGATCTGAAAATTACGGACTTACCAAATGTCGGAACTCTCGAAAAGGGTGTATTCATGGGAAAGAAAACTGGTGTCCTATTAGTTAAGACTGATGACTATGCAAAAGAGTATGAAAAGTTTTCTACCAATGGCAAATATGCAATCTGCACAGGCATTAGTGACATAAAGACATTGAAGATTGCTCAGAACTTGCAAAACATTGGTTATGTAATGTTCGTCCAAGATTTATTTGACAAACATTTGTTTGCATTAAAAGATTATTGTGATATAAAAGAAATCAATGATATAGAAGATGAAAGACCACGAAACGGGACATCACGCTACTATATAACAATAGAGCTAGATTTATTAGAAGAGTTGGATTCTTCAAAGATCACACCCGTGATTGATTCAAAGAGTCAACCTGTATATGCAGATCTTTATGATATTACAATTATCAGAGGGGACAAATAAGATGATAATAATAGATGCGATAAGGTGAGGGACATCTTTACCAACACTACCAAGGTAAACTACATAATGCAGATTGCAGATTTCCTGAAAGTGAACATAAAAATAGAGGCAATATAAGCTAGGAGGAACTGAACAATAAAAGGTACATGCAATAGCATGATAAAAGAAACGTTCTTAAAGATAGAAGTATTTTGATACATAATAATAGACTATGGCACTACCAGTAAATATACAACAGCTTGAGGCAGGCACTACCCCCCAAGCCACCCCTAAAGCTACCCCTAAAGCCACCCCTAAAGCTTTGGAGCTTCTGAGGGTGCTGAAACAAGGTCCCAAAACAAGAAGCGAAATGATGGAATCTATGAACTTAAAAGATGTTATGAACTTTTTCAAGGACTATATCAGCCCTGCATTGGAGGCGAAATATATTGCAATGCAATACCCAGATTCTCCCAAGCATCCGAATCAGAAATATTATCTGACTGATTTAGGAAAGAGTTTGTTAGAACATCAAAGTTAAGCAAATAGCTGATAACCTGAAGGTGAACATAATAATAGAAGCAACATAGAAGATATGAACAACGAAATACAATTCATATTATACCATCTGCCTGACGAAGAAGGAAAGGTACAGGTGGTGATCAAAGATGAAACTATCTGGGCTACTCAGAAAGCGATGGCTCAGTTGTTTGGGGTGGGCATTCCTGCCATCAGCAAGCATCTGACGCATATCTTTGATGAAGGAGAGTTGGACAAAGAAGTGGTTGTTTCCAAAATGGAAATAACCACTCAGCATGGAGCTATAGAAGGGAAAACTCAGAAGAACGAGACTACGTTCTATTCTCTCGATGCGATTATTGCCGTTGGCTATCGCGTTTCATCAGCCCGCGCCACAAAATTTCGCATTTGGGCGACCAAGATTTTGAACGAATATATCCGCAAGGGATTTGTTTTGGACGACGAACGACTGAAGCAGGGAAAGGCTGTTTTTGGTAAGGACTACTTCAGAGAATTACTGGAGAGGGTTCGCAGTATTCGGGCAAGCGAGCGGCGCATTTGGCAACAGATAACGGACATCTATGCAGAATGTTCGTTCGACTATGACAGGAACTCACCAACAACCAGAGAATTCTACCAGATGGTGCAAAACCGCTTCCACTATGCCATCACTAGACAGACGGCTCCTGAGATAATCTATACGAGGGCTGACCACAACATGGATCACATGGGACTACAGACCTGGAAGAATGCGCCTGACGGAAGAGTGCTGCTGAGTGACACGAAGGTAGCCAAGAACTATCTGCCAGAAAAAGAGATTAGACAACTGGAACGGGCAGTGACTGGCTACTTTGACTATATAGAGGACTTGATAGAACGTGAGAATGCGTTCAATATGGAGCAGTTTGCTGCATCGGTGAATGAATTCCTTACTTTCAGACGATATGCTTTGCTACCTGACAAGGGCAAGATCTCGCGTGAAGAGGCTGACAGAAAGGCTGAAGAGGAGTACAAACTGTTTAATCCCAAACAAAAAATCGACTCTGACTTTGACAAGGAAATACGCGGTTTGTTTGACAATAAAGATGAATGAAATTAGCAACCAAATAGTTTCGTGAAGAACCAAGATATTTTGGATGCCTTCTCGTTTCTTTTAAACGAGGAGGGTAAGCATTCGCTGCTTAAGAAGTAAAGCTCCTAATAATTCTTAGGTGTTTAAGAATTGAACGTATCGGGGATGAAGCATATGTAATTCTGGTCATCTTCGAGGTCCATGTGGTTGGGCAGTTCGGGATAGCGGGCGAGAGCCCAGGCAACATCGCAGGAACTGAACTGGTCGCGTTCCCACTCTTCCCAAAGGTTGAACAACTCGTCTTCGTCGGTAGGGACTTCTTCGTACCACTCAGAATCCTCGATATACTCCTCGGGATTAAATTCGCCACTTTCTAAATCCTTTTTGAAGTTGCTTTGTTGGTCGGCCTCGTCGAGTTCTATATAGTCGTTGCGAAGACCGTCGATTAGATAGAAATCATAGATTTCCTGAAAAGCGGCTTTGGCAATGCGCTCATGAAGTTCTGGAGCATCATCCTGCAGGATGGGCATCAGACCGGCTCTCTTGTCTCCTGTATAGTCTTTGACCAATCGGCGGATCTTGGTCACTTCTTCGTCGGAGAATTCAACCTCAAAGGAAAGTTTTTTTGTAACTGGAATCCCAGGGCACATATAGCCTTGAAACAGTTCAATGTCTAATTGGTACTTCTTCATATTCGTCTCGTTTTGATGGGGCAAAGGTACAATTAAAAAACGGATTTGACCTGAGAATTATACCTATAAGAGACGCTAAGAAACAAACTACGTCCTTTTCATGTGCCCCCAAGTGCATTTAGGGCATTTATAACTGGGGAAACACGAAGGGCAGACACGGTAGCCACAAGTATCACATACCCCCCAAGACCAATTGTCGGGTAGTTCTCTTCCACAACACATACAAGGAATAAACATAGTCGTAATTGTTTGAAATTTCAAAATAATGTTGCAAATATAGACATTTTTCCCAATATCACCAAATAATATCATCAAATCATGATAGTTGTGGGGTTAAGAATTACTTCACATGAAGGGATATTGGCAAAGACAGTTGAAATAGTCCCAAATTCCCCACGCAGTTGGCACTGCTGTATGCTGCCATAACGACAAATGTAAGCAACTATCTGACGGAAGAGATCCGCCTTCTCTCGCATCTCATGACCAGCCTGATTGATATAGGTGATGTCACCATCGGAAACGCATACGATTTGATAAGCAGTTCCTCGACTATTAGCGATAGCCTTACCTTCGAGTGTGCTGATATCATTCCAAATGGTATCAAAAAATTTGGTCTATTTCCGACATATCTATTTCAGAACAGGGTTCATCGAGCAGGTGCTGGTCTATAAAAACAAGTTGAATATCTAATTTCTCAGCTACCTTAATTGCATTAGGCATAATCTGCCCATTATAGATTATCATAGCACCTTGACAGTCGAAATAACGCATCACGCCATAGAGTTCCATCATCATACGGCGGGTAATACTGGTTTTACAGTCGCCATACATTTTGGCCTGAACAACTATGCGAATGCCATCTTTCTGGGCAAAACATCTACTCCCCAGTCGGCTACGCCTTGGGTTACTTCAACTTCATAACCTTCCTTTTTCAGGTACTCACCTGCAAGGAACTCAAATCTTCTGTGTCGTTTTATTGTTTTCATTTAAACGTTCTATATGCAAGTATACGTAGGAGAACAGACTTTACCCTCTCTGAGTTTTTCTAAGCTTCCATATATCGCGCATTGTAAGCTTATCTCCTTCCTTTCGAAGCAAGCCCAATACAAAGCCTGGCCAATACTGGAATAGTTTGCTGGGGATATCGAAATTTGCTTCCTGCACCTTCTTAATAAAGTCGTCATAAATTTCACTGACCATCACGAGGTTATTACCTGCAAACAAGTCAATGGTCCGCCAATCTGGATTATTGGAAAGACAATCGAACATACGCCACGAGATATCCTTAAATACGGGGATGATATCATTGATGTGGTTTGTATTAATAGGATCATCACCCTGACAATAGTTTGTATGGTATATCTTCCCATCCCGGCTAATGATATAGATTGCCCCCATTTCACCCATTGCCCCTTCGTACGCAAAGGAGAATGCCACGATATCAAGAGACAGATAGTCCCGATAGTTTGATTCTGTAATTTCTATGATACTCATAAATTCTGATTGATGTTACAAAAAAGATCTCGTCTGTGATGAATGCCGTCGCAAATAGGCAAGACTCCTTTGACTTTGTAATAGCCTTTCCAAATTCTCGTATTATCTCCACAAAGCACGAAAGTGGGGCAGATACCGCTTTCAGCAATGATGGAATCTAAGATGCCACCTCTGCCAAAACAATCATAGTTGCACCCAAAGCCATGGTCTTGCAGGAGGAATATCCACGGAGCCTTGCCGTATTCTCTGACAAACAACTGATAGTAGGTAGCTATGCCATCGGCAAGCAGGAAGGTGATAGCAAAGTGTACAGCTCCACGAGTATCATCTTGGCCTTCATTGCGCTCCATGATTAGCGTGAAGCAATATGGCTTCTCATCTGGATCGACAAAGGTGTTAGGATCGAAAAACATCGGTTTCTTGTTGGTGGCGAACGGATACTGACCATTAGGCATCAGATCTTTCTCCGTCCACTCTATCTTACCAATTGCATGATAGCCACGGATGCTGTTTTTCTGTGCTATATGTCTTTCCAAGTCGCTTCTCTTCAGCAGATAATCTACATACAGGAAAGAATGGACAGAATGGGACATGTTGCCCACTTTCATAAGTGTACCGTCGTAACCACTGCCTGGATAATAGGCTACCCTCGAAGACATAATGTCTTTGAAAGTGACTTGTTCGTTGCGAAGATGTCTACCTAACCAGGTTGGTTCTTCTTCACGATAATTGCTAAGATATTCTGCTACGTTCATCATAATTTGTTACTTCTTTTAATCTTCATCATATTGATAGAAACTGGCCGGAATGGGTTCGTAGTCAGATGTGGTCTGTTCGGTTGTGGCATCGGAGCTGCTACACTTAATCAGCAAATAGATGCCACCAAAGAATATGATTACACCAAGTAACCTTCCGATGCAGAAACTAACATACTCACCTATGGAGTTAAACTCCCAGATAATACCCAAACTTCTTTGTAGAATCTCATATCGTATTCGTATTTATAGATTTATCGTTATGGGCGAAGGACACAGGGATCTCCCTGGTTTGTGAGATGAAACATCACATCTTTGCTAAACGCGGCATAGAGCATCTTGTTAATAATCTCCTTTGGATACATCCACTTGTTGTAATATTGATGTGCCATCAGAGCATTCCAGACTATGACGGCCTGCTTGGATCCATGAATTCCCTTCTCGTCGAAAGTAAGCTCATTGAATTCCTTTCTGGTCATCTCATGGCTGATAAAGGTACGGAAAGTATAATTGCCCAGCGCAGACTTATACGCAAAGAAAATGCCACTGGAGGTAAAGATAAGATGTGAGAGATCTGGAACATCATCCACAATATCGATATTACTGAGGGCCTTGAAGAATACATTATCAATATATCTGTTACAGATGCCTATCTCATGACATTGAAACATAGTGCAAGGAAAAGCGGCATTACCTTCGGCACAGAACAGATTCGTATTCAATTGGCGCTCCTTATAGCGGCGAACGGCATGGGAGGTGAGCTTAACAAAATAAGGCTGGTCTGAAAGGCCTCTGAGCAAGTAGTAGTCTTTACGTCCTTTCTCGCCCTCTGCCTCACAACATGCCGAGAGGTTCCAGCTGGCGGTTCTGTCACGCTCGTAATAAACGCAACATACCCAGTTGTTTCCATTTTTAGTACGGGTTGTCAACACTTCTACAGACCCATTACGAATAGTGTGTCCCCTTTTCTGTGCTGCACGCTGACGCTTTTTTACAGTTTTACGAACATCACGCTTTACTTCAGCGTAATCGGTTAATAGCTCGTTGAGAATCTGCTCTTCTCTGAAGGTTGGTAATATCATTCCCTTCTGGTTTTAATGAGTTAAACAATCAATTTCTACTATATTAGTACATGAAAAAGAGTAATTCTAACAACTGTAAACATAAAAAATGAGCGAATCGGAAAGATTCACCCATTTTTCATGATTAGGGACTCACCCCACTTACCCCCACTTACAAGAGAGTGGTGAGGATATTGCCATTTCCAATGACATGGTAGTTGGAATCAAGCGTCTGGTTGCGACCTGGCTCATAATAGCCGAGTACATGGTTGTTACTGTCTCTAAGAACTTGACGTCCGCTGAACTCTACGTCGATGTAACCAATGACATGCTGGTTACGGTCTCTTAATGTTTGTCTTGCCATAATTACTTTGTATTATTTATTGTTACTAATTAACCCAATGCCTTTTTGATAATAGCAGCGGGAATCTCTACAGAATAGTCTACATTGTCCAAATCCAGGTCTGCATTCATGTGGTTATAGAAAAAGGACTTGGCCTCCTTGTCTGACAGACCGTTAACATAATCACTGAGCCACTCTGAGAAAGCATCGTTCTTGTCTTCCTCAATCCGATCTTCATCAATATCAGGTTCCTCACCCTCCTCCAGATCTTCTGGGTCATCGAGATAGTAATCCTTCTCGTCATACTCAAACTTGAAGTCAAGTTCTCTCTCACAATAACTCATCAATTCGTCGGAATCATACTCGAAGTAACCGTTATGATACCCTTCCCATAACCAGTGTAGTTCCTCTGCATCGTATGCCATTTGGCGATAAGCATCGTCGAGCTTTTCATAAAGAGCAGGATGAGAGGTGGCAATATCGAGTTCATCGACATCGGTAGTATCCTTTTCCTTGATCAACTGTACGAGGATGTTAACTTCATCGTCAGAGAGTTCAACTGCACTTTCACCATTCACTGTAACTGCTCCCCCAAAATGGGCCATTCCGAGACACTGCTCACTTTCAATACTGTATAAAGCCATAATTCTATTGTTTTAATGAAACATTCTACTCCATTAGTACATGAAAAAGGTATTATCTAACATAGAAATGCAGTTTTTTTACGAAACGCATCATTTTTTGCTCAAAAATTCGTATCTTTGCATCAATTGAACTGATTAAGAACTGACGATCTATGGCAAAGAACTATCCGAATGTGCTCCACGATGCAGTGGAGAACTATTATCACTACAATCCAGACACGCTGATGCCTCTGATGATGGTGGCGTTGGCTGCAAACGGCAAGTTAAGAATCGCATCAGGTACCAGTATTCCTGAAAATACTGCATGCGCGCTCACCCCCCAAGAGATCATCAACTACGACTGGGTGGAACTGGATCCACTCCTGAAGCGCAGAGTCAACAAATGGATCAAGGATGGCATATCCACCGTAGCCGTCGACATGGAGATTGGTCGAAGCCTCCTTCAGATCTACAAAACGCTGAAGAACAACGACGAGCAAGATGTAGTTCGCGAATATCATCACAGAATAGGCCGTCTGGTTCATCATTCCAGCAATGAGGCCAGCGAGAAAGCGCAGCGTCAGTATGCTACGTTCGTTCTCGCCGAAGCCCTGCTCGACACACCCGTATCATATCTGAAAGAAAAGTATCTCAACATTTTCAATCATATCTGGAATAAATCTGGCATTCAACCCCAACGCCCACGCCTAAGAGTAGCCCAAGCACTTAATGCCCTGCTCCAATACGATGGCAAGGGACTGGTGTATAACCCTTTTGCAGGCTGTTCCATCGCAGGTGCTATGCTGCAGTCAAAAACCAACTTCTATGGTGATGGCGATACCAACGACAAGATCTATGCTGGTGGATTATTGCTGAACTATGGCATGGGGGTATCGAATGAACATTTTATTCAGCGCGATTCCACACAATGGCTCAAGGGCAAGCAGATCGATTATGTTATCTCCACCTATACCGGATTCATCAATGGCGAATCAGCCTTTGATTTCTGCCTGGGCAAATGCCTGAGCGATCCGGATTTCAAAGGCCGTTATGCCGGTATGGTATTGCCGAAGGAGATTTTCGAGAAAGAGACTGCTAACTTCAAAGAAGCCCTGAAACGTGACTGGATTGAAGCCATCGCCCTGCTCCGTTTCGGTGAAGTCGCTGTTTTGGTGAATGCCAACAAATCAGACCAGCAGAAGAAACATATCAAGTTCTTCAACCTGACTCACCCCATGCTTAGCAATAGGCCAATCAACACCATCCTCTCAGATGATGACTACGCAGACATCTTAAGTGTTGCAGATATCAAAAAGAAACATTTCCTTCGAAACCTCGTCTTACCAGAAATTGCCGATCTTGAGGATCATGAAATCATCCGACTTAACACCATCGTCAGCAAAGTCAAGAGAGCAACGTACGATTTGTCTGATTTACCAGAAGAAGAACGTGTACTTGCATCGATTGATAGAAGCCAGGCCTACAATCAGTTTGAAAGAGCATGGATGCAGGGAATAGATAAAGAACCGCGCACAACCTTATTTGCGCCCGCGTATCACATTGAGTTTCCTTCACTCATTACAAATGACAAAGGATACTTAGAACCAAGACTATTTGATTCTCGCGAAGGTACCGCCTTCTTCCAGGATGGCTATGTGTTCACTATCAACGATCCTGAAAGCGTAGACTTCGATTGGCTCATACACGAACTGAACGAGCCATATGTACAACGTCAGTTGCATCCTTACGGCATTGAAGAGATGGTGCCTGAGCCTATCACTGAAGACCAGATTATGAATCTTCAACTATATCGTGAAATAGAAGAAGATTTTGATTTTGATGACTTCGATGCTGCCGAGGATTTCGATCCAGATGCAGACAAGCTGAAGGCCGGTTACATACTGAAGGGGAAAAAGTACAAATATACGATACATGATTTCCTAGGCCATGGCTTCTTTGGTTACACTTACAGTGCACTTTCGGAAAACCTTGCTACGGGCGAGAAGAAAGAGGTTGTCTTAAAAGAATTCTATCCTTTCAAATATTATAGACGTGACGGAGTTCGTGCATTCTTGGAAGATAAAGACTTCGGCCCAATGATTGAAGAGAACAAGAATAAGTTTATTGAAGAAGCTAAGATCATGAACAAACTGGGCAACACGCCTGATAGCCATATTGTTCCAGCCTATGAAGTGTTTAGCAGTGAGGAAACAGGCACGTCGTACTATGTCATGCCCTATTACCAAGACGGTTCGCTTCAGGATCTGCAGATGTCAGGATTCAACTTCACTGAGGAACTGATGATTAAGCATATTGTCACACCTCTGTGCAAAGCCCTTCATGTGGCCCACAATGCAAAAGTATTGCACCTCGACATCAAGCCAGAGAATATCCTCGTTGATGAAAATGGTGATGCTGTGCTCATCGACTTTGGTGTAGCCAAGCAATACGACAAAGAAGGTGATATCATCAATAGAGAGGGATTGAATAGCAACAGCATGTTTGCTGCTCCAGAACTAACGCATGGAAATATGGTTAAGTTTGGCTCTCAGACTGATATCTACGGACTAGCATCCAGTCTTTATTATCTAATGTCTGCTCCTGAGGAACCACACCCTATAATGGATTTCAGTGATCAAGACGAAGACTTGCGTATTAATTTGGCTGAGGCAAATTGCTCTGATGCATTCATCAATGCAATTATTGCAGGCCTGCAGTTCTCAGCGACATCTCGTCCCAAAGATGCGCAGGCTTTCCTCAATCTCTTCCCTGGATGCGAAAACATTAAACTCTGTTAAATGATACAATACGGTTATTATATAGTACTCGACTTCGACGGTACGGTAGTGAAACATCGCTACCCTGCCGTCGGAGAAGATATTGGAGCTGTTCCTGTACTTCGTAAACTGGTAGAGAATGGTCATCATCTGCTGTTAAGCACAATGAGGAGCCATAACTCAGAAGGTGTAGATACGCTCCAACCTGCCATCGACTGGTTTGCGGAACGGTCAATTCCTTTATATGGTATCAACGAGAATCCAAGTCAGAAGACATGGACTTCCTCAACTAAAGTCTATGGTAACATCTATATAGACGATGCCGCATTGGGGGCTCCTTTGAAAACAGATGACAGCGATGCCCCGCCATTTATTGACTGGGGTATCGCTGCCATTCATCTGTTCTACCGCGGCTGCCTGACTGAGAAAGACATCATTGACCTCGTTAGAGATGGGGTCATCAGTCAGGAGCATGTGAAGTCGTGAATCTGACCTCAATCCAGAGGCCAGATTCTATCGCAGAAACCTCTTGCCAGAACGTTGTTTCGAGTGGTGATAGCACTCTCGTCCCAAGCACGAAGGGAGTCGAGAATATTACCACTGCGTATGTCACGGCACCACTTCTTGAAGAGTTCAAGTTTTCTCTTAAAGCCCTCGTTGTGGTACTTCTTCAGTCCTTTCTCGTTGCAGATGTGCAGGAGGAAGTAGTTACCAAGCGTGCCAATAGCCTGCTGGCGGAATTTCTCTTCATCAGGGTCTGCAGCAGCGGGCCAGTTGTCGTTGGCAGCAACACACGGACGCGGCATAAACTGCTCGGCGTAGTAGGTATTGAAACCTCCGTTGAACACTCCTTCAGACGTTTTTGTAAGCTTGGTCTCGTAGAGGTAAAGCACAATACGGGCGGCAGTCTCGTCCATGCGGCTGAACTTCAGGCGGAACTCAACGGCACTGTCGGTAGGCATGGCCAGAGACTTCTCGCTACCCTTGCTCTCTATGTAGGATATCAGGGTCTGACAAGTGTTGATACGCTGGCCTATCAAGTTCTCAGAGAAGAGGTCGCTGTAGTTGTTGTTGGTGCTCTTCACGAGAATACGACGTACCAGATAGGTTTCGATGAATCCAAAAATCTGGTTGCGCTCTGCTTCCGAATCCACTTCATGCAGGACATAAAGGATGTATGGGATGACAGCATAGCTGCCCGTAGAGTTGATGAGACAGGCGATGCGCTTGATACCAGCGTGCTGAGGGATGCGGGTGTCAAGGATGTCATCGTTTAGATGAGTCTTGAACAGCTGGGCATATTCCAGAATCTCCTTGGCAAGTTCCTGTTTGCTCATGCCAAAGACTTCGACGAAGGCCTTACAGGTAATGAAGATATTCTCAGTCTTGACAAAGTTCTTACGCTGAACCTCCGTAAGCGAGTCCTTAAAGTCCCACATCTTGATGCGTACAAAGGCGTGGAAGAAGCGTTCAATAGTAGTATTGTCCTTGGACTTGGACTGACGAGAGGATGAAGCGTCGGACTCCCAGAAGTTACGGGCATCGTCAGTATCAAACATGGGACGCCAGCTATTGCGGTAGGCTTCTTCATCGTTAGCTTCGTAGAGGAAGTTCTTCATCAACTCACCAGTAGTGAGGGGCACACCGAGGGAGTTGATAGTATCGAAAATCTGCTGCTCGTCATCATCACGAGTCAGAGAAATGGATACAAACGTGACACAGGCATTGACGGTGTTCAGGAGGTCATTAAGATTCACACCTGCATTCCTACGACCTTCCAGATAAATGCGGAAGAAGTTGTAAGCTTTCACGATATTACTATCGCCCTGCAGCTCATTGGGGGCATCAAGGTGCATGATATTGCCAAACTGGGGCATGTCCTCACAGCTGTGAATGATGACAGGAGACTTAACATCATCAGCCTGAAGGTACTGATTAGCAAAGTCGTCGTTCTTACCTACCATCATGTGAAGGACCTTCATAAAGATACTCAGTGTGGTGAGACGCTGCTGTCCGTCAACGACGAGTTGCTTCTTCGCAATACCGTTACGACGGTCAATCATGGCCACAGGCTCTTCTTTGAGGATGATAGCACCAAGGAAATAGCAACGGTCGCTGTCGAGTGTAGACTCCATGTCGATGGCAAAGCGCTTCCAGTCCTCTTCGCCCCAGACGTAACGACGCTGGAAATAAGGGATACGCAACAGTGTGTTTCTCTGAATGACTCCGTTAATCGAAATTGTTCTTGCTTCCATATTCTATAATAATTAAAATGTTAATAATGTTTGTTTGAATTTATATTCATATACTTAGTACGTACCCCTTGGCATTTCTAACAAGCATAGCATTAATTTAACTTTTATTAAGATAATTGAGAGACAATTGTTGCTGAGCTGCAATGAAAAAGCGATTCATCTGCATACCAAATTCAAAAACCTTGTCTAACAAAGCGGGAGGCAAAACTCCCTGTTTTTTTGCGATTTCGTATGCAGCTTGCATCTCACTATCATCTGTATCAACAACACCTCCTGTAGGAGAACACCACATGGAGCCTTCTTCAAGCTCGATGCCATCAGTACCAAACGTCTGACGAGCGAGTTCTTTCGCCTTCTGATAAGCTTCAAAAATTGACATGAAGCTTGTCGATACTTCCTCTGTTTCACCAACGCTCTGAAACATATAGAGTCCCAGAGTGTCAAATTGTGGGTGTACGCTATCTAGGATAGCTTTGATTTGTTCTTTAAACGTCATCATCGTTTCTTTTAAATTGTGAAAATGTCATACTTGAATGATTGTCTTTTACTGTATTAGTACATTATGAGCAGTATTTCTAACAAGATCTCTTCATTTTTTCAATAAAAAGTTGTTTGAACTACTATTCTTTGGTAACCTGAACATTTTTCTGTATCTTTGCAACCATATAAATAATAAGAGTTTAAAAAGAATCATGGCATACACATACAAATATCCAAGACCTGCAGTTACTGCTGACTGCATCGTTTTAACGAAAGAACCTGATCCGAAAGTTCTGCTGATTGAACGTGGCGATGAACCATTCAAGGGATGCTGGGCATTCCCCGGTGGTTTTATGAATATGGATGAAACTACTGAACAATGCGCTATCAGGGAGTTGGAAGAAGAAACGGGGCTACAAGTATCAGATGTTCATCAGATTGGAGCGTACTCCAAGCTTGACCGTGACCCAAGAGGGAGAACCATCACTGTTGCATATCTAGCCATCGTCGACGAGCCTATCACTGTCATCGGCCAAGATGATGCTGCTAAAGCTGAATGGTGGCCACTGTCAAACCTGCCACATCTGGCATTTGACCATTATGACATCATACAGGATGCGATAAGAAAATATAAAGAGATTGTGAAATGAAATACGTCTACTGTTTATTAGCAACCTTGATAATTGGATTTGTATCATGTTCAAATAGGAAACGGCCTTCTGAGTATTATCCTAGAAGCAGTTCTTCTTATAATTCTTATATAGAGCCGATTGGGCATGATTCTGTAAATTACGAAACAACCGCACCAAAGCCAACAGATTCAAACAGTTCTTCAGGTAGAAGTAAACATGAAGATAAAGAATTAGATAATATGCGAGGGTTCGATCCGGCATCGGAGGATGACATGGATGATAATGGTATGCAACGTTACTTCGATGCTAATGATGATGAAGCTTGGGACTGATATGCCATCAGCTTCTCATCAGAATACCGTGAAACATTCAACCCAAATTTTGCCCTTACTTTCGGAAGAAAATAAGTTTTTTTGCCCCTACTTTTGGATAAATTGCATTGCATGAACACAAACAGCCCTTTAGAATAAAGGATCAAAAAAGAACGGCACGGACATTTTTACTTTAACACCAAGTGTTTCATGGGATGACCACCCCACCAGCTGTCATTCGCATATTGGAATCCTACTGAAGCATACAGTGCCTCGCCAGCAGGATTGCCCTTATCTACCAGCAATCCGACACAAGGCTGTCCCATCTTGTTGGCTTTCTCCTTCGTGGCATGCAAAAGACAATGGGCAATGCCTTGGCGACGATATTCTGGTAGAACGGCTAACGAATCAAGGTAGAGCTCACCTGCCTGTGTCTCATCGTCCATGCCAGAATGATCCTTGCCGATGTATTCCTTAGCGGCCTTAATAAATGCCTGGCGAAGTTCATGTAGTCTGCCACCATCATAGCTGACAGCAATACCCACCACTTTGTTATCAGCCATCGCCACCAACGTATTCCTGTAGCTATACTGCGAATCCTCGCGCTCTACCAATGAGGTCATCATCTTTAGGAAGTCCTCTAAGCCATGCCCTACTCCACAGAAATGCTGACAACAGTCATCTGTCATAGCCATCATTATCAGCCGGGCAATATCTGATGCTTGCGCCTTTGTCGCTTCTCTAATCTCAATCATCGTTTTCATCCTCTTCCATCTTACATTTCAATTTGTCATTAGAATAATCACACCGCTTATGGCGATATACGCATAAACGATGTATCGGAAGATGCGATTGGGAATGCGCTTGAAGACGTAGGCTCCAAGGGTTGTGCCGATGATGACTCCACCGAGTCCGAAACAGTAGTCTGTCAAGACGGTCGTGGTAAAGAAGCCGTTGTAGGCACGAACAAAAGTCATCATCACATTGCCAATCAGAAAGTAGGTCTGCGTCATCGCCATGTAATGTTCCTTCGAAGGCTCACTCTGGATGAAATAGAGCACAGCTGGCGGGCCTTGCATGCCGAAGAAGCCTCCCATCAATCCACTGAGTGTACCAGCACCTACCTGTACGCTCTTGGTTGTTGGCAGTTTTATCTTCTGGCTGAACAGCGCAAAATAAATGCTGATAAGGATGAGAGCCACACCCAGGATCCGCTTCAATATGTGGTCTT
>Ga0310695_10001351_pt1 | contig 58724 bp, 52 predicted proteins | sample RumenRJG_04DNA_FD_203882 | JGI IMG/M metagenome (GOLD analysis project Ga0310695, IMG submission 203882) | Bovine rumen microbial communities from Lethbridge, Alberta, Canada - RJG_04 (v2) (version 2) | ecosystem: Host-associated > Mammals > Digestive system > Stomach > Rumen | place: Canada...
TCTGAATTAGGCCTACAATCGCAAAAAAGTATTCACTCTTTTTGAACTTTCCAACAAGGATTTCAAGCCTTTCAAAAAAATCTTCATCTAGTTCATTCTCTGAAAGCTGATGAATTTCAAAAAGCTTTAATCTTTCAGTTTCTGTCTCAAAAAGAACTGGAATACTTTCAAAAATAAGCTCGTTGATTCTGAATTTTTCGGCATTAGAGATACAACTGTAATGCACGAAAAATTCTTCTGCACAGGAATTAATTATGAGAGAGCAAAGTTCTGCGACTGTGTTGTAGATATTCATAATTTAAAATGCTTTTTTTACGATAATCTCAACTTTTTTGCCCTGAATTCCTACAAGCACGTCATCTGCAACATTTGCAATGATTGATTTTTCAAGTTCATCCCACTTCTCGCCCTTTTCGGTATTTGCTTTTGCACGATAAGTAACAAGAGACCATGAGTTAGCTGAAAAATATGAGACGTTTCCAAGACCATCGTGATAAAAACCATAATCCAATGGAAGTTCCGTTGCATTCTTCTCATAGTCAATCATCATGAACTCAACTGCGAGCCTGATTTTTGCCATAATACCAACAGCGGCAGCATTTCTTCCAGAAGAAGAAACAGAAAGAAGCTTCTCACGCCTTTCATCAGTAAGAGACTCTTTAGGATTTAAAGCTGTATGAAGCTCAAATTTTTTACCGCTACACTCAACCCAGAACTCGCCATCGGAAAATTTCAAAAGCTCCGGCAACATTCCAACCAATTCTTCCGCAAGCAGACGAAGCCGGCCAGTCTCTTTTTTGCTAAGATTTGAATACGCCGCAGACTTCTCTGTTTCAGCAAGCAAAGCCATAAGAGATTCTTTGCTAGAAGAAAGTTTGCAAATATCAGATTTCATAGCAGTCTCCTACTGAATATTCAAGATATCTTTGAAACCTGTAACTTCAAAGATATCAAGGAGTGTCTCGTTAACATTCTTAACAACCATGCCACCTTTTTTCGCAAAAGCTTTGTGAGCCGAAAGAAGCACACGAAGACCAGCTGACGAAATGTAGTCGAGTTTTGAACAATTAATCTCAAGGGTTGTCGCATCAGTGAGAGCCTGAATCTCCTTCTCCAAGTCTGGAGCCGTAATTGTGTCCAAGCGTCCTTCCAACCCAAGCATAACTGCTGTTCCGTTCTGTGATTTGTTAATATTCATATTTCCTCCATAAATTATATGATTTTCTAATTTTATTTGTAAACAATCGTTAAGAAAATATCCGCACCTGTAACTTCAAAAACCTGCTTACAGAATGGGCTTGGATTTAAAATAATCAAATCGTGATTTTCCTTCATCTTTTTTTTAGCCGAAAGAAGAACTCTTATACCAGCACTAGAAATATATTCGACTTTAGATAAATCAAGAATCAAACTCCATACCACAGGCGAAATAATCCATTTCGCAATTTCTTCTTCCAAAGTTTGGGAAGCATTCAGTTCAAGCCGACCTGATACACTAATAACCACAGCATGATCTTTTCGTTCTTCAGTAATCTGCATTAAAAAGCCTCCTCCTCCTATAATAATACAAATCAATTTTTTTTTAAAGGAAAAATTAATATTTATCAACAATATTATTCACAAATATTTTAACAACAGCCGGTAACAAATTTTCAACGTGAAAAAACTAGAAGGAAAACTCCACAAAAAGCCTAATGACGGTCTAAAAATTCATACACTTTAGTAACAAAATTTCAACGAAACACAACAATAACAATCGGTAGTCGAAAAAATAATATAATGATACAGTTAATCATATTTTCTAAAATATTTTGTTTTATTATAAAGATTTAATCAAGTAACAAATATTCAACGCGAAAAGAAAAGCATAGAATTACCGAAGAGTAGTAACAGATTCTCAACGAAACTATCAAATTTGGTAACAGATTTCCAACGAAACTCGGAAAAATACGCAGCGAAACAAAGAAATTCAGCAAAAAAACACGGAAGAAAAAACATGGTAACAAAGTTTCAACGCTTTTGCTTGCCAAAATTTCTTTGGACAGAAACAAAAAAGTTATTCAGCCATAAAAAGTAATAGTAGAAATCGTCAATAAATGTAAGTCACAGATATTCAACGTTTTTCCAATAAAAAAATCCTCCAAAAGGAAACAAAAATGAAAAAAGTCACAAAAGCCCAACGAAAATCAACATCTATTTATAGAAGAAAGTGTCAAATAGTAACTGTATCTCAACGGAAACAAACAAATTCCGGTGGAAAACATATAGAAAAGTCACAATATTCCAACGCAAAGTAAAGATCCCTAATTCACTATTTTACAAAGACTTATAAAATCTTAGTAAATTTGTAGTCACACAGTCTCAACGGAATCGTAACAAATTCACAACTTCTTCTATATAAACAAATAGAATTCAAATAGATTTTAAAATTTAAAGCAAATAGTAAAATCTGTTTATATGTTTACAATCGTTGTATTTTTGTGACTACAAATTTGCCGTGACAAGAACATAATGTTTATCATTAGGTAAAATCACAGGCTTGCTTTTTGCTAGTGTTATGCCTGAATTATCACTTGCGATTGATACATTGAGATCGGGATAGTACTTTTTTTTGATAAGGTTAATCTGCTCTTTCAACGTGTTCCAGTTGACTCGTTCCTCAGACTCATAACTTTTTTCTTTGATCGGCAAGAACTGATTTATAAGTGATTCACGAGAAATGAAAATTGGCTCGACGATACTGTTGTTCCTGTAAACGAACCAGGCATACAAATCCTTGCCGACTACGCTGGAAATTTCTTTGTAGACAGTGTAATCAATCGGAACAGAGTGCTCTTTGGAAAGTTTGGTGAATTTATCTGAGAGAACGATTGTAAGACCAATACTCTTTTTTTCCTTTCCGTTCTCGTCGATGTCAACATAGCTCATTGACTCAAAGAAAGGCACTACACCGCTTGAATGCCATGTAGCCGTAACCTCACCGTCAAGTTTTTCGTCCTCGCTGAAAAATTCTTTGAAAAGATATTTCTGGGTCTTCTGGACTTTTTTCTCACGGAATACGAATGAGGCTCCAGAAAAACACTCAAGCTGCTCCTTGATTTCCTTGCCGCGCTGCTTTGGAAGCTGGAGCTCGTCCAAAAGCTGCTGCAAAGACGTATACTGAAGGATTACAGGTTTTTCCGGGCTTGCTTCTTTGTCGAGAACCGCGTGGGTGGTCATAATCGTTAGAAGGAGACGACCGTTCTTTCCGTAAGGAACTTTGATATCGCTCGTGAGTTTGAAATTGATGTTGTTGTATTTCCGCTCGAATACATTCTTTTTTACATCTTTGAGGGGCAATGCCGCTGCGATGAAAGGACTTGCGATATAACTGCGGTACTTTTTGATGATATCGGTTGTTGTTGCCTCAATCGGAAAAAGTTCTTGCAAATATTTATTTTCTTCTTCAGACATCTTAGCCTTCCTTTCGCTTGTATGAGTGCGAGCTGATTGAGACCTTGCCGTTTTCCAAGTCTTCCTTGAAGTAATCCATGGCGCACATGACGAAGTGATTCATTGAGACACCTTTGAGCGCACAGAATGACTTGAAGATGCTCCTCTCCCCTTTTGACATTGAGACGAGGAATTTTTCTTTGACTTCACGGCGTGAAGGTGTTTTTGGCTCGGTAACGGCTTGTGCTGCCTGTGCATCGCTTTGAGAAAGCTCTGCTACAGGAACAGAAACTTGTGGTTGAACGACTGGGGCTTCTTCTCGGGCGGGCATAGCGTTGATTGTTTGTGACTTTGCTTCTGTGGCAAGCGGTTCTGTGTTTTTTGAGAAATTGCCCGCGATTGCAGCTTCAAGTGGATTGACTTTTTTGGTTGCGCCTGCGTTGTAATTCTGTGGAACTTTCATTATTTGGTCATCTCCTTGATAATTGAGTCGATTGCGTCGGTGGTTTCCTTTCGGGCTGTGATTGATTTGTCCTGAATGCAGTTTTTAAGAATTTGTGCCTTTACGAAAGAAGTGTCGGTCGGAATCGTAAGGAACTGAGTGTCGTCGAAATTTTTCATGAAATTTTCTGCAAAGAGAGACTGGAACTTCATTCGTTTGTCCTGCTGATTCAAGATTACGAAAGAAATTTTTTCGAGCAAGTCCTTGCATCGGATTTCTTTTGTTGTGGTGATGAGGTTTTCGATCAATGTCTGGAATCCGTCGGCTGAGAACTGGTCGAGCTTGAGAACTGGAACGATTACATCGGCACAGTTTGCAATGCCTTTCTCAAAGTCGCCGAAAGCTGGAGAGGTATCAAAAATAAGGTAGTCAAAATCTTTGAGAGCCGGAAAAACAGTGTCCTCAAATACATAGTAATTTCTTGTGCTTGAAGCAAAGCTCTGTAATCCGCCGTTGATTGCGAATGTTGGCAGCAGAAAAAGATTTTCGAAATGAGTCTGGACAAGGCATTCCCCTACTTTGATTTTGCCGTTGAGGATATCAGAAAGCTCATATTGAAAATCCTTTGACAGCCATGAAGAAGAATTGCCTTGAGGGTCACAGTCGACCAGCACGGTTTTGAAGCCACGGCGAGCCAGCTCGATTGCGCAGGTTACGGAAATACTTGTTTTACCTGTTCCGCCCTTGCGATTTAAAAAAACGAATGATTTCATGAATTCCTCCCGCCTCATGAACTTTTTAAAATTGAGAAAAAATATATATTTATATTTATATAGCATTTTGAATATAAAATCAACTATGAAAATATAAAATAAGCTAGCAAAAAAGATGTGTAAAATACTAGAAGAAAAGATATGAATATATATGAAACTATATATTTATATAAATATATTACAAATATTGATTTTAACGAATTTTTTGAATTTAGTTTGATTAATTTCATCACCGAATCAAAAAAGACGTTTTTCCAACATTCTGCCATGACGATGAATTTTAAAGATTGTTCAAGTATCTTCCGATAATATAGTAATATGGAAAACAGAACAGAACGAACGCTTTATAAAATCCGGTATGTCGGCAATGCTTGTGATTATTTTGAGCGTGACAAAATTTATCTTTGCGTTGGAGAGGTCGTGGATGGCCCTCAGAAAGGCTCGCTTTTTGTAATTAATGAGCTTGGCGTGGATTATCTTTATAATTCTGAAGACTTCGAGCGTTTGTAAATTTTTCTTTCTTAAAATCAAAATCCGTTTTATAATTGAAGAATGAGTGAATTCTTCAATTTGATTCTTTCTCATCTTCCATGGTTTTGGGTGGGGGTTATGGTGCTGTGCCTTATTTTTGAGGCTGTTACTTTTACTCTCACTACTGTCTGGGCGGCAATTTCTGCGCTGCTCATGATTTTTCTTTCCCGCACAGGTTTGCCGCTTCGCTGGCAGTTTTTGATTTTCTTCCTTATCACAATTTTACTCATGATTTTCACGCGGCCGTTTGCTGTTAAAAAGTTGCATCTCGGGCGTGTGATGACGAACGTAAATTCTCTTGATGGTCAGGAAGTTTTGGTTGTAAAGAAAATTACAAAATTCGAGAAGGGCGAGGTAAAAGCCTCAAATGGTATTTTGTGGACGGCGATAGGAGCGGAAAGTGAAAATGAGATTCCAAAAGGCACGGTGTGTGTAGTCTCTCATGTTGAGGGCAATACGCTTGTTGTTAAAGAAAAATAGAAAAGGAGAAAATTATATGATGATTCCAATTTTTGCTGTAATTTTATTTGTTGTGTTTGTGATGATTGTCGCAAATGTTCGGATTGTGCCTCAGTCGAGGGCTTGTATCATTGAGAGGCTTGGTGCTTATTGCACGACCTGGCAGGTTGGTTTTCATGTTAAGCTTCCTTTTGTCGACCGTATTGCAAATTCAATGTCTCTAAAAGAAAAGGTGATGGACTTTCCCCCTCAGCCTGTTATTACAAAAGATAATGTTACCATGCAGATTGACACCGTGGTTTATTGTCAAGTAACAGATCCTAAATTATACACTTATGGTGTTGAAAATCCAAATTTCGCTTTGGAGAATCTCACTTCAACAACTCTCCGAAACATTATCGGTGAGCTGGAGCTTGACGAAACACTTACGAGCCGCGATGTCATCAATACAAAGATGCGTAGCATTCTTGACGAAGCGACGGATCCATGGGGAATCAAAGTCACTCGTGTTGAAGTTAAGAATATTGATCCGCCAAAGGCAATCCAGGAAGCGATGGAAAAACAGATGCGTGCTGAGCGTGAGCGACGTGAGCAGATTCTGATTGCAGAAGGTCATAAGCAGAGTGCGATTTTGGAAGCCGAAGGCAAAAAACAGGCTATGATTCTGGAAGCTGAAGCTCAGAAGGAAGCAGCCGTTCAGAAGGCAAAAGGTGAGGCAGAGGCAATTCTTGAAGTTCAGAAGGCTACGGCTCAGGGAATCCAGATGATTCGTGAGGCGGGAGCTGATGATGCTGTAATCAAACTCAAGAGTCTTGAGGCTTTTAAGGAAGTTAGCAAAGGTGAATCAACGAAAATTATCATTCCGTCTGACATTCAGAATATGGCGGGATTTTTAACAAGTGCAACAGAATTGCTTAAAAAATAGGAATATTATAATGAAGAAAATTTTTTGTGTTTTGACAGGTATTTTGTTTTGTGCGGCAGGATTTGCTGTTGATGTCAATAAAGATGAGCTGCAGTCGGCTCAGAGCGACGCGGTTCAGTTTGAGAATTATGGCGGGCCTCATGCCGTGATTGAGACTGCCGATGCTATTACTGGAATCGGTACGAATCTTGGTCGTCAGGTTGCAGCTGATGTTGAGAATCCTTTTTCTGTCGAGCCTTATTCAAAATATTCTATATATCATGTTATTGGCGGTGATGTTGAAGAAAAGGGGCTTGATGCAGATATTCTCTTTTTGAATGCAACTGCGGGCGTTGATCATATCAATAACTTGCGTCGAATTATCACTGGATATCTCATGACGGCTTACGATTATTCTCGAGAGGACTCTGAGACACTTGCTGTTTTTATTACTGTTTATAATGCAGTTTATCGTGGACAGCTTGCTGCTTTCTCTTCAAAATATAAATCTGCGGTTCTAGCTTATCTTAGCGAAGAAAGTGTTGGTCTCAGCACAAACTGGGAAGAATGGGCTGGAAAAACTCAGATTGTAATTCCTCTTGGTGCTATTATAGAAGGGGTTGCGACCGTTGAAACTTCTGAGATTAGCGATGACAAGGTAATTGAGGCTTTGCGTGCCGAAGACAATAAAAACGTTGAGGTTCGAGAGAAACTTGCTGACATAAAAGAAAAAGAAGCCGAAAATGCGAGTGAAAAGGCTAAAACAGCTCAAAAAGAAGCTGCTCAGGAAAAAAAGGAAGGAAAGAAAGCTGAGGCTGAAAAATCTGCAAAAGAATCAGAAAAACAGCAGAAACTTGCTGACAAGAAAGGAGAAGAGGTAAAGAGCGAGCGCGAGCAGATTGCGAAAGACAAGGCTGAGATTAAAAAAGAAGAGCTTTCAAAATCAACCGAAACACAAAATCAGAAATATCTAACAAGTCTTTTCGTTGTTGACGAAAAAAACAAGCTTTATTCATTGATGACTGTAAATCCTTTGAACGGGCAGATTGTAAAGAGATCGAATGTAAAACAAATCCGTGAGAAGACAATTTATCCTGTTGGTGAAGGTTTTGTTGCTGTTTGTGGTGTAAACGACAAGCATTCTGCAATCAAACTCTGCATTGTTGATGAGAAAACGCTTGAAATCAAAAAAGAAAGTGAAGAAACATTGTCTGAAAATTCTCCGCTTTTACAGTATGGTGAGGATTTTTTTGTGATTGTAAGCGAAGGTGGTAAGAATTATCTCGCTGCTTTTGATAAAAATCTGACGCTCAAAAAGAAAAGTGACGTTGCGATAAATGGTTCTAGTCCATTGAATCTTTTTAGTGAAGGAATCCTTGTGACGGATGAACGTGGAAATCCTGTGCTTTTGCAGATTCCATCGATCTTGGCAGTTTGGTAAAAGTTTCTGGAAATTTTTGTTGTGAAATTTAACTTTCCATGTTAAATTTTTCTATATACTATTTTAAGAAAGGAAGGGTCACTCTATGAAAAAAATACTTATTGTTGATGATGAGAAAATTTTTTTGATGATGACCGAACGAATTCTTTCTTCAACTTATTCTACGGTCTGCGCTTCTTCGGGTGATGAAGCAGTTGAAGTTTACAGGCGAGAAAGACCAGACATGGTTCTTTCTGATTTGCGTATGCCTGGCATGACTGGCTATGAGCTAAAGCAGAAGTTGCAGGATGAATTTGGTGAGCAAATTCCTTTTATGTTCATGACCGCTGATACGGCGGAAGAGGCTGAAAGTCGGGGCTTTGATCTCGGTGCGATGGATTTCGTTCAGAAGCCTTTCCGTGCTGATATTCTTCTTAAGCGGGTAGGAAATATTCTTCAAACTGTCGAAAAAATTCAGGGATTAAAAAAGGCCGCTGTTATGGATAAAATGACAGGGCTTTTGAACAAGGCTTCTGCGGAGGCAGAAATCAGCAGGCTTTGTAAAACTGCACAGGGCGCGCTCCTTATGATAGACTTGGATAATTTCAAGCTTGTTAATGATATTTACGGTCATGCGATGGGCGACAAGATTCTTATCTGTTTTGCGGAGATTTTAAAAGCCGTTGTTCGTTCTGTTGATATTGTCGGGCGTCTTGGTGGTGATGAATTCATTGCATTTTGTCAGAATGTGTATGATGAGGTCGTAATCGAAAAAAAATCTCGCTTTATAAATAAGTATCTTATGGATGCCGCAAAAGAGCTCATGGGTGAAGATATGAATATTCCGCTTGGGGCTTCAATCGGATGTGTTATAGTTCCTGATGAGGGCATCGATTTTTCTGAATTAGCCAAAAAAGCTGATAAAGCCCTTTATGCTGTCAAGCAGAACGGTAAGCATGGTTTTATATTCTACACGGATTTGTCGCAAAATGATGAAAAAATCAATTCTCAGAATTCAAATCTTACGAACTTAATTAAAATCCTTAGCGAGCGTAACAAGAAGAAGGGTGCTTTTATGCTTCCTTTTGAACAATTTAGTAAAATCTATCAGTTTTTGTCACGGTTAAATACAAATTGTAAGAGAAAGACTTGTATCCTATTAATCTCAATCAAAGAAAAAGAACATTCATCGATTTCTGCAGAAAAGGCTGCGGATGCTTTTTTGGATATGCTTGTAAGTTCTTTGCGGCAGAGCGATGTCGTTACAAAAAATAGCACGAATCAGTGTATTGCTATTCTTCCAGAAACATCTCAGTTGAATGTGAAGTCTGTCACGGAGCGAATCATGATGAATTGGGGCGAAATAGAGAATTCATCTTCTTTTGAGATTCTTTTTGAGAGCGGCATATTGGAATAATCTGGCAGAGTTTTAAAATTGACTAAAATCTTTTATTTTTCTATCATTTATGCATGCAAATTAAACTCGAACATTTGAAGAAAACTTATGAGTCAAAACAAAAAACCGTAAAGACTCAGATTTGTGCCGTAAATGATGTTTCGCTTGACATTCCTGAGAACACAATTTTTGGAATAATTGGAAAAAGCGGTGCGGGCAAATCTTCCCTTGTTCGGCTCGTGAGTATGCTCGAAAAACCTGATGAGGGTGCGGTTTATTACGGAGAAAAGCGGGTTGATAATATTTCAAAAAAAGAACTTATTTCCGAGCGCCGAAAAATCGGAATGATTTTCCAGAATTTCAATCTTTTTTCTTCACGTTCAGCTGGCAAAAACGTGGCTTATCCGCTTGAAATTGCCGGCGTTCCAAAAGATAAAATTCGTACAAAAGTTAAGGAAATGCTGGAGCTTGTCGGCCTTGGCGACCGTGAAAATGCTCCAATCAGCACTTTGAGTGGCGGTCAAAAACAACGTGTTGCGATTGCGCGAGCTCTTGCCACTGAGCCAAGTATTCTTTTTTGTGACGAGGCAACCAGTGCGCTTGACCCGAACACGACAAGGCAAATCCTTGCATTGATTAAAGAAATTCAGCAAAAGATGAACCTCACGGTCGTCATGATTACTCATCAGATGGAAGTCGTGCGCGATGCCTGTGAGAGCGTTGCCGTAATTGAAAATGGTCGTGTCGTTGAGTGCGGCAAGGTAAAAGAGATTTTCTCTAATCCAAAGACGCAGACTACACGTGATTTTATCAAGAATATTGCGACAGGTGCTGAGAGTCCTGACCAAAACTCGAACAAAGACGGCGACATCGTAAAATGGACGGAAAAAACAGGCAGCTATCTTTTGCATTTTGTAGGTAACGCGACTGGCGAGCCGATTTTGTGCAAAATGGCAAAAGAATTCGAAGTAAGTTTCAATATTCTGGCAGCAGGAATTAGCCATTTGCCGGATGAAGACGTGGGTTACATGGAATGTGACATTTCTGGTGAGAACTCAGCTGTCGAAAAAGCAGTTGACTGGCTCATTCAAAACAATGTCCGTGTACAGAAGAGGTAGAATTTATGGATCAGATTTTAATACTTGTTGGAATTTCGACACTTGAAACTCTTTTGATGGTGTTCTTTTCTACGCTGTTTGCGATTTTGATTGGATTCCCGCTCGGCGTCCTTTTGAACATCACGAATAAATATGGAATCACGCCAAAAGCTGGCTTCAACTTGGTTTTGAGTCGAATCATCGATGTCCTGCGTTCGTTTCCGTTCGTAATTCTGATGATTGTGCTTTTGCCACTTACACGCCTTATTTTGGGCACTGCAATCGGTACAACAGCTACGATTATTCCGCTTTCGATTGCGGCAGCCCCTTTTGTTGCCCGCATCACGGAAACTGCTTTGAATGAAGTTGATCCCGGAGTAGTACAGGCGGCTCGTGCGATGGGCTCAACTAATTGGCAGATTATCTACAAAGTCCTTGTGACAGAGGCAATGCCTTCTGTTGTTTCTGGAATCACGCTCACGGTTATTAACCTTGTCAGCTATTCTGCAATGGCTGGCACTTTGGGTGGCGGTGGTTTGGGAGACCTTGCAATCCGCTACGGCTACCAGCGTTTCCGCACCGATGTAATGATTGCTTCGGTCGTGGTGATTATCGTGATGGTTGCGGTGATTCAGTTTGTGGGTACTAAGGTCACAAATTATATGCTGGCAAAAAGATAGTTGACATAAATGTAAATAAACTGTATAACATAAAACATACTAACTCGCTAGGTTAATAGTGATTTAAAATTCAAAAATAGGAGCTAAAAATGAAAAAAATCATTGCTTTTGCAGGAATCGCATTTCTTGCTTCTTCTGTTTTCGCACAGAAAGTTCTTAAAGTTGGTGCAACTCCTGAGCCACATGCCGAAGTTCTCAATCTCGTAAAAGAGGATTTGGCTGCTAAAGGAATCGACTTGCAGGTTGTTGAGTTCACTGACTATGTTACACCGAACGATGCTGTTGAAGCTGGAGACATCGATGCTAACTACTTCCAGCACATTCCTTACCTTGAGTCTTTCAACAAAGAGAAGGGCTATCATCTTGTAAACGCTGCCGGAATTCATGTTGAGCCTGTTGCTTTCTATTCAAGTAAAATCAAAAAACTTGATGATTTGAAGAAAAAAGCTACAATCGCAATTCCTAACGACCCAACAAACGAAGGCCGTGCTCTTCTTCTCTTGCAGGACGCAGGTCTTATCACTTTGAAAGAAGGTGTTGGAATCACTGCTACACCTCTCGACATCAAAAAGAATCCAAAAAAACTTAAGTTCAAGGAAATCGAGGCAGCATCTCTTCCACGAGTTTTGGGTGATGTTGACGGTGCAGTAATCAACGGAAACTACGCTATTCCAGCTGGTCTTTCTGCAAAAAAAGACGGTTTGTTCGTTGAAGGCTCATCTTCTCCATATGTCAACGTAATTGCTGTAAAAGCTGGAAATGAGAGCAAAGAAGAAATCAAAGCTTTGATTGAAGCTGTAAAGAGCGACAAGGTAAAAAAATACATTGCTGAACGATACCCGAACGGTGAAGTCGTAGTGGTTTTCTAAACACAAAAAAATTTTATGAAGCCTGGCTTGATAGAGCCGGGCCTTTTTTTTCATTGAATTCTCGACAAAAAGAAGATATATTATTTTTTATGAGGAGAGAAAAATCCGATTACATTGTTCCGAATAAGGCACTTGCCCGGCTTCTTGATGCGAGGCGTTCTGCACAGCCTGTATATATTTATGGAATGACTTCTTATGGCAAAACGGAGCTTATAAGGCAATTTTTTTTTGGTAAAACCTACGTTTATTATTCTCCTGTTTCTGAACAAAGCGAATCTCTTGATGGTTTTGAATCTCATATAAATCCTAGCCGAAAAATGCCACTGCCTGTTGTTTTTGATGACTTGCAGTTTCTTTCTGATGTTGAAAAACAGAATAAAATTTTTGAAATTGCAGAACGAAGCGATGTGTGGCCGATTTTTATTGCCCGTGCGCCTTTGTTGGGGTGGCTCGTGCCTTATTACACTCAGAAAAATTTTATCGTTATTGATGAAAATGACCTTTCGATGACAACGGAGCAGATTCGTGAGTATTTTTATGAAAATAAAATTTATTTTTCCAATGAAAATATAGATAAGCTCCAGAATTTCATATTGGGAAATCCCTATGCGCTTAGGGTTGCAAAAAATTGTCTTGAAAATAATCCCGACCCGCAGAACCTTTTTCCGACTCTCAAAGAAATCTTCTCAAAGTTCATGTTGAATTCAGTTACAAAAAATTGGTCTGAGGAAGTACGCAATTTTTTCATTTCTATTTCGATTGTGGATTCATTTACACTTGAACTTGCGAGTTACATTACAGAAACGTCTTTGGCTACTAACTATATCGAAAAAGCTCGGGACATTTCAAATTTTATCATAAAAGAAGAAAATGAATACCGTATCAGACCTATTCCGCTTGAAGGATTTCGATACCAGGCAAGACTTTTCTGGGGAATTGAAAAAATAAACGAGCTTTCCAAAAAGGCTGCTGAGTGGTATGAAAAAAACGGTGAATTTGATAAGGCCATAGAACTTTATTATAAGATTGGCTGTAAAGAAGGCTTGAAGGTCATCCTGTTAAAAAATTCTTCGCAAAATCCGAGTAACGGACAGTATTTAAACTTGAGTCGGTATTACTTTAAGCTTGATGAGGCTGATATTGAAGAAAGCGTAATTTTGATGAGCGGAATGAGTATGGTTTGTTCCATGCTTTTCAAAACGGATTTGAGTGAATATTGGTATGATAAACTAAAAGAAAAATCCAAGATTCTTAAAGGGACCGAAAAAACAGAGGCAAGCAGGCGACTTGCTTATCTAGACATAGCCTTGCCCCACCGTGGTAGCGAAACTGTATTGGGATCGATTCGTAGTCTGGCAACATTGTTGACGACAAAGGGATTTGTGCTTCCTGAATTTTCAGTTACTTCAAATTTGCCATCACTTATGAACGGCGGAAAGGATTTTTGTGACTGGACATTAAAGGACCGTGAAATTGCAAAAAAATTCGGAAAAATTGTTTCTCTTGCTTTGGGAAAGACCGGAAAGCCGATTGTAAATCTTGCGCTTGCAGAAAGTTTCTATGAAAAAAATGGAGAAGATTTGGAAATTCTTTCTCTTTTGAGCCGTGGTCAGCTTGAAGCGGAATTAAATAATAATATTGAAATGGGATTCGTTGCAACTGCGCTTTTTATAAGATTCTATCTGATGTCGGGACAAATGAAGACAGCCATGCTTCAATTGATGGCGTTTGAACAGCGTTGTAAGGATATGAACTGCACAAAACTTCTTCCTAATATGCGTGCGCTTCAATGCAGGATTGATTTGTATCGTGATGATTCACTTGCAACGGATTTATGGCTGAAAAATTATGCCCCGGATGAAAATAAGGAAATTTTTGCCATGCTGCGCTTTCAGTACATGACAAAAATACGATGTTACATTGCAAAAGGCAGACTTAACGAGGCTTTTTCCTTAAAAGAAAAGATGAAATGGTATGCGGAAAATTATCACAGGAAATATATTTCAATTGAATGTGATATACTTAGTTCCATTATAAAATACAGGCAGGGCGAAGAATGGAAGTCTGATTTAATAAATGCCCTTACCGCGGCTTCCCATTACCAGTTCGTGAGAATTTTTAGCGAGGAGGGGAGTGCGGTAACGCCTTTGCTTTTGAGAATAAAACAAGAAATTGATGATATTCCTGAGATCAATAAGTCATTTTTCCTTAAGGTTTTGCGTGAAAGTCAAAAAATAAGCGGAATGTATTCAAAATACTGTGCACCGCCTGCCGCGTCTCCAAATAATTTCTCGGAGACAGCAAGACAAATTCTGCGGCTTCAAGTTCAGGGGCTTTCTGTTGAGGATATCTCAAAAAATCTTGAAATGAAAGCCGAAACCGTTCGATATCATATCAAGCAGAATTATAAGAAACTCGGCGTAAATTCAAAAACGAAAGCAATTATTGCCGCAAAAGAGCTTTATTTGATTTAGCGAGATTTTTCTTCGGTCATTATTTTTTCTACTTGTGCTCTTGTGAGAGGCTTGTTTGCGTCATAGGCGTTTTTGTTAGCTTCGATTTCCTCAAAGGTCCACAACTTGCCATTTTTGTTGTTCATACCTGGACAATCAGAGGCACATTCTTCCCACATAGATTTGTCTTTTATCATCCATGACCAAAAAGGATAAGTTGAGCACTGAACCGGACGTGCCTCATAACATGAACAGCCGTTTTCCCAAAGAATGCAGTCATAATTCTTTTTTTCGCGAAGGGCAAGAACCTGCTCGCCATAATAATAATCCGCCCAGCGGCAATATGTATTGACGAATTCTGTTACGCTCATTTTTAGATGAGACCTAAGTTCTGTTAAATCCCGCAGAGAAAGGTAAACGAAGCCCGGAGAATGTCCGCAGCAAAAAGAACATCTTTGGCAGCCAAAATAAAGGCCGTTTTTGTAAAATGGATCACTCATTATGATTCTAAAACCTCGGCACTTACAATATATTTTCTGAAAAAATCTTTGATAGTCTGTATAATTTCAGCTGGTGTTCGTGTCTTTAAAATATACCCGTCAGCTTTCTGTTCAATTGCTGCCATGACAGAATCACGATCATCTTTCGATGTGAGGAATATGACTGGCAGTTTTGCAGTTTCTTTGTGTACCCTGAATCTTCTTAAAACTTCCGGACCGTTTAATTCTGGCATTTCATAATCAAGAAGAATCAAATCAACCGTGTGCTTTGTGATAAAATCAAGTGCATTAAAGCCTGAATTTACGAGATAAACGTCATAATCTGTTTCAAGCCAGGATTTTATGCGCCGGAGAATGTCCGCATCATCATCAACTACAAGAATCCGCTTTCGTGTGCGGCTGTTCCATTCGATTGCTTTTTGTAACAGAGGAATGTCGATTGGCCATGTCTTAAACCTGAAAGCTGGAATCTGTTTGAGATAGTCTTCTTCGATAAGGGAAAGGCCTTTTATTGTTCCAGCCAGATATATGTGAAGTCCGTAAGTCTGACATTTTATTTTTAACAGGCGGATAATTTCCCCGTCAGTTTCTTCTGATAAGCAGAGAATTGCATGGGCTGGAGAGTTAGGAATGAGGGATATACTTGAAGGATTCGGTGCAATTGAAATTACTTCCATGTTTGCATCTTCCAAATTCCTTATTAAAGTCTGGATAACAAGTCGCTTTATGTCACCGACAATATAAACTTCTTTTTGGGAATTCACTTTCTGTTCTCCTTTGAAATTAATTCTTTTAGGGTATTAAACTCAATATTTTCAATCCCAGTTTTTAATTTTTTATATAAAGTTTCGTATTCTTCAGGTACAGAATAGTTTGACATTTCTTTAAGCCAGTCATCTGCTTTGATGCTGTCGAAATCATCAACAGCCTGTTCAAGAATTCTTAGTTTTTCAAAAAATTCTGCTTGTGAAATCTGAAGCTTGTTATTGTCATCGACCCTAATATTATTTACAAAAGTAGAAAATTTTTCTAGATAGCTGCGATAAAAGCTCAACATTGCCGGAGCTTTTGCTTTTATTGATTCCAGATTCTTTTGAGAGGCATCTTTTTCAAGTTCCCAGGCTTGTTCGGAAAGTTCCAGCGCGCCGATAAGTTTTGCGGAGCTTTTCAATGCATGAACTTTAATACGGAAATTTTCGATATCCTCGTTTTTCAGGAAATTTTCCAGTTCTTCGGATTTTGAATTTATTCCGTTGTAGAAGCGAAGGAGCATTTCGATGAGCAGATTTTGATTTCCGCAATATTCGAGGCATGTTTTCATGTCGATTCCTTCGATTTCTGGAAGGTTTGTGCTTTCACTTGCCTCGGAGACTTCGCTTTGCTGTGCCTCTTCATTTTCTTCAGGCGGCTCAATCAGCGACTTCGGAAGATATTTTCTGATGATGTTTTCAAGGCTCCGCGGGCTGATTGGTTTTGAAAGATAATCGGTAAATCCTGCCTTTAAGTACATTTCCCGTGAGCCAGAAATTGCGTTTGCCGTGAGAGCTATGCATGGCTTTGTTTTGCATTTGTTGCCAGGAAGTTTTTGCATTGCTTCCAGTGTTTCGATTCCGTCCATTTCCGGCATTCGGTGGTCGATAAAAATTATATCGTATGTGTTTTCGGATACTTTTTCGAGAGCTTCTTTTCCGCTCATAACGGTGTCAATTTGAATCTTTGTGTTCTTTAAAAGACCTTTGATTACCGCAAGGTTCATCTCGGTATCATCAACGAAAAGAAGATGTGCGGCTGGTGCAAACAAAGTTTCCTTATACTTTTCAAGGAAGGAAATGGCCTTTTTATAATTTTCCATAACATCGCCGATTGCTTCCTCTGTTGAGATTTGCTGGTCGATTGTGAATGAGAATTTTGAGCCTTTACCGTATTCGCTCTGAACGTCGAGGCTGCTATTCATCAGTGAGAGAATTTGTTTGACTATGTTGAGACCGAGTCCTGTTCCTTCAATGGTTTTGTTTCGGTTTTCTTCGATTCGTTCGAAGGGTGAGAAAAGTTTTGAGATGTCCTCTTGCTTTATGCCAATTCCTGTGTCTTCTACCGAAACATACAGGCTTATCCTGTGTTTTTCTGTCGGTTTGAAATCAACGGTAAATGTAATTTCGCCATGCGGTGTGTATTTTACGGCGTTTGTTAGAAGATTCAGAATGCACTGTTTTATTCGAAGACTGTCACCAACCAGAAGCTTTGGGATTTCCGGGTTTATTTTCAAGACTAAACCGAGATTTTTCTTTTTTGCACGTTCGGAAATCATAATAATTAAGTCTACAAGAATGGAAGAAAGGTCATAAGTTTCTGGAATAAGCTCCATTTTTCCAGATTCAATTTTTGAAAAATCAAGAATATCATTGATGAGCGAGAGAAGTGAATTTCCTGCCTGTTTGATATTCACCGCATATTGACGGATATTTTCATCAGAACTTTCACGGAGAATCATTTCATCCATGCCGAGAACTGCATTTATAGGGGTGCGGATTTCGTGGCTCATGTTGGCCAGGAAGTCCGACTTTGCTTTTGAGGCGTTTATTGCGCTTTCTTTGGCTGCTTTTTCGCTTTTTGTTTGCTCGCGGATGAATTCGATATATTCTTTGAGCTGAATTGCCATTTTTCGTATGGAATCAGCAAGAATGCCAATTTCATTTTTTGACTGATAAAGAAGCTGAATTCCCAGCTCTCCGCGGGACAATCTGTAAGAGGCTTTTGTTAAGTCCGAGATAGGATTTAAAATCTGTGTCTGACTCAAACGAATATTAATTATGGCGAGAAGAGCGGCACAAATGAAAACTAAGAGAATGCTCAATCTGAGATCCTTTTTGTTTTGTGTCGTTGACGAAATCGGAGCGGCGATTATTAATGTCATGCCGTTCTGAAGCTTTTTCTTTACTCCATAATAAAGTGAATCTTCATGAATGAACTCATGGACCGCTGTTTCATCATCGGAGTCGATAAAGGGCTTTAAATCTCGTAGTTCGTTATTTTCTTCACGTGAATGTGGCGAATTTTTGAAGCTTGTGTCATAAATCAACGTATTGTCCGAAGCCAATAAAACAGCGCAGTATTCTTCAAACGGAAGCGTATCGGAAATATTTTTTATTGTCGCAAGATTGATGTCAATTCCACTGATTCCGAGCAATTTTGCGTCTTTGTAAACTGGCATGGCATAAGACAAAATATGCATGTTTATGTTTTTGTTCTGATAAGGCTCAATCCAGACAGGCCGTTCTGCCCACAGAGGAATATAATACCAGCAAACATGCTCCGTATCGGTTGGAGAGTAGAGATCTAGATTTGTAGGACTGACACTTATAAATCCATATTTGCTGTTGCCGGTAAGAAACACTCCTGCTTTTCCACCGAATTTTCCTTGTTCCATTCGGAAATAAAGGGCGACAGAATCTTTTGCGACGGCAGCCATGTGAGAAATTGTACTGCCCAGAGAATCCATGTATTCTTTTTCGTAAGCCGGATCTGTTAAAATACGCTCGCTGTCTATTGTTTCTATTACGTAATTAGTTATATTGTTTACGGCCCGCTCAATTGATGAGAAACAATTGTCAAATTCGTTTTTCTTTTGTTCTGCCACAAGATTCAGAGTCTTGTTTATATTTTTCGCAATTATTGAATTCAAAGTATATGAATATAAAAGTGAAATGATTATACATAAAATAAGGACTGGTCCGAAAATAAAAAAAATAAGTTTGCTGTGTACGGATTCTAGTTTTATTAGGCTCAATAACTTTTTATCTTGCTGCATGGTATCGAACTCCATTACCGCCTGATTCTTTTACTGAATAACAGGCCTGCACTGCGCGATAATAATTTAGTTTGATAGTATCAGAAAGATTTATTTCTATAATTCCAACAGAGATAGTGACATCAAGCTGATTTTTTATTCTCTCGCAGATTTCTGAAAAACATTTTTCTGTTTCGTCAGCATTTACCTCAAGAAGAGCCATGAAGCTGTCATTTTCCCAGCGTAAAAGTTGACCTTTATCAAAAATAAGTTTTTTAGCAATGTCAATCATATCCTTGAGGATTTTATTACCGTTATTCGATGTCTTGATATTTTCAAAATTGTCAATGTCGAAAAAAGCCATTGATTTATATCGAGTGGTTGTGAAAATCCCCATCTCACCATAGGCTTCTTTGAAATAATTACGGTTTGGCAAACCTGTTACATGATCTTCGAGAGTGTCATCTGTAGTAGTTACAGTATCTTTTTTGGAATATATCTGAGAAAGAATGAAGAAAATGCATAAAACGAAGATAAATGCAAGAGTGAGTATAATAGCGAGATTTTTTCCGAATACGATGTGATCCAAAGTTCCTTGAACAACCACATACCAGTCCAAATCTTTCATGAAGCGAACCATTCGTACTCCGTTTAAGCCTCGTCTTTTATAAGTAAAGCTTTCGCTGCCAGCCTTGTCTTCGATTGCCGCAGAAATGTAAGCATTTTCGATGTTCGTGCTGTTTGTGTCGATTTGAACAAGACCGTCTGTATCAATCAAGTTTACCTTGATGTTAAATTCTGATTCAAGCTCTGAAAAAAGCTCTTGAAGTTCATCCATTATGACTCCGACGCCACAAACGCCGAGCATTTTTCCGTCCGTATCAAAAATCTTAATATTGATGAAGACCGTCCAGTTGTACTCGTTTGACTGATCCCGGTCAGTGTCTAAATCATATTCTTTGTCTGTGTCGGTAAAAAGTTGGTACCAAATATCATAAGGAACTTTGTGCGCGTTGAGAACTTTCGTTATGCCTTTTGCTGTATAATAACGTTTTGTGCTTTCTGAAACTACAAATGCCGTGGAATAATCTAGTTTTGTTCTTAGATTCTCCAGATAAGCCGTCATTATTTCTTCCATTTCGCTTTCAGAACAAGTATTTTCAAGATGAAGCTTTTCTTGCAACAAGGTGTCATAGGCCATAGTCTTTGCGACCATGATGGGTTTCATAATTTTTGAATAAACGCAATCATAAACATGTTCGGCAATTATAAGTTGTTTTTGGGAATCTTTTTCGATTTTTTGTGAACTGAATATAAAAACAATTGAACTTGAAAGGACAAAACTCAGAAAAATTATTATAACTGAAATTATCTTAAAACTTTTCATAAGATTTTGTCCCTCCATTATAAATTTTAACGCAGTTTTTTCTTCTTTCAAGAATTTTTAGAAATTTTTAGTTCTTTTCTTTATTTTTGCTTGATGAAAGAAGAATGTTTGTGATGATTCCGAGAATCAATGCACATGCAACTGTTCGGATTTCGACTTTGCCGAATTTTACGACCATGCCTCCGACACCTGTGATAAGAATTACGCTCGCTACGAAGAGGTTGCGGTTCTTGTTCAAATCAACCTGCTGGAACATTTTGAGACCTGAGACTGCGATGAAGCCGTAGAGCGCAACACAAACGCCGCCCATTACGCAACTTGGAATTGTCTCAAGGAAAGCTACGAGAGGAGTAATCAAACTGAAGATAATGCAAAGAATTGCACAGCCCCAGATTGAGATTGTCGAAGCGTTTCGTGTGATTGCCACGCAGCCGATTGACTCGCCGTAAGTTGTGTTCGGACAGCCGCCGAAGAGTGTTGAGATGAATGTTCCGACACCGTCACCAAGCAAAGTGCGTGTGAGGCCTGGATTTTCGAGAAGGTTGACGCCAACGATAGCAGAAAGGTTTTTGTGGTCAGCCAGGTGCTCAGCGAAAACTACGAATGCAACAGGAACGTAAGCCGCAAAAATTGTGAGAAGGTAAGTGCCTGTAACGCCTTTGAGCCCTTCGACACCGCCCAAAGCGAATGTGAACTTTGGAAGTGAAAGGAAGCTTGAGAATTTTGAGAAATCAAGCGAGGTGAGGGCAGAGTAGTTGATTACGATGAGGCTCGGATTGTTTGTGGCATGGCCGATTACTGCAAAGATTGATGCAAGAATATAGCCTGCCAGAATTCCCTGAATGAAAGGAATGAGCTTGCCGATTTTTGTACCGTAAGTTGAGCACATCATTGTTACGAAAAGAGTGAAAAGACCGCAGATGAGGGCAACATAAGTGCTTCCGCCTTCGATATTTGACTTCATGAGGTCGCCGATTGCGTTGCCTGAGAGTGAAAGACCGATGATTGCGACTGTTGGGCCGATGATTACCGGTGGCATGAGCTTGTCAATCCATTTTACTCCAAAGAATTTTACTGCAAGAGCGATGATGATGTAGACGATTCCTGCCATCATAGAACCGATGATCAAGCCCCAGTAGCCGACTGTTACGCTGGCAGCACCGCCGAAAGCAGAGAACATTGAGCCGATGAAAGCGAAAGAGCTTCCCAAGAATACAGGACTTGCACTTTTGGTGAAAATCAAATAGATGAAAGTTCCGACACCTGCGCCGAAAAGGGCTGCAGAAGCTGTGAGACCGTTACCGACGATTGCAGGAACGGCGATTGTAGCTGCCATGATAGCCAGAAGCTGCTGAACAGCAAACAAAAAGACCTTACCCAAAGACGGGCGGTCTTTGATACCATAAACTAATTCCATTTTTTAACTCCTAATTTTAATTAGATTGCCGGGGCAAGCCCGGCAATGACATATACTTTTTACTCATTCCCATGAGAGCCTGTGTCATTATCGTATGACTGTTATGTCACTATAGGATGGCTGTTATGTCATCATAAAATGACTGCTTGTGTCATTATCGGGCTTGACCCGATAATCTTTTATCCCAAAACTGTTCTTTCAATCTCGAACATCTGGCTGCGGTACAAGCTTGAAATGTTGTGGCCGTAGTCTGCGAGAAGCTGGATGATGTTTCGTGCGTGTTCTTTTGTGTCACAGCCGTTCAAACGGTCGCCTGCGTCACCCAAGCCTGGCATGATGTATGCTTTTTCGTTCATAACAGGATCCATCCAGAGCGTGTAGCATGTAAGGTTTGGCAAGGCTCGTGTTACGCGGATTGCGCCTTTGAGGGTGGAAATTGTGTTGAAGAAAGCAATTGAAGCAGGTTTAACTCCCTGTTCCTGAAGATATTTTACGACAGTAACGAGTGAGCCGCCTGTTGCGTTCATCGGGTCGGCGAAAATCAAATCCTTGCCGTTAAGCTGTTCGATGTTGAAGAATGACTTGTCCAAATCGAGGATGTATTCCATGTTGCTCTCGTTTTTGGTGTCGTTTCGGCTGATTTTGAAGAGTGCGAAAGGTGTAAGGTATGAATCAGAAGAATATTCTTCGATTTCCTTTGAGACAATCATGCTTGGCAAAAGTGCGCCGCGGAGCATAACACACATTACTGTGTTGTTGATTTTGTGGTCGATGTCTGGGATTTTGTGAACTGCGTAGTTCTGAACCGGGTAAGTTACCGGAGTTTTTACAATGATGTGACCTTTTTTGTCGGTCTTTTGGTTGATGTAAGCCATGCGGAAAAGCATTTCATAAGCCCGCTGGCTGTAATACATGAATTCCTGATGGTCAGTCTTTTCGTCGCGGAGTTTTGAGATTACGCGGCTTGCTTCGGCCTGTGCCTGCTGCTCCGTTTCGAAGGAATACACTTTAATCTGCGGATGCTTTTTGCAGATTGCGTGCATCTCATGACCCATTTTGTCGTAGCCCTCGATGATTTTTTCTTTGTTGACAGGATCGAATGATTTCATCGTGTCCTTAAACATTGAATCAAGGCGGGCAAGATCCTCGTTATCTTCGTTTGTAAGATAACCGTCCAAATCTTCTGCTTTTAGAATGATTTTGTTGCTCATTGCTACTCCTATTTTTTCAATCGAACATTATAACATGACGCTCTCTTTTTTTCTATAATAAATAGATTTAAAAAAAGAGAAGCCCGATTGGACTTCTCTTTGGAGTTATTTTTTCTGACCGTAATATGCGTTCGGACCGTGCTTTCGCTGGTAGTGCTTGTCGATGATGTAGACCGGAAGCTGGGTTGCAGCCGGATTTACCTGAAGGGTGATAGTCGCCATTTTTGCAACTTCTTCAAGTACTGCGGCATTGTAAACAGCCTTGTCGGCGCTTGCTCCCCAGGTGAAAGGACCGTGGCCTGCAACAAGAACCATTGTCGTTTCGGCAGGATGAAGGCCTTCGTCGGCAAAGTGCTTTACAATCAGGTTGCCGGTTTCAAGCTCGTAGTTTCTTGTGAGCGCGTCTTTCGTGATGTAAGGCGTGCATGGAACTAGAGACTGAATGTGGTCAGCGTGGGTTGTTCCGAAAAGCGGGATAGGACGCTGAGCCTGTGCCCATGCAACCGCATAAGTTGAGTGGGTGTGGACGATTCCGCCGATTTTTGCCCCGCCTTTTACAGCCCATTCCTTGTAAAGGACGAGGTGGGTGTTCGTGTCGCTGGAAGGATTCAATTCTCCCTCAACGACTTTTCCGTCCAAATCGACTACGACCATGCTGTCAACCGTAAGCTCCGGGTATGCGACTCCAGACGGCTTGATTGCAAAAACTCCTGCATCCGGGTCGAATGCCGAGACATTGCCCCAGGTGTAAATTGCAAGCTTTTGAGCCGGAATCTGCATGTTGGCTTCGTAGGCCTGCTCTTTTATTGTCTGAAACATACTCATTTTTTTCTCCTTTTGTCATTACCGGGCTTGTCCCGGTAATCTTACTCAATATTTTCGATTGCGGCTTTTTCGATTGCAAGGCCTTTTGTGTAGCGAGCGAAGAATTCGTTGAATCCGTCAACATCTTCCTTCTTTGCTTCGACAGTTGTCTTTTTGCTTGTCTTGAAGACGCTTTCGTTGAGCCAGAGGTCGAGGGCCTTTCCGCCACCGTTTACAAGATAGCTTGCAAGAACTGCCATTCCCCATGGACCGCCTTCGCCTGCTGTCTCAAGGGCTGAAACCGGTGTGTGCAGTGCGGCTGACATAATCGTGAGGCCTGTTTCGGCAGTCTTAAAGAAGCCGCCGTGACCTGTGAGGCTGTCGATTTTGACGTTTTCCTTGTCAAAAAGGATGTCCATGCCTGTCCTGAGCGCGCCGAGTGCCGTGAAAAGCTGGGCACGGATAAAATTTGCCATGGTGAAGTTTGCGTGCTGTGTGCGGACGAAAAGAGGTCGTCCTTCCGTGAGGCCTGTGATGCTTTCGCCTGAAAGATAGTTGAATGGGAGCAAGCCGCCGCAGTCTTTGTCGCCTGTGAGAGCTGATTTGAGAAGGGTGCCGTAGAGCTTGCCCTTGTCAACGCTGCATCCTGTTGCCTTGATTACTTCGTCGAAGAGGTTTACCCAGTGGTCGAACTCGCCCATGCAGTTGTTTGCGTGAGCCATTGCAACGAGTGCTCCGTCCGGGGTTGTTACCAGGTCAATGAGTCCGTTGTAAGCCTTGCTCAAGTCTTTTTCGAGAACGACCATTGCAAAGACCGAAGTTCCTGCCGAGACATTGCCTGTGCGTTTTGCGACTGCATTTGTTGCAATCATACCTGTTCCGGCATCGCCTTCTGGTGGAGCAAGTCTTGTTCCTGCCTCAAGTTCGCCTGTCGGATCGAGGATTTTTGCTCCTTCGGCTGTCAAAGTGCCTGCATCTTCTCCTGCAAGAAGGACTTTCGGCAAGATTTCTTCGAGCTTCCAAGAGAATTTTTTGTTTGCTATGAGGCTGTCGAATTTTGCGATGAAATCTTTGTTGTAGTCTTTTGTGGCCGTGTCAATCGGGAACATTCCGCTGGCATCACCAATTCCGAGAACCTTCTGGCCTGTCAGCTTCCAGTGGATGAAGCCTGCGAGTGTTGTGAAGAATGCGACGTCCTTTACATGAGGCTCATTGTTCAAAATCGCCTGATAAAGATGGGAAATGCTCCATCGCTCAGGAATAGGGTAGCCGAAAAGGGCAGAAAGTTTTTCTGATGCGGCGCCTGTGATTGTGTTTCGCCATGTTCGGAAAGGAACCAAAAGATTTCCGCCTTTGTCAAAGGCAAGATAGCCGTGCATCATTGCTGAAAAGCCGAGGGCACGAATCTTTTTGAGGGCAATGCCGTATTTTTCCTTTACGTCACGCTTTAAATCTGCATAAGCCGACTGCAATCCTGTGATGATTTCTTCCTGAGAGTAAGTCCAGATGCCATCGATGAGGGAGTTTTCCCAAGTGTGGCTTCCCTGAGCGGCCGGCGCATTGTTTGAATCAATAAGAACAGCTTTGATTCGGGTTGAACCGAATTCGATGCCGACAATAGCGTTACCGGATTCGATGAGTTTTTTGATTTCTTCCGTTGCCAATTTTTTTATTCTCCTTCTTTTTATTTTTTAACTTTAAATCGCAGCACGTTCCATGATGCGGCTTTTAAAGTTGCAGCATAAATACTATTGTCACTCTGAATTGCCGGAATTTCAACTGTTTTTACAAGATTCGGGTTTTCGAGAGAATTTTTTGCGCTCAAATCGCTTCCGCACAGCTCGCTCCTGTAAATCATCTCTGTTTTGCCGAATGAAGAAAGGTCGATTTGGGTTTCAGAAAATTCGGTTTTGCTTGTGTTGAGGGCAAAGACTGTGATTTCGTCCTTTTCTTCAATATATACGCTGCTGAAAATGACGGCCGGAACTTCGCCATATGCTTTTGTGACTTTATTTTCGGTTTTTACGATTGGCGAAAGGACTGTTCCACGGCCAAAAAGGGAAACGTCACGGAATGGGAAGTAAATTGCCTGCTTGTAGGAACCTTTTCCCGGTTCAGTGAAAATCGGGGCGATTACGTTGACCAGCTGGGCAAGGCAGGCGACTTTTACGCGGTCTGCGTGATTGAGAAGTGTGATTGCCATGCCGCCGAATGCAAGGGCGTCCAGAAGGGAATAGTGGTCTTCGAGGATTCGCGGGGCCTGGACCCAGGGATGAGGCTCCTGCTGGCTCTGATACCAGATGTTCCATTCGTCGAAAGAAAGCATCATCGTTTTTTTGCTGCGTGTGAGGGCTTTTACATAGTCACATGTGGCACAGCTTGTCTTGATGAACTGATCCATGTCGTAGAAGGAAGCAAGGAAGTCGTCATCATTCCCAAAATTTTCAAAATATCTGTGAATCGAAATGAAATCTGCGACATCGTAAGTGTGTTCGAGAACGATTCTGTCCCATTCCGGGTAGGTGGGCAAGGCACTTGAAGCACTTCCGCATACGACTGTCTGAATGTTTTCGTCGGTCCATTTCATGAGTTTGATTGTTTCGCGGGCTTTTTTGCCGTAATCGCTGGCGTCGAGGTGACAAATCTGCCAGGGACCATCCATTTCGTTGCCGACGCACCAGTATTTGATGTTGTGAGGCTCCTTGTGTCCGTTTTTGATTCTAAGGTCGCTCCAGGCTGTTCCTCCGGGGAAATTGCAGTATTCGACCAGGTCGGCTGCATCCTGGGGTGTGCCTGTTCCCATGTTTACGGCTGCCATGACTTCTGTTCCGGCCTTTTTTGCCCAGTCAACGAAATCATCGATTCCGATGCTGTTCGTTTCGATTGTGTGCCAGGCCCGGTCCAGGCGGACTGGACGGCTTTCACGCGGCCCGATTCCGTCCTTCCAGTTGTAGCCGGAAAGAAAATTGCCGCCCGGATAGCGGACTAAACCAACCTGCAAGTCTTTTACAAGCTCGATTACGTCTTTTCTAAAGCCCTGCTCGTCGGCGCTTGGGTGACCCGGCTCATAAATTCCTGTATAAACAGCCCGCCCCAGCTGCTCTATGAATGAACTGAAAAGTTTGTCGTCAACTTTGCCCTTTGTGAAATCTTTTACAATTGTAACTTTTGTTTCCATAAAAAAAATGGCGGCATGATTAGTGCCGCCCCTCTGGTAGTGGTGATTTTTATCTCAAGCCAGCCATTGCCGTGCCTGTTGTGATGTCAACTTCGTCTGGAAGGAACTCGTAGAAGAACTTCCCGTCGATAATTTTTGCAAGGTAATCTTTTGTGCGGTCGATAACCTTGTAAGTCTTGAAGAATGTCGTTCCGTTGCAGGCGATGCAGATTGGTTTGGCTTTGTCCTGACCTTCGCCGCACTGCATGATACAAGAAGCAAGGATGATAGCCGCAAGTTTTGCCATTCGGTCAACAAGCGCGTCGAAAAGTTCAAAGAGAACTGCCGCATCTTCGGCTGTTGCCTTTGCGAATGTTTCTGGAGCAACTGATTTGCTTTCTGCGTATTTGTGAAGGAATTCGTTTACTTCAATCGTAGAAATTGCCTTGATAGAAGAGACAGCCTCGGCGAACTGTGCAGAGAACAAGCCTTCTTTTGCGCCCATGTGAAGAACTTCAAAAGCTACAGGACCGAGATATGCGCCTGAGCAGAGTTTTTCGTATGGTGCGTAGCCTGGTTTTACGCTCTTTTCGTCAACAAGGATGTCGAAGTCAGAATTTTTGTATCCGCCGAATTTTGCGCTCTCGCAGACGATAATCTGCTTTTTGAGATCCGGGTAATCAGCGCGCTCGCTCTGAACATAAGCGGCGTTGAGGCCTGTTCCGAGGATAAATCCGATGTAAGAAGAATATTTTGGGCTTCCGCTGCCTGCAAGAAGGGCAGAAGCAGTGTCGTTGAGAAGGACGATTTTCGGGTCGTTTGTCCAGCCGTGCTCTACAAGGGCTTTTTTGAGCTCTGCACCGATGTGACAGCCTACAACTTCCGGAGCTTTGACTTCTTTTGAGAATGATTTGAGGATTCCGTCGGCTTCTTCGGTGATTGTCATGGCGTAAGAGAAGCAGAAGCAGATTTCACGGCAGACATTCTTTAAACGTTCGATGTTTGATGCAATCTGGTCGAAGAATTCTTTTTTGCTGAGCTCGCGTTCTGTGCCCGGCATCTTTGTTTTTTCAAAATTTGAGAAGGTCGGTGCGCCGTTCTTTGAGAATGTGACGAGAGAAGAGCGGAAATTTGTTCCGCCCGCATCGATTACGATGACAGATTTGTCCTGCATGGTGATTGTTGAAGGGTCGATATATGTGCGGATCATGTCCTGGTCAGCTTTGTGACCCAGAAGACCTTCATGCATGTCTGAAATAAAACTTTTTACCAGTGAGTTTAAATCAAAGTCCTGGTAAAATCCGTGTTTTTCGAAGAAAGATTTTACGTTTGCGTTCATAGTAATTCCTACTTTTATGGATATTTATAAAACTATTATACTTCACTTGCAGGAAAAAGTGCACGGATTTTTAGCAAATTTTTGCTAAATTGTGGATATAAATAGAAGAATTTGTTTTCTCTTGCTTCCTTCCTGTCTTGACTGAATTTAGTAATACTCTTACAATTTTGTTACTATGAATAGCAACGGCGCGTTTGAGAAACTCCTACATTCTTTTGAGCGGTACTACAATATTTCTACACAGAATGTTGCCGCTCCTTTTGTCGCCGAAGCAGAATTTAAATCCCACAGTGAACAGTATTTTTTAGTAAAAGCCGCAAAAATCGCGGATGTCGATTCAAATGATTTCGTTTTCTTCTATTATAATAATGAAATTACAGGCTCAGGTCCGGCAGTAACGGCAGAGAAAATTCAGGAGATTTCAGAAACTGCATGGGAACGCGGGCTTTCAAGAATCACGCCTTACTACGGACACAGAAACTCAGACGTTACCCTTGTAATCCTCTCAGACAAAATCGATGAAAACGCCTTTCAGAAAATCAAAAAATTAAATCTCTACAAATCATATAAATTCGGTCTTTATGGCTGGAGCAGTTTTCGGGCATTAGCTTACGAAACTTCGACAGGTCGTGCCGCAACAAATCGTCGTGGCTCTGACTTGAAAAAGCTCGTGGCTTCGCTATAAAAAAAAGTTTCCGCTTCCGCGGTGGAAAAGGAGTAAAAAAATGACAGCATTGTTAATCATTCTTGCTGCAATCGCCTTGCTTTTCTGTGGCTATGTTTTCTATGGCTCATGGTTGGCAAAGCAGTGGGGTATCGACCCTGCACGAAAAACACCTGCTGTAGAAAAGGCAGACGGTGTTGATTATGTTACCGCAAAACCTGCTGTTTTGATGGGACATCACTTTTCTTCAATCGCTGGTGCCGGTCCGATTAACGGCCCGATTCTGGCCGCTGTTTTTGGCTGGGTTCCAGTATTCTTGTGGTGTGTAATCGGCGGTATTTTCTTCGGCGGTTTGCAGGACTTTGGTTCTCTCTTTGCTTCTGCCCGAAATGAAGGAAAATCAGTCGGTGAAATCATCAAGGCTTCAATGGGCAAAACTTCAAAAAAATTATTCATTATTTTTGCCTTGCTCGTTTTGATTCTGGTAATCGCTTCATTTGTAAACGTTGTTGCAGGTACATTCCTCACAAAGCCGGATGCTGCCGGAAATCTCGTAACTGGCTTCGTAACAAAGGCTCAGGGACTCACAAACAACCAGACAACAGCAATCATTTCTGTTCTCTTCATTTTCCTTGCTATCGCTTACGGCGTTCTTACAAACCGATTTGGCGTTAAGACTTTGCCAGCTACAATCATCGGAATCATCGCAATCGCAGGAATCATCGTTCTTGGTTTGAACGTTGGTTTTGCTCTCAGCCGCAACGCATGGATTGTTATCATCGGTCTTTACATCGCAATCGCTTCGCTTATTCCTGTCTGGATTATGCTTCAGCCTCGCGATTATCTTTCATCATATTTGCTCTATGCAATGATGCTCATCGCTCTTGTCGGCATCGTAACATCTGCATTCCGCGGAAATGTCACATTCTCAATTCCTGCATTCAATGGCTGGAAAGTTAACGGCAATTTTATGTTCCCGACACTTTTCATCACTGTTGCCTGTGGTGCCTGCTCAGGCTTCCACTCGCTCATTGCTTCTGGAACTTCTTCAAAACAGCTTGACAACGAAAAGCACGCAAAGGCAATCGGCTACGGCTCAATGCTCATCGAGTCTGCACTTGGCATCATTTCTTTGATTGCTGTCGGTGTTGTCTGGGAAGCTTGGGGCAAAAAAGAATTCGGCTCTCCATCTGCTGCATTTGGTGCCGGTATCGCAACGCTTTTCGGCGAAAAAGGAACTCCTGTTTACAACACAATCAGCGCGCTCCTTACACTCGCTGTTTCTGTATTCGCACTCACATCTCTGGACTCTGCAACTCGTTTGAGCCGATTCATGTTCTCAGAGCTTTTCCTTAAAGATGATGAGCCAACATGGAAAGACGCAAAAAGCCCTGTCCGCAAGATTCTTGCAAATCCATTCGTTGGAACTGCATTCATGGTAATCGTCGGATGTATCTTGGGCGGCCTCTCACTTTCTCAGATTTGGGGCTTGTTCGGTGCTGCAAACCAGCTCCTGGCAGGTATCGCGCTCATGGCTGTAGCTGCATGGCTCGGTGAAGTCGGCAAGAACAACAAAATGTTCTTCATTCCGACAATCTTCATGCTTGCCGCAACTTTGACACAGCTTATCCTTACTGTAATCGGAAAGGTAAAATTCATTGCTGCCGGTCAGTTCACAGCTGCAAATCCAGCATGGGGCAACTACTTCCAGCTCTTGTTTGCTGGAGCAATGGCAATTCTTGCAATCGTTCTTGTCATTGAGGGTGTAAAGACATTCTCTCGCCAGTGCAAGAAATAAGATGACAGCTAAAAACTAGCTGGACTGGGGCTGTCCAAAAAGTATATGTCATTGCCGTGCTCGACACGGCAATCTATTGCATTACACGCAAATAGATTTTCGGGTCAAGCCCGAAAATGACAGTTTTTGAACTTTTTGGACACCCCCTTTTTTAAATCTTCAATAAGTTTTCTGTACATATCGGCCTCTTCTTTAAATCACGAAATCCTGACGACTTTTTGCCTATATCTTGATTTTTACTTTTTGTGCGTTATAATTTCTTCTTAATGGAGAAAGTTTTAATTAAAAAAGGTTCTTTTTGCAGAGTTTTTTTGCAAAAAGTGTTGACACGCACAAGTCCGGCTATATAATGCTTCGGGCTTTAAGGGCGCATCCTGCCCTAAAAACAATCATACACAAAATTATCGTTTATACGATTATTAAGCTCTATTTTATCATCAAGACTAGATAGTAAGGCAGCTATCTTCTTTTGAACTTCAAACTTTGGAAGTTTTACATCTATGGTCTCAAAAGTATCACGAGTTATGGTGTCAAAAACAGAACCATGTTTAAAATGTTAACAGATTGTTTAAGCAAATAATACAGGAATATAGAATCAACAAATTCTTTTGCTCTTATCCCATAGCATGATTGATTAAATGCCATATCAGATGGAATGATTGCAAGTTCACCGACAGTTCCTCTAGCAGAAACAATAATGTCATTTTTATTAAGAATCTTTGTTGAACTGTTTTCTAATCCAGCTTGCGTAATGGTCTTTTCTGTTTTCCCAACAAATCTTCGTTCACCATAAAAATCTTTCACTGATATCCACGGAATATTTCCATCCCAATAATCTGGATTACTTGTTTTGGGAGTTCCTCCTCCAATTAAATCCATTAATTCAATAAGTCTATATTCCGTCCATTCAGCCATTCTTTTTTATCCTTTTTTTACACATTCTTCAAAAGATGCGCAATCAACGATGTATCCAGCACTTCAAATGCAAAACACTTTTTACCTAAATCTTTTAGAGATGCTCCGATGTGATAAAGCATTTTCTGGTCAATAATCAAAAAACGGTCATGCATTTTTGTTGTATGGTTTAATGTAAGAGTCGGATACTGGGTATTGAACTGTTGAATATCCTGAGCGGTCAGTTTTGTTTTTGGATCAGTATAAATCACAACGTTAACGTTCTTCTTTTTCTTTGCGAGACGTTGCAAGATGCTTAAATCAACATAGTTATCAATTAAAATAATTTCCTGTTTTGCCTGGGCAATAAAACTTTCAAACTTTGCATATGCATCAAAAATCTGTCCCTGAAAGAAAATTCCCTGCGTATCTTTTACGTTGTATTTGTCGATTAAATCAAAAAGCTCTTCTACTTTTTTGTCTGTTTCTTTCTGATGAACATTTGTATCTAAAAGCTGCTTTTTAATTGTGTTGATCTCAGAAAATACCTGAGCATTGTTTTGCAAAAAGTGTCGCATTGCAACAAATGCACGCATAATCTGAATATTCACTTCTACTGCTGTAGGGCTCTTTAGAACCGATGAAAGCATGGCAACGCCCTGTTCTGTAAAAGCATAAGGCATTACAGAGGAATGTTTCATTGTTTCGAACCGGTCACAATTTGTGACCAGTTCATCTTTTTCTGATTTGTCCAAAGCAAACATAAAGTCTTCTGGAAAACGCTCTATATTTCTTTTTACAGCCTGATTCAGAACTTTTGTTTCTGTTCCGTAAAGTTCTGCCAGGTCTCGGTCTATCATTACCTGCTGATTTCTGATTGTGAGAATTTTTGCTTCTATTGTTTTTGCTGTAATTTCATTGCTCATGCTATTAACCAAATGTTAATATAGCATAATTCAGGGAAGAATTCGAGCCTTCCTAAATCTTGGAATCGCAAATTGAGACTTCAAATTATCCAATGTATTTCTTTACATTTGACTGTTTTACCATCGCATATTGAAGAGTTGTATCAATCCGCTGATGGCCTAAAAGCCGTTGAAGCTGTTCTATCGGCATTCCTTTATCAATTGCCATTTAATTATTTTTATTGATAATGCTATAATCAAAACATGTCAGAGAAACCAACAAAAACAACAAACCGAATTCACTTTTCAGACTTAGATCCTTTGCGTTTTGAAGATTTGTGCTTAAGTTTAGCTTATAGATTAAAGCGGTGGAAAAGAATAAATCATATTGGCCGAGAAGGTTCTGATGGTGGAGTTGATATTCAAGCAGAAGAAGAAATAGAAAATGGTTATAGTCGAAATTGGTTTATTCAATGCAAGCGTTATGAGAAATTTTCAAATACTAATGTTGATTCTGTTATAGAAACAATCCTCAATAATTATAATGTACCAGACACTCTTTTTTTGATTGTAGGGTGCGATGTTTCAAAAAAGACAACAGATTATTTTATGACTACAGCAAACAAAGCTGGAATAAAGAATCCTGTCTTATGGACAGCGTCTATTTTAGAGGCAGAACTGTTCTACAAACACCATGATTTACTGTTTATATTTTTTGGTATAGACATGAATCAAGAAGAACATAAAAAGGAAGAGTCTATAAGACGAAATATTAAACTCAAAAAGAACATGATAAAAGATCTTACAAAACCAATTGATTTAAATAAGAAAGGCTGGACTTGCACTGATAAATTCAAGGATAGTAATTTTATTATACATTCAATTGATGATACTTTTTATCCAGATTTTGATGACAGAGAATATGGTATTTCTACTTGGTTTAAGGTTGAACCCTTTGATTTTTATTATAATGGGATAGAAATAATTCTATCTGTCGAATATGCTGAATATCTAGATTTTGAAGAATGTAGAATTCTGACTTATGATGAATATAAAGAGAAATCTGACAGTCAGGATATAATTAAAGTGTTCAAAATAGGAAGAATTCCTTTTTCTATGATTGTAGATTACGACATTGAGGGTGATGAATATTATCCTTATCCACATATTTATTGCAATTTTGGTTTTAATGGACAGCCTTATGAAAGTTTTATTTATAGAGTAATAGTTGAAGATGATTCTTGTCATCACTACCCTGAAATTAAAGCTATAAACAGATAAACGATAATTTAGCTGCCTAAAGCTGAATCGAGTCTACATCAAGTTCACCAGACATGAGTTTCGGAAGTAATGTGTCACGTAAATTTGTTAGATTTTGATTCTCTGAACTTCGAATAAAAATATCTGAATCAAACGAAGCAACTATTTTCTCAAATCTATCTAGATCAGAATTTGAGGGAATAACAATATCCGTATTATTCAATGAATCTTTGTTAATACATCCAAAAACAGTTCCTTCGCCATTAAAAAGATCTAATTTCGAACGAAGTGCTAACATTGTATAATGAACAAATGATTGATGATTGTCTTTTGAGTGAATTGCAGCAAGTCCGCGACCTATACAACAATCTTCATTTGCAATATTTGTATCTCCAACAGGAGCACGAACACTCATCAATGTGTCAAATTGTTTAGCCATTTGTTTTGGTTCAGTTGTGAAAAGTCGTCTTGTCGGGAATCTTGTTTCGAATTCTGCACGACCTTGATAAAAAACTGTTCCTATTCCGTTTTCGTTATAGCTTTTTCCATCTGGGGATTGTCCCATTGTAATTTCTGCAATATCAGATAATTTCCCCATTCTCCACCCATCTGGCATTTCTCCGCCAAATGGTTCAAAATCTACAAACCAGCTCTTGTTTGCTGGAGCAATGGCAATTCTTGCAATCGTTCTTGTCGTTGAGGGTGTAAAGACATTCTCTCGCCAGTGCAAGAAATAAACTTAATATCCGCCATCCTTCTACTAGCTTGTATAGAGTGGCAATACTAGCTTGTATAGAGTGGCAATACTAGCTAGTATTGACTGTCAATACATGCAGGTATTGAGTATCAATACTAGCTAGTAGTCACACCATATACCAGCTTGTATTGTCCCTCAATACCAGTTAGTAGAGACTCCCTATACCTGGCCTTCTTAAATTTTCAGAAATTCCCTGATCATTGGCAGGGCATAGAGGGGACAGTCTTTTAGTACACCGTGATTTGCATAGTCTGATAATGAAAATCTGAATGCAGTTTGTGTTCCATAAGTTTCACGGAAAATTTTAAGGCTCTTTGCCTGTAGATTTACCTCAGCTTTTACTTCAATAGGAATAATTTCATCATCATTCTGGAAGATAAAATCTATTTCGGAAGTTCCATCTTTTGAAGACCAGTAGTATGGCTCTATTCCAAATTCACTGATAAGCTGCTGGCAGACGAACTGTTCTGTCAGTGCCCCCTTAAACTCTGTAAAAAGCTTGTTGCCTTCAAGTAAAACTTTTGCACTTAGGTTTGTCATGCTGCATAAGAGCCCGGTGTCAATAATGAAGATTTTGAAGGCTTCCAAGTCTTCATAGGCTTTGAGCGGAATGCCAGGTTTGTTTGTTCGATAGACTTTTGTTATAAGCCCTGCATTTTTTAGCCAGTTGATTGCATTTTCGTATTCTCTGGCGCGGGCACTTTCTTTTACAACTGAATATAGGAATTTTTTATTTTCTTTTGCAAGCTGGCTTGGAAGTGAATCCCAAATCTGCCTTATTTTATTTGCAGTTTCTTCACTGGTATGTTTTGAAACATCATTTTCATAGGTTTTGAGAAGTTCTTTTTGAACCCGCCGGACTTCATTGAAATCTTTTGTCTCTGTCCAGGCTGCAACAACTTCCGGCATTCCGCCAATGAAAAAATAGTAACGCAGATATTCTGTAAAATCTTGAGAAAATGATTTTACAAGTTCCGAATCGGGATTTTTTGAATTGATAAGAGAAGCGTGCTGCTCTTTTCCATTTGCCATTAAAAATTCTGAAAATGAAAGGGGGTAAAGATTCAAGAAATTTACTTTGCCGACAGGAAAGGAAATTCCTTCATGCAGGGAAACGCCCAAAAGAGAGCCTGCACAAATTATGTGATATTCAGGAGCCTGTTCATAGAAAAATTTTAAAGCCGTGATTGCCTTTGGAATATCTTGAATTTCATCAATAATTATAAGGGTGTCTGAAGGTTCGATTTTAAAACCGCATAAAAGTTGAAAACCATTTAAAAGACGTTCTTTGTCAAAGGGGGCATTAAAGAGATTTTCCAAAACCGGATTTTCCTGGCAGAATAGATATGCCGTATTTTTATACTCTGTTTTTCCAAATTCTTTCATTATCCAGGTTTTTCCAGTTTGCCTTGCTCCCTGCAGAATGAGAGGTTTCCTGTGCGGTGATATTTTCCACTTTTTTAAATCTTCAATAAGTTTTCTGTACATATCTGCTTCCTCTTTAAATCACGAAATCCTGACGACTTTTTGCCTGTATCATCACATTTTCCTACGGATATTTTCTGCCATATATCACGAAAAAGCAAGGACTTTTCCTTGTAGAATGGGAAATTTTTTCAGCAATTCTTGAACTTTTTGGACACCCCCTTTTTTTAATCTTCAATAAGTTTCCTGTACACATCGGCTTCTTCTTTAAATCACGAAATTCTGACGACATTTTGCCTATATCTTGATTTTTACTTTTTGTGCGTTATAATTTCTTCTTAATGGAGAAAGTTTTAATTAAAAAAAGGTTTTTTTTGCAGAGTTTTTTTGCAAAAAGTGTTGACACGCACAAGTCTGCCCGTATAATGCTTCGGGCTTCGGGCTTCGGGCTTCGGGCTTCGGGCTTCGGGCTTTAAGGGCGCATCCTGCCCTAAAAACAATCACACACAAAATCACAATTTTTTCTCGTAGATCAAAGGCCGCAATTTTTGTCGCTCGACAGGAATCGTGGTCTTTTTTTTGTTCATTTTCATTCGGAGGTAAAAATGAAAAGCAAGAATGTATCCCGAATAAAATTCGGTTTGACTCGCATTGTCGCCCTTTTTATGGCGGCGGCGATGCTCACACTTGGTTTTGCTTCATGCAGCAGCGATTCAAGCGATGGAGGCACACCGTTTGTGCCGGTCAATCCTGTGCCGACAGACCAGACCCAAACGCAGGAGAGCGAAGCCCAGAAAGAAGCGGCCGGAAGCTACACAATCGGCGGCACCACCTACACAGTGGAAAAGGGCAAGGTTACTGTCACAAACTCGGACGGCTTAAAAACGGAAGTCGGCTCTGTAAGCAGTGACGGCACAATCAAAATCACGCAGAACGGAACCACGACGGAAATTGCTTCGGCAACGGCGGCAGACGGCACAAAAACCACGACCGTCAAAGTTGAGACAAAGAATGCTGACGGCACCACCACGACAAAGACATACACCGGCGACCTTTCAAAAGGCACGCTCACAAACAATGATGATCCGAGCGACACCGTGACAGTCGCAAAGACCGAAACTCCAAAAACTGACGGCACAACCAACCCGACGGACACGACAAAGCCGTCGGGCACAACCAACCCAACGGACACGACAAAGCCGTCGGGCACAACCAACCCAACGGACACGACAAAGCCGACAGACTCCACGACAAATCCAACCGGCACAAGCACCAATCCGGCAGGTTCTACGACAAATCCAGCTGAAACTACTACGCCTGAGCAGCAGCCTTCCTCTGGTTCGGGAGAAAACCAGCCAGCTTCTGGCTCAGGTGAGCAGCCTTCCTCTGGTTCGGGAGAAAACCAGCCATCCGCGGAAGCTACGGCAAATAAAGCCGCCGCCGATGCAGTCATCGCAAAAATAAATGCAATAGGCACGGTCGCATACACGGCTGAAAGCAAGGCAAAGATAGACGCAGCCCGCACAGCTTACAATGCACTGACCGAAGCACAGAAAGCACTTGTAAGTAACTACGGCACATTGACTACAGCGGAATCAACATACAGCACGCAAAAAGCCGCCGCAGATGAAGCCGCAGCAAACCAGGCAGCCGCAAATGCGGTCATAACAAAAATCAGCGCAATCGGCACGGTTGAATACACAACCGAATGCAAGGCAAAGATAGACGCAGCCCGCACAGCCTACGACGCACTGACCCAAGCACAGAAAGACCTTGTAAGTAACTACGGCACATTGACTACAGCGGAATCTGCCTACAGCACGCTCAAAGCCGCCGCAGATGAAGCCGCAGCAAACCAGGCAGCCGCAAATGCGGTCACCGCAAAAATCAGCGCAATCGGCACGGTTGAATACACGACGGAAAGCAAGGCAAAGATAGACGAAGCCCGCTCGGCTTACAACGCACTGACCCAAGCACAGAAAGACCTTGTTCCGGCAGATAAACTTACCGTGCTGACTACGGCAGAATCAACCTACAGCACTCTCAAAATCGCCGCGGATGAAGCCGCAACCAACCAAGAAGCCGCAAATGCGGTCATAACAAAAATCAGCGCAATCGGCACGGTTGAATACACGATGGAAAGCAAGGCAAAGATAGACGCAGCCCGCACAGCCTACGACGCACTGACCCAAGCACAGAAAAACCTTGTTCCGGCAGATAAACTTACCGTGCTGACTACAGCAGAATCAACCTACGCAAGCTGGACGAGCGCAGGCGGAATCAGTGTGACAATCGCGCCAGCCTTAACAATCAGCGTGGTTAAGAGCGTTTCTGACGAGGCAATCACGCTCACGGCAGGCGAAGGCTTCACCGGCTACACATGGCAGATTGACGGAAAACCAGTGGGCAGTTTTGCAGGAGCAACGGTCAGCGAGGACGGCACAAGGCTCACGCTCGCAAAGGCAAATCTTGCGGCAAATGCGGTCTATCAGGTATCGCTTAGTGCGACAAAAGACGGCATTCCTTACGGCGAACAGATTGCGGTAAAGAAATAGATTGTCGGGTCAAGCCCGACAATGACAAGGTAAATGTCAAGCCCGACAATGACATGGACGCGGGAATCTCAACCCAAAGGAGAAACACATGAAAAGAAAAATACTTTCAGCATTTGCGGCAATCACAACGCTGCTTTTTGCTTCGTGCTCGATGTTCAATACGATCGACTCTAACGAAGAAAACAACATTCAGGAATCAGCCTGCATAACAATCGGCGTGGAGCAGGGTGCGCGAACGGCACTCCCGACAGTGGAGGCTGCACAAGACTTTGACACCTTCTCACTCACCGGCACTGCCACCACAGGAAATGCGGTCTCCGTCAGCGAGACCTGGACGAGCGATGCCACAGGCACGGCATACGCAAAGATGACCGCAGCAAGCATCGCGGTAACGGTCGGTGCAAGCTACAGCTTCACCCTCACGGCAAAGAAAAGCGGCGTGACATATCAGGGAAGTGCGAGCAAGCAAATCGCACAAGGCACGAACAGCCTGAGATTCACGCTTTCGCTTACAAGCCTTGCGACAGACGGCGAGGGTGCAATCAGAGTCGTCCTCACCGTGCCGGGAAGTGTAAAGGCCGCCTCTGCCGCCCTTACAAGTCTGGACAGTGCGAGCACGCTCACCCCAGAGAACGCGAGCCTTAATTTTGCGGACGGCAAGGCCACCTACACGGCAAGCGGAATCGCGAGCGGAAACTACGTGCTTGTCTACACGCTTTGGGGCGACACCGCAAATACCCTCAAGCTGGGCGAGTGGCGTGAGTATGCGGGAATTACGGACGGACTTACAAGCTCTTCAAGCCCGGTGATAGCAGGCAATGACGAGCTTGAAAGCATCTACCAGATTACCCTCAACACGAACGGCGGCACGCTCACGGGATCTTTCCCTGGCTCTTACACAAGATTCTCAGATGAAATCACGCTTCCTGTGGCAGATAAAATCACAAAAGGCGGATACAAATTTGTCGGATGGAAGAACGCACAGGGCGAAACAGTGACAAAAATCGAAAAAGGTTCAACCGGCAGCCTCACGCTTACGGCACAGTGGACGGCAATCAGCGGTATCTACACAGAAAACGACACATACTTTATCGGCCTTGATTTGAATGAGGCACCGGCAGACGGTAACGGTGCGTGGTAATAAGGAGGGAGACAAATGAAACACTTTATGAAAATAAAATCTAAGTTTTTTGCCGTGATGCTCTTGCTTGCAGCCTCTGCAACCTCATGGGCAACTGATGTGAGTCTCAGTGGCAATGAAACGGACGGATATTACATAAATATGTCTGGTACACAAACGCTTACGCTCAGCGATGCAAGCATAAATACTTTCAAAGTGCACAATCCTGCTGGGGCAAAATATGCCCGACAGCTGACGATAATCGCTCCGGAAGGCTATACGCTCAGTCTTTCGGGAAAAATACCAGAAACAGAAGGAGATTATCTTTACTATTTTTGCTATCTGAAAGTTTATGACGGCACTACAACACAGACGCAGCTCGGAAATGAAAAGTATGGTTGTTGGGGGTATACCGACCCATTTACGCTTTTCAGTACAGGAAACAGCATGACGCTTCGTTTTATTGTTGAGGGCAATGGCAAAAACACTGACCAAAAAGGATTCCAGAACCTTACCGTTCAGCTTTTGGATGCATCGGCAAATACAGAGTATAACATTAACATAAGCGATGCCTCTGGCGGAACATGCACAAGCAACCATAGCTCTGCAAAGAAAGGAGAGCTTGTTACTATTACAACGACTCCTGGAATTGACTATCTGTCTGATGGAATTAACGTAATATCTGCGTCTGGAGAGGTAATAAGCGTTACGAGTGCAAGAGATAACGACTACTATAATACCTACGCAATGAAGCACACTTTCAAAATGCCTGCCGAAGAGGTTAGAGTCGTACCAAGTTTTGTTCGCACTTATTCCGTAACCTTTCCGGATCATACGATAATGCTCAGTAACTCGACAGCGCCAGGCAAAAATAACAAATATATCACCGGAACTAAGTTTACCTTTAAGGTGAAATATCCCTACACGATTTCCAATGTCTCGGATGGAACCAACACTCTTACGGCGGCAGAAGGAGTTTACACAGCTACCATCAACAATGACGATCTTGTAATTACTGCCGATGGCGGTCGTATCAGCAATGTTAATCTGAATACTTTGAAAAACGATCTTGAATCCTACCAAAACTACCTTGATCCTCAATGCGTTAGATGGGAAAACGCATGGGAACGAGAATACGAGGCGCTCATTTTCCAAGATGGAGATATTATTACAGACATGGCGCCAAACGAAAGGTTTAAGATTGCTGACGGAGCAACAATTACTCTAAACAACGCAACATTCGAGACCGACCTCAATATTTGTTGCAAAGGCTCGGCTACAATCATTCTTACTGGCACGAACAGTATAAATTCTTCAAACGAATACTGCAAAGCTCTTCAAATCGATGGAGAGGAATCAACTCTTGTCATCAAGGGTGAAGGTTCACTGACAGTAACTGGCGGAATAGGAGCGGCAGCATCGTCATCAATATATGTTTGTTATGGCGTAGACCGTGTTGAGGCAGCTTTCAACGAAGATGTAATCTATATGTTTGGTGAGACAAATGTAACAGGCGATGATATTGCTAAATATTTCAATATTACTGAAGAAAATGGCAAACTGATAATCGCAAGTAAAGGAAAAAAAATCACTGCTACCAAAGCCGACCCATATAACGCAGGCACATACTATACCACATTCTATCATAGCAGCCAAAGCTATGTTGCCGACTGTGAAGTCTACTATGTGACTGCAAGGGCAGACGGAAGGCTTACGCTCGTAAAGGCTGACGGTAACATCATAAAAGCCGGTGAAGGCGTAATCCTAAAGTCCAGCACTGCCTCAATCCAGCTTACCGAAGCTGTAGTGAGCGCAGACTATGACAGCCTTCTCACAGGCAGCGACAGCGGCGATACTACAGTAGAAAACGCACTTGTCCTGAGCCTGGGTGCAAACGGAGTAAGATTCTACAAGTATAGCGGTACGATTGGAGCACACAAAGCCTATCTTCCTGCGCAATAAACCGAGCAAGGGATTGTAGGGGCGACTGTCAAAACGGCGGTGCTCGTCCAAACGAAATTTCTTGTAACTGTCAAAACGGCGGTGCTCGTCCAAACGAAATTTCTTGTAACTGTCAAAACGGCGGTGCTCGCCGCTGGGCAAAAGCAAACAAAACGCGGCTGTGGGGGCTCCAGGGAAAACTGACTGCCCCAATAGGCTGCTTTTTTTATGCACATTTAGAAAAAAATATAGTATAATATAAATGTGAGGAGTAAGTGGATGCCAAAAGCATTGCTTGATTTTATGGGATTCCGATTTTTCTTTTGGTCAAATGAAGAAAAAAGAATTCATGTTCATGTTTGCAAGGGAAATCCAAGACCTAATGCAACAAAATTCTGGGTTACGCATGATGGAATTGAACTTGCATATAATGATGAATCTATTTCAGCAGAAGATTTAAATAAGATTCAAAAGTACATCTGGGCAAACAGGGATACTATTATTGCCCGATGGGTACAGTATTTTGGAATTTAGGAGGCTTTATATGGGAATTTATTACAGTACAGTCGATAATATTACTCTCACATTTTCTAAAATTCATAAGAACGGGATTTTTGATGAAATAGATTTCCGTTTTGAACGTCCTAATGATAAGGGTGGATTTGATTTTGCAGAAGGCAAGCTTCCTAATAATATGTTTTATAAGACCTATGGTTTTTCTGAAGACGAATTGCTGGAATTAGAAACATATATAAAAAATAACGCTTTCCTTATTTGGGAAATTGCAGGGGAAGCTGCCTGATTTGACGAACTTTTGAATCAGATGAGCCGTGACCAGCAGGAATGGGAAAACCAAATCGGCTCTTGAACTGAAAAAGGAAGTTGGGCAGACAACTCTTTTTTCATAATAGTCAGCTTAATTTTTATTCGAGTCCTGATGTACAATTCATTGAATTCTTTCCATATAGGCAGGAGATTTTTATGAAGAAGTGCATCAGGATTTTTTTGTCGGTTTTGACCTTATCAAATTTTTTTATGGCATGTGGTTTTGCCTCAGATTCATCTTCACTTCCTGACGACGGAGCTTCCTTCGCTCTTAATCCGTCGCAGGTTTCTGGTGCTGTTTCGGCTTCGGATTTGCCGGACGGTTTCGCCGGTGTTGGTTTCAAAGGTCTCAAAACAGATTCTTCCGTAACCGTAAACAACAAAAAAGATTTGCTTTCTGCACTCAAAAAGGGCGGGGTGATTTATGTTGACGGCATGATTGACCTTTCGGAAGGAATGTTGCCGGGCGTTGGCGGCGGCTCAACTCCAGCCCTGGATGAGTTTGTGGCTAAAAAAAGCAGGTTTAAGTCTTATCAAGAATATCGTGATGCTTATGCTGCTGCTTGTACTTTGGAAACCGAGGAGTCAAGCAAGGGGCCAAAAAGCTCGCTTTATGACACAATGCACGACATGAACATTGCCTATCGTGATTTAATAAGACTCACCGTAAGAAGCAACACAGTGCTTGTCGGGCTTGGCGAAAATTCTGGATTCAGTGGTGGCTGTCTTTCAATCAGCGGAGTTTCAAACGTAATTCTTCGCAACTTGAAGATTTTGGATGCTTACGATCCCTTCCCGCACCATGAAAAAGACGATGGCTACAATGCTCAGCACGATGCCGTTTCAATTGAGGGTTCTAAAAATGTCTGGGTTGATCATTGTACCTTCGAAGACACAAAAGATTTGATTCACGTTATGACAGCCGGAAAAATCGATGAAAAATGGCAGACTTATGACGGACTTTGCGACATCACAAAATCAAGCAACAACGTTACTGTCTCATATTGTAAATTCGTAAATCATTCAAAGACCATGCTGATTGGTTCAAGTGACTCTGAGCAAATCTCGGCTAAAAACCGAAAAATTACGCTTCATCACAATTATTTCTACAATTGTGCTTCTCGCTTGCCTATGGTTCGTCTTTCAACGATTCATTCTTTCAATAATTATTATGAAGCCGATTCTTCTGCACGCTACGGAAATTCTTACGGGCTTGGTGTCCGATATAATTCTCTGATAAATGCAGAAAACAACTTCTACGGCTCAGGAATCAAAAATTCTTACGCCGGAAATTCCAGCAAGCACGGAAAAGTTTATTCTTCTGGGGAAATTGACAATTCGAAAAGCGGGAAAAAATCAGGGGAATTTGAGGCAGCAAGCGAACCGCTGTTTGAAATTCCATATAAGTACGAAAAGATTCCTGCTGAGCAAGTGCCAGATTTTGTAAAAGCAAATGCAGGCGCAGGAAAGATTTCTATCAAATAAATTATAAATTCGGGAAGTGATATGTAACGCCGAGCGAAAGGTTTGTGACTTTCTTGCTCAGCTCTGTTTTATATGAAGCTCCGCCGGCAGAAAGATAATAGTCAGTGTTGAAGTATTTTGCGAACAAGCCTGAAACAGTGACTGTAATCTGCTCTGTCGGATAGACTTCAACGCCTGTTCCCACGCAGAAACTGTCCAAGACAGGGTTGAACGTGCTGTTAGAGTCGTCTTTTGTGCCCTGTTTTCCGTATTGCAAGCCGAGGCTGTATGAAGCCCATTTGCAGAATTTCCAGTCAGCGCCAACGGCAACTTCCCAGGAATTCGCATAGTCTGTATCGCCGAGTATTGAATTTTGATCTGCGAAATAATTGAAATAATAATTGAAGCTTGTGCTGAGGTAAAGATTTTCCAAAGCCTGCCAGCCTGCGCCCAAATTGAGGGCTGCCGGGAGATCAGTGTGGAAGGTCGTGCTGTCTGTGATTCCGAATTGTGGCGCAAGGTTTCCTTCAACATCCTTTACCTTGTATTTTACGGAAGATTTTGACTGATACTGAACGGCAAGGTCCACGACTTCGATTGGCCGCCAGTGAATTCCAAAAACTCCGCTGACTGTGTATCCATTTGCCTTATAAGAAATTGTGTTCCCGCCGTTTCCGAGCAAAGAAAATGCGCTGGATTCGATTTCCATTTTCTGTGTTCCGTGAACATAACGCAAGCCTGCTGCGAAGGAAAGATTGTCCATGAAAAGGTAGCCCATGCCGAGCTGGCCACCGTAAGTGATTGACGTGACGTTGAGTTTGTGATTTTTTGCGGCGAACGCCAGGGCTTTTCCTGCGTTTGCTGCCGTCGGTGAAGTTTGTGCCTGCCTCAAGTAGCCTGCTGCTTTCCCGCCAAAAAGCATTGTCGTTGCGCTTGTTCCCTCGCTGTATTCAAGAGAGCCGCCGCCCGCATAAACACCGAAATTTCCAAAGACAGAATAATTGTTGTGCTTGTAAACAAAATCCGCATCAGGATAGAACCAGACTGTTGTCTCGTCATTTGAGTAATAGTCATTGATTCCGAGCTGGGCAAGAACGTTGCCTGTTTTCATTTCGTTTCCGTATTCTTTAAAAACAAACTGGTTTCCTGCTTCGATGTACAAACCGTCTGCCATAAAAGCAGTTCCGGCAACATTGTAGTAAGAAGCTTCTGGCCTTTTTGCTTCGGTGTTACGGCTTGGATTACGAAGATAACCCGTGCTCATATTGGTTTTGTTCTCTACTCCGCTTGCGAAAACTGCTGCTGCACCTGAAATAAGAATCACAGCTGTGGCAAATCTTTTCATTTGTCTTGTACTCCTTGAAGATTCTGACATTTTATTGAAAAATGTCAGAGTGATATGTTAGAGATTTCTGTAGTGACTGTCAATTTGAATTTTATGACACTTCTGACAATAAACTTGACTTTCCAAACCTTCCAACCTAAAATTAAGTAATTAAAAAGTAAAAAAATGAAGTCAAAAACAAAAATCAGCCTGGTAATTTCAGTCTGTGTGCTCTTTTTCGCTATTCTTTCAACTTTTCTCGCAATTATTTTCATTCAATTTGGAAGCACAAAATCTGAAAAAAACACCAGCCGTCTAATTCTTGGATTTTCTCAGATTGGTTCGGAAAGTGCGTGGCGAACGCGTAACACTCAGTCGATTTTTGAGGCGGCAGAGGCAAATGGAATTCAGATTCTTTTTGATGACGCGCAGCAAAAACAGGAAAATCAGCTTAAGGCAATCCGTTCGTTCATCGTGTACCAGGTTGACGTGATTGCTTTTGTGCCGATTGTCGAGGACGGCTGGGATAATGTTCTTCGTGAGGCAAAAAATGCGAACATTCCGGTGATAATCGTGGACAGGCAGATAAATGCCCCGGAGTCTCTTTATGCGGGTTTTTTGGGCGAGAATTCTCTTGAAGAAGGGCACAAGGCGGCCCAATATCTATTGAAAAAATGTGCAGGAAAGTCTTCGCCAGTCAATATTCTTGAGATTTCTGGAACTGAAAATTCTTCGATTGTGAAGGGGCGTGCCAACGGTTTCAGGGAAGGAATTGCGGAAGATTCAAAATTCAATATCATTCATTCGGAAAACGGTGACTTTTTGCGCTCGCGAGGCAAGGAAATAGCCGAAAATCTGATTCAAAAGTCGCGTGATTCCGGCAACTTCAAAAATGACGCGCTTTATTTTGGCGAAAAGAAAATCGACGTGATTTTTTCACACAATGACTCTATGACGCTGGGCCTCTTGGATTCTTTTGCGAATTACGGCATAAATCCGGCGGACACAATCATCATCAGTTTTGATGCCGAACAAAAATCAATTGATGCGCTTGTCGAAAAAAAATTGAACTGCGTGGTGGAATGTAACCCGAATCTCGGCGAAATGCTCATGCAGCTTGTAAAGCAGGTTGCGGCGGGCAAGACAATTCCGAGAATCACTTACAACGAAGAAAAAATTTTCACAGAATACGATGATTTTTCAAAATATGAGCCAAGAGGTTACTGATGAAAAACAGGAGCCTCCGAAAGACCGTAAAAGTCACGTACATCATCTTGCTTTCAATCACGCTGATTCCTTCAATTTTCTCCATCGTCGTTTCTCAAATTCACACTCAGCGGTACAACAAAATCATTTCGAACGTCTCTAACGCGAACAGAATCAACATCATCGCCAAAAATGACATTCCCGAAGAGCTTTGGAACATAATCTGCGGCAAAAAAGAAATCAAAGAAGGCCGGCATTACGAGATGATGAATGAAATCACCTTCGGGCTGGAAGAAATGCTCAGGACCACCAAGAGCGATAAAAGCCGTGACAAGCTTGAGGTTGCGACTCGTGCCAGCGCGACGCTTCTCCGGAACATCCACATTCTTGTCGAGCAGATGGGGTTTGGCAGCACGGTCAAGCAGAACGAGGAAAGCCTTGACGAAATCCGAACCATTGCCGAGCTTTTTTCTGACATCATGCAGGATTTTATCGTGGCAGAAAGTGAATCGGCCTCGGAGACAAATCTTTCGATTAAAAATGCTTCTATTATATTGACCGTGATTCAATTTTTGATTACGGTCGTCGCACTTTTATTTTCGGCGAACAGTTTCCTTACGGTTTCGGGCGCGATTCTGGAGGAGCAGAAGAATTTCCAGAAGGCTGAGATGAAGGCTTTGCAGGCTCAGATTACACCTCACTTCCTTTACAATACTTTTGATACAATCGTCTGGCTTGCCGAGGAAGAAAAGACTGATGAAGTCGTGCGGATTACGAAGGCTTTTTCGGACTTTTTGCGTATTTCTCTGAGCCGGGGGCATGAATGGATTACAATCGGGCAGGAACTTGATCATATCAAAAATTACCTGACGATTCAAAAAATTCGTTACGCTGATATTCTGAATTATAAAATCGAGGCGGATGAAAATTTGCTCGGCCTGAAGATGATAAAGCTTGTGCTTCAGCCGCTCGTTGAGAATGCGATTTATCACGGAATCAAAAATAAGCGGGGCAGGGGAGAACTTTCTGTTTCGGTAAAATATGCCGATGAGGCCAAAACAAAAATCCGTTTTTCGGTGAAGGACAACGGAGCGGGATTTACTGAGGCACGGCTTTCTGAAGTGCGGCTGGAGCTTTCTCTGATGGTTTCTGAAAAACTCAATTCGGTCTACGGGCTTTACAATGTGAACAAAAAGCTTAAACTTTATTATGGTGAGCAGACCGAAGGCCTTGTGATTGATTCCGAACCTGGCAAGGGGAGTGAAATTTCTTTTGTGATTCCAAGCGAATGTGAAGGAGCGGGCGGAAATGTATAGCGTATTTGTTGTTGATGATGAGCCGATTGTTCTCGAAGGAATCCGTTCCAAAATTGACTGGGAGTCGAGCGGCTTTACCTTTGCTGGAGAAGCTGGCGACGGAGAGATTGCGCTTTCGATGCTGCACGAGGTCAAGCCGGACATTCTGATTACTGATATAAAAATGCCTTTTATGGACGGTCTTGAGCTTGCGGCGGCGGTCAAAAGAATTCAGCCGTGGATTAAAATCATAATTCTCTCTGGGCACGATGAATTTGACTATGCGAAAAAGGCAATTTCAATCGGAATCGAAGACTATCTTTTAAAGCCTTTTACGCCCGACGAACTTTCAAAAAGCCTTCAGAAGACAGCGGCTCAAATCGACAAGGAGCGCAAGCAGCTTTCGGACATTTCGCGGCTCAAAGAAGAATTAAAATCGACCGAGGCTCTCAAAAAGAAAGAATTTTTGAACAATCTCGTGCACGGCGCGGAAAACATGAGCGATGTGATGCAAAAATCACAAGAACTGCACTTGAATCTGATTTCGCGTTTTTACAAAGTCTTAATCAGCCGGATTAAAAGCCGTACCGACAATATCCAGAATCAGGAAGAGTCGTGCTCGCTTCTCAATTCGTACTCGGCGAGCTGGGAAAGCGCGGAATGTTTTTTCCATCATTCAAATCTTCTGGTCTGTATTTTCAAGGGAAGCACTCGTGAGGAACTTGACGAAAGCATTTTCCATGCGGCAGAAGCAATTGCCCACATCGCTACCAAAAATGACGACTGCACGGTGCTTACTGCAATCGGAAAGACGGTGGAACATCTTTCTCAGCTGGGGCTTTCTTATGCGGACGCAAAAAAAATTCTTTCGATGGGCGGAAAAGAAGAAAAAAACAGGATTATCAGCTCCGAGGATTTGGAAGAAGGGCTTGATTCGGATTCAAATTCGGCGGCAACAGGAATTCTTGACCTCAAAGAAAATGACCCGCTCGTGGACAGGCTCAAATATGCTGGCAAAAATGATATTTCTGCGATTATCGACGAGTCAATGGAATTAATTCGCAACAATCCCGGCCAGTTCAGTGTGTTTGCGTCCTATCTTCTGGTCGATTTGATTTTTGCGGTGTCAAAGCTCGTTGAAAAACTTGGCGGGAATATAAAGAAATTGAAGCCCGAAATCTTGCAGCGGAAATTCATTGATGATGCCGTGGGCGACGAAAAAGATTTCCGTAGCAAAGTGGAGCAGGTTCTTTCGTTTGCGTTGGAATATCGTGACTCAAAAATGACAGGAAAGTATGGGGATGTGATTTTAAAGGCCAAACGTTACATCGAAGAACATTACGCCGATCAGAATACTACGCTCACCCAGGTCGCAGAGGCCGTAGCCCTTAGCCCGAACCATTTCAGCACGATTTTTTCTCAGGAATGTAAGACAACTTTTATCGAATATCTCACGAATGTGCGGCTGGAGAATGCCAAACGTCTCATGCGCGAGACTGAAATGAAAGGCTACGATATTGCCTACGAATGCGGATTTTCTGACCCGCATTATTTCAGCTATATTTTTAAGAAGAACACCGGGCTTTCACCGCGGGAGTACAAGCTTAGTTTTTAAAGGCAATTTTGGTCGCTGCATTTGAATATGGAAATTAGTTTGCTCGCTTTGATTTTTTTACCACCAGAGAATACATAAAAGTCATTGTTATTAAAAGAACGGTTAGATAAAGCGGAAGAAGCGAAATTGAAATGTACTTAGAAATCAAACCGAACAATGGTGGCATAAAAGTGGTTCCGATGTAGGCACTTGCCATCTGAACGCCAACAATTGCCTGTGATTTGTCTTCGCCAAAAGTTGCAGGCGTTGAATGGATGACACAAGGATAAATCGGAGCGCAGCCAAGACCGATAATTATGAATCCGGCAAGTGCAAGAATATCTGAACCAGGAATAAGCAGCATAAGAATGCCACTTGCGATAATTCCTTGTCCTATGCGGATTAAGGCTTTGTCAGAAAATTTCATCGTGACAAAACCGTTTATCGCTCGCCCGACCGTAATTCCTGTATAAAAAAGACTTGCAAAGAAAGATGCGGTCTCCGCTTCAATTCCCTTAAAAATATTCAGGTAACTTGCTGCCCAAAGCCCGGTCGTCTGCTCAACCGCGCAATAGCAGAAAAAGCAAAGCATAATCGGCTTCGCGCCTTTGATAGACAAAATTTCTTTTAAACTAAGGACTTTTGAAGGCTGTTTGCTTTCAGCTGATTCAGAAACTTGATTTTCATTTTTGCGGGTTTTCCAGATTGGAAGGCTTACAAAAAGAATTGCCGTGAGGACAACCTGGAAAATTCCTACATAGCGGTAGCCCATATTCCAGCTGTTTTGGCGTGAAAGGGCAAATCCCATAAGATAAGGGCCGCTGGCAGCTCCAACTCCCCACATACAATGCAGCCAGCTCATGTGACGACTTTTATAATGCAGGGCAACATAATTGTTCAAAGCAGCGTCAACAGAACCGCCGCCGAGTCCATAAGGAATCGCAATCAGGCAGAGAAGCCAGAAACTATGGCTGACAGAAAATCCAAAAAGAGAAAGGCAGGTTATGGCAACGCTTACAGCAGTAACAAGCCCGGCCCCGAATTTTTTTGTGAGACGATCGCTGTTCAGGCTCGAAATTACCGTGCTGAAAGCAATAATCATGGAAATTATTCCAGCATAAGAGACAGGAACGTTTAATTCATGATGAAGGACAGGCCAAGCTGAGCCGAGAAGAGAATCTGGAAGCCCCAGGCTGATAAAAGCCAGATAAATGATTGGTAAAAGTAATGTTGCCATTTTGAATCTCGATGAATGGTCGTTGGAAGTTTTGCTTCGCTGTTTTTTAAATTTATCATATTAAAATATGAACGTCAAACGAAAACACTGCGAGGGCTTCCGCATTATAAAATATCTTTTGTTGAAAATGGCTCCCAGTCGTGAAAACAGCTTATCGGAACCGCATGCTAGCATGCTACACGCGTTTTGTGCATGTAACTATATACATTTGCCGCTCGCGCGGCAGCACAAAACGAGTGTTTCCGTAAGCTGTTTCGCTCTTTTGCGCCATTTTCAATATAAACTCGATTATAATGTGGAGGCCCTGAAAACACTGTCAGGAAAATTATTCTGGCAGAATGTTAAAATCCTTCAGTGCTTTCCTGGAAGTAATATGAAGTTTTTCAAAGATTGTTGCCATGTGACGCTTGACTGTTTCCACGCTGATAAAAAGTTCTTCTGCTATCTGAGCATTTGTATAACCGAGTGCAGCAAGACGAGCGACTTCTTTTTCACGGGGAGAAAGGACGTCAAAGGGGGCTTCTTTGCTTGTCTGATTTATCGAATCATCATTCTTCTTTTTTGAAAATGGTACTAAAATCAACTTAATTAGAATTCCCATAAGAGCTGGACGAAACTTTACAAAAATCATTATAAAAAAAGCTGTTGAAGAAATTGAGGAAATGGTCTCTTGATCAGCTTGTTGCAACAGTTCGAAATCAGAAATCAAAATTAGGATTTTTACAACTGAGACAAAGAACCCGCTTAAGATTGCAAATTTTGATATCTGGACTGGAAAATCAACCTTGAACTGAGCCACCTTTTCTTTTAGAAGGATTGCAGGAATCATAAAAACTACAATTCCAGCAATCACAAGAATACTATCTATCAGCATAAACTATTCCGAATCACAAAGCAGAGAAACTTTACTTTCTACAGGAAGCAAAACCAGATTAAGAAGCAAAGCATAAATAAGCGGGACGCATGCAACGGTAAAGTTTACTCCGAGCGCAGAACGATCTTCGAGATGAACAAGCATTCCCATAAAGCCGCCTAGTGTCGTCATTATTCCTTCGAGAATCAGAAGTGTACAAAAAGTTTTTATTGAATTTACTGACAATGCTTTTTGTGAAACTGAAACCTTTTGATTCTTAAAAACACATTTTAACGCGCAAAAAAAAATCTTGAAGTTACCGGAAATAGTAAGCAGCAAAAATGTCGGGATGAAAATATAAATCAAGCCGGGAAGATCTCTAAGATAATAAAAATTCAAAGGTTCCTGCTCACTGTGATTAATTGTACTTGTAAACATAACCAATAAATACAAGCCTACAATCAAAGCTATAGAAATCAAAATTTTAAATGTTTTCAGAATGATTTCTTTTTTTGAAAGGCTTGCAGTTTTATTTTCTGCATCGCTTTCTTCTGTCATAACATTTATGATATTGCGGCGAAGCTTGGCTTTTAGGGTTATAAGCATCATTCCAAAAAAAGCAAGATAATAAAATGAACAAATTATAGTCGCAAGGTTTGGTCCTAGAGTCTGGCGTTCATCAATATTCAGATAGAAATAAATTGCGCTGATGAGCATAAAAAAACTTGAAACAAAAATCAGAGCCTTAAATGAAAAACTAAGTGATGTTTCCATTTTTTTTAGTTCTGGCAATTCTGTTTTATTTATTGTTTTTGTAGATGAGAAAATTTTAATGAAAGATTTTCCATATCCTGAAAGAAAAATCATCATTGCAAGAATCAGTAAAACTCCAGGCAACAAGGCCGGCTCAATTATTTCCCATACGAAACCACCGCTTGTAAGACTGCACATAGTCGCAGTTAAACAAAGCACCCCAAAAGATAAAAGAAATTCGATAATCATAAGTCCCCCTTTCGAAAGCAGCCGGCTTGCCATCGAATATCTAAATTATCTATCTACAAACTGATAAATACAAGATGTAAAAAGTTGTAATTGATGTGTAATTTTAGTTTTCTTTTTTTTCATAGACAAAATTTGCATAAAATTTATAAAAAGAATAAGATAAGTTATGGCTATATTATCTGAAATTAAAGATCGAAGAAGTATTAGAAAATATAAATCTGTTGAAGTTACGGATGAGCTGCTGAATGAACTTTTGACAGCGGCTTTTTTTGGCACCTTCTGGCTCTAATGAACAGCCGTGGGACTTCATAATTGTAAAATCTAAAGAAATGAAAGAAAAAATATGCCAGACAGATCATAATCAAAAGTGGATGCTTCAGGCCCCTGTTTTCATCGTTTGTATCGGAAAATCATCATACCGCAAGGATGGAAGCATGGAACGTACAATCCGGGATTGTTCAATTGCAATTGCACACCTGTTATTGCAGGCGCAGCACTTGGGTTTGGGGACATGCTGGACAGGATGGTATGAGCAGGATGAAATAAGAAACTTGCTGGGCTTAACTTCTGAAGATTATGTGACAGGCATTATTACAGTTGGTTATGCTGATGAAAGTCCAGCTGCAAGACCAAGAAGAGCACTCTGTTTTAAGGTGATTTGAAAAAATATTAAGCTTCAGAAAGCAAAAAAGCGGGTAGGGGTTTAACCCGCCATTGTGCCGAGCATGATTCTTATCAAAATCATATAACATACGGTTCCGGCGATAATCGAGAGATACATGCTTTTCTTTGTGGCCTGAAGGATGATTACCAGCAGACTTGAAATAATTTCCGGGAGACCAAACGGTTTTGTAGTTATATCGATAGCTTTTAGACAATAAATTACAAGGATGGTCATAATTGCCGGAGGAAGAATTTTACCAAGATAAACAATTACATTCGGCAATTCCCTTTTCCCGAAAATGATGAATGGAAGTGCTCGTAAAAGCCAGGTCACTATGGCTGTTAATGCAATTACTGCAAGAGGATAAAGTTCAGCCTTCATTAAAATCCTCCGTTACTAGAAATTGGTTTCTTGAAAAATAGAATCATAATAAGAGTAGTTGTCATTGCTGGAATCAAAAACTTCTGGGGACCAAGCGCAATTAAAAAAATGGCTGAGCAGAGCACCGCAATAATAAACGGCATCTTAGTCTTATATTCTCTAAACTGATTTACAACCACTACAAGGAAGAATGCTGTGGCGGAAAAATCAATTCCCGTAAGGTCAAATTTAAGGAATGAGCCTGCCAGTGACCCGATGAAACAACCTATAATCCAATAAAAATGATCCAGCATGGCTATAAAAAAATCAGCTTTCTGGGTATCGACATCATCTTCGTATTTTACGGAACATAAGACAGAATAAGTTTCGTCTGTTAATGTAAGAATCATATACGGATATCTGATGCCCATCTTTCTGAACCGTTCGATAAAACCGATCCCATAGAAAAGATGCCTTGCGTTTACAAAAATGGTCATGACTGCAATGGAAAGTAGGGAAGCACCGGATACCATCATAGGAACCATTATAAGCTGCATTGAACCTGCAAAAACAAAGACGGCAGAAACGACAGAAAGCAGAATTCCATAGCCGGCATTGTTCATCAAAATTCCAAACGCAATTCCTATGAATAGATAGGTAAAGAAAATCGGAAATGTATTTTTAAGCGCGATTTTAAATTCTTTCATGTTTTTAAAAATTTTGTGCAGATGTATTCGATGATTTTTAGCATTTTTTTAGCGGCACAAAACCGTATCTCCTCTTAAAATTGAATAATAGACTTCATCTACTATTCCTTGATTACATTTTCCAGATTGCCTGAGAATCCCTTCGTATTTCATTCCCATTTTTTGCATTGCTCTTCCTGAATTTGGATTTTCAGCTGCATGTTTTGCATATACTCTATTTGCTCCTACTTCTTCGAAAAAGAATTTTATAAGCGCTCTTCCAGCTTCAGCAATTATTCCTTTTCCCCACCATCTAGTTCCAATTCCATAACCGAGTTCTACACTTGATGTCTCTTCATCAATATTTACAACAGATATATCTCCAACAAGGTCGCCAGTTTCTTTTAATTCTATGGTCCAAAAATAAAAATCAGGTTTTTCATAAGATGAAATCCATTCTCTTATTATCTTTTTTGTATCTTCAACGGATTCATAAGGCTGCCATCGTAAAAACTTTGTTACTTCCTTTTCTTTTGCCCAATTATTAAACATAGCATTAGCATCTTCAATTTTATGCTTTCTGAGAATTAGTCGCTCGGTATAAATAGTTATTGTTCCTTTATGTTTCATATTAACTTTTTCCTCCTATAAAGCACCCCAGTGGCCGGTCGGCATAACATACAATATGGTGAGCCTCGCGATGTTTCATTCATACAAGCAGGTCGTTCTGCCGACAGAAGACATTCTTGCAATCAAGGAAGTCGTGCGACTTCGTGCCAGCGTGTTGAAGAGTTTTCTGTCATCCTGAATTTTTGCATCTTCAAGAAGAACACCGGGCTTTCACCGAGGGAGTACAAGCTTAGTTTTTAGACGCTTCGATATCTTTTGCGCAAGGAAAGCCGTAGCCAGAATCTGCACTGTACACAGCTTTTTTGATAGCTTCGGAAACCACTTCGGCGGCGAGAGTGCCAACAAAATCAAAATCAGCCTTGACGTTGCCAATGCTTGCCGCGTAAATGCTGTCGCCATCCGCAGATGTGTGAACCGGATTTATCGAGCGGGCAAAGCCGTCTTGTGCCATTCCCGCGATTTTGCACATCTGGGCTTTTGAGAATTCAGCGTTCGTAAAAACAGCGGCAAGAGTGGTATTCGCAACGAATTTATTCTCTACAATCTGATTCTGAGTTTTCATAAAATCGACTGTGCTTCTGAAATGCTTTTTATCTTCGGTCAAAAGACCTGCAATCTGCTTGCCTGTCTTCCAATCAAAAACATCGCCAAGTGCATTCAAAACGACGACAGCCCCCACCTGCAAATCCCCGATCTGAACGGCATAGCTTCCGATACCAGTCTTAGTGCAAGTGTCCATGCCACAAATCTTTCCGACAGTCGCACCGCAGCCCGCACCAAAGTTTCCGTCTTTATAATTTGGCTTTTCAAAGGCAATTTTTGCCGCTTCATAAGCCATCTTAAAATCAGGCCGAACGAAAGCATCGCCGACAGTCAAATCAAAAATATCAGATTGCACCACGAGCGGAACTTTTGTGACACCGACATCAAACCCGATGCCCTTTTCTTCCAAAAATTGCATTACACCGTTAGTTGCGCCAAGCCCAAAAGCACTTCCGCCGGCAAGCACAATCGCATGAATCTTTTGAGCAGACATGAGCGGATTCAAGAGGGGAGTTTCCCTGGAAGCTGGCCCCCCGCCACGAACATCAACCCCGGCACACATTCCGTCTTCGCAAATAAAGACCGTGCAGCCAGTTCCAGCTTGAATATTCTCTGTTTGCCCGATTCTAAGCGGGTGAAGGTCTGTAATGGAAATTTCTTTCATGAAAACACCTCGTATTGATTTATATAGCACAGAATCCGCGCCGTCAGTTATTTAGCTGAGAATCTATCATCTTCCAGTCAGAACATCTTTTATAATTCTGATTGGGGAATTCACAATCCTGATCCGCTGTCGGCTACGAACCTTTGTTATGTGATTTCTCCATTATAAGATATACGATAGTTTCTTTCATCCCATGATTGAACGAAGATTATGTTGTCCTTAATATAAAAATTCTCAAATGGAAAATTTGGTAAAACAAAAATGTCGCTGCCACTTTTTTGCCAAATTATTTCACCTTTTTTATTTATTCTGGTAATATATAATTCTCCGTGGATTATAAAGTCTTCATTCATTTTATATATACCAAAAGCTGTTGCAAAATCTACTTCTTTAAACCAATTTATTTCTAACTCAACTAAAGACATTGAAACTACAACATTAGAAATGCAAATAAAAATTGTTTCTTCATCGATTATATATGTTTCTTTACGAACAGATGTTCCAGCTCCTGTTCCACAAACCAAGAGGCAATTTCTTATTGTTACATCTTTAGAATTCTTTATTCTTATTCCATACTTAGTACAATTGTTGGAATCTTTCCCTATAACAAATCTTTTATCATAATTATGAATATTGTCTTGAGAATCAGTTTCATCTATAATTTCTATAAGATAATCTTTATATTGTATATTCATTTTTCTTATTTCTACTTTCAAAAAATTATTATTATATATATTTTCTCTAAAAGCGCCCCAGTGCGGGCGTCCACATAACTAGACTTTTAAACCGCACAGCGGCTTGACCGCTGTGTCGGCTTTGAAAAGCATGTTATGCCATTTTTTCTTGTTCAAATTTATATATATAACTATTAACTTGTTTAAACTCTTCAAGTTCTTCAAATTTATGATGACTTATTTCTTGTGTATCTCTGTTCACTAAAATAACCTCATAGTTATCTTTATTATTTTCCATTGATTTATACTCATTAATAGATAATTCAAATTCCGTTGTTGAAGATTTTACTTCAAAATATAAATTGCCTTTTTCTGAATCTGAATTCCACATATCACAAACAACACCGTTTGGCGGAGGATTGTTTCTGTCAGCTGGAATATGTGAATTTTTTGAATGCCAAATTAAGTTTTTATATGTCTTTTTTAATTCATAGAAAGCAATTTCTTCTGCTGATTTACCAGCATTGTCATTTTGAGTATTTCTTCTTTCATAATCCTTCTTGCTCTTTTCAGAGAATCCTCCACTATGAGTAGATTCGTTATAAAATTTCTGAGACTTTTTTAGTTTTGTGTGAATAGTTGTTGAATTAATATTATCCGAAGAAGCCTTAACAGCTTCTTTCTCATCATTACCTTCATTCTGATTTGATAAAAACTTTCTTATACTGTCATAAAGAGAATCTTGTATTTCAAAATAAATACTCGACTTCTGCTCTTTATGGTTTTGAATGAAATAATCAAAATCATCATTAGTAATTTTTAAGTCAGATATGATTTTTTCGACATTGGAATTATAAATTTCATCAGGATTTAGTAATGATTGCGAGTTATACAGTAATTCTGGAAATTGCTTAGATATGATTCCAAACAAATCGACTGATATAGTGTTTTCAAAAGAAAATTTTGAAGTGTCATAATTCTTAAATGCTTCAATTCTCTCTAAAAACTGAGAATAATCTGACTTTTTTGATTGTATCTCAGTGTATAAATTATCACGATATTTCTTAAATTCTGAATTCATCAGATTTTTTGCTACAGCCTGATAAAAATGCACCAAGTTTACATTTAAAGTCTCAGAACAAGCATTTAAATCTTTTACATCTTTTGATATTTCTTTTAAAGCCTTTATTATAACTTCAAGGTCTGAATCATCTAAATCAGTTGTAAAATCCAGTTTTGAAATTGAATCTAAAAGATCTTTAGACAATCCATTTTCTGTGAAGAATTTAATAGCAGATTCATTTGCAATATTCTTGTTAAAAAGAAGTTCATTGGAAATATTCCAACTATCTACACCAAACAAATCTGCTATTTTTGCCTTTTTAGCCTTTGAATCTTTTGCAATGAGCAATTCTAATAAATTTGTATCGTTTTCAAGCGAAAGTGTTAGGGCTTGTTTGAGAATTTCAATAATTGACAATGAAAACATGTCTGAAATTCTTATTTTATCCATTGAAAAATCAGTTGGGATTTTTATATAGTATAGATTGTTTTCTTCAACAAAGAAATAGTTTTCCAAAAACATAGATTTATTATCTTGTTCCAAATCTAAAACTTCAATTTCTGTACAAGGAATTATTTCTATTCGTTTGAGAATATCTATATTCCTCTTATTTTGGTCTATAACGCACATTACGGCAATTTTTATAGATTTTATTTCTGAATCAAAATCGTTTTTATTTTTTAATATGACAGGCTGACGCCTAAGTTTAAGGGTTGTTTTGTAACGTTCTACACCAAGCCATTCTTTTATTGTTTCAGTACTTTGCTTTGGTTGAATATATATAAAATTACTGTTACCTTCTTCTGAACTTGAAATCTTTCTATCTGCATATTTGATTTCTCTGTTGAAATGGTATTTTCCATCCTTACAAAGAAGTTTCAAATTTTCTGCTGAATATGCAGGCTTTAATCCTTTTTTTGTTTTTATTATGTCTAAATACAGTCTGCGACTAATTTCACCAGAATCGAAAGATGGAAGTGTATCCAAGAAAACTTTTATATCATTATCTGGAATTTGAGCCATTGAATCCTTAAAATCTAAAGCGAAATTTTGAACTATGTCCTTGCCAAGATATTTTGTTAAATTCTGCTCAGAGATTCCATAATAGCCAATAACCTTGTCTTTTAATTTTTCGTATTTGATAATGTGGTTTGGAGAATACTTTTTTCCATTGAATTCAATCCATGGAACTGTATTCAAGATGAATTTTATGTATGCATTATAATAAAAATAACGTTTAGAATTTCCGTATTGGGCATATGA
>Ga0310695_10001353_pt1 | contig 58613 bp, 44 predicted proteins | sample RumenRJG_04DNA_FD_203882 | JGI IMG/M metagenome (GOLD analysis project Ga0310695, IMG submission 203882) | Bovine rumen microbial communities from Lethbridge, Alberta, Canada - RJG_04 (v2) (version 2) | ecosystem: Host-associated > Mammals > Digestive system > Stomach > Rumen | place: Canada...
TCTTTCGATTTCCTCCCGTCCACCAGCCGCAAGGCAGACCCTATGCTGTTCTATGAGCTTTCCGTGACCTCAAGTACACGATTGGCCTGTCCGCTTTTCATTCCAAAAAAGTGGAGCACATCCTCCAAGAGATTTTCGCAAGGCTTACCATGTACAACTTTGCTGAACGTATCACCGCTTGCGCAGTCATCCGATCCGGCAGCAAAAAGTATACCTACCAAGTCAACTTTTCCGCCGCCGTACATGTTTGCCGCGAATTTCTCCGTGGAAATGTGCATCCACCCGATGTTGAAGCCTTGCTTGCGCGTTTTATTTCCCCTGTCCGACCCGACAGAAAAAGAGCGCGTAAGCTCACCCCGAAAGGCTTTGTCAGCTTCCTCTACAGAGTAGCATAACCGCGCTCTTTTGAAAAGCCTTTTTCGGCAGACTTGCGTCTGCTTCCTTTTCGCGCCCTTTTTTGCTACATTCAGAGCGCTGCCCCACAAAGGACAGCGCTCTGAATTTGCTCGGTTTTATTCAGCTGCTGCTATCTTCCTGACATTGGGATAGCTCCGCGCTTTCTTTTTTTTCGTCGCAAGCTGTCTGCTTGCGTCTGTCCGCGAGATGGATTGACAAAAAAACGGGAAGCGGATATACTGTACAATACAGTAACTATCCGATCATCCGGCATAAAAGAGGCGCCTCCGTGAACCTGTCGCTGATCCGTCAACCAATTTACAATGAGAATTTCGCGCCGGTCGGGTATGAGATCTCCTATCAGCCGAAGGGGGATGAACCCGCCGCGGCGGACTATTCCGATCAGGACAGCCTGATCTGCCGCGTTCTGACACACGCCTTTTTCGGCTTTGGAACAGAGCAGCTGACGGGCGGCAAGCCGATCTATGCGGCTCTGACGAATATGCTGCTGCTGGAGGGCATGCCGGAGCTGTTCCCGCTGGACCGGGTCGTGTTCGAGATCCCGCCGAACCTGTTTTTGGACGAGAAGCTGGCGGACTATGTCTCGCTTTTGCATTACAGGGGATATCATCTGACGCTCAAGAGCTACACGCCCACAGTGGAGTACTCGCGCAATCTCAAGTATCTCAACATGTTTGACACGGTGTGCATCGACATTGCGAAGTACCACCGGCTGAAGGTCAAGGAGTTTATCAAGATCCTGCGCAAGTATCGCCTCAAGCTGCTGGCGGAGAATGTGGATACGCCGGAGGCGCTGGCCTTTGCGCAGGAGGCGGGCTTCGACATGTTCCAGGGCAGAGTCTACGGCGAGCCTGCGCGTATGGAGACCAATGTGTCTTTGCGCGCGCTGCCCTACGGCAAGCTGTTCAACCACCTGCTGACGGGCCGCGTGAACCGGGCGCTGTGCGGCGATATCATTCGGGAGGACCCCGCGCTGACGCACATGTTCCTGCGCAAATCCCTCAACAGCCTGCACAACCGCAAGCAGGTCGAAATTGAGGTCGACCGCGGTCTTACGAAGATCGACGACGACAAGCTGCGTCACTGGGCGGCGGTGCTGCTGCTGGACCAGTCGTGTCAGGACAATACAGACGATCTGGTGCTGCGCGTTTACCGCCGCGGACTTATCATGGAGCATCTTGCCTCAGAGCAGGGGATCGAGGTGCCGCCGGGCCGGGCGTTCATGTTCGGGATCGTGAGCGCGCTGGATCAGGTGTTCGGCGAGGACGTGGAGGCGCTTTCCAAGCAGCTGGCGCTGGGCGATATGATGCGCGACGCGCTCCTGCACGGCGATCGGAACGACTACACGCTGCTGCTGCGCGCGGTGCGGGAGATCGAGGAGCATCCGGAATCGCCGCAGCTTCCGCCGCCGTTTACCAATCTCGGCGCCGAGGCGCTTTCCCGGATCCTCTGGAACTGCCAGGTCAACACGGAGTACATCATCCGCGCGCTGGAGTACACGGTGCCTACGGCGTACCACGGCAATATTTTGAGATAAGGCCGCATACGCAGCGGCGCAAAAACACGGGAGCAATCGCTGAAAACGGAGGGCTGACGATATGAACATCAACCAAATGGCGCGGAACCAGCAGATGATGCTTCGCTTCATCGACCGCAGCGCAGGAAGCCCCTACGCCGCGCAGCTTACGTCGCAAAGCGGCCTTCAGTCGACCGGCAGCGGCCTTGCGGGCGTCCTGCAGAGCATGGGCGGCATGCAGGGCGGCACCGTCCGCCAGATGGCGCAGCGGCAGATGAGCCTTTACAACGCGCAGCAGGCGCAAAGCGCGCAGGGGACACAGAGCGCCGCGCCCGCACAGCAGGCGTCCGCCGCGTCCGCGCTTCCGCAGCAGCCCTCGATCCGCGAGCAGTACACCCCCATCTCCGACGAGGCCACAGAGGCCATGCAGCAGCTGGCGCTCTCGGACGCGAAGGCCAGCGTCGGCGGCACGGCCTTTGACAGCGCGGCGCGGGACCGGGTCATCGGCGAGCAGCTCAAGAGCGTCGCGCCGTCCAAGCGCACCGCCGCCTACAACACCATGAACAAGGTGTGGCAGAGCGAGATGGACCGCATCGGCGGCTTCCTCAAGGAGAACGCCGACGGCTGGGAGAGCTGGGGCGACCCCTTCGACAGTTCGGTGCTGGACCAATACAAGCCCGGCGTCAATATCTGGATATGAGCCATGCGCACGAGCGGCGGAGGATTGACCTCCGCCGCTTTTTTGGGTATACTGAAAAAAACACTTCAGGAGCGGCCACATGAACGAACACACCACCGAAGCCCCGCGGGACAAGGCTATATTGGTCGGCCTTGCCTCGCCGCGGCTGGAGCGAAAAGAAAACGCGGACGAGCAGAGCCTCGAGGAGTTGGAGGCGCTGGTCGAGACGGCGGGCGGCGTCAGCGTCGGCGTGACGCTGCAAACGCTTCCCGCGCCGAACCCCCGCACCTTCATCGGCGAGGGCAAGGTGGAGGAGATCAAGGAGCTGGTCCAATCGCAGGAGGCCACCATGGTCATCTTCGACAACGACCTCTCGCCCTCGCAGATGCGCGTGCTGACGGAGGAGCTGGGCGTGCAGGTGCTGGACCGCAGCGGGCTGATCCTCGACATCTTTGCCCAGCGCGCCAAGACCAAGGAGGGCCGCTTGCAGGTCGAGCTGGCGCAGTACCAGTACCTGCTGCCGCGGCTGACGGGCATGTGGACGCACCTCGAGCGGCAGGCGGGCACCAGCGGCAAAGGCCCCATCGGCTCCAAGGGCCCGGGCGAGACGCAGCTGGAGACCGACCGCCGCCACATCCACCGCAAGATCGACAAGCTCAAGGAGGATCTGGAGGACGTGCGCCGCGTCCGCGGCACCCAGCGCGACCGGCGGCAGAAGAACGAGGTGCCGGTCGTGGCCATCGTGGGCTACACCAACGCGGGCAAGTCCACGCTCCTGAACGCGCTCACCGGTTCCGATATCCCCGCCAACAACCGCCTTTTCGACACGCTGGACACCACGACGCGGCTTCTCACCGTCAGCGACACGCTGGATGTGGTCATCTCCGACACGGTGGGTTTTATCCGCAAGCTGCCGCATCAGCTCGTCGAGGCGTTCAAGGCGACGCTGGAGGAGCTGGAGTACGCCGACCTGCTGCTGCACGTCATCGACGTCTCGAACCCCGAGTGGCTGGAGCAGGCGCAGATCGTGGATGACCTCATCGCGGAGCTGGGTGCGGAGCAGATCCCCTGCCTGCGCATCTACAACAAGTCCGACCTGTTCTTCGGCGACGTCCGCCCCCGCGGGGAGGACGCGGTCAACATCAGCGCTAAAACGGGGGAGGGGCTTGCCGAGCTGCTCGCCGCCATCGACCGAAAGCTCGACAAGGGTACGCGGCGCGTGCTCCTGCACCTGCCGTACGATAAAGGGAATCTGCTGGATATGCTCTATCGCGAAGCGAAAGTCGACAGCGTGGAATACGCTGAGTCTATCGATGTGACCGCGGTGGTGGAGCCGCGCGTCCTCGGACAGGTCAGGGACTACGTCGAAGGCTACAGCGAGCCGAAAGAGGATTGGGAGACATAGGGAGGCCTGCCGTGGACACATATTTTGTCCCCTGCGCGGAAGCGGAGACCGAGTTCACCGAAAAGCGTTCCCGCTTCATCGGACGCATACAGCGCGTGGAGAGCGAAGTCGATGCCCGCGCGTATATTGAGTCTATCAAAAAGCGTCATTACGACGCCCGCCACAACTGCTGGTGCTACATCATCCACGAGGGCGGCGTCGTCCGCTACGGCGACGACGGGGAGCCGCAGGGCACCGCGGGTCAGCCGATGCTGAACGTGCTGCAGCGCGAGGGCGTGGAGAACGCGGTCTGCGTCGTGACGCGCTACTTCGGCGGCGTGCTGCTGGGCGCGGGCGGACTGACCCGCGCGTATGCCAAAAGCGCCAAGGACGCGCTGGACGCCGCCGGAAAGGCCCGTATGACGCTTTGGACGCGTCAGCGTGTGTGCGTAGCCTATCCGCTGTTTGACCGCGTGACGCGCCTCACAGAGGCCCAAAACGGCGTGATCGAGAGCAGCGACTACGGCGCGGACGTGACGGTGACGCTGCGTCTGCCTTCGGAGCGCGCGGAGGGCTTTGCCGCGGCGCTGCGGGAGCTGACGAACGGCGCGGCCCAGCCGGAGGAGCTGGGGACGGTGTATTTGCCCGGCGCGCGGGCGGAGTAAAAAAATCCGGATATTTTCACCTTCGCTCTTGACAGCCAACCGGAAATTACGTATAATACACGTTGCGCGTGACGCGCAAGCGACAATCTTTCCGGGTGCAGCGCAGCTGCTTAGCAGCCGTTCGCGACGCCGGGAGCGTTACGGATGCTTAGTGCCGCGAAGCGGCGGCAGCGCGTGACGCGCAAGCGACAATCTTTCCGGGTGTAGCGCAGCTGGTAGCGCGCTTGGTTCGGGACCAAGAGGCCGTGGGTTCAAATCCCGCCACTCGGACCACGAAAGAGGCGGGGATCTCCCCGCCTCTTTCTGATATTCACATGCGGGGGCGGTGAGACGGCGATGGAACAGTACGAACGGACGCAGCTGCTGCTGGGCGCGGCGGCCATGAAGAAGCTCCGCGCCTCCCGCGTGGCGGTGTTCGGCGTGGGCGGCGTGGGCGGCTACGCCGTGGAGGCGCTGGCCCGCAGCGGCGTCGGAGCGCTCGATCTGGTCGACAGCGATACCGTGTGCCTCTCGAACCTTAACCGCCAGATCATCGCGACGCACAGCACGCTGGGCCGCTGCAAGGTGGACGCCGCGGCGGAGCGCGTGGCGGAGATCGATCCGGACTGCGTCGTGCGGACGTACCGGACGTTCTACCTGCCGGAGACGGCGGGGGAGTTCGACTTCACGCGCTACGACTATGTGATCGACGCGGTGGATACCGTGACGGCGAAGCTGTCGCTGGCGCAGCGCGCGCAGGAGGCGGGCACGCCGATCATCAGCGCCATGGGCGCGGGCAACAAGCTGGACCCGACGGCCTTTACCGTGTCGGACGTCTACGACACCTCGGTCGACCCGCTCGCGCGGGTGATGCGGCGCGAGCTGCGGCGGCGCGGCGTGACGCGCTTGAAGGTGGTCTGGTCCACGGAGCCGCCCATCGTGCCGCGATCCGACGGCGGCGCGGCGGCGCAGGCCGAGCCCGCGGCGCGGCGTTCCGTGCCGGGCTCGACGGCCTTCGTGCCGTCGGTGGCGGGGCTGATCCTCGCGGGCGAGGTGATCAAGGACCTGATACGAGACTGTGACAGGGAGGAGGGCTGACGGCCATGGCGAAGAAGAAGGAAAAAGCGCCGAAGAAGAGCAAGGGCAAGAAGGAAAAGCGCGAGAAGGCCCACAAGTTCCCCTACGACGTGGCCGTGTCCGTGCTGGGAGGGCTCTCCTGCATCGGCCTTGCGCTGCTGTTCGCCCTCATCGCGTTCTCGATCGTCAGCGCGCTGCTGTTTTAAGACGTAGACTTATTTTTTATCGCAATAGAAAACCCGCGAAACGCCATCGGCGTTTCGCGGGTTTTTGTTTGGGTTTTGCGGGGGGTGTGCTTAGCTTGCGCTTAGGTGGCGTTCGGACGAATCACGATGTTGTTCTCGCCGTCGATCGTGAGCTCGCTGGAGCAGGGATCGTCGGTAAGATTGGCTGCCACCTGCTTATAAAGCTGCAGCGTAGTGCTTCCGTCTTTGTACACCCACTTGGTAAGCTTGCTGCCGGAGAAGGTATCATCCCATTCGTAATTGATCCCACCATGCGTAATGGTCTTCGCACCGGCAGTATGGATTGCGCCGCAAAGCTTGCCGACATCCGGGTTGGTGATAGAGCTCATGATGAACTGGTATTTGTCGTCGCTATAGCCCAGCGTGAGATTGCTCTTGACGGTATCGTCGTTCATGATCGCCGCAACGAAGGCGTCGAAGCCCGTCGAGAGCTCAGCGTTCACCGTGATCTGATACTGGGTGCGGCCCGTGATCTCGTCGCCGTTTGCATCGAGCCACTGGATCAGCAGATACTTGGCGGCCGTGCCGGTTGCGGGGACGTTGAGATAGATGGCTGCGCCGTCATGCGTCGTGTCGTTCACGTCATCCCTTTTACCGTCCGCGTTTTTGTCAAGACCTTCATTCGAAGTCAGCTTGACAGCAGAAGTATCAGCGGGGAAAGCTTCGGAGCTGAAGGCATACTGGAAATTCTCAGCGCCCTTGGGGGCGAGGATCGCGAGACCGGCCCAGTAGCCCCAGTTGCCGTCGCCGTTCTTGTGATAGATCAAGTCGTCGACCGTCAGAGTCACCGCGACGACGCCGTCGTTGCGCTCGTAGGCCAGCGCCGTGTACTTGCCGACGTCCTCGCCTTCGGCGCCGGTGGCATTGTCGTACAGGTTTGCGCCGGCGAGCTCGATCTCCTTCCACTTGGCGTGGAAGGTCACGTCCTCCGTGACCACCGTATCAGCGTTGACCTGCTTGGTGTACTCCATATCCTCGTACCAGCCGTCAAAGATGCGGCCCTTACTGTCGAGGGGGGCCTTGAGAACATTCTCTCCGAGCGCCATACCGGTGGGGACGGCGCTCTTCTTGAAGCTGCCGTTCTCGTCATCCCATGTGACGATGCTGGTGCCGGCGATGCGAACGGTGAACGGGAAGATGTCGTCGCTCGAATCGACGATCGTGAGGTCGACAGAAGCGATCTCGCCCGCGTTGTACTTTGCTGTTATCACGCTGACCAGCGTCGTAGTACCATTCTTGCTGTCGACCCAGTTGGAGCCCTTCCGCGTTTCTTTCACATCCCAGGTGTAGGAAACGCCGTCAAATTTGAGCTCCACCACGATCGGACCATTGCCGTCCATGTTGCCGCGATAGAGGCCGCCGAGGAAGCGCGCGAGGTCGTTCATCATGTCGGACGGCTCGCTTGTGCGCGGCGCGTAGGTGAGATCATCGTAGCCCTTCACGGCGAAGGCGCCTTTGTACGTATAATCGCTATACGTGTAGGCCAGCGCGTTGATGAGATAGCGCCGCGGCGCGTTCCAATGGAGCGCAACCTCCTCGCCGTCGATCGTGATCGTCTCGAGGCCGCTGATGAACAGCTCGTTGTAGAGCACGTCGTACAGCTCGGTCACTTTGCTGTTTTTGTCCACATTTTTCCAGTTGGAGGCGACACGGGCAGAGCCGTCCTTCGTGTTCCAGGTGTAGGCAACACCGTCGTAGACGATCTCGCTCGCCTTGGCGGTGGAGTTGAGATAGAGCGCTCCGAGGAAGCGCGAGACGTCGGAGTCCTTCAGGACCTTATCGCCCATGTAGTAGACTTTTTTGCCGTTGGTCTCTTTGCTGTACTCGAAGTGATCCGCAACGCGGTAGCTGCTGCCGTAGCTGTAGTTCACCGCGGCCGTCAGGATCGTGTCGACGTCGCTTGCAGCGGTCTTGTTGGTGATGGTGACGTCATAGACCGTGATGTTGGTGACCGGCGTCACGCCGTTGAACCACTGGATGGCAACATAGCGTTCCCGCGTTTCGCCGCGGGGCACGTTGACATAGAAGGCATAGCCGCTGTTTTCGCCGTCCACGTCCGCATCGAGGGCAGAAGCCTCGACCGCATTCAGCGTGGCGGGGAGACCGCTCTGCTGATTGGCTATAGCCGCCTTGTACTGCGTGGCGCCATCGGGGGCGAGGATCGCGAGACCGGCCCAGTAGCCCCAGTCGCCGTCGCCGTTGCGGTGATAGAGCAGGTCGTCGACCGTCAGAGTCACCGCGACGACGCCGTCGTTGCGCTCGTAGGCCAGCGCCGTGTACTTGCCGACTTCCTCGCCTTTGGCGCCGGTGGCATTGTCGTACAGGTTTGCGCCGGCGAGCCCGATCTCCACCCACTTGGCGTAGAGGTTGAGATCCTTGGTCACCTGATCGGTGTCGAAGTTCCACGCGTTGTCGCAGCCGGCATCCGTATACCAGCCGTCCAGAGCGTAGCCGCTCTTGTAGTACATGGGGCGCTCCAGATACACGCCGTCGGAAACGGTGGTGCTGCTGACCCGGGCGCCGTCGATCATAAAGGTCACGGCGTGCTGATCGGCCGGAACGGCCATGAAGTCAGCATAGCAGTTCACATCACCGGTCACGGTGGGGAGGGCAGCGTTCTTGTCATAGGTTTTGTCGCCGATGACCCAGCCCGTGAAGACGTAGGAATAGTATTCCGTCTTGGTCTTGCCGGGGTCTTCGCTGTTCGGGTACTGAAGGGTCGTGCCGTAGGGGACCGTCTGCTCGATGTACTGGCCGTTGCCGTCGTACCATTTAACCGTGTAGGAGCGGACCGTGGCGTCAAATTTGGCGGTGTAGTTGGCGTCCTGCGTCGCCGGGATGATGACGGGCGTCCAGCCCGCGAAGGTGTAGGTGTACTGCGCGGTGGCTTCCTTGGTGGGATTCTCCGAGCCCGGATAGACCGGCGTGTCGCCCTCGGCGACGTGGCTGATGGCGAGAACGGTCTTGCCGTCGTCGGCGACCCAGCCGATGGAGTAGGTGGTGACCTTCTCCCACTTGGCGTAGAAGTCACGATTCTCGTAGTCGCTGCTGACCGTGACCGGAGCGCCCGGCTGATAGCTGACCTCTCCGCCGCTTTCGAGCTCTTCGGCCCACGCGACGAGGCGATAGCCCTCACGGCTCGCCTGAGGCAGCGTGAAGCTTTCGCCGCGGCCGACGACGTTGATGACGTCGACCTGCGTGTCGGACTCGTAGTGCAGGGTCACGGAGCCGGCTCTGCTCACATTGGTGAAGCTGAGCTCATAGTACACATAGACATTGTCCTCGCCGTCGGGGTAAACCGCCAGCAGGTATGCGGTCCGGTCGCCGTACCCGGGAGCGGGAACGGCGAAGTAGAACTCATCCAGCGACTCCGTCTCGAGGTCGGGCTCCGCTTCGTAGCCGCTGCGGGCATAGCCGCGAGGATCCGCGAGGCCGGTAGTCCAGCCGGCGTAGTAGGTGGCATTGTAGTCCGTCGGGAGCGCAACGCCGACGTAGGAGCCAAAGTCATACCCGGTCAGGGTAAAGGCGCGGACAAACAGCTTGCCGAGCGCTTCCCCGTTCTCGTCGACGCCGTAGAAGCTGACGTCGGCGGTGTAGAGGTTCTTGTTCTCGTCGTAGTCAAATTCGCTCTGATCGATCTTGACCAGATCGCCGTAGGAGTTGGTGATCGGATCGATCTCCTCATCGGCGTCCGTCATCTCCGCCGAAGCGAGGTTGTACGGCAAAAGCGTGATGTCGCGGACGGTCATGAGGTAGGAGACGGTCTCGGCGTTGGCCGCGACGCCCTTCTGGCTGTAGGTCGCGGTCACCATGCCGAGGTAGCCTTCGTAGTCGCGATCCAGCGCGTTGAAGTAGAACACGTCGTAGCGCTGCGTCGCGTTCGCGGCGTTCGCCGCGCGGAGAAGCTGATTGGAGCTGCCGCCCTGATCCGGATAGACGGGGTAGGTCTCTCCGCCGGGGGTGGTGTAGGCATAGCTGATGTTCAGCTGATCCGCGTTTTCGGGCAGGGGAACCGCCAGAGTGATCCATCTGCCGATCTCGCCGTCGTACTCGCTGTCCGTTAGGCCGTCAGAGGTGTAGGACACCACGAAATTGTGGGTGGTGCTGGTGCCGCCGATGTCGGTGACCTTTGTGTCGACCGTGCCGCTGGACGTTGCGGGCGCGTCGATCTTCTGCAGATCCTCCGGCTCGGGCAGGGAGACGATGCTCTGCTGCGTCCACTGCGCGTACAGCGTGTGGTTGCCGGCGCTGATGAGGTAGTCGGCATTGGTGACCCGGGTGCCGCCGGTGCGCGCGGTGAACCAACCGATGAAGTTGTAGCCGCTGCGCGTCGGGGTGGTCAGACCGCGCTCGGAGCTGCGCGCAATGCTGCCCTCGCCGTAGGTGCTGCCGTAGGTCACGTTCAGAACCGTGGGGATGATGGTGATGCCGTAGTTGCGGTTCAGGGTCACCTGATAGGTGAGGGCATGCCAGGCGGCGACCAGCGTGTCGCGGGAGTTGACCGTGTCGCCGGCTTTGACGAGCATGCCGCTCTCGCTGCCCAGACGCCAGCCGTCGAAGGCGTAGCCTTCACGGGTGGGGGTGGGGAGCGTGGGATAGACGCCGCCGAAGGAGACTTCGATCTCATCGGAGCCCTTGAGCATGCCGCCGTTGGGGTCAAGCGTGACGGGGCCGTCGTCGCTGAGCGTCCAATCGACGTAGAAGGTCATGTCGGAGAGGACCTTGACCTCCGCGCCCTCGTTGTACCACGTGTTTTCGCCGTCCCACCAGGATTCAAAATCGTAACCCCTGCGGGTGAAGGGGCAGTCGGGGAGCTTCACCACGGCGCCCGGCTTGACCGTGTCGGTCTTCGCGGAGCCTTGGCCGCCGCTCGGGTCATAGGTGACCTTGTAGCGGACAGTGCTCAGCGCCCACTGGGCGTACAGGTGCGTTTCCTCGGTGAAGTACATCTCCTTACCCTCGCTGGTGTCGATCCACTCGCCGCCGCTCGGCTTTGTGAACCAGCCGAGGAAGATGTGTTCAGCACCGTCAAAATCTGTCTTGTACGACGGCGCATCCCAATCTATAGTCAGATACTGGAGATTTTTGCTTGTAACTTTATCATCTGTGGTGTTGCGGTTGCGATGGAAGAAGATGGTGTAGGTGTTGGGCTCATAATTGATGTCGACCACGGTGGTGCCGTCAGCCTTGATCTCCTGCTGCTTCACTTGAGCAGGCGTGAGCTCGGCGTAGCCCTCGATGGCGTAGGGCCTCGCCTTGGTAGCCTCGCCGATCACGCCGACGAGCGTATCGGAGTCGTAGAGCTTTTTGGTGTCCCCAACAAGCCAGTGATTGACCGTGTAGTACGCCATGCCATCGGGTGCGGACAACCAAGTGGCATAGAGGGTCAGGTCCTCGGTGAGGAAATTATAGTACTCGAAGGGGGTCTCCACATATTCCTCCCAGGGGAAGGTGCGGGTGCGCGTGACCCAGCCGGTGAACACAGCGCCGCTGAGCAGAGGCTCGGGCAGATCCTCAGGCTTGACGATCGTGCCGTCGAGGATGGCGACCGCAGCGGTCTTCTCGCCGTCCTTGAAAGCGCCGTCGCCCGCGATGAGGGTGATGGTGCAGGCCTTTTCCCACTGGGCGTAGAGGAGGGTGAAGTCCTCGGTGGCGGTGAATTCCTCCTCGTCAGCGTAGAACTTACCCTCGCCGTTCGGATCGTCGCACCAGCCGGCAAAGACATAGCCCTCACGGGTGAACTCGTTGGCCTTCAGCTTGGCGGGCGTGCCCTTGACAAAGACCTGCTGATCCATGGAGCCCTTGCCGCCGTTGGGCGCGAACGAGACGCTGAAGACGTTTTCGCTGCGCTCCCACTGCGCGTAGAGCGGCATGGTCTCCGCGTCGGCCTCCGCCAAAACCTTCGCCAGCTCGCTGAGCTGCGTGCCCGCGGCGTAGGCCGTGCCGCTGCCGTCGGCAGCCGTGTTCCAGCCGACGAAGGTGTAGCCGCTGCGGTAGTACTCGCTGTCGCTCAGGGTGCGGACAGAGTCGATGATGAACGTCTGGTCCGCCATGCGGCCGGTGCCGCCGTTGGCGCGGAAGCTGACCGTGTAGACGTCCGCGGTCCAGATCGCGTAGAGCACGAGACCCTCCGTGACCTTATCGCTTTCGAAGCTCCACATGTTGTGGCCGTCCCTGTCGGTGGCCCAGCCCTTAAATGTATAGCCGGTACGGGTGACGCCGGGGACGACTCCCTCATAGACCTCGCCGATCTTGCAGGAGCCGTAGAGCTCCGCTTCGTCGGAGTTTTTGAAGGCGCCGCCGTTGGGGCGGAAGGTGACGGCGCTCTCCCACACGGCGGAGAGGAGGATCATGGTGCTGTCCGGAGTGAACGAACCGCCGGGCTGGTATTCAGCCTCCGTGGCGTACTCGGACTCACTCCAGCCGAGGAAGACGTAGCCGGCACGCGTAAAGGGATTCTCCGGCACGGTGATTTGCTCGCCGAGCTTGACGTCCATGCGACGGACGAGTTTGCCGTCGGCGTCCGCGCCGCCCACGCCGAACAGATAGATCGCCGCGGCGGTGCCGTGCTCGGCCCACTGCGCGTAGAGCGTGGTGTCGGCGGTGTAGAGCATTTCACCGCGCGTGAAGACCTGATCGCCGCCGTCCGCCTTGGTGAACCAGCCGTCAAAGGCGTAGCCGTCACGGGTCGGATCGGTCGCCGGCGCCCACTGGGAGCTGCCGTAGACGACCGGGACAGAGGAAGTGCCGCTTTCGCCAAAGCTGCCGCCGTTGGGGTCGAAGGTGATGGTATACGAGATGCGGTCGTAGTAGATATTGATCGTGTTGCCGGTAAAGGGAGCGACCTTAGGATCGCGTCTATCGGCCCGGAAGCCCTCATAGCTGGTCTCCAGCGGGAGCAGGTAATAGGCTTCGTTCGTCAGTTCGTTGGGCAGGGTGACGTAGTCGGTATCGGCGAGCACGTATTCGTCCGTGGCCGCCTTGCCGTCCCCGTCAAGCGCCTGCTTCCAGTGCTGGACCGTGTAGACCGCCTCGTCCTTCCCGTGCTGCTGCCAGACGGCGTAAAGCGTGACGCCCTCCGTCATGGGCTCGGAGAAGTCGAACGGGGTGTAGGTGTAATCCTGCCAGAAGAAGGTGCGGCTGCGCGTGGCCCAATACAGGAAATGCTCGGTGGTGCTGTCCTTGGCGTTCACGTCGCGCTCATCGGGAACGAAGCTCTCGCGCATAACCGCGTCGGGAACGAAGATCTTGCCTTCGCTCTCGGCCGTCCGGAGCGCCAGATCGACGGTGCTCTCGGGCGTGACGTAGACGGTCGCGGCGGTCGCGCCGCTCTCATAGAAGCGGGGCAGCGTACTACTATAATAGGTATCGAACGTGCCGCCGTTGGTGTTGAAGGTGACCTTGAGCTGCTCGGCCCACACGGCGTAGAGCGTGACGTCGGCCTTGAGCGTGTAGTCTTCCTTGAAATAGACGCTGCCGTCCGTTTCGGTCATGGTCACGACCTTGCCGTTCCTGGAGTCGGCCCAGCCGACGAAGGCATAGCCCGTGCGCTCAAACTGGTTGGGGTTCAGAGCCACGGAGCCGCCCTGCGGATAGGACTGCTTGGGCATGGAACCGGTGCCGCCGTTGGCGTGGAAGGTGATGACCCAGTTGTCGGTCGTGTTGCTCCACTGCGCGTGCAGCTGGACCGTGCCGCCGTTGACGGCGGTGAGATTCTTGACGCTCTCACTGTTGCCGTAGCTCGTGCCGTTGCCGTCCGGCATGGTGTTCCAGCCGGTGAAGACGTAGCCGGTGCGCGTGAACTTGTTCGCGCTCAGCGCCTTGGCGCTGCCATAGGTGAAGGACTGGTCCGCCATGGAGCCGGAGCCGCCGTTGGCGACGAACCGGACGGAGTAGGTGATGGGCGACCAGCGCGCATAGAGGGTGAAGTCAGCGATGACCGGGGTAGAGAAGTTGAACTTGCGACCCAGGATCCGGCTGGTGGAGGTGTACCAACCGTCGAAGGTGTAGCCGTCGCGCGTGGGCGCTGCGGGCTCGGTCGCCTTTTCATTCGCGGCGCGGGTCTGCGAAGCGACTTCGCTGCCGCCCTGCGAGTCAAACTCGACGGTGTACTCCGTCTGCGCCCACTTGGCGTAGAGGGTGACGTCGCCGGTGATGCGGGTGGCGTTGAGATCGTATTTCTCGTCTCTGGTAAGCAGGTTGCGCTTATACCAGCCCTCGAAGCGGTAGCCGTCGCGCGTGGGATTGGTCACCTGTGCCAGTTCCGCCTCCTCGGCAGAATCGGCAACGGTGGTGTCGGGCGCAACATGGACGGGCAGGGGCTTACTGCTGTCATCGTCGAAGTCGAAGGTGACCGTGTACACCTTGACCCACTGCGCGTAGAGCGTAAGGTCCTCGCCCAGCGTGACGGTCTCGCCGTCGTAATACGCCTTGGCGCCTTCGCCGGGCTCCGCCATGGTGTTCCAGCCGACGAAGGTGAGGCCGGGACGGGTGAAGGTGTTTTCATCCAGCGCAGTCGCCACGCCGGCGGGGATGCTCTGGATGTAGGGCAGGGCGGCGGCGCCGTTGGGCAGGAAGGTGACGGTAACGTTCTTGCTGCCGGTCTCGACCCACTGCGCGTAGAGATCCATGTGCTCTTCGGTGAAGAGCATCGGCTTGCTGATGTTCACCGTCTCGCCGCTGCCGTCGCGCATGGTGTTCCAGCCGATGAAGGTGTGATCTAAATAGCCCCAGCTGCCCGTGGGCTCCTGAGCCTTCCAATCGGTGCTGCCGTAGACGACGTTTCTCTCAGAGGTGGTGTGCGCGGTGTCGTCGGTGTTGCGGTTTCTCCAATAGGTGAAGCTGACCGTGTTGCGGTCGTACTTGATCTCGACGAGGGTGCTGCCGTCCTCGGCGATCGTTTTCTGCTCAACGGTCTGCGCCGTGAAGCCCTCATAGGACATGGCGCGCGCCTCGGTCGCCTCGCCGGGCGTGCCGGAGAGATACTCGGTCAGCGCCAGCTCATAGTCGTCGCCCTCGACGTTCTGCTTGAGGTGACGGACCTCATAGACGGCGTCGCCCTCCGCGGCGGTCTCCCAGACGGCGTAGAGCGTCAGGTCGCCGGTGACGGGCTTGTTGAGGTCATACTCGGTGTAGGTGTAATCCTGCCAGAAGAAGGTGCGGCTGCGCGTGGCCCAGTAACGGAACACCGCCTTGTCGCGTCTCGGGAGGTCTTCGTCCTCGAAATACTCCATCACCGTCTCGCCGGAGCAGACGGACCACTCGAGTGTCTCGGATTCGTCCGCTTCGCCCGGATAGAACTTGCCGCCGTTGGCATTGAGGATGACGGTGTACTCGTGCACCCACTGGGCGTAGAGCGTGACGTTGCCGCTGAAGTCTGCGCCGTTGATGTCATCCCTATCGTAATAGGCATTGCCGGTGCCGTCCGCCTTGGTGTTCCAGCCGTCGAACTCATAGCCGTCGCGTTCGAAGTAGTTCCAATTCAGCTTGACACTGCCGTTCTTGGGCAGCGACTGCTGGGCCATATAGCCCGTGCCGCCGTTGGCGTTGAAGGTGATGATCCAGCTGTTGGAGGAAAATGCCCACTGGGCATAGAGCGTGACGTTGCCGTTGTCTTCTTCGGACATGTAGGAAACGACCTCGCGGTCGGCATAGCTGATGCCGGTGCCGTCCGGCTCGGTGTCCCAGCCGGTGAAGACGTAGCCGGTGCGCGTAAAGGTGTTGCGATCCAGATGCTTCTTCTCACCATAGGTGAAGCCGGTCTGCGTGCGGCTCGCACCCGTGCCGCCGTTGGCGTTGAAGGTGACGGTATAGGTGTGCGGGATGTAGCGGGCGTAGAGATCCAGATCGCCGGTGACGGCGTTGTCAAAGTTGTACAGCGTGTACTGGCCGAGCCAGTTGCGCGTGCACCAGCCCTTGACGTCATAGCCGTCCTTCGGGTCGATATCCTGCTTCGTAACGGTCTTGCCGGATTCGACGGAGACCTTTACGTCTTCGTCCCCATACGCAAGCTGGTCATAGTGGAAGGTGACGGTATAGGACTCAGGATCTACCTTGACCTCTTTCCAGTGCGCGGTCAGCGTGAAGCTCGCGACCACGGGCGTGGAGAAGACGTAGGGCAGCCGGCCGTAGTACCAGCCGTCAAAGGTGTAGCCTTCGCGGGTGGGATCTGCCGGCTTCGCGACGGCGACGCCGTAGTCGACCTCGACGGCCATGGGAGTCGTCTCGCCGTCGGCATAATCAAAGGTAACGGTGCGCTTCGTCGTCTGAGGATCGGAGGACCACTGGGCATAAAGCGTGACAGTGTCGCTCTCGTCGAAGGCGCCCGCCTCCACCAGATAGCTGAGCGGCGCACGATCGGCGAAGAGCGCGGTGCCGGCAGCGTCCTTCAGAAGGCTCCAGCCGGCGAACTTGTCGCTGCCGAGCTTGAAGAAGAGGTTGGCGTTGAGGCTTCCCGTCGAGTCGGAGGAGAAGGTCTGGCTGGACATGAGACCGAGACCGCCGTTGCGGTCGAACTTGACGGTGTAGGTCTTGACCGCGTTCTTCGTCCAGTGCGCGGTGAGCGTGAAGTTCGCGTACACAGGCAGGGAGAAGCTGTAACGCACCAGGCCGTAGTACCAGCCGGCAAAGGTGTAGCCTTCGCGGGTGGGATCGTCCGGCTTAGCGACGGCCGTGCCGTAAGGGACGGTGGCAAACTGATTGGGGGTCACGCCCTCATCATTATAATTAAATGTAACGGTGCGGGTCTTGACGGCGCTGCCGCTGACTGTCAGCGTGACCAGCGCGTCATGGACGTAGGAGTTGTCGCTGCTGCCGTAGGAGGGCAGAGCATCATCATTATAATAAGGAATGAGGTACACTCTGCCGGCGGTGTTCAGGGTCTGCGCATCGCCATTGGCCGTGATCGTGGACGAATAGACGCCGTCCGTATAGGTGAGGCCGGACATCTCGCCGAACTTCGTCACAGTCGCTGCGCCCGCATCGGGAACCGTAACGGCGGCGATGTGGATCTTGCCGTCGCGGCTCGTGCGATAGCTGATGCTGTTGAGCAGGCGCGCGCGGGCGCTGTCGGAGATCGTGATGCTCTGCACCTGTTCGCCGGTCTTGAGACCCGTGAAGGAGGCGGAGATATAATCCGTGTCTTCCACATAGGTTCCCTTGTCCGTGGTCAGGGTGAATACGGGGATGGCGTTCTGAACCGCGTTGACCGTCAGCGTGAACAGATCAACGGAAATAGACCCATCCTCTTTTTCGATAGAGAACGTATAGACTCCGGGAGCGAGCTTGAAGCCCGAGTCGATCGGAGCAAAGAAGACGGAGAAGGTACCGTCCGCTTCGCTGCCGCCCAGCGCGGAGATCGAACCGGCCGGAACAGAACCCTCCTGTCCGCTGACGGAGCAGGCGAGGTAGGCGTCGTTGCCGAGCAGGCTTCCGATGGCGCTGTCCTGCATGCCGGTGACATAGACCGTGTCGAGGACCGTGCCCGCCGTATAATCGAAGGCGGCGAGATCGGCGCCGGAGGTCGTCTTGTGCACGGGATCTTCCATGGTGCCCAGCAGCGAGGAGCGATAGGAGAGGCTTACATCGTAGGTCTCGCTCGCGGCCTCATTGCTCGCGGCTGTGAGCAGGGCGGGGGCGCTGCCGGAGCTGACGCTTGCAGCGGCGCTGCCGCTGCCGGTGCTGCCGCTGCCGGAGCTGCCGCCTGCGGCCGGAGCCGCCGCGGGAACGCTTGCGACCACCGTGGAGACGGTGTTGCCGTCCTTCAGAACGGTGTTCGCCGTGCTGACGGAGGTGCTGTTCACCGCCGCGCCGTCGGCGCTGACCTCAGAGACGAGGCCCTTGCCGCTGACGCTGGTGCCGCTGGCCTCGGTGGAGACCGCTGCGACGACGGAGTTTTCGGAAACCTCGACGCTGGAGTTGGCGGCGTTCTTGCCGATGACGACATTGGCAACAGCGCTGGCGCCGTCGACATGGAGGTCCGCCGCCGTGGTCAGGCTGACCTGTCCGGTGACGATCGCGTCCTTCAGCGTGACGTTTGCAACGCCGTTCGCGCCCTTCGCCCCGTCGGCGACCACGATATCCTGTACGGCGCCCGTGACGGTGACGTCGGGGGCGGTGACGAGGACCATGCCGTTGTTGCTGCCCTGGACCGTGGCCCCGGCGACGTTCGCATAGGTGCCGATGGCCTGGTCGAGGAGCGACATGACGCCGGCGCGCGTGATGTCCATCAGCGCGTTGACGCCCTTGCCGTCGCCCTTGACGTAGCTGCGGTCGGTCAGCGCGTTGATAAAGCGCGTGGCCCAGGAGCTGCCGTCGGCGGGCGAGCCGCTGGTGGTATCCTGCGGCTTCAGACCCATGGCGCGGGCGAACATCGTGAAGAACTGCTCGCGCGTGACCGTCTGGTCGGGCGCGACCATATGCTCGCTGACGCCGTTGAGAATACCGGCGCTGACAGCCTTGCGGATCGCGGTGCTGTACCAGGCGTCGCCCGGCAGATCATAGAAGATCTGCGTGATCGACGCATCGCTCAGGCCGAGCAGCTTGGAAAAGATCTGCGCTACCTGAGCCCGGGTGACCGTACCGTTCGGATCGACGCCCTTCGACGTGCCGCTGAGCACGCCGTACTGCGTCCAGCGCCGCATGGCCGCCTCGGCCCACGGCGCCTCCGAAAGATCCGACAGGTTCGGGACATAGGACGACAGTGAGGCGTCCTGAAGGCTCGAACCCTTGGCCGCGGCGTCCGTCGATTCGACGGCTGCGCCGGCTGTTACGGCGCTGCCCGCCGTTGAGTCGTCCGCCCTCGCCGTACCGGACATGACCGGGACGAGCGAGAGGAGCATACTCAGCGTGAGCAGCAGGCTTAACAGCTTGGTACCTGTTTTCTTCATGCATTTTGCCTCCTTTTGCGTGGATGCTGGTTTTCGCTGTGGATTTCATCCGCATGGAGCAGCGCATAATACCACCCCATATTGATAGACATTACATATAATATAGCAAACTGTGGAAAAACGCAAGATTGCATTTCGAAAAAACTGTGTTATAATCATCAGAAAAATTTGCCGATTTTTTGGCGAAAAAACAATAGCAAAGGGGAGAGTGTGCAATATGAACGCAATCGTCAGCGTGATCGGCCGCGACCGCGTGGGGATCATCGCCGCTGTCTGCACGAAAATGGCGGATTACCGCATCAACATTCTCGACATCTCGCAGACCATCGTGCAGGGCAACTTCACCATGGTCATGGCCGTAGACTTAGAAAAGTGCAAAAAATCGTTCGACGAAGTCTCGGAGAGTTTGAATAGACTTGGAGAAGAAATGAATCTATCTATTCGCATCCAGCGTCAGGAGATTTTTGACGCGATGCACGAGATATAGTCTGCGGAGGAAGATAAGTCTATGCTGACACAAAAGGAAATTCTGTCGACCATCGCCATGATCGACCAGCAGCATCTGGACATCCGCACGATCACGATGGGCGTTTCGCTGCTCTCCTGCTGCGACGAGGATGCGGAGGCGGCCTGCGATAAAGTCTATGACAAGATCTGCCGCTATGCCGCGGATCTGGTGCGCGTGGGGGAAGAGATCGAGCGGGAGTTCGGCATCCCCATCGTCAACAAGCGCATCTCCGTCACGCCGATGGCGCTCGTCGCCGCGGCCAGCGAGACAGAGGACTGCGTGCCCTTTGCGCTGGCGCTCGACCGCGCGGCCAAGACCTGCGGCGTCAACTTCATCGGCGGCTACAGCGCGCTGGTGCACAAGGGCATGACGCGCGCGGATGAAAAGCTGATCCGCTCCATCCCCGAGGCGCTCGACCGCACGGAGCTGGTCTGCTCGTCGGTGAACGTCGGTTCGACCCGCGCCGGCATCAACATGGACGCCGTGGCGCTGATGGGCCGCATCGTCAAGGAGACGGCGGAGCGCACGCGCGACCGGGACGGGCTCGGCTGCGCGAAGCTGGTGGTGTTCTGCAACGCTGTGGAGGACAACCCGTTCATGGCGGGCGCGTTTCACGGCGTGGGCGAGGCGGAGAAGGTCATCAACGTGGGCGTCTCCGGCCCGGGCGTGGTGTACCACGCGCTGCAGAGCGTCAAGGGCGCGCCGTTCGACGTGGTGGCGGAAACGGTGAAAAAGACCGCGTTCCGCGTGACCCGCATGGGCCAGCTGGTGGCGCAGGAGGCGTCGAAGCGCCTCGATACGCCGTTCGGCATCGTGGACCTGAGCCTTGCGCCGACGCCCGCCGTGGGCGACAGCGTGGCGCGTATCCTGGAGGAGATGGGGCTTGAGACCTGCGGCACGCACGGCACCACCGCCGCGCTGGCGCTCTTGAACGACGCGGTGAAAAAGGGCGGCGTCATGGCGTCGAGCAGCGTGGGCGGGCTTTCGGGCGCGTTCATCCCCGTGAGCGAGGACGAGGGCATGATCGCCGCGGCGCTCTCGGGCGCGCTGACCGTCGACAAGCTGGAGGCCATGACCTGCGTCTGCTCCGTGGGGCTCGACATGATCGCCGTCCCCGGCGACACGAGCGCGGAGACCGTCGCCGCCATCATCGCGGACGAGGCGGCGATCGGCATGGTGAACAACAAGACCACCGCCGTGCGCATCCTGCCCGTTCCCGGGAAACAGGTGGGCGACTCGGTGGAGATGGGCGGACTTCTCGGCTCCGCGCCGGTGATGCCGGTGCACCCGGAATCCAGCGCCGACTTCATCGCCCGGGGCGGGCGCATCCCGGCGCCGCTGCACAGCCTGCGGAACTGAAAAACGGCGGTTTCGGCGCGAAAACGGACGCCGCGCCGGTTTCGGATGCGTCATCGAAAAAACAGCGAAAAGTTGCAAATATTCTGTAAAGCGAAATCCCTTGCAGCCGTGCTTTTCGGCTGCAAGGGATTGCTGCATGTCAGGCCTGTTTTTCTTGCATAGAAGGAAAAACTTCTGGAAACGATATAAAACGATTATATTATTCCGATAAGTCGACCGTTCACTCCAGCTCGAACGCGCCGGTGTAGAGCCGGTAATACGTCCCGCGCTCCGCGATCAGATCCTCGTGCGTGCCGCGTTCGATGATCTTTCCGTGGTCGAGCACCATGATGACGTCGGAGTTCATGACCGTGGAGAGCCGGTGCGCGATGACGAAGACCGTGCGTCCCTCCATGAGCTTATCCATGCCGCGCTGGACGATGGCCTCGGTGCGGGTGTCGATGGAGCTGGTGGCTTCGTCGAGGATCATGACGGGCGGGTCGGCGACCGCGGCGCGGGCAATGGCGATCAGCTGCCGCTGGCCCTGCGAGAGGTTGGAGCCGTTGCCCGAAAGCAGCGTGTCGTAGCCCTCGGGCAGGCGGGTGATGAAGTCGTCCGCGCCCGCGAGCTTCGCCGCCGCGCGGCACTCCTCGTCCGTGGCGTCGAGCTTGCCGTAGCGGATGTTGTCCATGACCGTGCCGGTGAAGAGGTTGGTCTCCTGCAAAACGAGGCCGAGCGAGCGGCGCAGGTCCTTTTTCTTGATCTTGTTGACGTTGATGCCGTCGTAGCGGATCTTGCCGTCCTCGATATCGTAGAAGCGGTTGATGAGGTTGGTGATGGTGGTCTTACCCGCGCCGGTGGCGCCGACGAAGGCGACCTTCTGGCCGGGCTTGGCAAAGACGCTGACGTCGCTCAGCACCTGCTTGCCCTCCACATAGGAGAAGTCCACGTTCAGCAGCAGCACGTCGCCCTTGAGCTCGTTGTAGGTGAGCGTCCCGTCGCCGTGGGGGTGCTTCCACGCCCAGCGGCCCGTGCGGCGATCGGCCTCCGTGACCGTGCCGTCGGGCGCGATCTCGGCGTTGACGAGCGTGACGTAGCCGTTGTCGGCCTCCGGCGTCTCGTCCATCAGCTCGAACACGCGCTGCGCGCCCGCCATGCCCATGACGACGGCGTTGACCTGCTGCGTGAGCTGGTTGAGGTTGCCGGTGAACTGCTTGGTCATGTTGAGGAACGCCACCAGGATGCTGATATCCAGCGCCATGCCGGAGATCGACGGATTCGGCAGCCCCGCGAGCAGGTACGCGCCGCCCAGCGCCGCGATGAGCACATAGAGGATGTTGCCGATGTTCATGATGATGGGGCCGAGGGTGTTGGCGTAGGAGTGGGCGCGCCGCGCGTTCTCGCACAGCGCCTCGTTGAGCCGGTCGAACTCCGCGGCGGAGCGCGCCTCGTGGTTGAAGACCTTGACGACCTTCTGACCCGCCATCATCTCCTGAATGAAGCCCTCGGCCGCGGCGACGGACTTCTGCTGCGCGACGAAGAACTTTGCGCTTCCGCCGCCGAGCTTGCCGGACACCAGCATCATCGCCGCCACGCCCACGAGGATCAGCACCGTGAGCGGGATGCTGTACCAGAGCATGATGCAGAACACCACGACCACGATGGAGCCGGAGCGCAGCAGCGCCGGGATAGACTGATCGACCAGCTCGCGCAGCGTGTCTACGTCGTTGGTGTAGTGGCTCATGACGTCGCCGTGCTTATGGGTGTCGAAGTATCGGATGGGGAGGTCCTGCATCCGGTCGAAGAGCCGCCGGCGCAGCTTGTCGAGGAAGCCCTGCGTCAGGATCGCGCCGAGCTGGGTCTGGAGCGTCAGCGCGCTGAGGGAGAGGACGTAGAGCACGATGAGCGGCATGAGCTGCCGCACGATCAGCCCTCTTGCGCCCGCCCAGTCGCCGCCGGCCGTCCATGCGCCGATGATGGCGATGATCTTCTGCGTAAAGATGGAGGGGATGGCGCTGACCGCCGAGGAAAAGAGGATGAGCGCGCACACGGCGGGGAAGAGCCGGGGATAAAACTCGGTGACGAGCCCGACCGTGCGCTTGACGGCGGTGAAGCTGAACGCCGGACGCCCGCGCCGATTGAGCTTGGTGTCGGCGGAATAGCGTGGATTTCCTATCGGCATTACTCCTCACCGCCTTTCGTCTGCTGCTCGTAGGTCTCGCGATAGATCTCGCTGGACGCCATCAGCGCGTCGTGTGTGCCGGAGGCGACGATGCGCCCGCCGTCCATCACGAGGATGAGGTCGGCGTCCTCCACGGAGGCGACGCGCTGGGCGATGATGAGCTTCGTGGTCTCGGGAATGTACGCGCGGAAGCCCTGCCGGATGAGCGCGTCGGTGCGCGTGTCCACCGCACTGGTGGAGTCGTCGAGGATGAGGATCTTCGGCTTTTTGAGCAGCGCGCGGGCGATGCACAGCCGCTGCTTCTGCCCGCCGGAGACGTTGGTGCCGCCCTGCTCGATCCTGGTCTGATAGCCGTCGGGGAAGGAGCGGATGAAGTCGTCCGCCTGCGCGAGCCGACACGCCTCGACCAGCTCCTCGTCCGTGGCGTGCGGGTTGCCCCAGCGCAGGTTCTCCGCGATCGTGCCGGAGAACAGCTCGTTCTTCTGCAGCACCATGGCGACGCTGTCGCGCAGCACCTCCAGGTCGTAGTCGCGCACGTCGACGCCGCCGACGCGGACGACGCCCTCGGTCGCGTCGTAGAGCCGGGGGATGAGCTGCACCAGCGTGGACTTGCCGACGCCGGTGCCGCCGAGGATGCCCACGGTCATGCCGGAGCCGATGTGCAGGTCCACGTCCTCGAGGGCGCAGCGCTCCGCCTTTTCGGAGTACTTGAAGCGCACGAGCGCAAAGTCGATGGAGCCGTCCCGCACCTCGGTGACGGCGTTCGCCTCCGGCTCGCGGAGCGCGCTCGTCTCGTCCAGCACCTCCGCGATGCGCTTGCCGCTCTCGGCGGACATGGTCAGCATGACGTAGATCATCGAGAGCATCATCAGCGACATGAGGATCTGCATGCCGTAGGTGATCATGGCGGAGATCTGCCCGACCTCGATGAGGCTGCCCTGCGAGGAGATGACCAGCTTGGAGCCGACGAGCAGCACGAAGACCATGTTGCCGTAGATGCAAAGCTGCATCAGCGGCATATTGAGCGCCACAATGCGCTGGGCGCGGGTAAAGTCGGCGCGGATGTCGTCCGACGCCGCGCCGAACTTCTCCTTTTCATACTCCTCGCGGGCGAAGCCCTTGACGACGCGCATGGCGCGCACGTTCTCCTCCACGGACTCGTTGAGCCGGTCGTACTTGCGGAACACCGCGCGGAACGCGGGCATCGCGTGGCGCGCGATCATCACCAGCCCGAACACCAGCACGGGGATGATGACCACGAAGCTCGTGGCCAGCGACCCGCCCATGCGGTAGGCCATGATGATGGAGAAAATGAGCATCAGCGGGGAGCGCACGGCGATGCGGATGAGCATCATGAACGCCATCTGCACGTTGTTGACGTCCGTGGTCATGCGCGTGACCAGGGAGGACGACGAGAAGCGGTCGATGTTCTCGAAGGAGAAATCCTGCACCTTGTGGAACACGTCGTGACGGACGTTTTTGGCGAAGCCCGTCGCCGCGCGCGCGGACGTGAAGCCCGCCATGCCGCCGCAGGCGAGGGAGACGAGCGCCATGACGATGAGAACGCCGCCGAGGCGCAGCACCTCGCCCATGTCGACGCCGGCGTTGATCTCGTTGACGAGATTCGCCGTCGTGAACGGGATCAGCGCCTCGATGATCGCTTCGCCGATGATGAACAGCAGCGTCAGCAGCGCGGGCGTTTTGTATTCGCGTACGCATTTTGCCAGTCGTCGCAGCATACGCAGCCTCCTTTCCGAAGGGGAAGATGAAGATGCAAGGGGAGATTATATACTATTAAAATATAAAAACAACAAACAATTTGTAAACAATGCGCCCGAGCCGTATCGCGGCGTCAGTCCCTGAACTTCGCCACGTTGCCGAGCCGGTTCTGCCGCCGGTTCTGCTCGTTGTAGCGCTCGATGAGCGCGGCGATCTGGCCGTTCACGGCCTCCACCTCCGCGTGGAAGGCCGCGGCGGAGATGCGTGTGGCTCCGTGGCCGAGGATGATGACCTGCTCAAGGTTGTCGCTGGTCGCCACGCGGACGCGGCGCTCCCTGCGCAGCTCGTAGGTCGCACGCTCGATGTACGCGTCGGCGGTCTGCGCCTCCTTGGTGTAGACCACCTTCACGCCGTCGACGGTCTCCACCGAGCCGGGGTTGCCCTTGACCTTGTAGGCGTCGAACACGAGGATCACCACGCACTTGCGAAAGCCCTGGTAGTTCGCCAGCACGCCGGTGAGCGCCGCGCGCGCCGCCGCAATGTCGGTTTGCGCCAGCCGATTCAGCTCCTCCCACGCAAAAATGACGTTATAGCCATCGACTAAGAGGTATTCCGTTCCGTTAATCTGTAAGTCTACGTTATATTTGCTGTCGTCCAGCGCCCTGCGGGCAGGCGCTTTGGCGGGCTCGAAGGCCTTGCGCTCTACCTTGCCGTAGGTGCGCTCGAAGATGCTTTGCAGCTCGGATTCGTCCTCATAGCGCCCCGGCTCGCGGCGGCGCTGCGGAGCAGGGGAGGGCGCGGCTTCGGCCGCGTCTGCGCCGAGGCGGACGCCGCTGTCACAGTGCATCCGTGCAGGGGCTTCGTTCCACGGCACGGTGACGCTGCCGCCATGGTCGCAGAACACCGACGAGGCGGGATTCTCCACGTCGCGCTCGGCGTCGTAGCCGCGCTCCGCGATCACGCGCGATGCGTCGCGGCAGGGCTCGTAGCCCCGCACGGTGCAGCTCAGCCGACCCGCGCCGCGGGTGTAGACGGCCAGCGTCTGCGCGTAGTCCCGCAGCCCCGCCACCGGCGCGTATCCGGTGAGCAGGACGTGGTCGTCCTCGGTCTCGGGCGGGTCCACGGTCCCGCCCATGCCCTGCAGGTCGGTCATGGCGCGGCCCACGCTCTCCGGCGGCAGCTCCAGCCGAAAGTCGTAGTACGGTTCGAGCAGCACGCTTTCCGCGCTCATCAGCCCCTGCCGGATCGCGCGGTAGGTCGCCTGCCGGAAGTCGCCGCCCTCCGTGTGCTTGAGGTGCGCGCGACCTGCGATAAGTGTAAAGCGAATATCCGTTACAGGCGATCCGGTCAACACGCCGGGATGCTCCCGCTCAAGGATATGGGTGAAGATGAGCCGCTGCCAGTTCAGCGCCAGATCGTCCGTGGATACCGCCGAGGCAAGGCGGAGGCCGCTGCCGCGCTCCAGCGGCTCCAGGAGGAGCTGCACCTCGGCGTAGTGGCGCAGCGGCTCGAAGTGGCCCATGCCCAGCGCGGGCGCGGCAATCGTCTCACGGTAGACGATGCTGCCCGCGTCGAAGCCGACCGCCCAGCCGAAGCGCTCGGCGATCAGCTCCTTCAGGATCTCCAGCTGGATCGGCCCCATGAGCCGCACATGCAGCTCCCGCAGCCGCTCGTCCCAGACAAGCTGGAGCATCGGGTCCTCGTCCTCCAGCTCGCGGAGCTTCGGCAGCGCCGCGTGAGCGTCCACGCCGTCGGGCAGCAGCAGGCGGTAGGTCAGCACCGGCTCCAGCAGCGGCTGCGCCGCGTCCTCCGCCGCGCCAAGGGCCTGTCCGGGCCTTGTATGCGTCAATCCCGTGACGGCGGCGACCATGCCGGCGCACAGCGCGTCCGTCTGGCGGAACTTCTCGCCGGAATAGAGCCGCAGCTGGTCGACCTTCTCCTCGTATGCCTCGCCGCTTACCGCATAGCGCAGCGGCGCTCTCGCGCGGAGCGTGCCGCCGGTGACGCGCAGCCAGGTCAGCCGCGCGCCCTGCGGATCGCGGCTGATCTTGAACACCCGCGCGCCGAATTCGCCCGCGTCGACAGCCTCGGGCGCGAAGCGCTCCAGCGCGTCCAGCAGCTCCGCGACGCCGTCGAGCTTCAGTGCGGAGCCGAAGAGCACGGGGAAGAGCCTGCGCGCGCGAATGAGGCGGGTCACCGTGCCGTCGGCGAGCGAGCCGGTCTCCAGAAACTCCTCCAGCGCCGCCTCGTCGCAGAGCGCGGCGCTCTCGTCGCGGTCGCTTGCCGCAAAATCGACGCAGCCGGGCAGCGCCGCGGCAAGCTGCGCCATGCGCTTCGCGCGGTCCGCGCCGCCGAGGTCCATCTTGTTCACGAACAGGAACGCCGGCACGCAGTAGCGCTCGAGCAGCCGCAGCAGCGTCCGCGTGTGGCTCTGGACGCCGTCCGTGCCGCTGACGACCAGGATCGCGCAGTCCAAAACGGATAGACTGCGCTCCATTTCGGCGGAAAAATCTATATGACCGGGCGTGTCGATCAGTGTAAAGTGTTTCTCTTTTACATCAAATGCGGCGGACTTTCCGAAGATGGTGATGCCGCGCTCACGCTCCAGCGCTTCGGTGTCGAGGAAGGCGTCGCCGTGGTCGACGCGGCCGAGGCGACGCAGCGCGCCCGCGGAGTAGAGCAGCGCCTCGGAGAGCGTGGTCTTGCCCGCGTCCACATGGGCCAGGATCCCGATGACGCAGTGCTTGTCCATGGGCCGCGCCTCCTTCCCGAAAAAATCACGGCAAATATTATAAAGGGACGCGCTTTACAATGCAACCGGAAATTTCGGCTTGTCTCCCGCGCGCGTATGTGGTAGAATCACCATATATGCGGGTATGGCGGAATTGGCAGACGCGCCGGATTTAGGTTCCGGTGGGCAACCGTGCAGGTTCAAGTCCTGTTACCCGCACCAGACAAAAAGCAACGTGCCTTGGCACGCCGCCTTTTCTCTGGCGCCGCGCCTTCGGCACGGACCGATCCCATTCATTGGGAAGGGAGTACCCTCCCTTCCCAAACCCAACCCATGCAGTCTTGGAATCAGCGCAGTAGTCTTAGTAAAATCCTATCACTACCGGTCAATAAGTCGATATGTTTGGGAGGGAATTGTATGAATTATGTCTTTATTTCTCCGAATTATCCCACTTCCTGTACGGCGTTCTGCGACCGCCTGCATCAAAACGGCGTCAACGTGCTCGGCATCGGCGACGCGCCCTACGACGCGCTGAGCGATCCGCTTCGGGACGCGCTGACGGAGTACTATCAGGTCTCCTCGCTGGAGGACTACGATCAGGTCTACCGCGCCGTGGCGTTTTTCACGCACAAGTATGGGCGCATCGACTGGCTGGAATCGCTGAACGAGTACTGGCTGCCGACGGACGCGCGGCTCCGCACGGACTACAACATCGCCGTCGGTACGCGCGCGGAGGGCATTGCCCGACTGGTGGACAAGGCGCAGATGAAGCAGGTCTTTCTGGACGCGGGCATCCCCACCGCGCGCCAGCACGTCGTCACGACGCGGGACGCGGGGCGCGCCTTCGCCAAGGAGGTGGGCTTTCCGGTGATCGTGAAGCCCTCGGTGGGCGTCGGCGCCAACGGCGCGTGGAAGCTCAAGACGCTCTCCGCGCTGGACGATTTCTACGCCGATCTCCCGTCCGTGCCCTATGTGATGGAGGAGTTCCTCTCCGGCGACATCTGCACCTACGACGCGATCCTCGACTCCCGCTGCGAGCCGCTGTTCGAGTCCATGGAGGTCTACGAGCCGGTGCTGGACGCCGTGACCGAGGATAAGGACGTGACCTTCTACACCCGCCCCGAGCCGGACGAGAAGCTCCGCGCGCTGGGGCGCAGGACGGCGAAGGCCTTCGGCGCGGACCGCCGGTTTGTTCACTTTGAGTACATCCGCCTCTCCCGCGACTATGCGGGGATCGGCAAGAAGGGCGACTACGCCGCCATGGAGGTCAACATGCGCCCCGCGGGCGGCCACGACCCCGACATGATGAACTTTGCGCAGTCCGTGGACGTGTTCCGGATCTACGCCGACATGGTGACGGCGGACAAGCGGCTCTTTCCGGCCTTGGAGGAGCGCTGGTTCTGTGCCTATGCCGCGCGCAAGGACGGTCGCCGCTACGTCCACACGCCGGAGGAGATCATGGCGCGCTACGGCTCCGCCATCGTGATGCGGGAGGAGATGCCGCCCATCGACTGGCCGCAGATGGGGCGCTACCTGTACATGGCGCGGTTTGCCGCGGAAGAGGAGATGCACGAATTTTTCTCATTCGTGCTCAAGCAAAACGCCTAATACGGAGGTTGATCCGATGAAAAAGGAATATTTGACCCATTACAGCCACTCGCTGGAGCGCGAGATGCACGTCGCGGTCTACGGGCACGACGGCGTGCCGCTGCTGTGCTTCCCGACGCAGGACTCGCTCTGCCGCAACTTTGAGGACTTCGGCATGGTGGATCAGCTCGCGGACTACATCGCCGGCGGGCGGGTGCAGCTTTTTGTGGTGGACACCGTGGACCCGGAGAGCTGGTCGGCCCGCGACGGCGACAAGACCTGGCGCTCGGCGCGGCAGGAGCAGTATTACCGCTACATCGTGGACGAGGTCGTGCCGCTGATCCATGAGCGCACCGACCGCCTGCCCGCGGTGACGGGCCTCAGCATGGGCGCGAACCATGCGGTCATCACGTTTTTCCGCCGTCCCGACCTGTTCCGCGGCGTGATCGCGCTCTCGGGCGTGTACGGCTCGGAGTACTTCTTCGACGGCTGGATGGACCCCACGCTCTACGACAACTCGCCGGAGTGCTTCCTGCCCAACATGCCCGTCGACCACCCGTACATCGAGCTGTACAACCGACGCAAGATCATGCTCTGCGTCGGGCAGGGCGCGTGGGAGGAGGACGGCGTGCGCACGCTGCGCCGCCTCGAGGGCATCCTCCGCGAGAAGGGGATCAACGCGTGGTGCGACTTCTGGGGCTACGACGTGAACCACGACTGGCCCTGGTGGTTCAAGCAGATGCGCTACTTCCTGCCGAACCTCTTCGACGAGCAGTAAGCGCGCGGACCAACGCCACAGGAAAGGAGGCGGCGCGGATGGACCGGCCCCTTGCGGACGAGATACGGCCCCGGACACTCGATGAAGTCGTGGGGCAGAAGCACCTGATCGGGAGCGGCGGCCTGCTGCGCCGCCTGATCGAGTCGGGGACGAGCGCGAACATGATCTTCTACGGCCCGTCGGGTACGGGGAAGACCACCATCGCCAACATCATCGCCTCGCGCACGAACAAGACGCTGCACAAGCTCAACGCCACCACGGCGTCGCTCTCGGACGTGAAGGACATCATCGCCGACGTGGGCACGCTGCTGGCCCCCGGCGGGGTGCTGCTGTACCTGGACGAGATCCAGTACTTCAACAAAAAGCAGCAGCAGAGCCTGCTGGAGTTCATGGAAAACGGCTCCATCACGCTCATCGCCTCCACGACCGAGAACCCGTACTTCTACGTCTACGGCGCGCTGCTCTCGCGCTCGACGGTATTCGAGTTCAAGCAGGTCTCTCCCGAGGAGACGCTTCCGGCGGTGCTGCGGGCGCTGAATATCCTCAAGGAGCGCAGCGAGCTGCCGCTCACGTGGGAGCCCGGCGTGCCGGAGCAGCTCGCCATGAGCTGCGGCGGCGACGTGCGCAAGAGCATCAACGCCTGCGAGCTTTTATATGAGTCGGCGGAGGCAAAGCGCGGCAAGCTGAAGCTGACGCTCGACGACGCCGCGCAGCTGGCCCAGCGCAGCGCCATGCGCTACGACAAGGGCGGCGACGCGATGTACGACTGCGCGAGCGCGCTGATGAAGAGCCTGCGCGGCAGCGACCCCGACGCGGCGCTGCACTATCTCGCGCGGTTTCTGGAGGCGGGCGACCTCATCACGCCCTGCCGGCGGCTGCTGTGCTCGGCGAGCGAGGACGTCGGGATGGCGTACCCGCAGGCGGCGGCCATCGTCAAGGCCTGCGTGGACACGGCGATGCAGCTGGGGCTGCCGGAGGCGCAGCTCCCGCTGGCGCAGGCGGCGATCCTGCTGGCCACCGCGCCCAAGTCCAACAGCGTGGTGGAGGGCATCGGCGCGGCGCGCGCGGACGTGAAGGCGGGCCGGACGGGGGACATCCCGCGGCAGCTCCAGAACGTCCACGCCGACACCACGGGCACGGACAACCGCCAGAACTACAAGTACCCCCACAGCTATCCCAACCACTGGGTCGAGCAGCAGTACCTGCCCGACGCGATCCGGGACGCGGTATACTACCGCTACGGCGACAACAAGAACGAACAGGCCGCGGCGCAGTACTGGGAGAAGATCAAGCATGGCGGCGGCGCTTAGGCCGCTCAGCCTTGCGGAGCGGAAAAGGAAGTCAAAAAACGCATAGAGGAGGAAACGGAGCATGAACAAAAAAACGCGCATCGTGGCGATCATTCTGGTCGCGGTCATGACGCTGTCGTTTCTGGCGTCGATGATCCTGCCGTATATCGGATAAGTCGCCGCCGGTTCAAAGGCTTTCATACGCCATGCAGCCCGCTGCTTGCGCAGCGGGCTTTTTTCGCGCTTTTTCCCGCCTCCGACGGGCTTATACTGTGCCCCGGAGGTGAGGACATGGTCGTCTATTGGGATCTCGCGGCGGCGTGGAACTTCGCGCTGGACTACATATTGCTGCTCTGCGCGGTGCGCCTCGCGGGACTGCCGCCGCGTCGAGCAAGGCTGGCCCTCGGCGCGGCGCTGGGCGCGGCCTACGCGGTGGCGGCGCTGCTGCTGTCGCTGCCGGGGTGGCTGCTGCTGCCCGCCATGGCGGCCATGTGCCTCGCCGCATTCGGACGCACGGTGCGCACGCTCCGGCTGACGCTGCTCTTCGCGCTGCTCTCGTGCGCGCTCGGCGGGGCGGTGCTGCTGCTGGGACGCGCGACGGGGAACCTCGCGCGGCTGCGGCGCGGGATCGTGTATGCGCAGCTGCCGTGGGGCGTGTTCTTCGCCGCGCTGGCGCTTTCGTACCTGCTGCTGACGCTTGTGTTCCGCGGCGGCGCGCGGCATGCCGGCGGCGGGCTGCTCCGCGCCCGCATCGAGTACGGCGGGCGAAGCGCGGAGCTGACGCTCCTGCGGGACACGGGCAACACGCTGACCGACCCGCTGACCGGCGCGGGCGTTCCGGTGATCGAAAGGACCGCGCTTTTGCCGCTCTTTCCGGAAGAGGCGGACGCGTCCGGTACGGCGTCGCCGACGCTGCGCGTGCGCACGGTGAGCGGCGGGGACGGCGCGCTGCCGACGTTCCGCTGCGACAATCTGGTGGTGAACGGCATAGAGCGCGGGCCGTGGCTCGTCGCCGTCACGGAGGAGACGTTCCGCGGCGGCTGCGCCGGACTGTGGTTTGACGAAGAGAGGGAAGGAGCAGAGCAATATGAGATGGAAGCGTCTGTGGGCTAGGCTGCGCGCCTTTTTGGAGCGGCAGGGGCTGCTGCCGCGGGACGGGGTGTACTACATCGGCGGCAGCGACACGCTGCCGCCGCCCTTTCCGCGGGAGAAGGAGGCGGAGCTGATCGCGCGTCTCGACGCGGGCGACGCGGCGGTGCGGCAGGAGCTGATCGAGCACAACCTGCGGCTCGTGGTCTACATCGCGCGGCGGTTCGAAAACACGGGCGTCGGCATCGAGGACCTCATTTCCATCGGCGCCATCGGGCTTATCAAGGCCATCAACACCTACCGCAGCGACAAGAACATCAAGCTTGCGACCTACGCCTCGCGCTGCATCGAAAACGAGATCCTGATGCACCTGCGCAAGACGGCGAACCGCAAGGCGGAGGTCAGCATCGACGAGCCGCTGGGCGCGGACTGGGAGGGGAACGAGCTGCTGCTCTCGGACGTCCTCGGCACGGACGAGGACGTGGTGATGAAGCCCATCGAGGACGACGTGGACCGCACGCTCCTGCGCGACGCCATCGCGACGCTCTCCGACCGCGAGCGGGAGATCATCACGCTGCGCTTCGGCCTGAACGGCGGCGAGGAGAAGACGCAGAAGGAGGTCGCCGACATCATGGACATCTCCCAAAGCTACATCTCGCGCCTCGAAAAGCGCATCATCGTGCGGCTCAAAAAAGAGATATTGCGCATGAGTTGACAAGAAGACGGAAAGAGGATATATTGTAGCCGATTCACCGTGCAAGGGGTACCCCTTGCCATGTTTTGCAGGCAAAACATGATGGGCGTTCGAAAGAGAGATGCTGCTTGCTGACGGCCCGATATAGACAGCGCTGCCTGTATATGGAGCAGTGACGAACAGGAGAAAAACAATTATGAAGACAAACAGAAGAAACAGAGTGCTTGTTACAGGCGGAGCGGGCTTTTTGGGCTCACATCTTTGCGATCGTCTGATAAAAGACGGAAACGACGTGATTTGCATTGACAATTTGTTTACGGGCAGCAAGGACAATATCCGGCACTTGCTTTCCAATCCTTATTTTGAGTTTATCCGCCATGATGTCATCAATCCAATCTACGTTGAATGCAGCCAGATCTACAACCTGGCCTGTCCGGCGTCTCCCGTTCATTACCAAAGAGACCCGATTTACACGGCAAAGACATCCGTGCTTGGCGCAATGAACGCGCTGGGGCTTGCCAAGCGTACCGGAGCCCGCATCCTCCAAGCGTCGACCTCGGAGGTGTACGGAGATCCGGAATGCAATCCGCAGGTCGAGACCTACCGCGGGAACGTCAATACGATCGGCCCGAGAAGCTGTTATGACGAGGGAAAGCGCATAGCGGAGACGCTTTTCTTCGACTATCACAGAGAGCACGGCGTAAAAATCAAAGTCATGCGCATTTTTAATACCTATGGGCCGAGGATGGACGTCGGGGACGGCAGAGTGGTGTCCAACTTTATCGTGCAGGCGCTCAAAAATGAAGACATCACGATTTACGGCGACGGCAGCCAGACCAGAAGCTTCTGCTATGTCGATGATCTGATCGAGGGAATGGTTCGGGTGATGAACAGCCCGGATGATTTTACAGGCCCCGTCAATATCGGAAATCCCGGAGAGTTTACGATCAAGCAGCTGGCTGAGATCGTGATCGAGCTGACAAATTCAAAGTCCAAATTGCGGTATGAGGATCTGCCGATAGACGATCCGACGCAGAGGAGGCCGGACATCAGCCTTGCCTCCAAAGAACTCGGCTGGACGCCGAGCATTCAGCTTTGGGAAGGCTTGCTGAAAACCATAGAGTATTTTAGAAAAGAGATCTGATTCACACATGAAAACAAAGATTGTGGTAGCCGGCACGGGATATGTCGGCTTATCATTGGCTGTGCTGCTTTCCCGGAAGAACAGCGTGGTTGCCGTAGATATCGTTCCGGAAAAGGTGCAGAAAGTCAATCAGAGGATCAGCCCCATTCAAGACAGGGAGATTGAGGAGTATCTGTCCTCCGGCGATCTGGAACTGACCGCTGTGACGGACGGGACGGAGGCCTACCGGTCCGCAAAGTATGTGATTGTCGCGACCCCGACCAATTATGATCCGGAACGGAACTGTTTTGATACCGGCTCGGTGGAGTCCGTGGTGGAGCAGGTGCGCTCGCTCAACAGGGATGCGGTAATTGTCATCAAATCGACGGTGCCGGTCGGATATACAGAGTCGCTGCAAAAAAAATACGGCACGGATCAAATCCTCTTCAGCCCCGAGTTCCTCAGAGAATCCAGAGCGCTGTACGATAATCTGTATCCCTCGCGCATTATCGTGGGCAGCAGCGAAACGGCCCGCGCTTCCGCCGACAGCTTTGCGCAGCTGCTTCGGGAAAGCACAAAGAGGGACGACGTGCCGATCCTGCTCATGGGATCGACCGAAGCAGAGGCGGTCAAGCTGTTCTCGAACACGTATCTTGCGCTTCGCGTGTCATATTTCAATGAGCTTGACACATATGCAGAGCTGAAGGGGCTGAGCACTCCGGATATTATCCGGGGCGTATGCCTGGACCCCCGCATCGGCGATCAGTATAATAACCCGTCTTTCGGCTATGGCGGTTACTGCCTTCCGAAAGACACCAAGCAGCTGCTTGCCAACTACGATCGTGTGCCGCAGAATATGATATCCGCAGTCGTGGAAAGCAACCGTACGCGAAAGGATTTTGTTGCGGACAGAGTGCTGGAGCTGACAGGATGCTATGGCGGTTCCGAGGATCGCAAAAAAACGCCGGAGCGGCCTGTTACCGTCGGCGTATTCAGACTGACAATGAAGAGCAAGAGCGACAACTTCCGCCAGTCCTCCGTGCAAGGGGTCATGAAGCGCATCAAGGCGAAGGGCGCGTCGGTAATCGTATATGAGCCGCTGCTCGAAAACGGGAGTACGTTTTTGGGGAACTTGGTCGTAAACGATCTGGAGGAATTTAAAAGAAGCTCGGATGCGATCATTGCAAACCGATATGATAGCGCACTGGAGGATGTAAAGGATAAGGTGTATACACGCGATCTGTTCCGCCGGGACTGACGAACCGTGAGAGCCATAAGGCTGAAAAAAGAGATATTGCGCATGAGTTGATTCTATGATATTATATATACTCCGGGTGTATGCCTGGAGTATTTTCATCTGACCCGCTTAGAGGAGAACATGCTGTGTTTACCGTTGAACAAACCTATACTATCCACACCATGACGGCGCTCAACCGCGCCGCGCGCAAGGTCGTGCGCCGGTGGTACAACATCCTGCGCGCCGTGGTATGGCTGCTGCTGATCCTCTCCGCGGGGACGATGCTGCTTTCGATCGCCTACGGCCTCTTCGGCCTCGACGACTGGATCTTTCCCGTCGCCATCGCGGTGATGGTTCTGTTCCTCGTCTTCGACGATAAGCTCAACGGCTGGATCAGTCTGCGCTCCCTGCTGCCCGGCTCGGCGCACTCGACCACCGTTTTCGCCGACGACGCCTACACCGTGACCACGGACACGACCGTAACGGAGTACCGCTATGAGAACGTCACGGCTCTGTGCGAGGCCGGGGACTACTACATCTTCTTCCTCGGCAACAAGCACGGCCAGTGCTTCGATAAGCGCGGCTTTACCAAGGGCGACCCCGCCGCGTTTCGAGTATGGCTGGAGCAGAAGACGGGGAAAACCTTTCAGAAGATCAAATAACATTCACATACAAGGAGCAAGCACATGAAAGAACTGCCGAAAATCTACGAGCCCCAGCAGGTGGAGGGGCGCATCTATAAAATGTGGGAGGACGCGGGCTGCTTCCGCGCGGAGGTCGACCCCGCGAAGAAGCCGTTTTCCATCGTCATGCCCCCGCCGAACGTCACCGGCCAGCTGCATATGGGTCACGCCATGGACGCGACCTTGCAGGACATCCTGACCCGCTTCAAGCGCATGCAGGGCTATTCCGCCCTGTGGCTCCCCGGCACGGACCACGCCGGCATCGCCACGCAGATCAAGGTCGAGGAGGATCTGCGCGTCAACGAGGGCAAGACCCGCTATGACCTCGGCCGCGAGAAGTTTTTGGAGCGCGTGTGGCAGTGGAAGGAGAAGTACGGCAACCGCATCGTCGAGCAGCAGAAGAAGATGGGCTCGTCCTGCGACTGGTCGAGAAGCCGCTTCACGATGGACGAGGGCTGCTCCCGCGCCGTGCGCGAAACGTTCTGCGCGCTCTATGACAAGGGCCTCATCTACAAGGGCAGCCGCATCATCAACTGGTGCCCGCACTGCCTCACCGCGCTCTCCGACGCGGAGGTCGAGTACGTGGACAAGCCCGGTCACCTGTGGTATATCCGCTACCCGCTCTCGGACGGCAGCGGCGAAATCGTGGTCGCGACCACGCGTCCGGAGACGATGCTCGGCGACACGGGCGTCGCGGTCAATCCCGAGGACGAGAAGTTCAAGCACCTCATCGGCAAGACCTGCGTCCTGCCGCTCGTGGGCCGCGAGATCCCCATCGTGGGCGACGAGTACTGCGAGATCGGCTTCGGCACGGGCGCGGTGAAGATGACCCCCGCCCACGACCCCAACGACTTTGAGGTGGGCCTGCGCCACAACTTAGACGTCATCCGCGTCATCGCGGACAACGGCACGATCAACGAAAACGGCGGCAAGTACGAGGGTCTCGACCGCTACGAGTGCCGCAAGCAGATCGTGCGCGACCTCGACGAGCAGGGCTGCCTCGTCAAGACCGAGGACTACAGCCACAACGTCGGCACCTGCTACCGCTGCCACAACGACGTGGAGCCGCTGATCTCCGCGCAGTGGTTCGTGAAGATGGAGCCGCTCGCGAAGGAGGCGCTTCGCGTCGTCAACGACGGCACGATCCAGTTCGTCCCCGAGCGCTTCGCCAAGACCTACACCAACTGGATGGAGAACTGCCACGACTGGTGCATCTCCCGCCAGCTCTGGTGGGGCCACCAGATCCCCGCGTGGTACTGCGACGACTGCGGTCACATCAACGTCAGCCGCGAGGACCCCACCAAGTGCGAAAAGTGCGGCTGCACCAAGCTCACCCGGGAAGAGGACGTCCTTGACACCTGGTTCAGCTCCGCGCTCTGGCCGTTCTCGACGATGGGCTGGCCCGACAAGGAAGCCGCCGATCTCAACTATTGGTATCCCACCTCCGTCATGGTGACGGGCTACGATATCATCTTCTTCTGGGTCGCGCGCATGATCTTCTCCGGCATGGAGCAGATGAAGCGCGAGCCGTTCCAGACCGTGTTCATCCACGGTCTCGTGCGCGACGACAAGGGCCGCAAGATGTCGAAGTCCCTCGGCAACGGCATCGACCCGCTGGAGATGGCGGACAAATACGGCGCGGACGCGCTGCGCTTCAACCTCATCACCGGCAACAGCCCCGGCAACGACATGCGCTTCTACGTGGAGAAGTGCGAGGCGATGCGCAACTTCGCCAACAAGATCTGGAACGCCAGCCGTTTTGTGATGATGAACCTCACCATCGACCGCGTGGAGCTGCCCGGGAAGCTGGAGCTCGAGGACAAGTGGATCCTCTCCAAGCTCAACACCCTCGTCCGCGAGGTCACCGACAACATGGACGCCTTTGAGCTGGGCGTCGCGTCGGCGAAGATCTACGACTTCATCTGGGACGATTTCTGCGACTGGTATATCGAGCTCACGAAGGCGCGCCTCAACGGCGAGGACGAGCAGGCGAAGCGCAACGCACAGAACGTGCTCTGCTATGTGCTGATCGAGACGCTCAAGCTCCTGCACCCGTATATGCCCTTCATCACCGAGGAGATCTGGCAGGCGCTGCCCCGCCAGACGGGCTCCGTCCACGGCGAGCGCGACGAGGGCGTGGACTACCTCATGCTCTCCAAGTGGCCGGAGTGGAAGGACGCGTTCGCCTTCCCGGCGGAGGAGCAGGCGATGGGCATGGTCATCGAGGCCATCACCGCCATCCGCGCCCGCCGCAGCGAAATGAACGTCGCGCCGTCGAAGAAGGTGCACTACACCGTCGCCACCGCCCACGCGGACACGTTCGCCGCGGGCATCCCGTTCTTCCTGCGCCTTGCGAGCGCGAGCGACGTGACCGTTGCCGCCGCGGACGCGCCGACGGCCGAGGGCGCGGTCGAGGTCGTGACCCACGCCTGCCGCGTGCTGATGCCGCTCGCCGAGCTGGTCGACTTTGAAAAGGAGCTCGCGCGCATCGCGAAGGAGAAGGCGAACGCGGAGAAGCAGCTCGCCGGGATCGAGGGCAAGCTCAAGAACGAGAGCTTTGTCTCCAAGGCGCCCGAGGCGGTCGTCAACGCCGAGCGCGAGAAGGCGGAGAAGCTGCGCGCGCTCATCGACAAGCTGGACGCCAGCGCGGCGGCCATGAAGAAATAAGACCGGAACAAAGGAGGCGATCCCATGCAGCGCATCCACCTTGGCTCCACCGGCATCGAGATCGAGAAGAACGGCTTCGGCGCGCTGCCGATCCAGCGCATCTCGCGGGACGAGGCCGCGCGCCTGCTGCGCAAGGCGCTCGACGGCGGCATGAACTACTTCGACACCGCCCGCGCCTACACCGACAGCGAGGAGAAGCTGGGCTGCGCCTTCGACGGCCTGCGCGAGCGCGTCGTGATCGCGACCAAGTCCGGCGCGAAGAACGCCAAGGACCTGCGCGCCGACCTCGAAACCAGCCTTCGAAACCTGCGCACCGATTATATCGACGTCTATCAGTTCCACAACCCGCCGTTCTGCCCGAAGCCGGGCGGCGAGGACGGGCTCTACGACGAGGCGCTGAAAATGAAGGCCGAGGGCAAGATCCGCCACATCTCCATCACCAACCACCGCCTCGCCGTGGCGCGCGAGGCCATCGACTCCGGCCTCTACGCGACGCTCCAGTTCCCATTCAGCTACCTCGCGGGGGAGCAGGAGCGGGCGCTTCTCGACGGCTGCCGCAGGGCGGGCATGGGCTTCATCGCCATGAAGGGCATGGCGGGCGGCCTGATCCGCGACGGATACGCCGCGGCGGCGTTCATGGAGACGCAGGCGGACGTCGTGCCCATCTGGGGCGTGCAGCACGAGTGGGAGCTGGATCAGTTCCTCGACTGCGTGAAACACGGCGCGGCGCTGACGGACGAGCGCAAGGCGACCATCGAGCGCGACCGCGCCGAGCTCTCCGGCGACTTCTGCCGCGGCTGCGGCTACTGTATGCCGTGCCCGCAGGGCATCCAGATCAACCAGTGCGCGCGCATGGTGCTCATGGCGCGCCGCGCGGGGGAGCGGGACTGGAAGACTGAGTACTGGCGCAGCGAGATGAAGAAGGTGGACCTGTGCGTCCACTGCAATCAATGCGCCGCCAAGTGCCCCTACGGCCTCGACACGCCGAAGCTGCTGCGGGAGAACGCGGACGCGTATTGGCAGATCCTCGCGCAGAGCAAATAATCGTGCGCGCGCCCCGCGGATTTGACGGAAAACGACACATCGGACAGGCTATAATCGCCCCGTACCGTTTCGGTACGGGGCGATTTTTTGCGCGCAGGGAGCGCGGTACGATATGAGGGAGGATGAGAGCATGGACGTGAAGATCAGAGAGGACGGCCGCGCGGTGACGATCGCGTTCGTCGGGGAGCTGGACCATCACGCCGCGAAGGAGACGGTGACGCGGATGGAGCGCGCGCTGGACGCGTCGCTGCCGACGCGCCTGACGCTGGACTTCTCGGGCGTCACGTTCATGGACAGCTCCGGCATCGCGGTGGTCATGCGCGCGTTTCGCCGCATGAGCGCGCTCGGCGGCAGTCTCGAGCTTAAGGGCGTGCCGCCGCAGCCGCGAAAGGTCTTTGACGCGGCGGGGCTGATGAACCGGCTTTCGATCACCTGCACCGCCTAGCGCGGCGCAGGGAAAATACAGGACGGGAGGACGACATGAAGGTAAAACCGAATAACTACATAGCCTTGGAGTTTTTGAGCCGCAGCGTCAACGAGGGCTTCGCCCGCACGGCGACGGCGGCCTTCGCCGCGCAGCTGGACCCCACCATCGACGAGCTGGGCGATATCAAGACCGCCGTGAGCGAGGCGGTGACCAACGCGATCGTGCACGCCTACCCCGACGCGCTCGGGAAGATCAGCCTGCGCGCGAGCATCTTCGACGGCAACGTGCTGGAGATCGTCGTGCGCGACTGGGGCTGCGGCATCCCGGACGTGGAACAGGCGCGGGAGCCGCTCTACACCACCGGCGGGGAGGAGCGCAGCGGCATGGGCTTCACCATCATGGAGAGCTTCATGGACGCGCTGATCGTGCGCTCGAAGCCGGGGCGCGGCACGGTGGTCACCATGAAGCGCCGCATCGCTCAGCGCACGGGGAGGAAATGAGCGCGGCGGAGACCTTCGCGCTGCTCGAACGGGCGCAGGAGGGCGACGAGGCTGCCTGCGAGCGCGTGCTGACGGAGAACAGCGCGCTCATCTGGAGCGTCGTGCGCCGCTACTACGGCCGCGGCGTGGAGCCGGACGACCTCTATCAGCTCGGCTGCCTTGGATTCTTAAAAGCTGTAAAGGGATTTGACCTTGCATACGGAACGCAGTTTTCGACCTATGCCGTGCCGAAGATCGCGGGGGAGATCCGACGCTTTTTGCGGGACGACGGGCCGGTGAAGGTGGAGCGCAGCCTGCGGGAAAAGGCGCTGCGCGTCTGCGGCGCGCGGGAGAAGCTGCGCTGTGAGCTGGGGCGGGAGCCGGTGCTCTCGGAGCTGGCCGAGGCGACGGAGCTGACCGTCTGCGAGATCGCGGAGCTGGAGCTGGCCGTCGCGCCGCCGGAGTCGCTGCAGCAGGAGCAGTTCGAGGGCGTGACGCTGGAGGAGACGCTGGGCGGCGCGTCGCCGGAGGACGGCATGGTGGAACGCCTGACGCTGCGCGCGTGCATCGACGCGCTGCCGGAGCGCGAGCAGAAGACCATCCTGCTGCGCTTTTTCAAGGGCCTTACGCAGGAGCAGACGGCGCGTGTGCTCGGCGTGTCGCAGGTGCAGGTGTCGCGCCTCGAGCGCCGCGCGCTGCAAACCCTGCGGGAGAAGATGAGCGCGTAACGACGGAGCCGCCTGCAGGCGAAAAAAGAGACGCCTTGCGGCGTCTCTTTTGCTGTGCTGCTTTTTACCTGTACAGATAAGAGTACTTATCCCGAATCGTCAAAATGAACTCCAGCAGCGCCTCCGGCAGGTCGCTGCCCGCGAGATCGACGTCCTGCACGCCCGCGAATATGCGGATGCGCGCCTTGTCGCCGCCGAGGAAGAGAACGCCCGCGTTCTTGCTGTCGGCCATGTCCTCCGCCGTCTGGAAGAGCGTGAACTTGTCGCGGCACGGCTCGCTGGCATACGGGCAGAACTGCGTGCAGTTGCCGCACTCGTTGCACATCTTGTCCACGTGCAGGATCTGGTGCGTGTGGTTCGCAAGCTTGATGACCACGTTGGCGCGGTTGGGGCAGGAGTCCACGCAGTTCTCGCACACAACCTTGCATTGCAGACACCGCTTGCCCTCGCAGCAGGCGTCCTCCGCCATCATCAGCACGCCCTTCTTGTCCACGGCCTTGGACTTGGCGGGGTAGGCCTCCTCGGGAATGTCGTACTCATGCTTTTTGCCCGTGACCGCCTCGGCGAACGCCGCCGCGTCCGCGATGCCCTCGACGATGGTGGCGGGGCCGCGGTGCGCGTCGCCCGCGCAGTACACGCCCTCGACGTTGGTTTGGAACGCGGGACCCTTGCGCTCCAGCTCGACGCCGTTCGCCGCCATGAGCGCATCGTCCACCTTCTCGCCGACGGCGGAGATGACCAGATCGCAGGGGATCTCGAAGGTCTCGCCGGTCGGCTCGGGGGAGCGGCGGCCGGACGCGTCGGGCGCGCCGAGCTTCATCTTTTCGCACGTGAGCTTGCCGTCCGCCTGCTTCACGGGAGCCGCCAGCTCGATGAACGTGACCCCCTCGTCGATGGCGAGCTGGAGCTCGTGCTCGTCGGCGGGCATCTCCTTCTTGGTGCGGCGATAGAGGATGGAGGCCTCCGCGCCCGCGCGTTTCGCGACGCGCGCCGCGTCCATGGCGGTGTTGCCCGCGCCGACCACGACCACGCTGCCGGAAAGCGACGGCTTGACCTTGGTCTTCATCTCCTTCATCCATTGGATGACGCCCGCGACGTTGCCCTCGATGTCCAGCTTTCCGGCCTTCCACGCGCCGGTCGCCAGGAGGATATGGGTGTAGCCCTGGGCCTTGAGCTCCGCGACCGAGGGCGCGGGCGCGCCGCACCTGACCTCGACGCCGTACTTCTCCATGAGGGCGATATCCTTGTCGATGGCCTCGTCCGTGATGCGGAACGCGGGGATGACGTAGCGCGGCACGCCGCCGAGCTTTTCCTCGCGCTCGAAGATGGTGGTCTCAATGCCCGCGCGGCCGAGGAAGTACGCCGCGGCGATGCCCGTCGGGCCGCCGCCGACGATTGCGGCCTTTTTGCCCGCGACCTTCTCGGGAACGCGGATGGACGCCATCAGCGCCTCGTACCCGTTCTTCGCCGCGACCAGCTTGGTGTCGCGGATGTGGATGGACTCGTCGTAGAAGTTGCGGGAGCACTTGTTCTGGCAGCGGTGCGCGCAGATGGTGCCCGTGATGAACGGCAGCGCGTTCTTCTCGGTGATGAGCTTCAAGGCCGGGCCGTACAGGCCCTTTTTCACCAGCTCGATGTACTCGGGGATGTCCTGCTCGATGGGGCAGCCGCCCTTGCAGGGCGCGATAAAGCAGTCGAGCCACGGCACCTGCTCTTTGCTCTTGCGCGTGGGCAGCGGCTTGATGGGCTTTCTGTGGTGGAAGTCGTGCTGCGCCGCCGCCGCGAGGTCGGAGATCGCGGCGGAGTCCGTACCGGCGAACGCGCGGTACGGCAGCTTTTCGACCTTTTCGACCATCTGGCGGAGCCGGTTGTACCCGCCGGGCTTCAGGATCGTCGTGGCGACGGTGATGGGCCAAATGCCCGCCGCGAACAGCTTGTCGCAGTTGAAGTACTCCGCGCCGCCCGCGAACGAAATGCGCATCCTGCCGCCGAACGCGCGGGAGATGCGGGAGCACATCTCGATCGTCAGCGGGAACAGGCTGCGGCCCGACATGTACATCTCCACGCCGGGCAGCTCGCCGCGCGTGGTGTCGACAGGGAAGGTGTTGGAGAGCTTGAGGCCGAACTCGAGGCCGCACTTGTCCGCGAGCGCCTGCAGGCGGTGGAACATCGGCACGGCGTCCTCCCACTGCAGGTCCTCGTTGAAGTGGTGCTCGTCGAACACGATGTAGTCGTAGCCCATGCCGTCGAGGATCGTGCGCGCGGTCTTGTAGCCGAGGATGGTCGGGTTGCACTTGACGAAGGTGTGCAGGTGCTTTTCGGTGATGAGGTACGACGCGATGCGCTCGATCTCATCCGGGGGACATCCGTGGAGCGTGGACACGGTGACGGAGCGGCTGACGCGCGGAGAGATGCCGTCGATGAACGCGCTCTCCGCGGGGAAGAGTTCTTTGAGCACGCGCTTGCACTCGATGAACTGCGGCGTCTTGGACGCGTCCATCATGTTGTCGATGTAGGAATTGACCTTCTCGCCCTTGATGCCCTCTAAGTCGTAGCCCACGGACATGTTGAACACGAAGCCGCCGGGGTCGCCGAGACCGTAGACCTTGGAAATCACCTTCAGCGCGCACCACGCCTTGATGTATTCGTCCTGCGCCTGCGGCACGGTCAGCTCGGTCGACCATTCCTGGTTGTAGCCCTCGTCCATGGCGAGGATGCAGGGGCGCGGCACGCAGGCGGCGAGCTCGGCGCCGTCCATCTTCTGCACGGTCTTGACCTCGAAGAAGCGAGCGCCCGCGAAGTACGACGCGATGATGTTCTGCGCCAGCTGACTGTTGGGGCCGGCGGCGGGGCCAAACGGCGTCTCGATGGTCTCGCCGAAGATGGGCAGCGTCTTGCCGGTCGCGTGATACGCCTTATGGACGCCGAAGATGTCGCCGGTTTTTGCGTACTCGGTCGTGACCCAGTTCATGAGCGAGTCAAAGGGGATGGGATACATTTTTTCGGACATGGTGGTTCCTCCTTATATTATGTTGGAGAGTTTCCGCTCTGCGGAGCGGAGTGACTTTTCCGCCGCCGGAAAAGTCACCAAAAGGCCGCGCAGGGGCCGCTGCCCCTGCGTACCCCGAGGGGCCGACGCAAGAAGCGCGGCACGGCTCTGTCGGCGCTCGCCGTGCTGATACCGTGTGTGCCTCTTTCCACTGGCGCTGCCTTGGGATGCAGGGCGAAGCGTATTGCGTCGTTCGAGACCGCGCCTTACAGTTCATCCCCCAGAGGCGCACGCTCGAACGGGGAACTGTGCCGCGATTCTGCACCGTGGAGCGGCAGCGGAATGCGAGGGGAGCGGTATCGACCCGCTGCGCCGAACAGGTCTGCGGAAACGTCGCAGACAGCCATCCGGCGTCTTTCTCTTTTGGGGAAGTCCGAAACCGCGTTTTCTCTTTCGCAAGAGAAAGAGAAAAGGCGGTGTCGGGTGCGTACCTTTTGGCAAGACAAAAGGAAAGAACTGGTGTCAGTTCGTACCTTTCGCAAGAGAAAGAGAAAAGGCGGTGTCGGGTACGCCCCTTTTGGCAAGACAAAAGGAAAGAACTGGTGTCAGTTCGTACCTTTCGCAAGAGAAAGAGAAAAGGCGGTGTCGGGTGCGTACCCTCAATAGGTCTCGTGATTCAGCTCGCCCCAGAGCTTCTTGCTTGCCTCCAGAATGTGCGCGTTGACCGCTTCCTCGTCAATGCCCACCAGCTCGCGGTCGCGCATCAGCAGCTTGCCGTTCGCGATCGTGGTCTGGCACTGGCGGCCCGTCATGCCGAAGATCATGTGCCCGTCGATATTCGCGTCGCTGAACGGCGTGAACGGCTTGTAGTCCATCACGATGATGTCCGCCGCCGCGCCGGGCTTGAGGACGCCGAGCGGGTCGGGGAAGTACTTCGCGCCGATCTTCGCGTTGTTCTTAAAGAGCATGTCCGTCACCTCGCACCACGCGACGTTCGGCAGGCACGCGTTCGAGCGCTGCGAGCAGAGCGCGACCTTGAGAGATTCCAGCATGTCGTTCGTATACGCGTCGGTGCCCATACCCAAGAGAATACCGGCCTTGTAAAGGGGAAGCACCGGACAGATACCGACGGCGTTGCCCATGTTGGATTCGGGGTTGTTGACGACCATTGTGTCGGTATTTTTGATGAGTTCGATCTCCGCGGAGTTTACATGGATGCAGTGGCCGAGGATCGTCTTGGGGCCGAGGATGCCGTGGTCCTGCAGGCGCTGCACCGGACGGCGGCCGTAGTTCTGCAGGCTGTCGTACACGTCGTTCATGCCCTCGCTGACGTGGATGTGATAGCCCGTGCGGCCGTTGTTGGCCTCCACCATGCGGTCGAAGGTCTTGTCGGAGATCGTGAACAGCGCGTGTCCGCCGAACATCGCCGCGAGCATCGGGTCTTTTCGCTGCGCGCACTCAGTGATCCAGTCGGCGTTCTCCTGGATGGCCTGTAAGCACTTCTCCTCGCCGTCGCGGTCGCTGACCTCGTAGCAGAGGCAGGAGCGGACGCCGAACTCCTTCGCGCTCTCGGCGATGGTGTGGAGCGTGCCGGGGATCTCGCCGTAGCTTGCGTGGTGATCGAAGATCGTCGTCACGCCCTGCTTGATGCAATCCAAGTACAGCGCGTCGGCGCTCGCCTTCGTGCCGTCCATGTACAGGTGGCGGTCGATCGCCCACCACGTGCCGTCGAGCACCTCGTAGAAGTTCGTGGGGTTGTTGCCCTTGATGGACAGGCCGCGGGCCAGCGCGGAGTAGATATGCGTGTGGGCATTGATGAAGGCGGGCATGATGACGCCGCCCTTCGCGTCGATGATCTCCGCGCCGGGGTACTTGGCTTTGAGCGCCGCTTCCTCGCCGACTTCGACGATTTTCGTGCCCTCGTAGGCGACCGCGCCGTGCTCGTAGTAGCCCTTCGCGTCCGCGTCGCGGGTGATGAGCCTTCCGTTGGTGACCAGTGTCATACTGTACTCCTCCTTAATCGTTTTGCGCAAACAAAAAGCTTCGCGCAGGGGCAAACAGCCCGTGCGCGAAGCACTTCGTTCCAGCTATCGAATCCTATTTTACTACAACCTGCACGAAAAGGCAAGAGGAAAACGTGAAGTTTTTATGTATTTTTGCGGTAAGCGCTTCCGGCGCGCAGAGCCGCTCCGGTCAGGAGAAATCCTTCTTAGCGTCGGCGTAGCCGGAGTCGTAGCCGTCGGAGTAGCCGGCGAGGCTGCCCTCGGAAAAGCCCTCGTCGTGGCCGGTCTTGTAGCCGTAGTCGTAGTCGCCCGCGGCAAAGCCGTCGGCGTAGCCCTCGTCATAGGCGGCCTTGCGGTCCTTTGCCATGCCCGCGAGCTTGCCCTCCTGGAAGCCGGTCTCGAAGCCGGAGACGTAGCCCGCGGCTTCGCCCTGCGCGCGACCGCGGTGACGGCCCAGGTTGAAGATGCCGATGAAGATGGTGGCGACGACGATCAGCACGCCGGCAAGCAGCAGGATCCGGTTGCGGAGCATCGCGCCGTCGGAGGACGCGCCTGCGCGCTTGCGCGGCGCGGGAGAGGCGGCCGGTTTCTTGAGCGAGACGGCAGGCCGCTTTGCCGCGGCGGCCTGCGGGGCGGACGCCGCCGGTTCGGCCCGCTTCGCGGCGGGAGCCGGCTGCGCCGAAGGGCGCGGCGCGGGAGCCGCCGGTTGTGTCGGCGCCGCCGAAGCCGCCTGCGCGGCCTCGGCCTGCTGGCGGGCGGCAGCGGCGCGGCGCTCGGCGTAGGCCGCGCCCTGCCCGTGGCAGAAGCGGCACTCGGAATCGCTTTTGAGGATGTATTTGCCGCAGTCGGGGCAGCGGATCACGCGGGAGCGGTCGCTGAGCGCCTTCTGACAGTTGGGGCATTGCGTCGCGTCCGCGGGGATCAGCTCCCGGCAAAAGACGCACCATACCTGATTGCTGCTGTTATCCATGCTGGCCTAACAAAGCTTCGCGCCGGCGGGCGCGATTGGAATTCGAAAAAGAAACACCCCGCGTTGGCCGTGTAGCGCCCGTTATAACCTGCACCCAAAGGCCAGGTGGGTCGCCTCCGTCCGGCATTACTGCTTCCAACGTCCACCCCTGCGCGAAGCAGGGGCGGGAGGCCTGCAAACCGCCATCCGATCCGGCATCCCTTATAACGAAATGTGGGTTAAAATGAAACGCTATCACGCACCACGCAGGGTGTTATTGCAACTATAGAGCGACGGGGACCTCGTCCTCCGCGCCGCTGAGCAGCTGCGCCGACGCCGTGCTCTCATCGGCCGCGTCCGCCGCATCGGCGACCGCGCCGCCGAGATGGCCGGAATCCTGGAGCAGGAGCATCGTGCTGCTGCCGAGAAAAATGGCGAAAAACAGGAAAAAGACGATGACGGAGAGGGCGACCCTGCGCAGGTCGAGCCAACGGAAAAAGAACCACAAAAATGCGGTCAGGAGGCCAAAAAAGCTCCCCAAAAACAGATAAATACTGTATTTTCCGATGCCGTTCAATATCGTCGTGACGACCCCCGCCACCGACGACAGAACCCCCAATACCGCATCCATGCCTTGTTCCGTCCTTTCGTATCCCGCCGTCCGCGCATCCTGCGGCGGATCAGTCCTCCTCGTCCTCGAGGATCTGCTCCATGAACTTGTCGTATACGGTGTTCAGCTCGTCCTCATCCGTGATCTCGACGAGCATCTCCTCGCCGTCGACCGTCTCGGCCTTGAGGATGATGAGCCCGTACTCCTCCTCGTCGACCTCCTCGTCCTCGGGAGCGACGGGGAAGAACGCGCGATAGATGACGCCCTCGTGCTCCAGCGCGTCGATGAACTCCAGTTCGATCTCCTCGCCGGTCTCGTCGTCGATGACGGTGACAAAATTCGGGCCAAACTCGTCGCTCATGGAACTACCTCCGATCGTATTGACATGGTGATTATATACTATTTTCCGACGCTGTGCAAGAGTTCTTTTTGTAAAAATGTGGCAAAGCCGTTGAAAATTTTTGGAAAAGCCGGAAAAACGGAGACCGAGCCGCGGAAAAAGTCCAAAAATCGAGCAATTATCAAGAAAATTCGACTTGACAGCCGTGGTAAAATATCAATACTGTCAAGAGAAAACCGCACCGCGCACCCCTGCGCGGGACACGAAAGAAAGGAGGGCACCGCCATGGAGGAAGGCTACGCCGCGCCGCGCGCGGAATCACGCGGAGAGCCGGAGCGTCGCGCCGTACCGAAGCGCAGACGGAAGAAAAAGGGCGCGAGCGTCGGCGGGATCCTGCTGGGGATCGCCAAGGTCGTCTTCACGCTGCTGGTCATCGGCGCCCTCACGGCGGCGATGTTTTTCCGCACGTTCATGAAGTACGTGGACACGAAGCTGGAGCCGGAGATGGACATCGACCTGTCCGCCTACACGCTCAAGCAGAGCTCCACGATCTATTACGAGGACAAGCACACCGGACAGTGGGTGGAGCTGACGAAGCTCCACGGCATCGAGAACCGCACGCTCATCGACTACGAGCAGATCCCGGACCACGTCGTGAAGGCGCTCATTTCCATCGAGGACGAGCGCTTCTACGAGCATGAGGGCGTGGACTGGAAGAGCACGGCGCGCAGCGTGTACGACACGCTCATGGGCAACAACGCCCGCGGCGCGTCCACCATCACGCAGCAGGTGGTCAAGAACGTGACGGGGGAGAACCAGGTCACGATCCGCCGCAAGATCCTCGAGATCTTCCGCGCGCTGCGCGTGCATGAGAAGTACAGCGAGGAGGACATCCTCGAGACGTATTTCAACCTCGTCTACTTCGGCCACTCGGCCTACGGCATCGAGGCCGCGGCGGAGACCTATTTCGGCAAGCACGTCGAGGATCTGACCGTCGCCGAGGGCGCGGCCATCGTCGGCATCACGCAGAACCCGTGGCAGTTCGACCCGCTGCGCAGCGACTGGTCGCGGGAGCAGAACCGCAACCGTCAGCTGACGGTGCTGAGCAAGATGCACGACCTCGGCTGGCTCAACGACACGCAGTATGCCGAGGCCAAGGCGGAGAAGATGGTCTTCGTCGGCGACACCGACTATGTCGAGCAGCTCGACGAGGGGGCGGAGGACACGGTCGAGACGAACGAGGAGCTGGACTCCTTCTTCGTCGAGCAGGTCTACCGCGACGTGATCGCGGCGCTGATGAAGATGGACTACAGCGAGAAGGCCGCCTCCACGATGATCTACAACGGCGGCTATAAGATCTACTGCACCATGGACCCCGACGTGCAAAGCGTGGTGGAGGAGGTCTACGCCGACCGCGCCAACTTCGACTATCCCGCCGCGAGCGGGCAGCTGCTCCAGTCCGGCATGACCGTCATCGATAACGCGACCGGCAACATCGTCGCCATCGGCGGACGCGTGGGCGAGCGCAAGGGCGCGCTGGAGTGGAGCTACGCCGCCAACACCACGCAGTGCGGCAGCGCCATCAAGCCGCTGTCGGTCTACGCGCCGGCGCTGGAGGCGGGCGTCGTCACGGCGGCGAGCGTCATCGACGACTATCCCGTCATGCGGCTCGAAGGCAAGGCGTGGCCGATCAACGCCTACAGCGGCTACAAGGGCCTCGTCACCATCCAGTACGCGCTGCAGCAGTCCTCGAACACCTGCGCGGTGCGCACGCTGATGAACCTCAGCATGTCGGAGTCCTACGCGTTCATGGTGGAGAAGCTGGGCTTTACGACGCTCTCGAACGACGACCTGGTCAAGGTCGGCAACCTCGGCCTCGGCGGCACCAGCGTCAACACCATTGAGATGGCGGCGGGCTACGCGGCGTTTGCCAACAACGGCGTCTATACCCAGCCGCGCACCTTCACGCAGGTGGTGGACAACTTCGGCAACGTCGTGATCGACAACAAGCAGGATTCCTGGGTCGCCATGAAGGAGACCACGGTCTACACCATGAATGAGCTGCTCAAGAGCGTCATGCGCTCCGGCGGCACGGGCACCTCCGCCGCGTTCTCCGGCATGACGCAGGCGGGCAAGACCGGCACCACGAACTCCAAGAAGGACCGCTACTTCTGCGGCTACACGCCGTACTACACCGCGGCGGTCTGGAGCGGCTACGACACGCCGGAGCGCATCGAGGGCAGCGTCAACCCCTCGGCGCTGGCGTGGAAGATGGTCATGAGCCGCATCCATGAGGGCCTGCCGGACAGGGACTTCCCGACGAGCTCGGACGGCATGACGCGCGTCACGGTCTGCAACAAGACGGGGCTTCTGGCCGGCCCGGGCTGCGGTGAGACCCGCAGCGTGCTGGTGCCGGAGGGCAAGGCGCCCGCCTACACCTGCGACGCGCACACGAGCGTCGACTTCTGCACCGAGAGCGACGCGCCCGCCACGGATTACTGCCCCGAGGAGACGCGCGAGACCCACTGGGCGATCGACCTCTCCGCGCCGAACACGGCGGCGGGCTGGGGCTACCGGCGCGCGCTGCTCTACAATCCGCTGTCCGCGTCCCAGCGCGAGTTTTACCAGGGCCAGGTGGCGGACGGCGTCCGCGATACGGTCCCCGAGGGACTGCCGGTCTACGCGTCCGACAGCGGCTCGGTGCTCAGCGACATCGAGACGATGGGCCACTGCTGGGTGCACACGACGCCGCTTGAGCCGAAGATCGATCCGGAGGCGCCGCTCGATCCCGAGAATCCGGACAACCCGATCAACTGGTTCGAGCAGCCGGAGGGCGGCGAGACCGGCGAAGGGACCGGCGCGGAGCCGGGAACGACCGACGGCGGCGAGGGCGCGGGGACGCCCGTCACGGAAACGCCGTCCGGCGAGACGCCGGTCACGGAGACGCCGCCCGCCGAGACGGAGGACGGAAATCTGGACGATTGGTTCCGCGGCCTGATGAACGGGCTGTAAAAGGAGGACGTATGCTTGTCTTGATACGCGGCGCGGGGGAGATCGCGAGCGGCATTGCGCTGCGGCTTCGCAGCGTCGGCTTCGACGTGGTGATGACGGAGCTGGACACGCCCACCGCCGTCTGCCGCAAGGCGGCCTTTGCCGAGGCCGTGCGCACGGACGAACAGACGGTGGAGAGCGTGACGGCGCGGTGCGCGGGCAACGCGGACGCGGCGCGGGAGCTGCTCTCGCGCGGGATCCTGCCCGTGCTGGCGGACCCCGAGGCGCGCTGCTGCAAGGCGCTCCGGCCGGATCTGCTGGTGGACGCGATCTGCGCGGGGGAGAACCTCGGCACCAGGCTGAGCGACGCAAAGCTGGTCGTCGGCGTGGGCGCGGGCTTCACCGCGGGCCTCGACTGCCACGCGGTGATCGGCGATGCGAGCGGGCACACGCTGGGCCGCGTCTACTATCGGGGCGGCATGCCGGCGGAAAGCCCGGAGATACGCTTTGCGCTCGAGCGGCCCCTGTTCGCGCCCACGGACGGCGAGTTCATCGGCGCGCGGCGGATCGGCGACACGGTCCGCGCGGGAGAGACCGTCGGCGTGGTCTCCGGCAATCCGGTGACGGCGGAGGTCTCCGGCGCGCTGCGCGGCCTGACGGCGGACGGCATGAAGGTGTCGTGCGGCGCGAAGGTCGGCGTGATCGACGCCGCCGGACGGCCGGAGAACTGCTACTCCGCCTCCGGCAAGGCGCTGGCCGTCGCGGGCGGCGTGCTGGAAGCGCTGCTGAAGCTGGGAAGATAGAACTACATACGGGGCCATCGCGGTCTTCGGACCGCGGTGGTCTTTTTTTGCGGGCTTGTTCATAGGCTTCCTTGAAAACGAGCGTGAAGCGCGACCGAGGAGGCTTTCCATGAGACGAAGAAGACGCGTCTATCACCCGCGCCGCCGCGCGCCGGCGGCCGTCGCGGCCCGGAGACCCGCCGCCGTGGCGGGAGCCGCGGCGGGGACAAAAAGCTATGCCCGTCGCGGCGCGGAGGCCGCGCAGCCGATCCGCCCCGGCGAGCTGCGCGTGCTGATCTGCGGCGCGGTGTTCATCCTTCTGGTGACGCTCAAGCTGGCGCTGCCGGACAACATGGCGTCCGCGCGCGCCGCATTGGGCCGCTGGCTGGTGCGGGACGCGGACTTCACCGCGGCCTTCTCCGCCGTGGGCCGCGCCGTGTCGGGCGAGGGCGGCGTGCTGGACTCCGTGGAGGACGCCTACGTCGCGGTCTTCGGCGAGTCGGAGGCGACGGAGGTGTCCAAACCGGTCGCGCTGGAGACGGCGGCGGACGCGGACGCGGCGGCGGAACCGGAGCCGGCGGCGCTGTCGGACCTGCGCGACCTGCCGGCCCACGCCGTGGCGGAGCAGCGCGTGCTGGGCTTCGCCTACGCCGCGCCGCTCGCGGGGGAGGCGACCTCCGATTTCGGCTGGCGCGAGCACCCGACCACCGGGCGCGAGGCGTTCCACTACGGCGTCGATCTCGCCGCGGAGGAGGGTACAGCCGTCGCCTGCTTTGCCGACGGCACGGTGGGCGTCACGGCGGAGAGCGTGGAGCTGGGCAAATACGTGACCGTCCACCACGCGCGCGGCGTCACGACGCTCTACGCGCATCTTTCCCGCGTGAGCGTCTCGTCCGGCGACACGGTGCGCCTCGGCGACACGCTTGGCGAGGTGGGCAGCACCGGCAACGCCACGGGGCCGCACCTGCACTTTGAAGTCCACGACGGGGAGGACTACTTAAATCCGCAGTACTATCTTTGACACGGTCTTTCCGGAGCGCGGTCTGCACGTTTCCCCGAGCTTCTTCGCCGCCCTCGCCGCCGCGTTTCTGGCAAGCCCGCCGGAGGTGACGGCGGCGGTGCTGTTCGCCGCCGCGGCGCACGAGCTGGGACATCTCGCGCTGCTGCGCGCGTTCCGCGTTCCGGTGGAGGGGCTGCGCCTCGGCGCCTTCGGCGCGGTGATCTTCGCCCGCGGGGCGCGGCGGCTCTCCTACGGGCGCGAGCTGGCGGTCACGCTGGCCGGGCCGGCGGTCAACCTCGTCTGCGCGCCGCTGCTCTCGCGGCTTGCGACGCGCGTCGGGTGGGAGTGGGGCGTGCTCTTCGCGGGCGCGCACCTGCTGCTGGGCGCGTTCAATCTGCTGCCCGTCCCGCCGCTGGACGGCCACCGCGCGCTGTATCTGTTGATCGCGTGGCGCTGGGGCCCCTACGCGGGCGACGCGGTCTGCGCCGTCGCCGCTGCGGCGCTGTCGCTCGCCCTCTGCGCGCTGGGCGCGTATCTGACGCTGCGCCACGGCGGCGCGCTGTTCCTGCTCGCGGCGCTGGGACTGACGATGGGGAGGATGTTCCGTGGGCGGAGCGGGGGCAGGATGTTCCGCCTGCGGGCGGTTTTGGGGAGTTTCCGCCTGCGGGCGGAGTGACTTTTCCGCCGCCGGAAAAGTCACCAAAGCGCCGCCAAGGGCCGCGGCCCTTGGAACCCAAAGGGGCCGATGTAAGAGGCTTTGTGCGACCCTGTCGGCGCTTGCTAGGCTGATACCGTGCGCGTCTCTTTCCGCTGGCGCTGCCTTGGGATCGCGACGAAGCACGCTGCGTCGTTCGATGGCGCGCCTTACAGTTCATCCCCCAGAGGCGCACTCCGAACGGGGACGGCACCCCAATTCCGCACAATGCAGCGGCAGCGGAACGCGAGGAGAGCGGTATCGACCCGCTGCGCCGAACAGGTCTGCGGAAATGTCGCAAAACACCATCCAAGCGCTTTTCCTTTCTTTGGAAGTCTGAAAACGGTTCTTTCCTTTTGGCAAGACAAAAGGAAAGAACCGGTGTCAGAACGTACCTTCGGCACGACAAAAACACCGATTGACATTTCCCCTAAAATAGTCCAAAATACCCCTCATGGACAAACGTTTAGAGAGAATTCTGCCCCGCGTGCAGAAGAGAACCCGCTGATTCAGCGGGTTCTCTTTAGGTTTGACAACAATTTTGACAACAGTTTTGAGTTTGCAAATTAGTTTACTTTGGATTTCACGTACTCCTCCAGCTTATTGAGGCTGTTGGCTTCGCGCTCTTTTTTTAGATGCGTATAAATCGCTAGGGTAGTCTGCACATCCGAGTGCCCTAGCAGCTTCTGCGCAGCGTATAGGTCAACGTTGGCATCATAGAGCATGGTTGCATATCCATGGCGCATTACATGGGCCGTCAGCGTGTTTTTGCCGTCTTGGTCTATAAAGCCCATTTCTTTACAGTAGTTTTTCCAATGGCGATGGTAGAAGGATTCATACATGGGCTTGGTGACATCAGTGCCATGAAAAACGTAGTCTGTAGGCTCTGCGTTTTTCGGCTTGTAGAACCGCAGCACAGGATACAGATCCGGGAGAATTGGCACTTCGCGATATCCGCTTTCCGTCTTCGGCTCGGTGATCGAAGCACTGCCGCGAAAGATCAGCTGCTTATCGCAGACAATGCGTTTGCGCTTGAAGTCAATATCCTTCCATTGGAGAGCAAGCGCCTCGCCGCGCCGGAAGACGGTGGAGATCAACAGAAGGCAGAAGACTCCGAAATCTACGTTCATGGCCTCGGAACGAATCAGCTTGATGATTTCATCCTCTGGGGCTTCGCGTTTCTTTGCGCGTTTTGCTCCCGATGGAAGCGGCACAGAATCAGCAGGGTTAAAGCGAATCTCCTTGCCAATTTCATCATCCAGGATTGCGTCTCGATAGATTAGATGATAAATGGAGCGTTGGGCTTTTATCGTTCTGACCGAGTAATCCTGTTCTTTCATTCGCTCGAGATGGGCGCGGATGTCTGAGGGCATCAATTTGCCAGCAGGGCAGTCGCCAAGGCGCTCGATCGCTCGTTTGTAAGGAGCCTCATAGCAAGATTGCGTTCCGCGGCGCAGGTCCTCCCAGTGGGCGTCGTGCCATTTTTCTGCAAGGTCGCGGAAGGTGAGGACGACTTCGGGCTTCGGGTCGTTCAGCTTGTGCCACAGCTTTTCGGGGTCGCGGTCATAGACGGCGTGGCGCTTGCCGTCTGCATCGGTGTAGGTCCCCATGTACCGCCCGTCCTTGCGGCGCGTGAACAGCGTGGCATAGTCCGGTTGTTTGGACCGTTTTGCCATGCTCAATCCCTCCTTTTTGCGCCCTTCGGGGCGCTTTATGTTGTGTTTTGCCGAACGCCGTGATATACTGCGCACAAGTACTGCCGGACATAAAGCGGTCAGCCCTCGACAGGGGGCAGCTTCTTGCCCTCTGATCACGTGAGAGGAGGGCTGCCCTATGACTACATCCGAAGTTCTTCAACTTTGCCTCGTCATCATCGGGATTTGCAGCCTGTTCATTCAGGTATACAAAAAGAAGTGACCGCCGGCCTCCTGCAAGAGCGGCGATCACTTCATCGCTAAACTAAGGGGCTGACCGTGTCCGGCAGTACCCTTTTTCTGCTTATAGTATAGCCGCTCATGATGAGATTGTCAAGCGTCGCCTTCGGGCGGCGCTTATTTTATGCCCCTGCGGAGCCGGAGGCGGGTGTCGTCTGCTTAAAACTTATAAGCAATACCGAGCTGCTTTAAAATCCCATTGGCGGTGTGGCGCGATTTGATCGACACGGGAACGGGGGCCTGACGGCCAGTCATGGGATTGACCCAAATGTCATGATCGCCCTTACCGCGGCGGAGAAACTGACAGCCGTTTTGCGACAGCACTGCCCGGAGCTTCTTTTCATACTCGGCCATCAGCTCACCTTTTCCAGGGCGTCCATGCGGAAGCGCAGGTATTCCGGCGCGGGGAGGTGGTTGCATTCCGCCATTTCAAGGGCGGTATAGCGCACCTTTTCCATCAGACGGTCCAGCGAGCCAGACTCCAGCGTGAGCGGCAGCTCATCGTTGGACGCGACCCACACATTTGCCTCGCCGTCCCACAGCACAGAAATCTCATATTCCATAAAAACACATCCTTTCCGCGCCCGCTGGGGCGCGATTATTTCATGCCCCTGCGGAGCCGGAGGCGCCCTGACCAGAGGCCGAGGACGCGACTCCCGCTTTTTCTTCGTCGTCGAGCTGGTGATCCAGCTCCGCGTGACACTGCTCGCGGGTCATGGGGGCGGGAACTTCGTCCTTAGATTTGATTTGATATTTTTCTAATTCAGCTAGCTCATAAACACGTTCGATAGCTTTTTGCTGCCCTACCTCATTGAGTTGCTGAAAGGCAAAAATCAACTCACCCTCTGGCGTCTCAGTAGAAATATTTATAATACTCCAGTCATCGTTTATTATCTGAACTTCAGCCCGATTTGGCCCATGATTGTCTATATCTCGGTTATCGCGCAATAGATTGTCGTCAAGAGTGTAAATTCGGACACCAAGAGCATTTGCAATTCGTTCAAGTGTTTCAATTTTAGCAAAGCGACGACCGGTTTCATATTGCGCAATAGCCGCACCAGAGATACCAAGCTTTTTCCCAAGTTCATCCTGGGTTAACCCTGCATCTTTGCGGGCTTTTTTTATTCGTTCTCCATTGGTCATATTGCATCACCCCTAATTACAGTATAACCCGCACAAATAGAAAATGCAAGAAAATTTTAGCAAATGCTATAGAATATGCTTGACTTTAGCATTTGCTTATGCTAACATGAAATATAAGCAAAAGCTAAAGAACTGAATCAAGCAGATTTAAACAGTTGGAGGTGAGGTTCTATGAAACCAGAAGAGTATATTCGTGAAGAAGTTAAAAGACGCGGCATGAAAATAAAGTTTCTCAGCGACAAGGCGAACGTGGCATATGGATGTTTACAGCCAAGCCTTAAGGGAAACCGCAGCCTGCGCGCGGACGAGTATTTGCGCATCTGCACGGTCTTGCAGATCGAGCCAAGGATGGCAGACGAGAAAGGAGCGTGAGGCTCCGAGAGCGACACGAGTGAAAGGGGGTGAAAGGGACATGGGAAAAAAGTACCAGAGCATAATTTCGGCTTGACGACGCTCTACGGTTATGACACGTATCTGGAAGAAATCGTTAAGGAGCTTCAGATTTTGCGCACGTTTCTGGCTCAATACATAGGCACATCCATCGAAAAGTCAGAGCACGATTCATTTAGAGACTGGGAAACCACTCTTTGGGAACAGTGCTATGCGCTGACAGAACTAATTGACATAATCCGCAAGGAACAGGACGAGAAAGGAGCGTGAGGGGACGTGACAAAAGAGGAGAGGGCAATCATCGACAAGTTCCTTGCGAAGAGTAAGCTGCAAACGGAGTACGGCAGAGGAACGCCAATCAGAAGCGTAGCGGACTTGGAAGCTTTCGAAGAGGAAAAGAAGTTTAAATCAGCCAGAGTCAAGCGCATGACTGATTTAGCTGTGGAATATCGCCACAAAATCAAAAGAGAATTCTGGACAGGCGATGCGGATCACATGGCACAAATGGTTATGCATCCGGGCTTTAGAAGAAATCTTTGGGATTATTCCGACGACGAATTTGAAATGCTGCTTCGTGTGGCGCGTGCAATCCTCGAGGGGCTGGCGCGGGGGTTCCCAGCGGAGAGGGACGAGAAAGGGGCGTAAGGGATATGGCAACCGAAAAAGCAGGGTATCGGGAAAACCTGGCACTGCTCAACGCGCGGTTTCCGGATAAGGACATGCTCAGCCGTGGAGACGTGGCAACGTTTATGGGATTGAGCTATCGCAGCCGCGTGATCGACCGTATTCACTTCAACCGCACGACGCGGTTGGTGAGTAAATCTGATTTTGCAAGGCAGGTGAGTGTATGAGCAACGTGTTGAGATGCTTCCAGGCGCTGGGCTTCGACAAGATGCCCGAGAACGTAATGGAAGTGGAGGAACGTTACAATGAGCTGCTTGGACGCCGCAGGAGCGGCACCGAGAGCGACCGTCTGGCGCGGCAGCTGCTGGAAGAGAACTACGAAATGTGTATCGAAGCTATGGACGCGGCACATGACAGGGAGGGCGCATGATGTTTCAGGCAAGACCGAAATGCTTTATTTGCGGACGCAACGGCGTCAATGATCCGCTGGACGTCCATCATCTGTTCGGCGGCGCGTACCGCGACAAGAGCGACCGCATGGGGTTGACCGTGATGCTGTGCCACAACCGCTGCCACATCTTCGGGCCGGAGGCGGCGCACAGCAACGCCGAGACCATGCGCGAGCTGCACCGGTACGGGCAGAGGATGGCGATGGAACGCTTCGGCTGGGACGTGGACGACTTCCGGCGCGAGTTTGGCAAGAACTATCTGGACGAAGAGCCGGAGGGCGGCGCTGTGATGGCGTATGGCTTTACAGTGCTGGAGGACGCGGCGCTGCCGTATTAAAAAAGCACACCGAGGGGTCGAGCCTCGGTGTGCGGGTTGGATGTTGCGGGTATCAACCACAATATCCTGTAGTATTTTCAGTATAGCACACAATTTCCTGTTTGCCGGACTGGTAAGTAGACGGAGAAAGCCCGGCGTAAGCCAGGAGCTTGTCCGGCGAATCGAAGCGGGAGAAGTCGCCAACCTCGGCAAGGATCATCGCGCCCATGCGGACGCCGATGCCGGG